>Ga0194116_10001600_pt1 | contig 31723 bp, 20 predicted proteins | sample TA2MahsurfametaG_4_FD_148617 | JGI IMG/M metagenome (GOLD analysis project Ga0194116, IMG submission 148617) | Freshwater microbial communities from Lake Tanganyika, Tanzania - TA2015008 Mahale S9 surface | ecosystem: Environmental > Aquatic > Freshwater > Lake | place: Tanzania: Lake... | reverse complement strand
ACTGGACCAGCACCCTGTTGCCCGAGGCGACATCGACGGGCTTGGCCCAGCACTCGACGGCGAAGGAACCCGCCGGATTGAGCACCGGCGAGTAGGTCACCGCCACCCGCCCCCCGGCCAGGTTAACGCTGGTGTCGGTCCCCCCTGCCAGAGCCCCGGGAGCCAGCAGCGTATAGCCGCCGACATACAGGCCCGTGCCCGCCGATCCGAGCGAACCCCGATTGACCGCGGTGGTTTGCACATACGGGGTGGTCTCGCTCATGCGGAAGTAGACCAGGGGCTTCGACGCCGCAATGGCGGTCGGGTATGGGGCGCCCGGATCCAAAAGCGATACCGTGGTCGACGAGGACACCGACCCCTTGGAATTGAGGACCGCCACCGCATAGGTGCCGGCAGTCTGAGCCGACAGGGATGGGATCGAAAGCGACGACTCGGTGGCCCCCACGATGCGTTGACCGTTCTTCGTCCAGGTGTAGCTGAGCTGCCCCCCGGTGGCCGACACCGATAGAGTGACCGGATATCCCGCGTAGAAGTACTGGGGCTGGACCGGCAGCGGAACCACGATGACGGGCGGTTCGACCGCCGTGATGGCCACCTGGACGATGCTGCTCGTGACGCTGCCAAAGGTGTTGCGGACCACGACGTCGTAGCTGCCGGAGTCACCGAGCTCGGCCGAGACCTTCTGATAACTGGGGTGGGTGGCCCCAGAGATCGGGGCGCCATTGAGTCGCCACTGATACGAGAGCGTCGGTGATCCGGAAGCCAGGGCGGACAACTGGAACGGGGATCCCACATAGACCGTGCCGACCGGAGCCGTTGGCTGTTCCTCGATGAGTGGCGGATTGCTGCCGCCGGGGGTGTAGTCGATCAGGATTCCGGCGAGGGTGGAACGGAGAGCGCCGCTCCGGGGGTCACCCACGATCACGATCGAATTGTTCCCCGCAAGCGTGGCGATGTCGGGCGAGGCACTGCTCTGGCTGAAGCTCCCACTGGCGAATGAAGGGGTCTGGATGTCGGTGTACTGGACCTTTGCGGTTTCTCCGCCATAGCGGATCGCCGCATCGGTGAAGCCGTCACCGGCATCGGTCGAGGCAATCAGACGGACCGAAAGCTGGGAGACGGAATTCCGGAAGCCCGAGAGGGTCACCCGATAGCCGGTTCCGGTGTCGTCGAGGTACCCATAGATGACCTGGTCCTCCCCAGGTCCGGTGGGGATGTCGGCATAAAGACTGTAGGTGTTGATGCAGGACCACTCGACCCGAAGGCTGCCGCCCTCGGGAAGGTTCATCACCGCGTTGGAGGACACTCCGGTGCCGGAGGATGACCCCGGGATCCGGGGCATGTTGAACCAGCGGGCGGCTGGGATCCCGTAGGCGTCCTCGGTGACTTCGGCACCCCCGTCGGCAGGGCTGCCGCTGCCCCAGTCATCGGCGAAGTTGATGCCGATCGATGCCGCCCTGGCGGAGGTGAGCAACGCGAGGAGCGTGATTCCCAGGAACCAGGAGGACAGGGTCCGGCCCGGGAATGTGGATGTTCGTTTCATATGGATTTCAGATTTCAGTGACAGACCGCTTGGAAAGGACGACGCGCCTTGCGGAACGTCGCCATGAAGAATCGTTGTCGATCGAGGTCACCCAGCGGAAGTCGTTTGCGATTTTCCACCACGAAAATCTGTTCCCGCAGACCCGTACGGTCACCCACTAGTGTCCAGTTAGGAAGAGATGAAGTGCGTGTAAAGGCCTGTCACCATTGATCGAGATTGTGTTTGGGTTTGTTATCGATTTGGAGAGGCGCTGCTCGATTTTGGAGCGATGCCCGCGACTCCAACGGTTTTCGCGCAGATCACAGCGCGTATCTTTCCCTCTGAATTCGCCCGCTGTGTCGACGTCTTCCAAAGGCCACGTTCGTCCCGGTCCTTCTCGGCCTACGACCACTTCCTGGCCCTTTGTTTCGGCCAACTGACCGGCCGGGAGAGCTTGCGAGATGTGGTGACTTGTCTGACTGCCCGCCCCCAGTTGCAGTACCGCTTGGGGTTCCGTGGAAGTATTACCCGCACGAACCTTGCCTATGCCAACGAGCATCGGGATTGGCGGGTCTTTGCAGGGGTGGCCGAACTCCTTATGCGCAAGGCTTCCCGCCTTTACAGGGAGGAGCTCCAAACCGAGGGCATGCGTGAACTGGTCTACGCTTTGGATTCCTCGATCATCGAATTGAGCCTCAAGCTCGTTCCTTGGGCGTACTATCCCCGTTCCAAGGCCAGCGCCCTCAAATTGCACCTCCTCCTGGGCCTGAATGGGAACCTTCCCCTCTGGGCGGCGATCACTGAGGCCTTATTTCCTGAGCAAAAAGTGATGGACCAAGTTCCGGTGCAACCCAATGCCTTCTATGCCATGGACCGTGGATACTTGGATTTTACCAGGCCGATCCGATGGCACAGGGCCGGGGCCTTTTTCGTTGTCCGCAACAAGTGTCATGTACGCCTGCGTGTCCTTGCCTCCCGCCCCGCCAATAAAATCTCCGGTCTGCGCTGTGACCAGACGTTTCGCCTTTGTCGCACATTGTCTCGCAAGGTGTACCCGGCACCCCTGCGTCGTGTTCGCTACCGAGATCCGGTGGAACAGCGCTCCTTCGTCTTCTTGACCAATCACTTTGAACTGCCGCCCGAGCAAGTCGCTCACCTCTATCGCCGACGCTGGCAGGTTGAGCTGTTCTTCAAACGGATGAAGCAGCACCTGCGCGTCCGACCGTTCTATGGGCGTTCTGAAAACACCATCCGCTGCCAGATCTGGACAGCGATCTGCAGTTACCTCCTGGTCGCGCTGGCCAAGAAAGAACTCCGCATCGAACTCAGCCTCTTCGAAATGCTGCAAATCCTCAGTGTGGCCGCATTTGAGGAAACCCTAATAGAACCGCTGTTTTCTAAAACCCAGGACCACCTCAACCACCAACAAAATCAAAACATCCCATGCTTTCAGGGTTTCTTAACTGGACACTAGTGCACGGTCACCCGAGCCTATCCTCCGGCTTGGGCAAGACCGTGATTCGACACATTCAAAACCAACCTCGCAGATGACCTTTCCATCAACTCATCCCGTCTTTCAAAAAAACACACTCTATTTCAATTGGATTTAAGTTCCGGGGTTATAGTCTTTGCCATGCAGAGAACCATTCGCTTTTCAATCGGTTGCTTCATTTTGGCACCGATGCTATTCGCTCAACCTCTTCGACTTGTAGACGGCGGTGTTGAGCGGAATTACGCGATAGAGACCAAGGAAGTTCGCCTTCTTGGCCCTAAGCTGGATCAGGTGGTTTCTTTAGGCCAGGCGGGGGACGACAAATTTTTGAAATCGCGTGGAACCCGGTTAGAGGCCGTCGTCTATCCTACGGACGAACCGCGGACCACTGCCAACCGACGCATCCTCACCCGGCGTGTCTCGGCGGAGGTAAGGCCAGGCACCAATCTCGGTATGGTGACGTCGCATGTCCGGGCCCTTTCAGCAGAGTCGATGGACTTCGATGGACGCTTCGCTGTGTTCCACGCAACGGAATCCTCCGGACTGCTCTTGGCTGAACGCCTTCGACGACACCCTGACATTCTTTGGGCTGAGGTCATCCTAGCACGCAAACACAAGCCAAGAGCGGTGCCCAACGACCCGCTTTTTTCCCAGCAGTGGACCCTCAAAAACAGCGGCCAATCCGGGGGAACCCCTGGTGCGGACGCAAATGTGCTCACCGTCTGGAATTCCGGGTTTCACGGAGAGAATATCGTCATGTCCATCGTGGACGATGGAGTTGAAAGCGGTCATCCCGACCTCAAGGATCGGATTATTCCGCAGGCTGGCTATGATTATCGCGACCAAGACTCCGATCCGGAGCCAGAGGGAGCGGCTGGCGCTAATGAAAAAGGCCTACCGAATGCCGATTCCCACGGCACTGCGGTCGCCGGTGTGGCTGCGGCCTCAGGCAACAACGCCACCGGAATCACAGGTTCCGCCTATGCCGCGCGCATGGTTCCGATTCGCTTAATCGGCGGCAATACGGGGGACGATCAGGAGGCCAAGGCCATGACCCATCGATTGGACTTGGTCCATATCAGCAACAATTCGTGGGGCGGCGAAGACGATGGCAAAACCATCAGCGCTCCCGGTCCCTTGACAGTCGCGGCGTTCGAATCGGCACTGTCCAAAGGCCGCAACGGTCTCGGAACCATCTTCGTCTGGGCCGCCGGCAATGGCGGCAACGAAAACGACAATGCCAACAACGACGGGTATGCGAATCATCCAGCGACAATAGCCGTGGGTGCCTTAAACGATCTTGGCAACCGTGCGGATTACAGCGAACCAGGCGCATGTCTGCTGGTTTCCGCCCCCTCGGGCAATGACATGGCCCGATCGCCTGGCTCATTCACAACGGATCTGATCGGTGAGCGTGGGTATAACCGGTCAGACGTGGCTTCTGATATTCCGGATATCGATTACACGAGCACTTTCAATGGCACCTCCTCCGCGGCACCCCTTGTTTCAGGGGTCATAGCGCTGATGCTTCAGGTTAACCCGAGGCTGGGCTGGCGTGATGTCCAGGAGATATTGATCCGCTCTGCGGCGCTGACCCAGCCCGGGAACCCAGGTTGGGGGACCAACAAGGCGAAGATCCGGTTCAATCATGATTTCGGCGCCGGCAGAATCGACGCTGCGGCCGCAGTGGAACTTAGCCGAAGCTGGAAGAATCTTGGCAAACGTCAAAGCACCAGAGTCGGTAAAAAATCGGGTTCCTCTGAGATCCTTCCGGATCTGGGGGTTTTTGAGACCTTCCTTCCGGTGTCAGACGATCTTCGGGTTGAGCAAGTGACGCTTAAGTTGGTTGCAACCCACCAATCGCGGGGTGAACTGGCTGTTGATCTGATATCACCTGCCGGCACGGTGAGTCATTTGTTTGTCCCTCACCCCGACACGAACCCGAACATCGAACACCGTTTCACCTCGGTTTTTTGTTGGGGCGAGTCAGCCCGTGGTGATTGGAAGCTCCGTATCCAGGACACAGTCGCAGGCAATTCAGGGCAGGTTACAGATTACCAGCTTGAGGTCTTCGGAACCTTGTCCGAACCCGGTACTCCCGATCTTCAGCTGACAGCCTTGAGCGCCTCGTCTGAAGGATTCCGACTGAGGCTCAAGGGACCCACCGACCTGCGTATCGTTCTCCAGGCTTCGTTGGACCTCGTTAAATGGGAGGCGATCGCTTCGGGAACCATCGAAGGCGGCGACATGGAGTTCTTCGATTCCAGCACGCCGGAGACAGCCCGCTTTTATCGTTTAGTGCCAGAAAATCCCTAAGCCTAGGGACGGTTATCTCGCCTCAAAGCTTTTCAAAGCCAATCCAAAAACGAAACCAGTAGAGCTTTATGATGATGATCCGGAAAACCCTAGCCCTGCTCCTAGCTAGCCTTGCCTTCCTGTGGACCGCAATCGAAACCCTCGCCCAGAGACCAGGCCCTACCGCTCCGTCGGCGGCCAGTGGCACCTCGGGTCCAAAACGGTCCGGGCCGGTCTCGAACCCGGCACCCACAAAAACCACTGCTCGAAAATCTGCCGGTGCTTCTCCGATTGTCACCTGGGCGGAGCAGGGTTGGACGCCGGAACAGCGGGAGTTCTATCACTACACGTCCCAGGGGACCGTCCTGATGCCGGTCGAGTGGTTCATGGCGCTGGAGCAGCCTCCAACAGACTTCTTGGACCTGCTGAATCCCTTCTCCCAACAGCCGTTGCTTTCGAATGCGGAGTATCTGTCCCGATTCGGGCTCCTTCCCTCTCCAAAGAGCGCCTTGAACCCCTGGGGGTTGCCGATCGGCCTCGCTGTGGCCCCGGACGATTCCCCGGTCCGGGGAACCGTCGGAACCACCTGTTCCGCATGCCACACAGGAGAGATCCGATATCAGGGAAACCACCTCCGTATCGACGGAAATCAGAGCATGGCTGACATGGTCAGCTTCATCGAGTCCGCCTACAAAAGCCTGATCGCCGCGAATGTTTCCGCACAACCATTGTCCTTGGGATTCCGGTGGAGCCGTTTTTCGAAGCGTGTTCTCAGGAAATCCTACAGCATGGAATCGGACAGGAGGTTGCGCCAGGAAGTCGCTGCGTTCGTGAAACCGTTCGAGTGGGAGGGCTTCTACAGCACCACTCTTGGAATCTACCCCACCCGTGAAGGGTACGGCCGAACGGATGCCATTGGGCGGATCGGGAATCGCGTTTTCGGCACCCGCCTCCAGGAACCCAAAAACCTCCACGTCGCCAATGCCCCGGTCAATTTCCCCCAGCTCTGGGACATCTGGAAGTTCGACTGGGTCCAGTACGACGGCTCCGTGGCACAACCCATGTCCCGCAACACCGGCGAGGCCCTGGGGGTCGGAGCCCTGACCGAATTCCTCACGGCCGATGGCTCCCCGAACCCGGCCCCCGGAAAATGGGCGACCTCGGTCCACTTCGAGAACCTCGAGAAGATCGAGACCCAGCTCCAATCCCTCCAGGCTCCCCGTTGGCCCCGACACATCCTCGGCGAGGTGGACATGAATCGCGCCAAGCAGGGACGGTCGCTCTTCGCTGAGAACTGCGCCTCGTGCCATGCCCCGAGGCCGGTTCTCCCGCCGGGGGACGCGATGGCCAAACTGGCAGTCACGATGATGGATGCCGACACGATCGGAACCGACCCCCAGCGCGTCATCAATTCCAGCCAGGCCCAGTACGATCCCTCCAAGCTTCTGGGTGTCCCGTCCGAAAAAGTGAGCCTCACGGAGGGACTGCGAACCGTCACAGAGAACACCAAGAACTGGTACTACGACACGGTGGGTTTCACTCCCGAGCAACGGGGATTCTATGACGGGTTCGACCGGCCCAATGCCGTGGCCTTCAACATGAAGTACAAGGCTGTGCCCCTGGACGGGATCTGGGCCACGGCTCCCTACCTCCACAACGGCTCCGTGAAGAACATCTATGACCTGCTCAGCCCGGTGAACCAGCGGGCGAAGAAGTTCTGGGTGGGCCTCAGCGACTATGACCCGGTCTATCTCGGCCTCGGCCCGAAATCCAACGACATGGGATTCGAGATGGACACGATCCAGACCGGCAATGCGAATTGGGGACACGAATTCAACAGCACGAAGGGTCCCGGCGTCATTGGCCGGCTTCTGAGCCATGATGAGAAGATGGCCCTCATCGAGTACCTCAAGGTCCTTCCCGAGCTGCCGCCCAACGATCTTCCGGCGGTTCCCCTGGACTGGTTGGGGCCGTATTCGATGCTCGCCGTGCCCTCGTCTCAACCCCTCCTGACGGAGGTGCGGGTCGAGGCCGGGACCGTCACGGTCCGGTTTGATACGGAGGTCGACCGAACCTACCAGCTGGAGTCGACACCCTCACTCGGACCGGACGCCTTCTGGCGCCCGGTGGGCGGAACGGTGACCGGAACGGGAGCCCCCCAGATGGTGACCGGCCTGCCCCTCACTGAACATCAGACCTTCTTCAGGGTGCGGGCGGAATAGAGGGGACCCAAGCCGGGTCCAGTCTCACGACCGCACCTGCCCGGGACCGCATCCGGATTCGACGATATCGTCCAACACAAAGCCCGACGGAGACACGCTGGAAGCGCCTCCGTCGGGCTTTTGGCGTTGTGATCCAGGGGCTGCTGGACTGGCGTGGAAGGTTCGCCCGCCGACGAAGGTTTCCGAGGGCCAGGGGGCCCCAAATTCCCGCTCGCCGCTGCAGTTGTCCGGCCGGTAGCCTGAACCGGTGTTCCGGGTGACCCGGGACGCATTCCCTCCATGAGCACTCCCACGGGCGACATCGCCGTCATCGGTCTGGCTGTGATGGGCCAGAATCTGATCCTCAACATGAACGACCACGGGTTCACCGTGGTGGCGTACAACCGCACCACCTCCAAGGTGGACGACTTCCTGGCGAACGAGGCCAAGGGCACCCGGATTCTCGGGGCCCACTCGATCCCGGAGATGGTCTCGATGCTCAAGCGCCCCCGGCGGGTGATGCTCATGGTCAAGGCCGGCGCGCCGGTCGACGAGTTCATCGAGCAGCTGCTGCCCCATCTCGAGCCGGGCGACATCGTCATCGACGGCGGGAACTCCCTGTACGGGGACACCAACCGCCGGGCGAAGCTCCTTGAGTCCAAGGGTCTCCTCTACGTGGGCTCCGGGGTCTCGGGGGGCGAGGAGGGGGCCCGTCATGGCCCCAGCATGATGCCCGGTGGCAGCCGTGCGGCGTGGCCCCACATCAAGGACATCTTCCAGGGCATCTCCGCCAAGGTGGAGAACGGCGTCCCCTGTTGTGACTGGGTCGGCGACGGCGGGGCGGGACACTACGTCAAGATGGTCCACAACGGGATCGAGTACGGCGACATGCAGCTCATCGGCGAGGCCTACAGCCTGATGCGCGACGGGCTGGGCATGGGGGCCGATGAGATGGCGACGGTCTTCAACACCTGGAACACGGGCGAACTGGACAGCTTCCTGATCGAGATCACCGGACACATCCTGGCCAAGAAGGACGAGGACGGTCAGCCGCTGGTGGACAAGATCCTGGACGCCGCCGGGCAGAAGGGGACGGGCAAGTGGACCGTCATCGACTCCGCCAACCTGGCCCAGCCCGTGACGCTGATCGCCGAGGCGGTCTTCGCCCGGTGTGTCAGCGCCATGAAGGAGGAGCGGGTCAAGGCGGCCCGACGCCTCAAGGGGCCTCGTCCGATCCTCTCCCAGGCCAAGGACGCGGAGAAGAAGAAGGCGCTGATCGCCGACATCATGAACGCACTCTACGCCTCCAAGATCGTGAGCTACGCGCAGGGCTACATGCTCCTGCGGGCCGCGGCCCAGGAGAATGGCTGGAGCCTGAACTACGGCGGGATCGCCCTGATGTGGCGCGGCGGCTGCATCATCCGGTCGCGCTTCCTCGGCAAGATCAAGGAGGCCTATGACAAGAATCCGAAGCTCACCAACCTGCTCCTCGACGACTACTTCCGGGGCGAGATCAAGCGTTGCCAGAAAGGCTGGCGCAACGTGGTCTCCCTGGCGGTGAAGAAGGGCATCCCGGTCCCGGCCTTCAGCACGGCGCTGGCGTTCTTCGACAGCTACCGCAACCCCCGCCTGCCGGCCAACCTGCTCCAGGCCCAGCGGGACTACTTCGGGGCCCACACCTACGAGCGCGTGGACCAGCCCCGTGGCCAGTTCTTCCACACCAACTGGACCGGGTCCGGCGGACGCGTGAGCTCCAGCACCTACAACGCCTGAACCAGGCCCCCTGGAACGCAGAACCCCGGCTGGGATCCCAGCCGGGGTTCTTTCGTTTTCAACCCTGGGTGACCGCCCCAGGAGCGGGCCCGATCAGGCGCGCTCCATGTACTTTCCGGTACGGGTGTCGATCTTGATCTTCTCGCCGGTCTTGATGAAGAGCGGGGCGTTGATCGTGATGCCGGTCTCCAGGGTGACGGTCTTCTGGACGTTGTTGGCGGAGTCGCCCTTGATGCCCTCGGGGGCATCGGCAACCGTGAGCACCACGCTCGGGGGGAGCTCGATCTGCACCGGCTTCTCCTCGACGAAGGTCATCGTCACCGCGCCGTTCTCGATCAGGAAGTTCTTGGTGTCGCCGACGAACTCAGGGGTGAGGGTGACCTCCTCGTACGTCTCGGGGTCGACGAACACGTAGTCGTCCCCGGACTTGTAGCTGAATTCCATCTTGGTGGTCATCAGCGGCACGGTCTCGATCTTCTCCGCGGAGCTGAAGCGGACGTCCATGGATTTGCCGGTTCGAACGCTGCGGAGGATGCCCTGCACGAAGGCCCGGAGGTTGCCGGGGGTGCGGTGGGTGACCTCCAGCACGACGCAGACGTCGTTGTTGTAGAGGATCGCGGTGCCCTTTCGGAGCTCGTTAGCGTTGACAGCCATGGCGTGTAGTGGAGTGGCTTCCTGCGACTCGCGCCGGAAGGAGGGGTCAGGCTACCGGTCGAGGTCGATGTGGCAAGCCACGAGTGGATGCCGGCGCGGATTGTCCCGGCATCCGAACACCCCGGGGAATCCCCATCGGATCGAAGAGATTCCTCGAAAGGGCGACCGGGACGGTCTACGGTACTCCAGGAGGTGCAGGATGGGTATGAATCTTTCCACAGGGGGCCGATCCCTGTTTCTTGCGATCATCTCGCTGGTGCTGCTGTCGCTGGGGATCCTGGCGGACGCAGCCAACCCCACGTCCGGAGGGGGCCGGGTGGTTCGGGCTTCCGACGACCCGCCCTTCCTCGTGACCCAACCCCAGTCGGCGGCAGGACTCGAGGGGGACTCCATCGCACTCTCCGTCGCAGCCGGCGGCACAGCCCCGCTCCAATACCAGTGGTTCAAGGACGGGCAGCCGGTCCCCGGGGCGACGACCACCATCTTCGAGATCCCGTTCCTCCTCGAGGCGGATGCCGGCACCTACCGCGTCGAGGTCTCCAATGCCTTCGGGAAGGTGGTCAGCGCAGACGCCAGCATCTCATTCCTGCCTCTGATCCAGGTCTTCGTGGAGGGCAACCTCGCCAGCAGCATCGTCCGGGTTTCGAAGCCTGTCCTCGTGAGCCTGAAGTCAGCCCGTCCGGGATGGATTCTCCACTACACCACCGACGGATCGGAACCCGTGCCCACCAGTCCCACCTACACCGCGCCGTTCCTCGTCTCGGCCGCCCTCGAACTACGGGTCGCGGCGGATTCCCCGGACCATGTTGAATTCCTAGAGGGCGATTCCGTGCGATTCCTGTTCCTCGCGCCCCAGGCGATCGACTGGGATGACATCGCCCCACTGCGCTACCCCGAGAGCGGAACCGTGGGCGCGACCTCCTCGAGCGGGCTGCCAGTCCGGATCCGGGTCCTGTCCGGCCCGGCCCTGCTGCAGGGATCCGTCCTCAGGACCACCGGAGTGGGCCTCGTCGTCCTGCGGGCCGAGCAGGATGGGAATGAGTCCTTTGCCGCAGCGGCCAGCGAGCAGAGCCTCGAGGTCGGGCGGGGAGTCCAGGGAGTCACGTTCCAACCCATCCCGGACCGCCTCCTCGACGATCCCCCGGTCCAGCTCGTCGCCATGGCAACCACCGGTCTCCCGGTGACGTTCCAGGTCGTCTCAGGCCCTGCCGTTCTCTCGGGGAACCTGCTCACGCCGACCGGTGTCGGACGGATCGAGGTCAAGGCGCTTCAGGGGGGATCGGATCTCTGGCTGCCGGCCGACGCAATCCAGAGTTTCGTTGTGGCCCGCACCACGACCACGGCCACGCTCACGATCGAGGGGCCGCGACCGGATGGCTCCTATCGACTGGATCTCCGTGCGCCGGCAGAGATGCGCGGCACCCTCCAGTTCAGTCCGGACCTCAAGACCTGGACGCCCGTGGGCCAGGCCACAGGCCAGGGACCCCAGCAGCCGGTTCCAATTGTCGTCCAGCCGGGCTCCACTTCGGGAGGCTCGGGCGGATTCTGGAGGTTCCAGGAGGACACTCCTGGACCCGTGGGGCCCGGACTCACCATCTCCGGCCCGGGGCCCGGAGGAAAGGTCACCGTGCGGGCGACGGGACCCGTCGACTCCCCCATCAGCGTGGAGTTCAGCCTCGACCTCGTGACCTGGTTCGAGGTCGCCACGGTGGTCGGGGCCGGTCCCAGCACACCGGTCGCCGTCCCGACGAGCCTCGGACCCGACACGGGACTGCCCCGAGGATTCTGGCGTGCGCGGATCCCATGACGGGATCCGGCGGCGGTGCACTGGAAGGCACGGGCCGGGCCATCCGTCGCTCCACCCCGACACTCCAGGCAACTCGGCCAACTCGGTGATTGAGGCGGTGTGCACCGCTTTGTCAGCCTGTTCATGATTCTGAGATCGATGACATGACCTCCATGACTCCGCCCCGGCTTCGGGAACTGCTCGACCAGATCACCCGCACCCGGGTGTTGGTGATCGGCGACGTGATGCTCGACCAGTTCATCTGGGGTCGGGTCAGCCGCATCTCCCCGGAGGCCCCGGTGCCTGTCGTGGAATTCGACCGGGAAAGCTTCATGCCGGGAGGCGCCGCCAATGTCGCCCGCAACCTCACGTCGCTCGGGGGGCAGGCCGAACTGTTCGGGGTGGTTGGACAGGATGCGAATGCGGCCCAGCTGAAGCGACTGCTGAAGGACCAGCGGGTCGGATGCAGCGGGCTCCTGGGTGTCAAAGGACACCACACGGCGACCAAGACCCGGATCGTCGCACACAAGCAGCAGGTGACGCGACTGGATCGGGAGACCCGTGGTGACATCACCGCCGGCAACCTGCAGCGCCTGCTCGGCAGGTTCGACCGGATTCTCGACCGGGTCGATGCCGTCAGCATCGGCGACTACGCCAAGGGTGTTGTGACCCAGCCGCTGCTGGACGCGGTCCGGGAACGCTGCCGTGCCCGGGGTCGCTGGTTGAGCCTCGATCCCAAACCGTCCCACGCGCTGGATCTCCGTGGACTCTCGCTGTTGACCCCCAACCGCAAGGAGGCCTTCGAGCTGGCCGGCATCGCGGACTCGGTCCGGAACCCTCAACCGCTGAAGGATGGCCCTCTGCTGCAGGTCGTGGAAAAACTCCTCAAGGACCTGCAGCCGGCCCTGCTGCTGATCACGCTCGGGGAGCTGGGGATGATGCTCTGCCAACGGGGCAAGGCACCGTTCCACATTCCGACAGTCGCCCAGGAGGTGTTCGACGTCTCGGGTGCCGGCGACACCGTGATTGCCAGCTTCACCCTGGCCATCGCGGCCGGGGCGTCGCCGATCGAGGCGGCCCTTTTCTCGAACCACGCCGCCGGAATCGTGGTCGGCAAGATCGGCACCGCCACGGTGACCTCCGACGAGATGCTCCAATGGCTGGAGGGGTCCGCATGAGCCGGGTCGCGGCACCCCGCGCGGTCTTCCTCGACCGGGACGGCACCATCAACGTCGACCGCCACTACCTCTCCAAGCCCGAGCAGTTCGAGTTCATCCCGGGCGCGGAACGGGCGCTGCGACAGCTTCAGGATGCCGGCTTCCGTCTGGTCATCGTGACCAACCAGTCGGGGATCGGCCGCGGCTACTACACGCTGTCCGACCTCGAGGCGATCCATGCCCGCATGCTGGGGCTGCTCGAGCCGACGGGGGTGGTGTTCGACCGGATCTATTTCGCCCCGGAATCCCCGGAGGAACCCAGCCGCGGCCGCAAGCCCTCGCCGGCCTTCCTCTTCGATGCCCGCGACGAGTTCGGGATCGACCTGTCCCGGAGCTTCATGATCGGCGACAAGTGGGCCGACGTGGAGGCGGGCCGCAACGCCGGCTGCCTGCGGAGCCTGCTGGTCCGGACCGGCTACGGCGCGGAAACGGAACGCAAACAGGCCGCCCACCTCGGGCAGACGGTCGTGGTCGACGATCTTCCCGCGGCGGCGGCCTGGATCCTGGCCGAGCAGGCCGCAGGTCGTTGACCCCGGCCTACGTCGACTCCCTTCCTGCCTTTCGACCTACTTGGACTCCTCGCGATCCGCCACCCAGGTTGTGGCCTGCTGGAGCAGGCGCTGATAGGCCGGATGACTGTGGGCCTGTCCGTCATGGCCCAAGGTGATGCAGGCCAGACGTCCCCTCCCCATCTGGCTCACCCAGGCCACCGGAAACACGCGTCCGTCGTCCGGCGACTTGCCCGTGGCCAGCACCTTGCGGGCGATGCCCTGGTCATCCCGGACGTCGTGGTAGAGCTCGTCGGTGATCCTGAACGAGGCCGGCAGGCCGGCGGAGACCGGGGACTGGACGTCCGACAGGACCGTCACCTCGAACTCTCCGTAGCGGTCGTGGCTCCTCGAACCGCCACCGACCAGCTGGCGGTTGTACTCGGGCCAATCCGCCCAGTTGTACCACAGCGCCGGGTGGACCAGCAGGAGCCCCTTCCCCGTCTTCACGTGATCGAAGATCGCCTGTCGCGACTCCGGTCGGCCGATCGGCTTGTTGTTCGCAAGGTAGATCACGTCGCAGTGTGGTGCGGCATCGGCGATGTCGGCCGTGTTCTCGGTGTAGACCACGACGGACTTGGGCAGCTTCCGAAGAACCTCGAGATCCTCGAGGTTAAACCAACGCTGGAAGTCATGGCTGCTGCCGCCGCCCACGACAAGGATACGGAGGCTGCCGGGAGCGGCCTTCGACAGGACTTCCGCGGCGTCGGCACCGGTCTTGTGGGCTGCGGCCCCCTTGGCAGGGGTCGCCGACCGCGGCCCGTTCTCGGCGGTGATGGCGAAGAGGGTGGGAGCCACCTCATTACCGAAGCTCTGAAGCGTGATCCGGTCGATCACGTTCGTCCCCTGCACCTCCGCGCTGTGCCACCGGATCTGTCCGCGCCGGGTCCACTGGGGCAGTCCTTTCGACTTTGGCACGTCGAACTGACCGATGTAGTCCGCAATCTCCTGTCCGTTCCGGAACAGGAGCTCCTCGTTGGCCCCTCCGGCGAAGTGGAGGGTGACCTTGAGCACGGGCAGATGGTCGTCGCCGACGGCGGGGTATCCCCAGCCCGCAACGCCGCCAAGGAAGTGCAGTCGACTGGCCGCCACCCCCACCTTGGCCTCGACCCGCTTGGGCAGGTTCTTCCGAGACCACGCATTGGGCGCACCACCGCGCAGCACCACCACGTTGGCCACGGCCTTGGTCGGGCTGACGACCGTGAAGGGGACATCATCGACCCGCTTCAGGCCGTAGCTCCGGAACGTGACCGTCTCATCGATCACCTCGGGTTCGTTGTAGAGACCGCGGCCACTGTTGGCCGTGAAGGCACTGGTGAGATCGATCATTCGGAACCGGTTCTCGTCGGCACACAGATAGGCCAGGAGATCCCGCAGGCCCTCGGCCCCCAGCTGCTCGAAGCCCTCCGGCATCAGGGACCGACCCGAACTCGAGCGCGATTTGATGTCGGCCTTCCTGAGCGTGTAGTCGCCCGTGGCATTGCGAAGGACCACCTCCTGGGCGTTCTCGCGGTCGACGATCCCGTCGTAGGCCTGGTCGTCACGGTTCTCGATGAGCGTCGACACGAAGTTGGGCTCCACGAGTCGGTTGGGGTCGATGATGTGGACCAGAAGTTCCTCGGGTCCATGGGCGCCCATCCCGGTCAGGTTCGGGGCGAGATTACGACCCTCGGTCTTGAAGACATGGCAGCCGGCGCAGTTGGCGATGTAGACCTTCCTGCCGTTCTCGATGTTGCCGGCCTTGTGGATTTCCGGGGTCAGCTGGGCGATGAGGGCTTCCTTCTGCTTGGCCTCGGGACCCTTCAGCTCCTCGATCACCGCGGTGGCCCGCTTGGCGACGGCGGCATCGGGATGGGTGCGAAGCCGATGCTGGCGGGCCGGCCCAAGCTGGAGCAGGTCCACCTGCTTCGCGGCGATGAGGTCGAGGAATGCCGCGGTGGCATCGGCACGCTTCACGACCTGTCCGAACGCCGGTTCAACGAGCTCGGGAGACAGCTTGTGGAAAGCCTTCACAAGAGCCAGGGCGGTGTCGGGCTGGGAGCCGAGCGCGTCGACAAGTCGCTTCTGGAGGGCGCTTCCGGTGTTCCCTCCCAGCAGGGCCACGACCGAGGGTACGATGGACGGATCGACCGCGCGGACCCCGATCAGGTTCACCGCGATCTGACCCCGGGCCTCGTCGCTGAGCGAGGCGTCGGCGAGCTGCTTTTCCGCCCGAACAACCGCCGGCTTCACCGAGGCGGCCAGTTCGCTGTTGGCATCCCATCGGGCAACCAGCGGAAGCGCGGATCCCGCGGTGCGCTCCGAGGCCAGGAGGGTCTTCAGTCCGGCCAGAAGCGGGGCCCCGGCGGCGGGCTTGGCCCCCGATTTCAGGTTGGCGGCGAAGCTGGCGAGCGCGATCGGCTTGAGGGCATCGGCGCCAGAAGGAGCGCCCGCGACCAGAGCGACAAAGCGGGACGCCCTGTCGCCGTCCGTCTGCTGGGCCGCAAGACGGGCCAGGTGCGGCACGTAGCCGGCGACAAACGCCGGATCCCTCGACTCGAACGCGGCCTGCAGGAACAGCAGCGGATCCGCGGCGGCGGCACCGACCGCGGCCGACTCCAGCCACGGGTCCTTGAGACCCGGCCAGGCAGCCACGACCGCATCGGCGCTCTGCCGCGACGGCGGCAGGCCACCCAGGGCGACGAGGGCATTCAGGCGAGCCCGGCCGTCCGGATCCGCCAGCAGCGCCTGGATCGCCTTCACGGCGTCGGCGCCGATCTTGGGCTGCTCGACCGCCACGCGGGCGGCGTTCTTGCGGACGGAGCCGTCCTTGTCCTTCAGCGCAGCCAGCAGGAGGCCGTCGTTGAGCCCGTGGAGGTTGTTGAGGGAGTAGAGCGCCTGGATCCGGGCGAAGCGGCTCGGATTGGACTTCAGCATGTCGGCGAGCGGATTGCCGACCTTCTTCGGCTGGGTCTCAAGAAGCAGTCGGTTCGCCGTGGAGCGGACCCATCCGTTGGGATGGGCCAGCATCCTGACGATCTGGACCGGATCCCCGGCCGGCAGCGAGTACGCCGGGAGCGGACGGGCATCGCGGTGCTGGATGCGCCAGAGGCGGGTGAACTGGTGGTCGCGATCAGGTCGGGCCGCGGCATTGCGCGCCCCGTGGGCCGGTCCGCGGGTGTCGTTGTGGACCGCGATCTGGTTGTAGAAGTCGACCACGTACAACGCACCATCCGGACCGACGCGGCTGTGGATCGGGCGGAACCAGTAGTCGGTGCTGGCCATGAACTCCGTCTCCTTGCGGCCCGTCTCCTTGCGGCCCTGGTAGGTCGCGCCCTTGGGGTCGAGGAACTCGTGGTGGAACAGCTGCCGCGTCGCCTCGCCCATGAAGAACGAGTAGCGATCCTCGGGGGCCCACTTCTCGGGCCAGGCCCCGCCGTCGTAGATCGTCGCACCGGCCGCGGCGGTCCAGGCCCCCACCCAGTCGATCTGCACATAGGGCTGACGCCTCTCGTCGAACGCCGGGTAGATCTTGTTCTCCTCGATGATGTTGAGGAACGACTTGAGTCCTCCGACCTGTCCACGCGCGAGAACCTTTTCCGGAATGACCACATGGCAGATGGGCTCGCCGCAGGTCGCGGTGGTGAAGAGGATCTCGCCATCGGGCGCCACCTCGCAGCCCCAGGTGTTGCAGCCACCCGCGGCGATCTGCTCGAGCATGGAGCCGTCCGGACGGAACCGGTAGATGCCGGCCGCGATGTCACCGAAGTCCTTCGATCCGTCCCCGGACTTCACCCGACCCCGGGTGTAGCCCACGGCACCGTAGATCCAGCCGTCCGGACCCCACCGGAGATTGTTGATGACCGCGTGGGTGTCGAAGGTGCCCCAGCCGGTGTAGAGGGTCTCCACCTTGTCCGCCGTGCCGTCTCCATTGGTATCCCGGATCCAGAGAATGTCGGGCGCCTGGGAGACGATGACACCGTCCTTGTAGAAGACGAGCGAGGTCGGGAGCTCGAGCCCGTCGGCGAACACCGACTGGCGGTCCATCACGCCATCACCGTTGGTGTCGGTGAGGATGGAGATCCGGTCGAGAGGCTTCCGCGGCTGCTTGCCACCGACCGGGAAGGACTTGGGATCTCTCGCCCAATTCCAGTAGGCCTTGAAGTCGTTCTTGTTGACGTCCCGACCGCCCGGGTACTCGGGCGTCTCCACCACCCAGAGGCGGCCCTGCGGATCCCAGTCGAGGGACATGATCTTCTTCGCGACAGTCTCATCGGCCGCCAGGGTCACCCTGAACTCGGGGTGGAGCTGAAGCGTCTTGACCGCCTCGGGTGCCGGTTTGGGGCCGCCCGCCGGATAGCGCAGCGAGGCCAGCTCCGCCGGCTTGCAGAACTCGTCGACAGTCTCCCGCCTGCCCGCCCAGGCGATGCCGCGAAGCAGGATGGCCCGATAGTGCGGCGTGTTGAACACGTCGTACTCGTGTCCCGGAAGGCTGACGAAGGCGCGATACGGGGTCGTGCCGCCCTCCCAGGTCTTCTGGAGGGTCCAGATCTGGGGCCAGATGTTGAAGACGTCGACGAAACTGACCGCGAGGACGTCGATGTCGGGGGCGAAGTCCATCCGGTTGTAGACCTCGTCCTTCCAGTCGAAGTTGGAGAGACCTTTGACGATCGGGTTCTCGGGTTCGACGAAGTACAGGCCCACCTCGCCCTCGTGCCACGTGGTCTTCTTGTCGCCGTCCCAGCGCCAGGCTCCGCCCTGGACCTTCTTGGCCCATTCGTGCTGATCGCCGGCCACGACACCGTCGTGGAGCACCACGAGGCCGCCGCCCCTCCGGAGGTAGTTCTCAAAACGGGTCCGCTCCTCGCCGACGATCCGCATGCCATCGGCGGCATAGATGATGACGACATCCGACGCGTTGAGCTGGGCCTCGGTCGGGAACTGCATCGAGCCGTCCACCCGGATGCCCCGTTCACCCAGGAGCTTGGTCCAGTCCGCGATGAACCTCGGGTGGTCGTGCTGGTTGGGCCCATGTGTCTTGACCCCGCCGCGGATGAAGACGCGGAGGGGATCGGCCGCCTGGAGGATCTGGAGGGCCAGCAATGAAGCGCAGGCCGCCACGAGGAAACGATGGAGAGTGCTCATAGCCATGGAGTCTCCGGAGTCTAGGAATCCCAGCTCCTCCGTCCACGAGTTTGAGGGGTCCACGGCACCCCATTAGCCCGACACCGGCCACCCATCAGCGCCCCGGGGCGCACGAAGGAATCAGCGGTGCAATCCAGCGACCCCGTTGGGCAGGGCGTGAAGCCGTCCCACCTCCTCCGCGGTCAATGCGCGGTTGAAGATCGCCAGTTCATCCCAGAGCCCCAGATAGCCGATGCCCATCATGATGTAGGTCTTGTCGAGGTCCCAGGTGAAGGTCTGCTGACGCGCCGGGATCTGGGCAGCCTTCCGACCGTCCAGATAGAGTGTCACCACCCCGTCCGGTCGACCGGTGTTGAAGTGCTCGAAGGTGAACACGACGTGCGTCCAGCGACCCCGGGCGAAGGGAGTCGGGGCCGGGACCGTGACATGCGGCTTCTCCGCAGGGGACATGTCCTCCCATTTCCCGTTCCGGGGATTCCACACTGACGGATCCGGGTAGACCCCGATCCGGAACGGCACCCCGTTGGTCTTCTTCTCGAACTCGATGAAAAACGCCGCATCGTTCCAGGCCTTCGACGTGATCTGGAGCGGATCACAGAACCCCATGGCCAGATCCGCCTCGGGATCGACGCTCAGCCAGAACGATACGGTGCCATTCCACCCCCTTGTTCGGTAGGCCATGTTTCCGGCGGCCCGGAAGCAAACAAGGGTCGAGGTCTTGACGAACCGGAGTGCATTGCCGAACCGCCCCACGCCCTCGGCCACCCGTACCTCGCCCTCCGGCGGGAGACCAGGCTTCGACTCGGCGCGCTTGTCGTAGGACGGCGCATGCAGGAACTGTCGATCCCCCCGTGCGAAATCCGCATCCACACCGTGGTCAAACGAGGCATGGAAGGTCAGGGCCCGGGCCATTTCGGACAGGTCCGCAGCCAGACCGAACGACGCACCCAAGATCAGGCCGACCAGCAGGAGGGAGGAACCCGGGATCCGAAGGTATGGGAGGGGACGCATGACGAGGTGGACCCTAGGGGTTCCCATCCGCCCTGCTGAAGCGCGAAAAGCGCTGTCGGACGATTCAACGGAGCCCATCGCGGCCCCGTTCCTCCAAAACCCTCCCTGTTGACTCAGGCGGATTCCGTCCATAGTTCGCCCGCATGAACCGCCTCCTTGCCCTCGCCAGTCTCTTCGCCAGCGTCTCGGCTTCCATCGCCGCCGATGCCCCCAAGACCTTCCCGGTCGGCGGGCTGACCTTCCAACGACCGGAGTCCTGGGGATGGGTCGAGACCCGGTCCCCCATGCGCAAGGCGCAGCTGTCGGTGCCAGGGGCCGATGCGAAGTCCGGCGGAGAAGTGGTGTTCTTCCACTTCGGGCCCGGCAACGGCGGGGGTATCCAGGCCAACGTGGACCGGTGGCTGGGACAGTTCGAGGAGAAGGGTTCCGCCCTCGTGTCGAAGGTCGAGACCGTCAAGGTCCGCAACCAGGACCTGACCCTCGTCCGGGCGCAGGGCACCTACCTGAGCGGGATGCCCGGGGGACCGAAGACGCCGCAGCCGGACACACTCCTGCTCGGGGCCATCGTCCCGGGTCCCGAGGGCGCCGTGTTCATCCGATTCACCGGCCCCTCCGCCCTGGGCAAGGCCGCGGAACCGGACTTCCGCAGGATGGCCGAAGCCGCCACCGAGGCGAAGTGACGCCGGGCCTCCGTCCTTGGCCTCAGACCTGGAGTCGGATCAGACCTTCTTGGTGATGCGGACCCCGAGGCCGAGGAGCTTCTCGGCATCCGCCTTGGACTTGGCCTCGGCATAGATGCGGAGAATGGGCTCGGTGCCGGAGCCCCGGAGCATCAGCCAGGATCCGTCCTGGGCGATGAACTTCACGCCGTCGAACGACTTCACCTCTTGGAGCTGGGACTTCAGCAGCTTTGCCGGGGGATTGAGCTTGCAGTACTCCATCAGGGAGGCGCGCTTCTCGAGCGGGAAATGGGTGTCGATGCGTGCGTATTCGTGGGGTCCGAACTCCTTCTCCATCTCCGCCAACAGCTGGGCGACCGACTTCTTCTCGACCGCCAGCATCTCCAGCAGCATCAGACCCGCCAGGATGCCATCGCGCTCCGGGATATGCCCGGGGAACCCGATGCCACCACTCTCCTCGAATCCCAGCAGCACCCCACCACGGATCATCTCGCTGGCGATGTACTTGAATCCGACCCCCGTCTCGACCAGCTCGAGCCCGTAGGCCGCACACATGCGGTCCACCATCGTGGTGGTGGTGAGGGCCTTCACGACACGTCCCCTCTGTCGACGGTTCTTCACATAGTGTCGGAGCAGGAGACAGATCAGCTGATGGGTGGTCATTGGCGTCCCATCCCCCATCATCCCCCCGACGCGGTCGGCATCGCCATCGGTGACGAGGCAGACGTCATGGGGATTCTTGGCCAGCCACTGGGCCGACTTGGTGTAGTTCTTGGCGATGGGTTCCGGGTTGATGCCGCCGAAGTTCGGGTTGTGCTCGGCGTTCAGGGTCGTGACCACGCAGGAGGTCCCCTCCAGCAGCTCCTCGAAGCATCCCGCGCCGACGCCATAGAGCGCCTCATGGGCGAAGCGGATTCCGGACGCGGCGATGCGCTTGAAGTCCACGAGCTTCTTGCAGGCCGCGTAATGAGGGGCCCGGAGGTCCCGGACCACGATCTGCTTGGACTTCACGGCCACGTCGAATGCCGTCCACTTGATGGTGTTCTGGTCGACACAGTCCTCGATCGCCTCGCAGATGGACCCGTCCGCCGATCCACCATACCACGCCTTCACCTTGTACCCGTTGAATTCCGGAGGGTTGTGGCTGGCGGTGATCATCACGCCACCCGCCGCCTTCAACGACTTCACCGCGAACGACACGGCCGGCGTCGGCACGGGGGAATCTCCAAGAATCACCTCGAAGCCGTTGCCGGCGAGGACCTTGGCGGTCCGACGCGCGAAACGGTCGGACAGGAACCGCCGGTCATAGCCCACCACGATCCGCTTCTGGGTGCCTGCCGGTGGGTGGGACTTCCAGTAGTCGGCCGTCGCCTGGGCGACCCGGGAGACATTCTCGACTGTGAAATCCTCGGCGATGACGGCACGCCAGCCATCGGTTCCAAATTTGATCTTCGCAGCCATAAACGGGGAAGAGAGCAAATCATGGACCGTGTTGGAGTGGAACTGGAGAAAGCGGGAGATCGAGCGCCAACGGAGGAGGAGGAACTCACACGGAGACGCGGGGACGCGGAGAAAAACACAGGAGAGGTGAGGGAGATGGGTCGAAGGGCCTGGCTCCCGGAATTCCTTGGAGACCCCGTTTCGAGGGGCGGTTCGGAAGGAACCCTCGCCGGATCACGTTGACGCGCCGGCTCCCCATCCCCTCTTCCGTCTCCGCGGCTCCGCGGCGCTGAGGGAGGCTCAACGGCCTGACTTCCGGGCCTTGCCCACGAATCGCTCGACGTACTTGCCGAGGAGGTCGGCCTCCAGGTTCACCCGGTCTCCGACCTTCCGCTCCTGCAGGGCCGTGACCTCCCAGGTGTGCGGAATGATCCAGATCCGGAATCCACCCCGGGTGACACCCGCCACGGTCAGGCTGATGCCATCGATCGCGATGGACCCCTTGAACACCACATAGCGGCGAATGTCGGCCGGCGCGGCGATTTCCAGGACATGGTCCCGCCCCTGCCGCTGCCATCGGGTGATGGTGCCGGTTCCATCGACATGACCCGTCACGAAATGACCCCCCAGACGATCTCCCACGGCCAGAGAGCGTTCGAGATTCACCAGAGAACCTGGGGTCACTGCCGAAAGATTGGTCCTCTCCCAGGTCTCACGCAGCAGATCGAAAGCGAGCCGTGCCGTCCGTCCGCGTCGGATCGCGGTGACGGTCAGGCAACACCCGTTGACGGCGATGCTGTCCCCGAGGCGGACCGATCGGGCCGCGACACCCGCCGCGACCTCCAGGCATATGGATCGGGGCGACGGCGTCACCGCCAACACCTTCCCGGTCTCCTCGACGATTCCAGTGAACATAAGTGCGGATTTCTAGACGGGATCTGGCGCGCTGCAACCCGCACCCTCAGCAGGTCGCAGGACCGGGAGGCATCGACGCGGGATGAACCGGATCACCGGGGGCCGTTCATGAACCACATCGTGGTCCCGATGATCGCGGCGGCGATGATGCCCACGATGATGGCGGCCACCAGCTGTTGCTGGCGCTTGCGCCGGTTGCTCTTCCCCTGTCCGGGCAGGAGGTAGTACCGGTGTTCCTCGGGATTATGTTTCTTGCGGAACCACATGGGGGGAATCGTGAGACCGCAGATCCTATGCCCATCCCCCGGAGCGGAGGCAACCCGGGACCTCCCAGGAATTCACCCCTCCCCCAGGCGGAGGTTGACCTCCGCGAGTCGACCCCCGATCGCCTCAGGCCGTGAGGAGTCGCCGGTAGAAGTCCAAGGCCACATCGGCTGTCTTGTCCCAGGTGAACCGGCGTTGGACATGTTCCCTTGCCTGGCGACCCAGGCGACGGCTCAGGTCGGGATTCCCCACCAGCAACGCCATCTTGGCGCCCAAGGCCCCGAGATCCCGAGGCGGCACGATGAATCCGGTTTCACCGTCGACCACCAGCTCGGGAAGACTCGTCGTCCGCGTCACGATCACCGGCTTCCCACCCGCCATGCCCTCCAGCGCAACCAGACCCAGGAGCTCGGACTTGTCCGGTCCTCCATCCGTGCTCGGCAGCGACACCTGCAGCACCACGCTCGCCCCGGCATACTGACGGGCCAGCTCGGCGTCGTCGGCATCCGTGATGAAGCGCACCTGCTTGCCCTGGGCTGCAGACTTGAGCTCCTCAAAGTAGGCCGGATCGTAGGGACGCCCCACGACATGGAACGGAGTCGTGGCGGGAACCGCCTGGATCGCCTCGAGGACGCCCTTGTGACGCAGCAGGCGTCCCACATAGAGCGCATACCCGGCTGGATCGCCGGCCTGATTGCCCAAAAGCTTGGGATTCACCCCGCCGAACAACGTCACAGCGGGATGGGACCAGTCGGAGAAGAAGCGGCCGGCGTAGTCGGACAAATGAGCTAGTCCGTGAGCCATCCGATGGAGGTTCAGCCGCGGATGGAGGCGGTTGAACTTGCCTCCAAGCGTCGCGGCCCCGCCACCGACATCGGTCAGGACCATCTTCTGCCGTCCCCCACAGCAACGGCGCAGGACGTTGCGCAGGACGATCGCCTCCGACAGCGGTGTCGGGAAACAGAGCACGTGGACGATGTCGTAACCAGAGATCTCCTGCCAGGTGGCGCCCGTCGCTGGAAACAGGAACCGGGAGGAGTCCGTGTGGTGCACCCCGAAGGTCCGGAGGGTCAGGCTTCCGTCGCGATCCTCGCCCGGGGTCGTATCGAAGAGCGCGTGGGTGGTCGGGGTGCGGACCGACAACGCCCGGGCCAGCTCCATCGCATAGCGCTCGCCGCCGCCGACCGTCCGCTTCCGCGCCACCTCGGACGCAGGAACGATCAACACCCTGGGTTCAGAACTACTCACGGAAACAAGCGTCCCTACAGCAAACCACCGCAACGGACCACCGCACGAACAAAAACTCGGGGCCGCTCAGGGCTTGCGGGTCTCGGCGATGCAGTACAGGGCGGATTGGGTCCGGAGGAACACCTCGCCCCCGGACAGCGCCAGGGTGGAGTTGGAGACCTCACCGATGGGATTGGTCGAGACCAGCTCGTATTTGGGCGAGGCCTTGAGGACCAGGGTGTCGCCCGACTGGTTCACGACATACAGCAGGTCCCCCGAGCGGACCATCGACGACCACGTCTGACCGCTCGCACCGGTCGACGGCAACCGCTCCTCCCAGATGAGCTTCCCGGTCGCCAGCTCGAAGCACTGGCCGAAGCCGTCGGTCGAGCTCTGGTAGATGTAGCCGTCCTTTACGATCGACGAGCCGATGGTGTGCTTCTTGAGGCGGCGTTCGTAGAAGAGGAGGTCCGCGGTCCGATCCCCGGCACCGCCCGGGCGGATGAACATCCCGCTGCCGAAGAATCCACCAAACACGACGAGAGTCCCCTGCCCCAGGGTCGGAGAGCTGTAGACGAGCGGATTGATGCCATCGGCGAACCAGAGAACCAACCCTGTCCTGGGATCGAACGCCTTGAGCTGGTTCACCACGGGCAGGACGATCTCGTCGCGCCCTCCGGTCCGTACCACCAGGGGGGTGCTGAAGGTGCCGATCATGCCGTCGTTCTTCCCGGCGAATCCGTCCCAACGCTCCGGAGGATGCTGTTCCTTCAGCGGGACCCGCCAGCGGATGGCTCCCGTCCGCTTGTCGAGCGCCACAAGGGTCGAGAACTCGCCCGGGCCGTGGTAGACGATCACCTGATCGCCCTGAATCACCGGAGAGGATCCCTGGCCCCAGCCATGCACCTGCTTCCCGAGGTCGGCTTTCCAGAGCTCCTTACCCGCAAAGTCATAGGCGACGACTCCGGCGGAGGCGAAGCTGGCCACCACACACTCCCCATCCGTGACCGGTGAGGCGGCGCAGTGGGGATTGGTCTGGTGCCTCGGATCCTTGGCATCGTAGCGGACCCCGCGCTGCCACAGGAGCTTCCCGGTCTTGCGATCGAACGCCATCACCGTGCGCTCCTTCCCATCCTCGAGCGCCTGCGTGATGAACACGGTGCCGTTCCACACGATCGGCGAGGCGTTGCCCGGCTCGGGCAGCTCGTTGCGCCAGCGAACATGGGTGGACTTGTCCCACTTCACGGGGAACCCGGTGTCGGGCGTGATGCCGTCCTGGTTGGGACCGCGCCACGATGGCCACTGGGCACCCTGGAGCGTCCCGGCGAGGACGCAGAGAGCGAGAACGATTCGGGAGGGGAACAACATGACCCCAGCAGACCTCAGACCCGTCACGGCGTCGAGACCCGGAACCACCCGGTAAACCCAACACCACCCAACACCACCCCAAGGACACCGCCGGCCTGCCTCCTCCAACCGACAATGTGATGCCCCGTCATCACGCGGTAACACGTCCCCACCAGGTTGATGCCGTCCGAGGGGCCCTGTGGCCCCAACACACCAGCAATCCAGCACGAACCATACGACATGAATGCCAAGAAGATCCGTAGTCCCCTCCTCCTCCCGGCCGTGCTCACCACCTCGGTGGCCCTCGCCGTTGACCGACCCACTGAATCCGGCCGCATCGCACCCACCCGCGAGGTCGCCCGGATCGTCGGCGGTTCCAACGCACCTGTCGGCGCCTACCCCTGGATGACGGCCCTCGTCGCGCGCGGCTACACCGCGGTGAACGGACAGTTCTGCGGCGGCGCCCTAGTTCATCCCCAATGGGTTCTCACCGCTGCGCACTGCGTCGAAGGAAGCACCGCCGCGTCAATGGATGTCGTCGTGGGCGCCCACGACCTACGCAACACCTCACAGGGGGTCCGAATCGGCGTGACCCAGATCATCCGCCATCCCCAATACGGCACGGTGAACGGGGAGCTCGCCAACGACTTCGCCCTGCTGAAGCTCGCCCGAACCGCGGCCGGCGTGACCCCTCTCGGACTCATCGACCAGGCCAGCCAGGTTGCTGCCGGCACTGCGGTCCGTGCCATCGGCTGGGGAACCACCGCGGAGAATGGGAGTTCATCACCGGTCCTCCTCCAGGTGGACATGGGCCTCATCAGCCTGGACCAGGCCCGGTTGTTCTATCCCGGACTGTCCTCCGTCCACCTGGCTGCGGGAGTCGCCGGCGGCGGAAAGGACACCTGTCAGGGCGACAGCGGTGGACCGCTGCTGGTGTCCGACGGCAAGGGCGGCTGGCTCCACGCCGGAGCCGTCAGCTATGGCGAAGGCTGCGCCCGACCAGAGATCCCCGGCATCTACGCCAACACCCTCACCTTCCGCTCGTGGATCCTCCAGCAGATCGGTGTCACGGCCGGGGATGACCACAGCAACATGCCGAATGGTTCCACGACCCTGGTGCTCGACACCCCGATGCCCGGGAAACTGGAGACGTCGGGAGACATCGACGTGTTCCAGCTCATCCTCACCCAAGGGGGCACCCTCGTCCTGAACAGCAGCGGTACCACCGATGTCTTCGGATCGCTCTCCAACACCGCCGGAACCGTATTGGCACAGGATGACAACGGAGCCGGGGCTCCGAACTTCCAGATCTCCTCGGTGGTGCCAGCCGGCATCTATTATGTCGCCGTCCGGGGCAATGGAACCGTCACCGGAGCGTACACGGTTCTGGCGAAGTTCATGCCAACGCCGACCGCGACCGGGCAGCCGGAGATTGCCATTCTTGGGAGCGACAAGACGGAGATTGCCGATGGCTTGACGTCATCAAGCGTCGCCAAGGGGACCGATTTCGGGAGCCTCGACATCGCCTCAGGCAACAGGACGACGGTCTTCACGGTCAAGAACACGGGCAAGGCGGCCCTGAGCGTTGGATCCGTCCGGCTTCAAGGTCCCCATGCTGCCCAGTTCCGGATCACCACCCAGCCGGCCACCTCCATCGCCGCCGGACGCTCGGCCACCTTCTCGGTGGTTTACGATCCGAATGCTGCGGGAACCCACACCGCCGAGTTGGTCGTCCCCAACAACGATGCGGATGAAAACCCCTACAACGTGACGCTCACGGGTGTCGGCACGAGTACCAGTTCCAGCGACGACCACGGCGACAGCACTCTGACGGCAACCCGGGTCGCAATCCCGTCATCGACGGTCGGCATCCTTGGGGGCAACGACGACCGGGACGTTTTCCAGTTCACCCTCACCCAGGCTGCAACCGTCACGATCCGGACCACCGGTCCGGTCGACACCTACGGCACCCTGGTCAACGCAACCGGGCGGGTGTTGGCCGAGCAGGACGACTACGGAACAACCCTGAACTTCCGGATCCGTCGCTCGTTGTCGGCCGGCACCTACTTCATCGCGGTGGAGGGGTATGAAGGCACGGAACAGGGCACCTACAAACTCGAGATCAGCCGGTGAACACGCCGGGTGGTGAGCCTCCAGATCGGGGGCTCCCCGTCTCCTCCTCGGATCCATCCCTCCATCGCAACCGTCCATGCCACGACACCCTCTTCTCGCTGCAACCCTCGGCCTCGGGCTGTTCACCGGGCTCCTGCTTCTTCGGAACGCTTCCAACGGTGATGTTGGGGACACTTCAGGAAACCCAATGGCGGTTCTGCCTGGCTTCGGACCGTCCTTATCGCCGGGCTCCGAAACCGCGGTGGGCGTATCGCCCGGGAAGGGCGGGATATCGATCGTCTCGGAAGCGCTGGAGGACACCACCCCGGAGGCCCATCCCCCCGCGAATCCGGAGATGAGCATCGCCGCCATGGCGGAGGCCCTACGCGCCGCTCCGGACGTCCTGCAGAAGGGCGAGTGGGCCGACCGGATCGCCGCCGTCGGAGGGCGGGACGCGGTGGAACAGCTGGTGACCCTGGCGACCGGAGAGCAGGACGAGGAGTCGATACGGGCCATCTTGGAGGCCTTCAAGGGGCTGTCGGATCCGCAAGACATCCTGCTGCTGGCCTCCGCGTCGACGGCGACCTCGGACTTCCGGATCCTCGAGGCCGCGACCGAGATGATCAGTCGCTCGGCGACACCCCAGGTCGTGGAGTACCTGGCCGAGATCAGCCGTCAGCCCGCACTCCAACCCACGCAGCGCTTCGCCGCGCTCTGGGCGATCGAGCGAATCCAGAATCCGGAGGCCCTCCGGGGTCTCGCCAAGCTGGTGCACCACGCACCCGAATCCGACCTCGCCCGGGCCGCTGCCGTGGCGCTTGCCCGGATCGGAGGACCGCTTGGGGAGACCGTCCTGACCGAATCCGCAGCGGATCGACACCCGGACAGCCCGGACTTCCAGCAACTCGTCCGGGATGTTGCGGCGGGTCGGCCCAGCGACACCGATCCGGCAGGGATCGTGGCGTCCTGGGCGTGGAACCCGGAAGGGGCTACCCCCTGATCCCCGCCCCCTTTCGAGCCCCTTCTCCACGGAGTCAACAGGTCTATGGGGTGGCCGACTTCAGCGGCAGGAAGTCCACCTTCGCGCTGAGCTCGGGGGTCAGATACTTATCAGGCCCGAGGATCTGGACCTTGATCTGCAGGGTCCCCTTCTGACGGCTGGCCTCCGGGGCGATCTCGGCGACCACACCGTTGTAGAACCGGTCCGGGTAGGCCTCCGGACTCACCCGACATTTCTGTCCCAATGCGATGCGGGCGAGTTCCTGCTCGTTCACGTCGATCTCGACCTGGAGATCTTCCAGGTCTGCGACGGCGAGCAGCGACGTGCTGGGGCCCCGGGAGCCTCCGAAGTTCTGGGGCGTCACAAGCTCATTGGCCTCCGCCAGTTTCTCCAGCACAACCCCATCGACCGGCGACCGGATCACGCACCAGTCGACATAGGTCAGGATGACCCGGCGCGCCCCCTCGAGCTGGCGGATCTGGGCCAGGGAGGACTCGAGCGCCAGGCGTGCGTTGTCGAGCACCTGCTGCGACTCGATCTTTTCGGCGAACAGCTCACGCGTGCGGTCGAGGTCGATCCGAGCCCGTTCCTCGGCGACGCGTGCGACGGACAACTGGCCCTCCACCTCGGCGAGACGCGCCCGATATTCCGAGTCGTCCAAACGGACCACCACCTGGCCATTGGTCACGCTGTCGCCCTTCTTGATCCCGATCCAGGTGACCAGTCCCATGAAACGGGGACTGACCTCGATCCGCTCCCGGGCCACGATGTAGCCTGAGGTCCTCAACGAATAGGTCGCCCCATCGGTGTTCGTCGCGGCGTTGAGGCCAAGATCGGTTCCCGCCGGATCGAGGGCTCCGGTAGATCCCGGGGTCTGGGCGGGAACACCCTTCGGCGCGGTGTCCTTCATCCCCGACGTCCCCCCGCCCGACTTCATGCCGGTCCGGATGGAGTCCGAGGCCCGTGGAACTGCGAAGTAGGCGATCACGGCGAGGACCAGGGCGATCGACCCGAGGATCATCCAGATCGGCCCGCGGGCACGTCGCTTCAGTTCCGAGGCGATGCGCAGTTTCTCGAGGGTGTCCGGACTCATAGCGATTTCAGGGCGACGATGACGGGGAGCCGGGCGGCTCGCAGCGCGGGCAACAGGGAACCGGCCAGGCCGATCACGACCGAGAAGCCGAGGCCCAACAGCATCAGATCGGGAGTGACCCGGAATTGAAAAACGGTCTCGGCGAAGGACTGGAAGTCGAGAGTGCCGAAGGAGACGTTGAAGGCGGCGAGCTCGACCTGCAGTCCCCAGGCGGTGGCACACCCCAGGATGCCCCCGAGCAGGGCTAGGAGCACCCCCTCGATCAGGAAACACAGCACGATCGAGCGCCGGGAATAGCCCAGCACCCGGAGCGTGCCGATCTCACGGGTCCGGGCGCCGACGCTCGCGTACATCGTGTTCATGGCGGCGAACACCGCCCCCACCGACATCGCCGTGCCCAGGATGCCGGCCAGGTAGTTGATCGGCTTCGCCGTCATGGTCTGCTTCGAGTAATAATCCACCTCCCGCTCGGCACGCAGGGCCAGGCGCTTGTCATGGTCGATGCGCTGGATCAAGCCTGCGGCCAGGGAGTCGTCGGCCGGACGGAGCAGGACGCTCGAGTACTGTTCCCGGTCGAAGAGGGCCCTCGACTCATCGGCGTCCATCCAGGCCTCCGAGTCGAACGCGCTGCCACGTCCATCAAAATGCCCGACCACGGTGAGCCGATCGGGTCCGGCCTTGATCGTCCCGCCCACCTCGAACCCGGCGAACCTGCGGGCCAGTCGGCTCGAGACCACCACCTCGCGTTGACCGGCCCGGAACCAGCGGCCCTCGACGAGGGCAACCTGCGACCGAAGCTCCATGCCACGGGGGGTCACTCCCCGAATGAGGGTGTTGGCCTCACCCACCTCATCCCGCCTCGGAGCACTCACGATCATCACCAGTTCGGCCGAGACCAGGGGCTCCCCTGCGGCATTGCGCGCGATGCCGGGCAGGTCCCGCAGGGTCCGGAACTGTTCCCGGGAGACCAAGGACCCCGACTCAGCCTGGGACCCCTTGCGGACCACGAGGAGATTCCGCGAATCCCCGGTGTTGGCGTTCGTCGCCTCGATGCCCCGTCCCAGGGCCCGGAGCCCCAGGAAGACCAGCACGACCGCACCGATGCCCAGAACGGTAAACAGCGTCGTGCGCCAGCGAACGAGAACGTTCCGGATATTGTAGTTGAGGGGGAGAGCCATGGGGTGCTCGGAGTCCGGTCAGTCGAGGGTCTGCAGCCCTTCGGTCACACTCATCCGGGCCGTCTGCCAGGCGGGCGGCAGCGCGGCAACCACCCCCATGAGGGCCGCCACCGCAGCCCCCCAGGCCATGATGCGGGGGGTGACCTCGAAATAGATCAGGAACCCGCTGGTGAGTTTCTGGAGGTCGAGATGGGTCCAAAGCGCCCAGGCGCCTCCGACCCCGAGGAGGGCCCCGAGCGCGGCCAGTCCGAAGCTCTCGGCGAGGATGAAGGCGAACAGCTCGCGCCGCTGGAACCCAAGCGCCTTCAGCACTGCCAGCTCCCGGAACCGCTCCCGGATCGCCATGCTCATGGTGCTGATCGTGACGAGCGACAGGGTGAACACCACCGCCCCGGAGATGAGGAGCACGAGCATCTTCACGTTCCCCAGCATGCTCACGAAACCGAGCTGGAAGGCCCGCTCGGTCTCCGCCCGGACCTCGGCCGCGGTGTTGGCAAAGGCCCCGTTCAACCTGGCGATCACATCGTTCGCCACCTCGGGCGAGGCCGCCCGGATGTACCAGGTGCCCACCGTCCCCGGATCCCCCGACAGCTCGTCGAGCAGCTTGTGGTGGAAGAAGACTCCCCGGTCGTCGATGGTCCCCCCGAACACCGCTGCGATCTTCAGGTCGAGGTCCACCGGATAGAACGTCCCGGTGAATTTCATGCGGTCCCCGATCCGCAGCCCGTAGCGTCCGACCGTCTCGATTCCCACCATGCAGGACAGCCGGTCCTTCTCGAACGCCTCGTAGGAACCCTCCATCACGCGGGCCTCGATAAGCAGTCCCCTGAAGCGAACCGGGTCC
>Ga0194116_10001593_pt1 | contig 31797 bp, 15 predicted proteins | sample TA2MahsurfametaG_4_FD_148617 | JGI IMG/M metagenome (GOLD analysis project Ga0194116, IMG submission 148617) | Freshwater microbial communities from Lake Tanganyika, Tanzania - TA2015008 Mahale S9 surface | ecosystem: Environmental > Aquatic > Freshwater > Lake | place: Tanzania: Lake... | reverse complement strand
CAAGCAGCTCTTCGGCCTCGCGACGGGTGCGGGCGACCTTGAGTGCATTGACGTGGCGCAGGTTGGCTTTGGTGGCCTCGTAGGCCTTGCCTTGCGGGATGAGGAAATTGCGGGCGTAGCCGGCGCGCACTTTCACCACATCGGCTTCGGCGCCGAGACCTTCGATCTTTTCCTTGAGAATCACTTGTGCGCTGGCCATGACTGGGGATCCGGGGGGTTCGTTGCGGGGCGGGGATTTAGGAGGACGGCGTGGCGGAGTCAAGAAGAATGGAATGGAAAATCCGCGCGCCGCGGGCCGCGTCGCGACCTCAGTTTCCCAGCGGTTTTTTCATGAATTCCTCGTCGCGCCGCAAGCGCAGCCGCTCCATCTCCCGCTGCAGCACGGCCAGATCCGGGTCGGCGGCCGCCGTTTGCCCGTAGCGTTTCCACGGCCCGTAGGGCACCTGCCCGGCTTCGACAAAGCGCCAGTGGACTTTGTCGCCCGATTTCACGCCGAGATAATCCCGCACCGACGGCGAGAGATCGATGCCCGCACCGCCGTTCTCGCGCGTCTTGGGCGGTTGACCACCGAAGACGTACTCCCAGTCGTCGGTGGTCCATGGTCCGCAATCCTCCCATTGCGCGAAGCAGTTGCGCCCGTTGTGGTGGATCTGCAGCCAGCGTCCCTTGAGCACGGTCTTGCCCGGCTCGGGGCGCGATTTCCGGAACCAAGGGATCACCCGCGCCGCCTCGGGCTTGTGCGTCCGGTGGTCGAGCACGTCGTTGTAGGGCAGCGCGATGTAGAAGGGATTGAGCCGCGGGATGAACGCGCGCGGGCGGAAATCGCCTCCGGTGCGATCGGCCACGCGCGCCGCGGGATCGGGGTTGTCGTAGCCGCCGAATTGTTCGACCCACTTCTGGTCCCACGACGACTTGTCGTTGGGCGTGCGGTTTCTCCCGTCGGGTTGTTCGCCGATCCAGAAGATCGTGCAGGTGATGTGCTTTCTCCAGGGATGCGCCGCGCTGACGGATGAAGTTGCGGAGGGTTGCGGCACCATCCGGGGTCCGGCGGTCGGGACGAGCACGCGCGGCGCGGACGATTGTGCCGGGGCCATGAGCACAAGCACTCCGGAGATCACGGCAGCGGCGCGAACGGCGTTCATGACAATGCCCGGCGTCGGCGGATCCACCGATCGGGATTTCCATTTGGACCGGAATCCCCCGATCGCGCAAGGCCAAGCGGTGTTCAGCCGGGTTTGTCGTCCTCCGTCGGCTTGTCGCCCCCGCCCTGCAGGCGCTCGACAAGCGATCGCAGTTGCTTGAGGTCTCCCTCCATCCGTTCGAGCAAGCCGCCGAGTTCCGGCCCCGCCGTCCGGCTGGCAGGCAGCACCGAAAGCTCTTGCATCGTCGAGACAATGATGCCGATGAACAGGTTGAGGATCGTGAAGGTGGCGATGATGATGAACGGCACGAAAAACGCCCAAGCAAACGGATGGGCTTCCATCACCGGCCGCACGATGCCCATCGACCAGCTCTCCAGCGTCATGATCTGGAACAAACTGTACAAACTGCGCCCAAGCGTGCCGAACCAATCGGGAAAACCCGCGCCGAACAACTTTGTCGCGAGCACTCCGGCCGTGTAGAAGAACACCATCATCACCGCCAACACGCCGGTGAGGCCGGGAATCGCATGAATGAACGCCGCCACCACCAGGCGCAACGACGGGATCACCGTGAGCAGGCGCAGCACACGCAACACGCGCAGCGAGCGCAGCACCGCCCATGGGCCGATGCCCGGCACCAGCGCGATCGCCACCACCAGCACATCGAACCAGTTCCAACCGCTGCGCCAAAACATTCCGCGGAACGCCACCAGCTTGACTAGGATCTCGGCGATGAACACCGCCAGGCAGAATTTGTCGATCGCCAGCAGGACGTGCCCGATCCTGCCCATCAGCGCGGGAGAACTCTCCATGCCCAGCACCACCGCGTTGACGAGAATCACCGCCACAATCCACGACTGAACGCGGCGGGACTCGATCCAGCCCGCCAGACGCTGACGGAATGGCGATGCATCGGTGTCGCGGAGGAGTTGGAGAAGCTGCGGATCACCCATGATGCCAAAGATTGCTGACCCTTGATAACCGGACGCTTCAACATCCGGCAAGCGCATCTTGCAGGCCGGACTTGCCGACGGCACGGGGCTCGGCCATGCTCGCCGCCATGATCCTCCGCTTCCTCAAGATGAATGGTGCCGGCAACGATTTCATCGTCATCGACAACCGCGACCTCTCGGTCCGGCTTTCCGCCGGCACCATCGAGGCGCTCTGCGACCGCCACCGCGGAATCGGCGCGGACGGACTGCTCGCAGTCGAACCATCCCAACACGGGGCCGATTTCCGGTTCCGCTACTACAACGCCGACGGCGGCGAGGCGGAGATGTGCGGCAACGGCGCGCGCTGCTTCGGCCGCTACACCGCGACGCTCGACGGCGCGAACCGCTCGCGCGTGACCTTCGAGACGATCGCCGGCATCCTCGCGGCCGACATCGTCGGCGATCAGGTGAGAATCGCGATGTCGGACCCGAAGGACCTCAAGTCCGACACCGGCGTCGTCCTTCCCGGTCTCGATGCAGCCATTCACTTCATCAATACCGGGGTCCCCCACGCGGTGACGTTCCTCGCGGATGCCGACGCGCTGCAGCGCACCGATGTCGTCGCGCTCGGCCGGGCGATCCGCCGCCATGAGGCATTCGCCCCGGCCGGCACCAATGCGAACTTCGCGGCCGCGGTCGCTCCTGGCCACATCGCCATCCGCACCTACGAACGCGGCGTCGAGGACGAAACGCTCGCCTGCGGCACCGGCGTCACCGCCTGCGCGCTCATCCACCACTTGCTCACCGGCACCCCGTCGCCGGTGAAAGTCGATGTGGCCGGCGACGACACGCTCGAGATCGGCTTCGTCCGCATGCCAGACGGCTCGTTCGCGGAGGTCACCCTCACGGGCCCGGCCGACTTCGTGTTCGAGGGCAGCATCGAAATCGACGGATGACCCCTCCGGATCGCGGAAATTCCCGCCACGAGCCGGATCCGGCTTTGACCTGCGGCGGCAATCGTCCATGATTGCCGCGCCATGCGCTTCACCGGCACCTACACCGCGCTCATCACTCCGTTCCGCAATGGTGCGGTCGACGTCTCCGCTTTCCAATCGCTGATCGAACGGCAGATCGCGGGCGGAGTCGACGGCATCGTGCCCGTCGGCACCACCGGCGAGTCACCCACGCTCGACACCGCCGAACACATCGAGGTGATCCGCCTCGCCGTCGAAGCCGCCGCCGGCCGCTGCGAGGTCATCGCGGGCACCGGCGCAAACGCAACCAGCGAGGCGATCGAGCTCACCCGCGCGGCCGAACAACTCGGTGCCACCGCGACACTCCAAGTCTGCCCGTACTACAACAAACCGTCACAGGAAGGCGTGTACCAACACTACCGCAAGATCGCCGAAGCCACCGCGCTACCGGTGATTCTTTACAGCGTCCCCGGCCGGTCGGGCATCGAGATCTCGGTGGACACCACCGCACGTCTCGCCGCCGATTGCCCGAACATCGTCGCGATCAAGGAAGCGGGCGGCTCGGTCGATCGCGCAAGCCAGCTCGTGCAAGCGCTGCCCGACACCTTCGACATCCTCTGCGGCGATGATCCGCTCACCCTGCCGTTCATCGCCTGCGGCGCACGCGGACTCATCTCGGTGGCCTCCAATCTCATGCCCGACATTATGGCCCGCCTCGTGCGGGCCTGCCTCAACGGATCATTCGACGAAGCACTCGTCATCCACAAGCAATGGTACCCGCTGATGCGCGGGCTGATGTCGCTCGATGTCAATCCCGTGCCGATCAAGTCGGCCGTCGCGCTGCAGGGCCACTGCAGCGATGAGTTCCGCCTGCCGCTCGTTCCGCTCGACCCGGCAAAGCGCACGCAACTGCGCACGCTGCTCGAGACCCACGGTTTGCTTTGATCCCGGCACCGGTCTTCGCGGCTGCCCCATCGCTCCTCCCCCGTGTTCTACATCACCACCGCGATCGATTACACCAACGGCGCGCCGCACATCGGTCATGCCTACGAGAAGGTTCTCGCCGATGTGCTTGCCCGCTACCGCCGTCTGCGCGGCGACGATGTGCAGTTCCTCACCGGCGTCGACCAGCACGGCCAGAAAGTCCAACAAACGGCCGAACGCCTCGGCATCGATCCCGCGGAATTCGTGCGCGGGATCACCACGAAATTCACCGACCTGTGGAGCACGCTCGGCATCTCCCACGACGGCTGGGCCGAGACCACCGACCCGCGCCACAAGGCCTGCGTGCAGGCCATCCTGCAGGCGCTCAAGGACCAAGGACAACTCTACAAGAAAACCCACCGCGGCCACTACTCGGTGCGCCAGGAACAATTCCTCACCGACCGCGATCGCGATGCCTCCGGTGCGTTCGGAGCCGAGTGGGGCGAGGTCGTCGAAATCGAAGAGGAAAACTGGTATTTCAAACTCAGCGAGCACACCGATTGGTTGCGCGGCTATCTCAAACAGTCGGCCGACGCCGTGCTGCCGGTCTTCCGCAAATCCGAGCTGCTCAACGCGCTCGACCGCAATCCGGGCACCGACTTGTGCATTTCGCGCCCGAAGGACCGCCTGCACTGGGGCATCGAAATCCCGTTCGACACCGGGTTCGTCACCTACGTCTGGTTCGACGCCCTCATCAACTACGTCTCGTTCGCCGGATTCCGCGCGCAGCCCGATGCCGGACTGCCGGACTTCTCGAAATTGTGGACCGCGGACGAACGTCCCGTGCACGTGATCGGCAAGGACATCCTGGTTCCCGCACACGGCATCTACTGGCTCTGCATGCTGCACGCCCTCGGGTTCGGGGACGCGGTGATGCCGCGCCTGATTGTCCACGGCTGGTGGAACATCCGCGGCGAAAAAATGAGCAAGTCGCTCGGCAACATCATCGACCCCGACGAGCTGGCCGCGCGATTCGGCACCGCCGCGCTCCGCTACTACCTGGTGCGCGATATCGTCACCGGCAAGGACGCTGACTTCGACGCCGAACGGCTCGTCATGCTCTACAACACCGAACTCGCCAACGAGCTCGGCAACCTCTGCAACCGCGCGCTCAACATGAGCCGGCGCTACACCGGCGGCGTGGTCTCCCGCGGCGGACCGTTCGACGACGCCGACCTCGCGTTGCAGTCCTCCCTTTTCGACAGCACCGCCGCCTACAAGTCGGCGATGGACCAGTTCGATGTCGCCGCCGCCCTCGAGGCCTTCGGGTCGCATGTGCATCACTGCAATGTCTATGCGGAGCGCATGAAACCGTGGGAACTCGCCAAGGACTCCGCCAACCAAGAGCGCCTCGCCACGGTGCTGCAGCATTTGGTGGAAAGCCTCGCCCACGCTGCGGTGCTGCTCGGTCCCGTGCTGCCCGAGGCCTCCTCGATGATCGCGGAACAACTCGCACTGCCGCAACTCACCGGACTGCAACTCCCGGACCTCCACTGGGGCCTCGTCGCCGAAGGCCATCAGGTCGGCTCGCCCAGCCCGATCTTCCCCAAGATCCTGACGCCCGAGGCGTGATGCGCCGCACATGGCCGTTCGTTCCGGTCATCCCAGCCGCAGGATAAGCAAAGATCGGGCCCGGTTCCGCTTTGCCAGTTGCGCACTGCCGGGGTCGTGCCACACTCCCGGCGACATCGACATGAACACGGAGGAACTGCAGGAGGAAATCGGCCGTACCAGCGGGTGGATCGCACAAGTGAAGGAGGAAATGGGCCGCGTGCTCGTCGGTCAGGACCGCTTGGTCGACCGCCTGCTCATCGGCCTGCTGTGCAACGGCCACATCCTGCTCGAAGGGGTCCCGGGCCTGGCCAAGACACTGGCGGTCAAGGCGCTCTCCGGATCGCTCGACGCCACGTTCGCCCGCTTCCAATTCACGCCGGATCTCCTGCCCGCCGATCTCGTCGGCACGATGGTGTACCACCCGCAGGCCGTCAAGTTCGAGCCCAAGCTCGGCCCGATCTTCAACAACCTGATCCTCGCGGATGAAATCAACCGCGCGCCCGCCAAGGTGCAGTCGGCCCTGCTCGAGGCGATGCAGGAACGCCAGGTCACGCTCGGCGATCGCTCGTATCCGCTGCCCCGGCCATTCCTCGTGCTCGCCACACAAAACCCGATCGACCAGGAAGGCACCTACCAGCTGCCCGAGGCGCAGCTCGACCGCTTCCTGCTCAAAGTCACCGTGGGCTACCCGACCCGCGAAGAGGAACTCGTGATCCTCGACCGCATGGCTACATCGGCAGCACCACCGGTCACCGCCATCGTTGCCTCTCCGGCCCAAGTCTCCGCCGCGCGCGACGCCGTCAACCGCATCTACATCGACCCCGCCATCCGCAACTACATCGTCCAGCTCATCCACGCCACACGGCATCCGGCGTCGGCCGATCCATCGCTGGCCAATCTCGTGCGCGCGGGTGCGTCGCCGCGGGGCACGATCAACCTCGCACTCACCGCGCGGGCGCTCGCCTTCATGAACGGCCGCGCCTACGTCACACCGCAGGACGTCAAGGACATGGCGCACGACGTCCTGCGCCACCGCATTCTCCTCACCTATGAGGCAGAGGCCGAGGAAACCAACACCGACACCGTGATCGACCGCATCCTCGCCAAGGTGCCGGTGCCGTGACCGCGACCGACGGTGCCGGTGCCACCGGAGCTTTCGAACCAACCGCATGCTGACCGACGAACAGGTCGATGAGATGATGCAGCGCGTGCGCAAGCTCGAGCTGAAGGCTCGTCGGTTGGTGCGCGAATCGTTCTCGGGCGAATACCTTTCCTCGTTCCGCGGACAAGGACTCGATTTCGACGACTTCCGCGAATACCAGCACGGCGACGAAGTGCGCTTCATCGACTGGAACGTCACCGCGCGGATGAACCAGACGTTCGTGCGCAAGTTCCACGAAGAGCGCGAACTCAACGTGGTGATCGCAGTGGATGTCTCCGGCTCGGTCGATTACGGCAGCGTGCGCTGGAGCAAGCGCGAGACCGCCGCCGAAGCGGCCGCGGTGCTCGGCTTCAGCGCGCTCAACAACGGCGACAAGACCGGCCTGCTCGTGTTCGCCGACCAGCCGCTTCTCTACGTCCCGCCCGCGAAAGGCGGCCGCCACCTGCTGCGCATGATCCGCGAGATCCTGGTCGCGCGTCCGACCGCTTCGGGCACCTCGATCGAGGCCGCCTGCGACCTGCTGCTGCGCACGCTCCGGCGCAGGTCGCTCGTGTGCCTCATCTCCGACTTCCAATCGCCGCAACCGCTCGACCGCGCGCTCGGCAAGCTCTCGTTCAAGCACGACACGATCGCACTGCGCGTCACCGATCCGCTCGAGAACGAACTGCCCGCAGCGGGCACCGTGGCGATGATCGATCCGGAATCCGGGCTTGAAGCGATCGTCGACACGGGCTCCGCCGCCCTGCGCGCGGATTACCAACAACTCGCGAACCAACAACGCGAGGAAACGGACGGGTGGTTCCGCAAGCACGGCATCGACCATGCGGATCTCGGCACCTCCGGCGACACACTCGCCGAACTCCACCGCCTGTTGCGACGCCGCGCCCGGAAGCGCACGCGCTGACCGCCGCCATGAACCCGCCGACTCCAAACCCGCTGCAACTCCTCGAGCCCCGCTCGCCCGAGGCGCTCTTGCCGCAGGCATCGGCATGGCCATGGCTGGTCGCCTGCGCCGTGCTGATCGCGATCCTCGCCGCCTGCTGGGTCCTGCTGCGCCGCAGGGAATCCAGCGACCCGTCGGAGCGCCTGCGGTCGGCATACGAACGGGCACGCCTCGACCTCGAATCCGCCGATCCCCGCCACCCGCGCGACGCGGCCATCCACGGATCGCTCGTGCTTCGCCGCTACCTCGTCGCCGCCACCGGCGATCCGTCGCTCTACGAAACCCACGAGGAATTCATCGCCCGTCACGATGCGCTGCAAATGCTCGACGCGCAGACGCGCGATGCGGCGGTCTGCGGGTTCGCACGCTTCGCCGCATTCAAATACGCACCTGAACCACCCGACGCCGATCCCACCGGGATTCTCGCCGAGGCGCGCACGCTCCTCGAAACCCTGCACCAGCGAGCCGCGCCATGAATCCGGCTTTCTCGTCATTCCGGTTCGCTGACCCCGGCTGGCTTCTGCTGCTAGTGCCCGCCGCGCTGCTGTTGCTGCTGCGCCGACGCCGTGGCCCGGAAGCGGCCGTGCTGTTTCCCAACCTTGCAGTGCTCGCGCGGCTGGCGTCACGTCCGCGGCAAACCGCCGGCAGGCTCGCATGCTCACTCGTCGCCGCAGCCACCATTCTCGCCATCCTCGCAATGGCTCGGCCGGTCTGGCGCGACCAATACCAAAGCCGCGAGTCGAGCGGCATCGACATCATGATCGCACTCGATGTCTCGCTCTCAATGGACATCGACGACTTCATCGACCAAGGGAAAAAAGCCAAACGCATCGATGTCGCGAAGAAGGTGGTCGACCGGTTCATCGCCAACCGGCCCGACGACCGCATCGGGCTGGTCGCCTTCGCCGGTCGGCCGCGCGATGCCAGCCCGGTGACGCTCGACCACAAGTGGGTGCGCCAGTCGCTGATGAGCCTCAGGCTCAACGACCAGTTCGAAACCGGCAGCGTCAAAGAACAAGGCACGGCCATCGGATCGGCGATCTCGGCCGCAGCATCGCGGCTCGACTCACGCGATGCGAAAAGCAAAATCATCGTTCTCATCACCGACGGCGCGAGCAACTCGGGCAAGATCGCCCCGGTCGAGGCGGCCGAGCTGGCACGCGATCTCGGTATCCGCATCTACACGATCGCCATCGGCACCAAGGAAGGCCGGGTGGACCGCTCGATCCAGCGGTTCCCCTATCAGGAATTCGACCTGCCCACGCTTCGCAAAATCGCCGATCTCACCGGCGCGGAACATTATTGGGCGCAAAACCTCGAATCGCTCGAACAAACGTTCATCACCATCGACGAACTGGAGAAATCAACCGCCAAAACCCTGACCATCGTCGCCGATACCGAGTTGTTTCCCTGGTTCGTCGGTGCCACATTGCTTGCGGCCCTCTCGGCGGCCGCCCTGCTCGCGATCCATCCCCCGCCCGCCCCCTGAAGCCATCGTGCATCTCGCCCATCCACTCTGGCTCGTCGCCCTGCTGCCGCTGCTTTTGCTGATCGCTGCAGCCCCGATCCTCGCGCGTGCACGGGGCCGGCGGTGGTCGGCTTTTGTCGCGGACCGTCTCCGCCGCGGCTTGATTCTCTCGGGCAGCGCGTTGCCACGGCGTTTCGCGCTCGGATTCCTCGTCGCGGCCTGCGTGTTGCTCGTCTTCGCGCTGACCCGCCCGTACACCGAGTCCGGCGTGAGCACGGAGCGCACCGTGGCGCGCAACGTGCTGGTCGCCCTCGACCTGTCGCGCAGCATGCGCACCGCCGATGTGAAGCCGGACCGGCTCGGCCAGGCGAAGGTGCTCGTGCATGAGCTGACTGAAGCCATGCCACAGGAACGCTTCGGACTCATCGGTTTCGCCGGCAGCGCCTACGTGTACGCACCGCTCACCATCGACCACCGCGCGGTACTCGAGACCACGGACCAAATCGACGAGACCTGGACGTCGATCGGCGGATCGAACATCGCCGATGCACTCAAGCTCGGCATTTCGACGCTGCGCAAAACCGGTCAGCGCAACAACGTGCTCGTTCTCATCAGCGACGGCGAGGACCACAACGGCAGAACCCGCGCCATGATCGAGGAAGCGAAAGCCGCCGGCGTGTTCATTCTCGCGGTCGGCGTGGGCACTGAAAACGGCGACTACGTGCCCAACCCGGATTTCAGGAATCGCAACGCACCCCGCGGACGAATGGTCGACAAGAACGGGTTGCCGGTGATCAGCCGACTCAAGACCGAGGTGCTGCGCGATCTCGCCGATGGCACCGGCGGCCGCTTCGCGATCCTCGGAGCCGGCACCGACATCCCGGCCATGGTGCGCACGGCGGTGGCCGACATGGATGCTTTTGAAATCGAAGGCCCCCAACGCAAGGAAGTCGCCGAGCATTACCAATGGCTGGTTCTGCCGGCCATCGTGATGCTTGCCGCTGCCGCGATCGCCTCGACCCGCTGGCGTGCGGTGAGACACGCGGCAGCCGCCGCTTGTGCAGTCTGCGTGCTGATCCCGACCGAATGCCCGGCCGACCCGGTGACCGACGCATGGAACGCCTTGCGCAGCGGACGATTGAAGGAGGCGGCGGAAGGCTATGGCCGCTTGGCCGAACGCAGCCTGCCAGGTGCGGATCCGGAATCATTCCGTCTCGGGCAGGGTGTCGCCGCGTATCGATCCGGTGATTTCAAATCGGCCCGCAGTGCGTTCAGCGGGGCGGTCCTCTCCAACGATCCCGCCATCGCCGCACAGGGTCACGCCGGCATGGGCAATACCGCGTTCCAACTCGGATGGAACGCCCTCGCCGGGCGATCTTATCCGAAAGGTCCGACGACTCCCACGCTCGAGGAATTCAACGACATCATCGCCAAGCTGTTCGAAGAAGCGAAGGAGGCGCTGAAACGCCGGGACGCCGACGATGGCGCGGATCAGCGGAAGCGCGATGTGCTTGAAATCCTGCGGGGCACCGCCACCGACTGGGCCGATGCCGTGCGACATTACGATTCGTCTCTCGCGCTGAAGCGTGATGACGATGTCGCTCTCCACAACCGTGCTCTGGCGATGACTTATCTCAAACGCCTGCTCGAGTTGCTCGACCAGGAGGAACAGGCATTGACCATGGCGATGGCGATGGGCACGCCGCAGGCGGGAGCCGGCGGCAAGGAAGGTGACCAAGAAGGCGATGACGATGGCGAGGGCAGCAGCGGCAAGCGCAAGAAGAAAGGCAAGGGCGGCGACGAGAAGGATCGCAAGGGATCTGGCGACCGGCCGAAGCCGGAGGAGACCGACGAACCCAGCGGGGCGAGACCGGGCGAATCAAAAGAGGACCGCGCGCGCCGCCTGCTCCAGGAAAATGCCGACCGCGAGACCGGTCCGCCACCCCAGGCTGCGGATCCATCGACACAGGGCGGACAACGCAGCTCCGGACAAGTGGAACAAGTCGATCCGGAAAAAGATTGGTGAAACGATGATGAACCTAAACCAACTCCATCTCTTCCGTGCCTGCATGCTTGTCCTGTTGGCGCTCACGGCGGTTGCCCCCGCCCAAAGCGATGCTCCGGCACAAGCCATCAGCCGCATGTCGTCGCGCTTCCTCGCCCGCGGCGAGCAGGCGATGCTCGAAATCGGAGTGAGCGGCGCGCGCCCGCCAGCGACGCCAACCATCCCCGAGTCCCGTGACTTCGACATCCGCCCGATCCGACGCGATCCACAGGCGAAACTCCTGCCGGGAAGGAAACTGGAATACGTGTATGAATTCATGATTTCCGGCTACAACGTCGGTCGCCGGACGATTCCATCCATCGAAATCATCACTCCCGATGGCGCACTGCGCACCGAGCCGCTCGAGTTCGAGGTCTTCGATCCCGACGAGTTGCAGTGGGCGGACGCCGTGGCCGGCAATCAGCGGTTCCGCTACGCCGCGACCTTCCGCGCGCTCAATGGCGCTCCCTACATCAACGAAGCCACTCCGGTGGAACTCAAGGTCTACCTGCCGCATCAGGTGCAGGTCATCGACTGGGGCGTGCCGGAATTCGAGCGCGACGGATTGTCATCCTGGCGCTTTCAGCCGTCGATGATGCGCGGCAGTGCGAATCTTCTCGGCGCACCCCACCTCGCCATCGCCTACCCGAGCACACTGATGCCCAACCGCATCGGCAGGATCGGCATCGGCCCGGCCCGCCTCCGACTGATGACCGGCCAAATGGTGCTCGATGGATTCCTGCGCCAAGTCGCCCAAGAGGTCTTCCTGCAGATTCCCAGACTCGACCTCGACTCCCGCGAGCTGCCACCCGACGCGCCCGACGGATTCGTCAATGCGGTCGGCGACTTCCGCATCGAAACGCGCAGCGACATCACCGAGTGCACGCAAGGCGAGCCGATCCCGGTCGAAATCATCATTTCCGGCAGCGGCAACCTCGACACGATCAGCCCGCCGAAACCGGTCGATCTCGACGGCTGGAAACTCTACGATCCCACGCAGCTCGAACGCGGCGCGGAGCGACAGGAGCTTTCCGGCATCACCGTGTTCCGCCAGTTCCTCCGGCCGCTCGACTTGCAGCCCCACATTCCGTCGTTCCGACTCGTGTACTTCGACCCCGCGCGCAAGGGCTACTTCACCGCCGACAGCCCGCCGATCCCGTTGCGCATGAAGCCCGCGCCAATGGCCGTGGCACCCGAGCCCTCCGCGGCAAAATCGATGCCCATCGAACGCATGACCGATATCCTCGGACTGGCCGACTCCACCGCGCCGACGTCATCGGCCCGCTCGTCGGGCAACACCTGGACGTGGAACCTGATCGCGGCATCCGCGGCACTCGCCCTCTCCGGCAGGGCGCTCTGGCTGCGCCACGGACACCGCTGGTCGCGCGGACCCGAGGCAAGCATCCGGCGTCGCCAACTCCGGGAGATCGAACAACTCGCGCAGGGCGGCGACTCCGAATTCCTGCTCGCCGCAGGACGCTACATCGAACGCTGGATCGATCGCCGCGATCCGCCCGAGGTGGCCGAAATCCTCGCGCTGCGCGACGACCTCTGCTTCCGGCCCGATGCGCCGGATGTCGCCGACCAATTGCCTGCGCCGAAACGCAGGGCCATCGTCGACCTGCTGCGCAAGCTGTCGCCGGTCCTGATCTGCGCCTGCATCACGGCACTCACATCACCACGCGCCATCGCGCAGGACGACACCGCCTCGCGCGCCCGCGCGGCTTACGACACGTCGCGCTTCGACGAAGCCGCCGCACTCTGGCTCGGTGCCGGCTCCTATGAGTCGCTCACCGCCGACACGCTCTACAACATCGGCAATGCCTGCTACCGCAGCCGACTCCCCGGCGAAGCCGCGCTCTACTACCGCCGCGCACTGCTCAAGGACGCCTCGCATTTCGAAGCACGCCAGAACCTCCGCTTCATCGAACGCAAGTACGGCTCGATCTCGATGCGCCACCCGGAGTTCCAGCTCACCCTCGCCCGCGTTTCGCTCGACACTTGGAAAAGCCTGCTCGGCACCGGTGCGTGGCTCTGCGTGCTCGGTTGGCTGGTCTTCCCCGCGACACACCCCGGTGCCCGCTTGCGCAGCATCGGTGCCGCCGCGCTCGTCGCAGGCCCGTGCCTCGTCCTCGCCGGCGGCGGTGCCTGGCTCGGATTCCCCGACGACGCACGCTTCGCACCGATCGATCGACAGGCCGTCGTCGTCGCGGAAAACACCATCGTCCATGCCGACGCCTCACGCACCTCGCCGGAAATCATCGACGCTCCTCCGGGATCCGTTTGCGAGATCCTCCACCACTCGGGACGCTGGACTTACGTCATGTTCACCAACCAAACCCGCGGCTGGCTCATCAGCGATCACATCGACCGCCTCGTCCCCACCGAACCACCCACCGCCCCGCGCCCGCGCCGCATCAAGGCCGACGAAGACAGCGCGTGAAGGGCAGACGGGTGGGATTCGCATTGACACAGGCAAGGATGCCTGTCCTCCGATGGATGTCGCCGCGCATGAGAGGTGAAGGCGTCTTAAGGCGCGTGGGCGATCGCAAACCAGAACGGGCGGGCCGCCCGTGCCCCCCTTGATGTGCTGGCGCGCGGATCGCGATCTTTGCGGAGGACGGGCATCCTGCCTGTCTGAAGCTCACTCCCGCAGCGCAGCGGAGAATGGAAGCAGTCGCACGGAGCGTCACGAAATGAATCCAGTAGTTCTTGTTCATCGGTATTCGGGTCGGATTTCTGTGTTCGGTCGCCTGATCGGACGATGGTCGGGCTTCACCTCCGCAGGCTCGGGCAAACGATCGCGTTGCGGAAACCGGCTCTCGGTCGACACTCCGGCCTTACGGGCCTCATCCTGGGCAAGCCGGGTGAGCATCTCGACGAACTCGCGGCGCTGGGCGACATCCCCGGTGGACGATGCACCATCGGCGATCGACCGGATCCGCTCCCAGGCCAGATTCTTGTCCTCGTCCTGCCCGCGCAGCTTCATGCCGAACATCGCGACCGCCGAGGCAAAGCGGAAATCGTCATCAGCTTCGGCGAAGCGGGTCGGGCGTTGCTCGAGCGAAAACTCGGTGAGGCGGCTGGTGTCGCCATCGGGTGCCTTGTAGCGCAGCTTGACGCCGAGCCACTCGCCCGCGATGTCCGTAGCCTCGTTCGTCCGCTGGTAGCGCAGACCCGCGGCACGGGACTCGGGCCTCACCGGTTTCACTTCGTAAAACGCGGTCACCGTGTGGCCGGAACCGATGTCGCCGGCATCGACCTTGTCGTTGGCGAAATCCTCGTTGGCAAGCATGCGGTTGGCGTAGCCGACCAACCGGTAATCCGCGACCATGGCCGGATTGAACTCGACCTGGATCTTCACATCCTTGGCGATCGTCACCAACGTGCCCGCGAGATTCGTGCCGAAGACGCGGTCGCCCTCGCTCGCCGAATCGATGTAATAATAGTTGCCGTTCCCGTCGCGGCTGATGGCGTCCATCATCTCGTCGTTCAGGTTGCCCATGCCGTAGCCAAGCACGGTGAGGTACACGCCGTCCTTCGCCTTCTCTTTGACCAGATCGACCAATGTCTGGTTTTCCGTGAGGCCCACATTGAAGTCGCCGTCGGTTGCCAGGATCACCCGGTTGGTGCCTCCCGGAACGAATTGTTCCTGGGCCAGTTGGTAGGCGCAGACGATGCCGGCACCGCCATTGGTCGAGCCACCTGCGACGAGCCGCTCCAACGCGGACATCACGGCCTCGCGCCCCGCGGCATCCATCCGCGTCGGCGGCAGCGCGACCCCTTCGTTGCCGGCGTAAACGACGATCGAGACCCGGTCGCGCTCATCGAGTTGGCCCGCCAGCTTGCGCATCGAATGCTGCACCAAGGGCAGCTTGTTGGGATCCATCATCGAACCCGAGACATCGAGAAGGAACACCAGGTTGGATTCGGGGCGCTTCGAGGTGTCGATCTCCTTGCCCTTGATCGCGATCCGCACCAGATGGTTTCCGGGAGCCCACGGACATTCCGCGACGTCAGCCCCCACGGCAAACGGCGCGTCGCCCGCAGGCCCCCGATAATCGTACGAAAACGCGTTGATGCACTCCTCGATCCTCACCGCATCGCGCGGCACGAACTCCCCTGCGCGCAGCATGCCGCGGATGTGGGTGTACGATGCGTGATCAACGTCGATGGAGAAGGTCGAGACGGGGGCGAGCATGGCTTGCTTCCAGGATTGGTCGGCATGCTGCGCGTAGCGGTTGCCCGGGGTGAGTTCAATGCCCGGGTTGAGTTCAATGAATGCTAGAGCGCCCGATACGGATGAAGTTCTGGCACCAAAAGGGGAAAAATCGGATGCAATTTCTAACCCGTCGTGGAGACCATCATAATCAACATCAGGCATTCCACCTGCCCCATATAGTTCCGGCATTGACTTTTCCTGATCCGACGATGTCAGTTCACGCTGATTTTTGCGGATGGGACTCCCCAGCAACGCATCGATGCTATTTCGACCGAAGCTGTTTCGATGAAGCGGCGCTTCACGCTCATTCCTCTGAACCTCGCTCAACCAGGTCGCAACCGTGATCATTCCGATCAGCAACGCCGCGGCACTCGAGACGATGAGTTGGAAACCGCGATTGCGACGCTGCCTGTCGGCCGCATCCAGTTGCTGCTGCAATTCCTTCACAAACTCCGAATCGCCGTCGAACAACGGCTCGCGCAGGAGTTCATCGATCAGGCGCTCTTGAATGGATGGTGTGGATTCCGGGTTCATGGGATTCATTGGGCAAGGGGTTCGGGAGTTTGTTCGAGGCAGTCGCGCAGGGCGCTGCGCGCGCGTTCCAGGCGTTTGCGCAAGGTTGCCGCGGCGATGCCGAGCGCATCCGCGGCATGATGACCGGCGTCGTCGCTGCCGTAGTAGGCGTCGACCGTGCTGGCGAGGGCTTCGGGCAGTTTGCCGCGACAGTCGGCGAGCTTTTCAAGCAAGACCGACTGACCCTCCTCGCCGCACCAATTGCGGATCGAGGATTCGAGTGACTCGAGTTCCGCCTCGTCGAGCGAGACTTCGCGGCTGTGGCGGCGAGCCTGTTCCCGCCATTTGTTGCGGACGATTCCCCTGAGCCAGGCACCGAAGTCGCGGCTCACGTCGAAGCGGCCGATGGCCTGCCAAGCGGCGATGAACGCATCCTGCACGATTTCCTTCGCCTGCTGCGGATTTCCCGTGGTGAGCACCCGGGCGTAGGCCAGAAGCGGTCGGTGATGCTCGTCAATCAATCGCGAAAAACAGGCTCGGTTCATGAGGGATCGGGGGGCTGTCGGGAGGGGCGAGTTCATGGCTCTCACCCTTCATTGCCGAAAACCCTGCCGATTGTGACATTCGTGGGTAGAAAATTCACACACCGCAGGTTGTCATGATTCGAAAAGGTATCATTTCGGATTTTTTGCGAGATGAACCATCATCGTGTCTGTGTCTGTCTGATTCGCATCGCATTCCAGATGCCGCCCCGCGGGACGCGGGGCGGGGCCGGCAGGATGCCGACGCTCCCCGGCTCCGCGCGGAATCTTCACGACGCGCGGCTGCCGCGCTTTCGGCGAGTGGGCGGCAGCGCATTGAAAGGAAAGGCAGGGCTGGTCGCCATCGACCGGCCGACTCCCGCGGCGCAGCCGCCAGCTGCGACGATGTCGGACGCGCAAGGCTGCTCATCCATACCCTGCCCCGGATGCCCCCGCTTCCGCCATTGCCAGCGCTGATCTGGATGGTCAAAATCCCGATCGTGAACATCACCAAAGCCGTCATCACCGCCGCCGGAGCGCATCAGCGCAGCCTGCCGCTGCAGACCTTGATCGACACCCGCGGCGTGGCGAGGTCGGCGCTGGCGATTCTCGCCGGCGAGATTCTCGATGCCGGCGTTTCGGAAATCGCGGTGATCGTCTGCCCCGGCGACGAGGCGGCCTATGCCGACGCGGCCGGCGAGCTGGCGCGCCAGATGCAGTTCATTCCGCAGCACGAACCGCTCGGCTATGGTCATGCCGTGCACTGTGCGGCGGCCTTCACCGGCCGCGATCCATTTCTGCTCACCGTGGGCGACCACCTATACACCAGCCGTGGTGAGGCCTCATGCGTCGCCCAGTTGCTGGCCACCGCGCGTGCCGCGAAATGTCCGGTCTCCGCGGTGCAATCGACGCATGAGAGCAAGCTGCCATTCTACGGCTGCGTCGGCGGTCGGCGCGTCCAAGGTGCGGAACGCTTGTACGAGATCGAGACGGTGATCGAGAAGCCGACCCCCACCGAGGCCGAGCAGAAGTTGGTGGTCCCGGGTCTGCGCGCAGGACACTATCTTTGTTTCTTCGGCATGCACGTGCTCACGGCCGACGTCATGGACAAGCTCGGCAGTCAGTTGGCCGACGAAGGACGCGCGGATTTGTCGCGGGCGCTGGCAGGGACCGCTGGCCATGAACGCTACCTCGCCCATGAATTGCTGGGACGCCGACACGACATCGACCTGCACTACGGCCTGCTGGCGACGCAACTCGCGCTGGGGCTGGCCGGCAACGACCGGGACGAGGTGCTCACCCTGATCACCGAAGCCTTGGTGCAGTCGCACGCGTGAAGTAAAGTTCCACAAAATCGGCGAACGGAGGCCGGATTTTCCTTGCGCGATGCCACATCCTCCGCCAGAATTCTTTCAGCGCCGCAGGGCGTTTGGTTCCAACCGCGGGATGGAGCAGCCAGGTAGCTCGTCAGGCTCATAACCTGAAGGTCGCAGGTTCAAATCCTGCTCCCGCAACCACTTCGTTTCTATTCTGGCTCCCACGGGCTGCTTTCCGGCCCGTTTTGGTACCCGCTGCCGCATCCTTGTCGGCCTGTGTCAGACTTGTCACCCACAACTCCTGACTTGCAGAACCCGGGGATTTTCCACTCAACTCGGGATGAATGTGTGTACCCAGATTTGACCGGCGCTGCACCCCATTGTCTTCACCGACCCTCAGCCCGATGAAACCCAATCCAATCCAAGTCAACTCGAGGTGCCTGGTCTTTCGCTTGCTTCCCACCCTGTGCGTTGCAGTCACCGCAGTGGTTGCCGGACCAACACCCGAAATGCTGGCGGAAGGGCCGTACGCGTTTCGTCCGGCGACACACAACAGCGCAGGCCAGGCAACTCGCTGGCAGGCCCACCATGCCGCGGGTGATGTCCACATGATCGTCGGCGACGATCTCTCCGTCTTCTCGCACAACGGCACGGCGCTGGCACTGGAAGTGGCAGGAGTGCGTCGGGAAGGGCAGCCCATGCTGACCAGCGGCGCGGTCACCGGTCACAGGATTGAAAAAGACCATGCCTACATCCGGCGGGAGCTGATCGACGAATGGATCGACAACAAGCCCGGGGGCATCAAGCAGTCGTTCCTGATCCGGGAGCGGTCGCCCGGCGATGGTCCCTTGGATCTGCTGGTCCGCGTCGGCGGGCATCTCTCAATCAGCCGCGTGGAAGCCACCGAGGTGATCTTCGAAGACGGGGCGGGGCACGAAGTCCGCTACGACAACCTTGCGGTGTTCGATGCCGCAGGGAGGAAACTCGCCGCCTCGTTCCGACATGCGGGATCCGACGCTTTTGCGATGCGCATCGACGATCACGATGCCGTGTATCCCGTGTGCGTGGATCCGCTGTTGCGATTCACCAAGACCAAGTCGAGCTCCGGATCCAAGGGCCTCGGCGGGGATTCGATCTCACTGGACAGCGGCCACACGGGCACCACCGTGTTGATTGACCGCGACATCTGTCTTGTCGGGGTACCGACCTATGACCTCAAGCCGACTGATGGCGACATCGCCGACAAGTGGGTGGGTTTTGCGGCAACGGCGGGCTTGCAACTCGGCGGAACAGCGGTGGCGGACGGAGAATTGGATGATGGCGAGAGCAATCCGAGGAACAAGGGCAGAACCTCGACTAAAATCGACAGAAAGCTGATGGCACAAATGCTCCGGCTTTCGCTCGAGGGGCTCGGCATCATCGATACCACCGTCTATGACATCGGCGCTGTGTTTGTTTACCGCCTGCATGACGGCAGCTGGCAACTCGTGGACATGGTGAACGATTTCGGCGATTCCGTGAGTGCTGACAATTTCGCCTATCAATACGCCGACCATGCCGGCGCGCGCTTCGGCGAATCACTGGCGATGGGCGACACCCACTTCATTGTCGGAGCGCCCGGCTATCAACATCTCGAGTGGTACTACACGGCACCGTTTATCGACCCTTCCTGGGTCTTCGTCTCCGGGCCGCACCGGGCGGGAGCCGTGCATTTCTTCCGGCGTCCGCCGCCGAGTGGCTATGACCCCTTGTGGATGCCGGATCATTTCCGGGCTGTCAGCTCCGACCTGCCCGAGCACAACCAGACCGGCTGGGTGTGGACTCCGAACCGCCGCGTGTATTCGCGGATGGGGCAGAAGGTGGCCATCGAAGGCGACCGTGCCGTTGTTGTCTCCGGGCCGGCGTTCGATCCCGACTACACGCTGACCCGGTACGACATGCCCTCCCCGGCCAAGCTTCATTTTTTCCGCCTGGAGGGCAGCGGCCTTCAGCGCAGGTGGAAGAAGCGGGGGGACTTCAGCACATTCGCTGATTTTGCCGTCGGAACAAATTTCAACTATGCCAAAGGAATCTCCAATGAATACATACCACAACAGGATTTGGCCGGGATTCACATCCACGGTGACAAATTGTTCTATGTCGCACAAACTTATCTTGATCTCGTGATCGGGAGATATCGAGCCCCGGGTAATGATCTGTGGGCGGAGCCTTCGACTTGGCAGGGACAACAAATTCCTGAGAGGCAGGATATCAAGCTCTTCAAGTGGATGAACCATCTGGGAGCTGCACCAACCACGGGAAATAGCGGGCTAGGACGCTTTCAGATCGTCGCTGGAGGCGAAGGTGACATGGTCTGGGCAGGCGTTCCGGAACTCAACCGTGTGGTGGTGGTCAGCCGCATCAGCGAGATGGCCGCAGGAACACTCGACCCGAATTCATCGTTTGCGCACACAATCACGGCCGCCCCCGGCGAATCCGAATTCGGCCGCTATGTCGTCAAAAGCGGCAACAACCTGATCATTGAGTACACGAAAAACGGGCGCAGTTGGATCACCATCTGCAAACCCTCGGCAAACGGATCGTGGACACGCATGTTGAGTCAGGCGCTGGATGCCGACCTCGCGCTTCAGCGAGCGACCGCCGACCGTAGCTCGACGAATGTGGAGATTTCCGAATTGGTCGACGGCATCACCACCCATGGCGGTTGGGCGGCATTCAGCAGTGGGACATTGCCATCGACCGCAGTGGTCGAGGCTCGCGACACCATCACCGCCACGACATCGACTGAGTTCACCTTTGAGTTGTCGCATCCGCTGGGTGGTCAGAAGGCGCTGGGTAGGTTTCGCATTTCGGCAACCACTGACGAGCGGGCCAACTTTGCCGACGGGTTGTCGTCGGGGGGAGATGTCACGGCGAACTGGACGATCATGCAGATGGTCTCGGCCACTGGCAGTCCCGGTGAAACGTTTCAAGTTCTTGGAGACGGTTCCATCCTTGCCGGGGGCACCATGCCCTCTTCCACGGTTTACACCATCAGGGCGCGCGGAATCAGCGGCAACGTCACCGGCTTCCGCCTGGAGGCCCTCGAAGATCCGTCTCTGCCCGACAACGGCCCTGGCCGGGGAACTGGCGGAGATTGGCAATTGGCGGAGTTCGCAGTGAGCCTCGGCGGGGAGAAAAGGCCAGTCGCAATGGCCGCCGATGCGAACAATGTCGTCATCCAATATCCCGAGAGCGCTCATGTGAAAGCCGAGCTCGCACTTCTTCCTCTCGACCGGCAGATCGGCGGCGTGCTGCGGTCGCCCGATGGTACCCCGTTGTCCGGCATTGAAGTCCAACTGGAAAATGTCGCCTACGAAAGCGAGTTGCTGACCCTCAACAACGGTGACACCAACGCCAACCTCTATGACACTAGCGGCAGGATTCTGAACCAACAGTTGGGAGCCAGCATGGGATTCTTCGTGCCGGACAGCCTCGATTTTTCGCGGGCGGAATTGCTGCTGGATCTCGAAGGCGTGCCACAGGGGCAAAGCGGTGCGGAGTTGGTGATTTTTCCGCAACTGCCCTATCAATCCTGGAGTTGGTATCAATCGGGATCCAGCGACCTCGCGACCGTCAATTCGCATCCCGGCATCGGCCGCGGCGTTCTGCAAATCGTCAACGGAATGAATGAGGTGACCTTGTTTGATGACATGGCGAACTTCCTCTTCTTCCATCAGATCGATTCTGCCGGATACTGGGAACTGCGGATCATGCCCAAAGGCACACCGGCGGATCGTGGATGGAATCCCACCGTCCGCAGTGCGCGCTTGAGGCTCTCGGGCGTGCTCACGCCCAAGGTGCTGCGAACGGACTCGGCAGGCCACTTTCATTTCGGCGGCCTCACCGCCGGACAATACCTTCTGCGCGTCAACGATAGCCGCTGGCAAGGTGCTTCCGAAGTCCTCGACCTCAGCCGCGATGCGGTGCTCGCCGACCAAACACTGACGGCTTCAGGTCAGATCCCGTTGCGATGCTTCGTTCGCACTGACCAAGGCCAGCCAATCGCGGGAGCCACCCTGCGAGCTGGCACCATACAGGCCGTCACCGGTGCTGATGGAAGTGCAACGCTTCGAGGGCTATCGTTGGGCAATTACACAGTAACAGTCGATCCGCCATATCGCGCAGCCGCCGGTGCGGCACTTACGCAAGCGGTCAACATTCAGAACTCATCGCCATCAGACCTCTACTTCACCGCCCAGCCGCAACAGAACGAGGCACGCTTCCGCTTGGTCAACTCCGCCGGGATCGGGCTCGGAGGGATTCAGGTCTGCGTCACCGGCCCCTTCGGCTTCTCGCGCGATTTCACATCCGATGCAAGCGGCTGGATCCTTTTCGATCGCAGAACGAGCGGCGGATCCGCAGGGCTTTACGATGGAGATTACCAGCTCGCGCCGATCGGTTCGGGCCTGGCATGGCGCAGCGGCAACGTGACGTTGCGGTTGCCTCAAGCAAGCGGCGCAAGCTGGCCGACACTTTCCACCTACGGATCACTGGCACAAGTTCGCGTCAGCCATGCAGGACAACCCCTATCGGGACAGCGCATGCTCGCTCTGCGCGTCGACCGGGCATCGGTGCTGGTTACCCGAAACTTTGACAACGAGTGGTATCATCCATCCATCACGAGCTACTCGGATGTGAATGAGGTGATGATTGGTAGGTTCCCGGGGACGCAGGAAAGCCCGCTCTCGGAAATCGGATCGATTTGGTTTCAGTATCTGGCTGCGGATGAAAACCCATCGAAGGCGTTTACGCTCAAAAATACGACTGGCATCGCTCTTCTTGATTCATCGATGCGCAGGCATCAGTTCTCGCAATCAGATGTTACATCTTCTTATTGGAGTCGGGTCTATAATTCACCTGCAAGTGACAATAAGCCAGGGTGGCGTGCAGAATTTCATGGCTGGCAGGGACGTGTTGGCGTTTGGCCCTGCGAAATTGTCCGCAGCTACGATGGCTGGCTGGTCAACCAGCCCGTCGCACCCGCCGTTGCAAGGGGTTACAGCGTGCGCGTGGTCAACGAACTGCAGCGCTCAGAAGCCGTGACGGACGCTATGGGGCTTGCTTCGTTCCATGACCTTGCAGCCGGCACATATCTGTTTGTCCCGGCAGCGGCAGGTGATCCTCATGAATACCAGATCAGCCGCCCGCTCGACTGGAGCTATGATCGGCCCTATCGAACGATTGCGAGCAATGAATCGTATTTGTACGATCTAAGCCTGAGGCGCATGAACCGGATCTCGGGCTCGGTGCGCGCCGCCGGCCAACCGGTAGGGGCTGCCACACTACGTCTGGTTGGTGGAGCAGGCACTCCAATCGCGACGACACTCTCCGATCAGGAGGGAAACTATGAGTTCAAGGGCATTCCAAGCGGACGCCCCGCTTCACTGACCCTGATCATGGCAAACTACGGTGCCAACGGAGTCATCCGTGATGTGCGTGAACTCCTGGAAGCAAGAATCGCCAATGGGGTGTTGGAGGTGCCCGTGCTCAATGCCAACCTCGGTGGAGACCCGCTTCCCAACATCGCCAAGACTCTTTATGTCCGCTACGAAGTGGACGGTGTGGTTCACGAGAACACAACGGCGGAGTTTGCCACCATGAGAATCGTGGGCCGTCCCACCGAGGTCCTTGCCGTCGAATGCACGGCTGCCGGTTATTCGTTCACACCATCAACCCGGCCTCTTGACCAGCTCAATCGGGACCGTGACGCCATCGACTTCCAAGGCAGCCCCTCGGGCGTGGTCACTGGCCGAATCGTTCAGTCGAATGGAGGCGGACTTGCCAATATCCCGGTGCGCCTCTCTCCCCAAAGGGTCAACGCGTCATCGAGTGCGGCACAGCGCACCCAAATCCCATTGCCTGATGGCCAGGTGAGTCTCATCTACGACATCCAAGTCCCCTCGCAAGGAGCCATCGATGATCTGTCACTCAATCTTACACATCGTGAAGTCGAATACATTGACTTGGTGCACCCAGACGGTACAACTATTGTAATTATACCGCAATACGGTCGTTCATTTAGCAATTCCCACCCCTACCTTGGAATCACATATCATGATAGCCATCCAGCATTGAATTTCAATTGGTTTAGTCAGACACCGTCACAATTGGCACCTCATCAGGCATTCGCTGCACTTCGCGGGAAGCCGATGGGCGGAACTTGGCGCGTGCGTGTGGGAGGTTTTGGCGGCTTTGGAGGAGCAACCGCTGGGATTCCCATTCTCAGCATCCAACCCATGAACCTCCCCGAGGATCGTCAGGTTCGCATCAGCCACACGAATCCGGATGGATGGTATCGCTTCGAAAACATCGGCCCAGGCTTGTTCTCCTTGGCCAGCGCCAGTTCCACCTACTGGCTCGATACCGCCCTCCCCTCGGCCGACACCACTGTCGCCGCAGGAACTCCTCCGGTGAGGACGGCCGCGCCACCAGTTGTGCGCGTTCGTGTGCGCGATCCGAGCGGCACCGACGTCACCGGAGCGAACTTGCAGTGGATCGGCGCGGCAGGCATTGCGGCCACCAAACTCTCCGGTGCAGGCCCCACGGTCCTGACACGACCCGACTTATCATCCGGCAAAGTAAGACCCGCGATGAACGATTTCTACTTTGAACCTGCGGAAGTGGATGTCGCGGCATACACGGGGACCATCCCCGAGATTGCCTTCGTGCGACATGCGGCGATCACGCCTTCGGTCAGCGTTTCATCGCCGGCACTGCGCCATCCCGCGATATTCGATCCGACATCGTTGCAAACTTTCACGACAGTCGCAGGAACATTGACTTACTCACTGGTGAACGGCGCTGCGCTTGCCGTGGGTTCACATCCGGTGCAATGGACCTTTGTTCCGAACAACGCCACACAGGTGAAGCGGGCCACCGGCACGCTTGCGCTTAGCGTTGCCAAAGGCACGGCGAACATCACCGCCAGCGGGCTCCAAGTGGTGTACGATGGAACCCCCAAATCCCCTGCGTTGTTCACCGAGCCTGTCGGCCTGCCAACAACGATTACCTTCGCTCAAGGATCCACGCCCACAATTCCAGGCACTTACGCATTCACTGCCGAGGTCAATCATGCGGATTACGAGGGATCTACGAGCGGCAGCTTGGTCATCTCGCCAGTCGGTGTGCAGATCAGCGTGCAAGGCGTCGTCGATGGCAGGCTCACACGCACTTATTCACCTAGCGGTCAATCCGCTCCATCAGCGACCACCATTCCGCCAGGCATCAACTGCAGAATCTCCTACTCAACCGCATCTGGCATCCCAATGACCGAGGCTCCGGATGACGCAGGAAACTATCTTCTCAACGTGGCGGTGGATCAGGAGGGCCACAGCGGTTCTACGTCGCTTGCTTACGAAATCATGCCCGCATCCGTCACTTGGAGCATCTCCGAGGCTGTTGATGATGAAATCGCGCGCACCTACGATCCAGATGGTCAAGCTGTACCGACGATCGTGAGCGATCCATTGAACATCACCCCGCTGATCACGGTGACGTCCCAACAAGAAGGTTTGCCATCGCCTGTTGCTGGTGAACTCCCGCTGGCGAGCGGCCTTTATCAATTGAGCATCACCAGTGCCGATCCCAACTACCAAGGAACAGGAACATGGGCGTTTGAAATCGGAAAAGCTCCTGCAGTGATCAGCAACTCGGAGGGAATCAATGGGATCATTTCCAGGACTTATCATCCGGATGGTCAGTCGGGTTTGTCATGGACTACCCTACCCGCCGGTCTCCCATTCGACCAAGTATTCACAGGCACGACTCATGCCGGTGTGGCTTATGGTCCGTCCACCGAAATCCCGGATGAGGCGGGAACCTATGCCGTATCGGTATCCGTACGCGACGCGAATTACGAAGGCGATGCCACTCTGGCGCTGAACCTTGCCAAAGCCGCAACCGTGCTTCCAGCTGCCCAGGCACCTTCCGGCGGCTGGCGTGCGCCGGGAAGGCTTGATCTCACCGCGCTGACCTCGACCACCGGTGACGTGGACGTTGCCATCCGCATCGCGGAAAACTCCGCTGTCGTGGCAAGCGAAGTGGCGGGGCAGCCGGGCATGTTTGATGTTTACGCAGCAGGAACTCTGACGGTGGAAGTCACGACCGATGGCAACGCGAACTGGCTGCCGGCTTCCCGGACCCATGAGATCGAAATCGGCAAATCCACGGCTGCATTCGTGATCGAATCCTTCCCTGGCTCCGATGGGTCCGCAACCTACTCCGGCGCTCCCATTTCCGGTCCGACTTCGACAACCGAACCCGCCGGGCTCCTCGTGCGGCGATCGTATTCCGGCACGGCCAACGACGGCACCCAATTGACTGATGGCACGACCGAGCCTCCAGTCAAAGCAGGTTCATACGAGGTTCATTGCATCATCGATGATGCAGCCTACCAAGGTGAGGTAACGATCCCGTTCACCATCCGCAAGGCCCCCGCAACGATCTCATTCGACGGAAATCCGGCGATCTACGATGGCACGGCAAAATCACCGCAGCTGACCACCGAGCCCGACGGACTACGGGTGAATGTCACGTTTGCGAACAACACCGAAGTGATCCTGCCGGGCGTCCATGCCTTCACTGCGATCATCAACGAACCAAATTTCGAGGGAAGTCTTGCTGCAAATCTTCTGCTTGAAAAAGCACCTCAAACGATTTCCTGGACAACACCGGAAAGCTGGTCGTTCGGCGACGGCCCGCTCGAAATTGCTGCCACTTCGTCCTCGGGGCTTCCGGTTCGTTTCCATGTGATCGACGGTCCTGCGGTCATTCAGGACGGCAAGCTGGTGGCCAGCGGAGCAGGCGTGGTGAATCTCGAGTTTGAACAGACAGGCGACGAACGCTATCTACCGATCACCAGGCAGGTCCAAATTCCGATCAACAAAGCCCAGGCCGCCATCACGCTTCCTTCCCTGCTCACGGCGACCTACACCGGGTCCGCTCCCGCATTCACCGCCACCACTTCTCCGCCGGGCCTGCCGGTCGTCATCAGCTTCCCCGGACGCTTGGTTCCTCCCGTCAACGCCGGGACCTACCCGATCCACTGGGAGATCTCGCATGCGGATTACCAAGGATCCGCCGAGGCGGAGATCACCATCGCCAAGGCGGATGCGGGCATCACGATTTCGAACACCCAACATGTTTACAGCGGGCTGCCTCGATCGGCCACGGTTTCAACTCAAGCGACCGATGTCGAGACCATCGTGACTTACAATGGATCGGTTGATCTGCCGACCCATGCCGGAACCTATCGGATCCTTGTGATCGCTTCCGGACTCAACCACGAGTCATCAGCGGAGTCCGAACTCGCCATCGCCCGAAGAGCGCAGAACCTGACCTTCGCCTTGATTCCGCAGGTGGCCTTCGACGATCGGATCCGCGAATCGTCCATGTATGCCATTCCCCTCACCGCTTCGAGCGATTCAGCCGGCCCTTCGGTCGGCTTCACGGTTCTCTCCGGTCCCGGCAGCATCGCCACGATGGAGGACGGAACCGAAGGGTTGGCCGTGTGGGGAGCGGGCGAAATCATCGTTCGCGCATTCCAACCCGAGGATTCCAACCATCTGGCCGCCGCACCCGTGGATCGCGAGCTGATCGTGACCAAACAATCCGTCGGCATCACCCTCGCCGCATCTTCGAAAACCCATGATGGCGAACCCCTGGCGGTTTCCGTGATATCGGATGATGAATCACGGCTCTCATCGACCACAGCTCGCCTCACATTCAACGGCTCATCGGATGCTCCGTCGGATGCAGGCACCTACGAGGTCGCCGTGACCTGCGAGAACGAGGACTACATCGGAAGCGCATCAACGATCGCGACGATCCAAAAAGCATATGCTGCGGTCACACTCAGCGGCCTCGACGTCGTCTGGGACGGTACATCGCGCAGCCCGGTGATCAGCACCACACCGCCGTCACTGCCGGTCACGGTGACGTTCACCGGTTCGTCTTCGCCACCATCCGATGCCGGATCGCATCCGTTCACCTTGGAACTGGACCATCCCAACTACTGGACCATCGGCTCGGGCACTCTCACGATCCGGCCCGCCCCCGCTGTTGTCTCGCAAACGGCAACCAGCACGATCTACACCGGGGAAACGATTCCATTGCCATGGATCACCGAGCCTGCGGATCTCGCAATCGTCACGCAAATCCGCAGGCTGGATGGATCGGTGATCGGGCAACCAGCCGAGACCATCCGCGACGCGGGCAACTACCGGATTTCGATCCGCTCGGGCGACCCGAACCGCGTGATCGGCACCGGTGTGGATCCGTGGACCCATCTGGATTTCACGGTCATGCCCGCAACTGCCATGGCGACTTTCGGGGATCATGAGTTCACCTATGATGGCACTCCACACTTGCCATCGATCAACAAGAACCCATCGAGCCTCGAGGTGAACGCCGAGATCTCTGATGCCGATGGCAACCCGGTCGACTCTGCCGTCAATGCGGGGAGCTACTCGATGCGGATCACATCGGCCGATCCGAACTACCAGTTGGATGTCACGCAACCCTTCACCATCGCCAAAGCCGCTCCGCGCATCGATTTCAGCCTTCCGGATGAGATGGTGTACCAGCGCGCGCCGATCGCGCTGGCATCCAGCCACACCGCAGGCTTTCCCGTCCGCTTCAGCATCGTCAGCGGCTCCGCCGCGATCGCGCCCGGCGGCTTGCTGCTGCAAGGCGTGGGCGAAATCGTCGTCCAAGCCTCGGCCGATGCGGATCCGAATCATGAAGCAACGTCCGGCATCGCCACCCTGAACGTCCTGCCCGCACCGCTGGTGGTGACCTGGGGCGACAACGATCGGGTTTACCACGGATCGGCGCAGACAGTGGCTTACTCAGCCGACCCTGCCGACATCGATCTCTCGGTGAATTACGACGGTCAGCCGTCACCTCCGGTCGAGCCAGGCGATTACCCGGTCGTCATCACCAGTGCCGATCCGCGCTACACGGGAAGTTTTCAAACGACACTCTCCATCAGCAGGGCAACGGTCGATTTCCTCGCCGACGGATTCGGCACATCCGCCATCCTGCAACGGACATACTCCGGACAAGCGGTGACGGCACTAGCCGTTTCCTCCTCGCCTGCGGGGCTTGCTCCCGTCATCACCTACCGTTCGGGCAATGACCCGGAAAGCCCCACTCCCCCATCCGCTCCGGGAACCCATGAAATGATCGTCCGCATCGACACCGCCCGCTACATCGGAGAGTCCGTGTTCACGTTGGAGGTGGTCGTCCCCAGCGTCACCCTCTCCACCACCGAGCTTCTGCAAAACAGCGGATTCGGCCGAACCTACAACGGTCTTCCCGCGACCGCACCGATCGTCATCACCGATCCCCCGGGAGTTCCCTTCTCACTGCGTTATCAAGGACTGGCAAACAACGGATCGACATACGATTCCACCACGCCTCCGACTCATGCCGGAACTTACACGCTCACGGTGCAGGCACTTCCTCCTTACCAAGCGGAAATGACGTGGCCGATGGTGATTCACAAAGGGATCCCCCGTTACCAACTCTCGCGTCCACAGGACCTTGCTCCCGGCGGCGAGTTCGATCTGTTGTCGCTCGTGACCACGCCGGACCACCTCACCGTATCCGTTGCACAGGAACAGGGCCCGATCACGGCTGCGGGCAGGCTCTTCGGATGGGGCGTGACCAACGCCCCCTCGGACGGAGGGTTCACCGTCCCCGCATGGCCGCCCGAGCGCGCCGAGGACGCCTCCTCCATCGCCACAACGCCGGACGGCGGCATCGCCTCATTGTCCGACGGCACGGTCATCACATGGAACCCTTGGGAGAGCGGAACCGCCACCGAGGCCGGAACCGACGTGGTGCAAGTGGCGTCCGCGGGATCGCTGCGAATGGCTCTCAAGGCCGATGGAACGATCACCACCTGGGGTGACGCCGGCCACCCCGCTTCATCCATCCCGCCGCACATCCAGCAAAGCGTCCGCGCCATCGCTCTCGGCGACTTCCACGCCATCGCGCTGCTCGACGACGGTCGCATCACCGCCTGGGGAGCCGATGATCAAGGACAAGCGACGCCTCCAGTCGGGCTCGTCGGACTGCGCGTGGTACAGGTCGCTGCCTGCCAATCCGCATCGGGAGCCGTGACCTCCGACGGACGGGCATGGCTTTGGGGCAGCGGCCCCCACAGTTGGTGGCAGGGGCCGGATGGAGTCAGCCTCTCCAACGTGCGTCATCTCGCACTCGGCCCCACCATGGGCGCCGCCATCCAGCTCGATGGACGGATTTCCCCGTGGGGACTCATCAACCCCTTCGACCTACTCGCTCCCGATTGGGTCGTCCATCTTCGCGCCAGATCCATCTTCCTCGGACATCAGCCGCATTCCTGGGGAGATGGTTATGGGTATGGTCAAATCACGCTCCCGGACGGCCGATTGGAATCGTTCGGCGCGATTCTCGACAGCTTCTCGTCGTGGGATGGCGAGGTATTTGTGAGTAACACCAACATGGCTCCCGGCGAGCTGTCCTACGGTGGATACGGATATCAAACGCTGCGGATCTCGGGCGGAACCGACCACGTGCTGGCCGTCGGATCCACCCGCCCGAACCACCGAAAACTGCTCAACCATGGTGTCGTCACCATCCGCTACGTCATCGACGAAAGCCACGACACGGTGGCACACGCGGTGATGCACGAATTTAACACCCTCGCGCAGGATCCGGGATTTCAAAGCTGGATCAACGCCTACCCGGTTGCGGAACAGAACACGCCATCCGACGACCCGGACTCGGACGGAATCAGCAATCTGCTGGAATTCATCCTCGCTGGCAATCCAGTCGAATCGACCGCTGCCGTTCTGCCGCGCTTGCTGCAGACTCCTCAAGGCCGTGTCTTCGCATTCAAGCATCGGCTGGCAGCAACAATGGACTACGAGCTGATCTTCCAACACAGCAGCAACCTCGTCCAGTGGGAGGACATCCCGCTGGATGTCGGCGATCCCCGGGTTGATGTTGGGCAAACCGATGCGGATGGATGTGCGGAAATCCGGGTCGTCATGCCAACCGGCATCACGGGAAGCCGCTTCGGCCGACTCCGGGTGCGCGAACGCTGAACCCATCTGTAGGCTCCATCCATGATGCTCGCCTCAAGCGATTGGCACGAGCGAGCGCGCGCCCATCGCGAGCGACTGCGACACCACACGGACGCCGCGCGCTGGCGCCGCGACCGCGGCATCCCCCACCCGATCGAGGACTTCCTGTTCACCTACTATGCCTTCCCGTTTTCGCTCGTCGAATCATGGTGGCCGGGAACGGGAGTCGGCTTGGAATGGGAGGACGAAACATCGCCCGGCCATCCCTTCGACGATGGCAGACACGTCGTGCACGACGGCGTGTTGCGTGCGGATCCGTCGAGGATGACGATCAAAGAGCGCGCGCGACTCACGCACATGCTCGAGTTGCTCGAGGCGACCCAGTCGCGTCCGCCCCATTTCGGCTGCCATGGATTGCACGAGTGGGCGATGGTCTATCGCGGGCACAGCGTGCGGCATGAAGACACGCTGCCGCTGCGGCTGCCGCAGGACGAAATCGACCGCTTGGTCGAGTCGAGGCCGGTCTGCTGCTCGCATTACGATGCGTTCCGGTTCTTCGCTGCCGAGGCGCGTCCGCTCAACCGCCTGCAACCGACGCTTGAGGCACGGCCCGACCTCGAACAACCCGGCTGCATCCACGCCAACATGGATCTCTACAAATGGTGCGCCAAGGCGATGCCATGGACGGGATCCGACCTGCTGGCGGACTGCTTCGAGCTGGCGATCGAGCTGCGCCGGATCGACATGCGGGCCAGCCCGTACGATGTGTCGGCCTACGGGCTCGCCGCCATCGCCATCGAAACGCCGGAGGGCCGGCGCGAGTACGAGGACGCGCAACGCCGACTCGCCGCCGCAGCCGCGCCATTGCGACGGCGTTTGATCGACCAGTTGCGACGCAGTTTGGAATCGA
>Ga0194116_10001589_pt1 | contig 31847 bp, 25 predicted proteins | sample TA2MahsurfametaG_4_FD_148617 | JGI IMG/M metagenome (GOLD analysis project Ga0194116, IMG submission 148617) | Freshwater microbial communities from Lake Tanganyika, Tanzania - TA2015008 Mahale S9 surface | ecosystem: Environmental > Aquatic > Freshwater > Lake | place: Tanzania: Lake... | reverse complement strand
GGGGCCCGCGGTGGTTACGAGTACTTCCCGAAGAATGACACCTACCAGTATTTTTTGGCGCAGTGGTTCCCGCGCCTCGTGGCCTACACCGACTACACCGGCTGGCAGCACAAGCAGTTCCTCGGTCGCGGTGAATTCACGCTGGAGTTTGGCGACTACGACGTCGAACTGACCGTGCCAGCCGATCACATCGTCGCCTCCACCGGCGTGTTGCAGAACCCGGCCGAGGTACTCACGGCGCAGCAGCGCGCGCGCCTCAAGCAAGCCGAAACCGCCAACAAGCCGGTATTCGTGGTGACGCCCGAAGAGGCGCTCGCCAATGAAAAGGCAGGCACCTCAGCCACCCGAACCTGGCGCTTCAAAGCTGCGAACGTGCGTGACTTCGCGTGGGCGAGTTCCCGCAAGTACATCTGGGATGCGATGGGCTATCGGCAAAACGACGCGCAGCGCCCCTTCGTCATGGCCATGTCGTTCTACCCGAACGAGGGCGAGCCGATCTGGTCAAGATATTCGACGCATGCCGTGATGCACACGATGGAGGTGTACTCGCGGTTCTCGTTCCCCTACCCCTACCCGGTTGCCATCTCGGTCAACTCCTGGGAACGCGGTGGCATGGAATACCCGATGATCACCTTCAACGGGTATCGACCGACCGCCGATGAAAAAAGCGGCAAACTCACCTACTCGCGCAACACCAAGTACGGGCTGATCGGCGTGATCATCCATGAGGTGGGTCATATCTACTTCCCGATGATCGTCAATTCGGACGAGCGACAGTGGACCTGGATGGATGAAGGTCTCAACACCTTCCTCGAATACATTGCCGAACTCGAGTGGGAAGAAAACTTCCCGACCTTCGGCGACAAGACCAATGTGCTCGACTTCATCACCGACTACATGCAGTCGAAGGATCAAGTGCCGATCATGACCAACTCGGACACGATCGTGCAGTTCGGTCCGAATGCCTACTCGAAGCCTGCCGCGGCTCTCGCGGTGCTGCGTGAGGCCGTCATGGGCCGTGAACTCTTCGATCACGCATTCCGCGAATACGCCAATCGCTGGAAGTTCAAGCGACCGACCCCCGCGGATTTCTTCCGAACCATGGAAGATGCCTCGGGCGTCGATCTCGATTGGTTCTGGCGCGGTTGGTTCTACGGCACCGACCACGTCGATGTGGCGGTCGGCGATATCCGCGAGTACCAGGTCTCGACGCAGGACCCGGACGTCGAGTTCCCGCTCAAGCGCAAAGAATTCGCGGCCGATTGGCCCGAGTCTTACTCGCAGCGCCTGAACCGCAACGAGGGTCGCCAGACTCGCGTTGATCGCTACCCCGAGCTCAAAGATTTCTACAACGAAAACGACGCTTTCGTCGCGACCAACAAGGATCGCAACGAGTACAAGGATTTCCGCGAAAAACTGCGCGACTGGGAGCGCAAAGTGTTCGAGCGCGCGATCAAGGCGGGCGAATACGTTTATTTCGTCGACTTTCGCAACCTCGGCGGCTTGGTGACACCCCTGCCGCTGACACTCACCTACGCCGACGGCAGCACCGAGGACTACAACATCCCGGCGGAAATCTGGCGCTATAACGCCATCGAGATCACCAAGCTCTTCGTGCGTAACAAGCGACTGGTCAGCGTCGAGCTCGATCGCAACCATCTCATTGCCGATGCGGACAAGACCAACAACATTACGCCGCGGCGCATCGAACAGAGCCGCATCGAACTCTTCAAGGGCCGCGACCGCGATCGTAACCAGATGCTCGACGCACTGGCCGAGTTGAAGGGCGAGCCGAAAGCCGAGAAGCCTGCTGACACCAAAGATCTGCCGCTTCAACCCGCAGCGAAGTGAGCAGGGTTGATCGTCGCCGCCGCCGGGTGCTGCAACTTGCAGCACTCGGTGGCGTCTTGTTGAGCGCAACGCTCGCGAGCTTTCCCGCCCTCGCGCATCGCACGCATGTGTCCTTGACTCGCGTGACACCCAATCTCCGCGCAGGTCGCTGGGAGATCATCCACGCTGTTCACTATCACGATGCCTTGAAACTGCTCGCTGCGCGCGGCGTGAGTGACGAGGTGCAACCCGCCTCGGTGGCGGGTCGCGCGCGTATCGCGCTGGAAATCGAGCGGGGATTTCGTTGGCACGCCGACGATGGCAGCCTGTTGCAGCCCGTCACCGTAGGCGCCGAACTCGACGGCGACAACGTACTCGTCTATCAGGAACTGCCAGCCCCTCAAAAATCAGGGAAGGTGTCGGTCGAATCGAACTTCCTGCACGACGTATTCGATGATCAGCTCAATAACGTCAGCCTCGAATTCGACAAACCCTTTGTGGTGCTGAAACTCTCCAAAGCCAAGCCGAGGGGAGAGTTCGAATGGCGACAGCCGGGTGGAGTGTCGACTCAGGACTCGCGCCGCGCGAAATAAAACCACTCGTGACCGGGCACTGCGAGGCGGCTCGGAAACATGATGCAGCCCGCAGACTCGGCCCGGAGCTCGCGGCCATCATGCCGCCTCGCGACCAGCTGGCCCGGAGCGACCGGAGAGAAGCTCGACCAGTCACTGACGAAGCTGTCTGCAGCATGTTCGCGATCGATGACGTCGGTCAGACGCAGCACTTCAGGCGCAGCAGAAACCGGCTGGCCGCCAAGACTATGCTGATCGAGCAGCCTCAAAAAATTGAGCGCATGGTCGATGGCTCGAGCCGCGACCTCGACAGCCTCGGGGTCGTCGTGTTGTCCACACTCGAGCGTGACACCGTAGCCGCCGCAACTGCGCATGTACTCGGTGGTACCCACGCCGTACCCCGCATCGAGCAGACCCGGGTCGTCAAGTTGCAGGCCTTCACGACGCCGCCGCGCCACGCCTGCCTCATAGACCTCCATCCAGCCCGTGACCAAGCGCTGCGACCCGAGCGTACGCGCAAAGCGCCATTCGGTGCTCTGCGGGTCGGTGCCACCCACCATCACGAAAGGCGCCGCGGGAGCCGTGAAGGAATGCAGATCAAGCAGCACGTCATGCTCGGCGAGCAGTCCGCACAGCACATTACCCACTCTGTCCTCGAAATCACGGGTGATTTCTTTGGGACGCAGATTACGGTTGAGATTTCGCTCGCCCATGCGCGTACCGCGACGATAAGCCAAGGGGTTGGTCACGGGCACAAAGGTGACGCTGCCACGAGCCAAGGCGCGTTCACCTTCGTCAAAGGAGCGGATGACGCGCAGGATGGCGCGCGTGCCACAGGTTTCGTTGCCGTGCACGGCGCCAAGCACCAATAGTCGCGGCCCGCTCGCGAGACCCATGTAGCGATGCAGGCGCAGACTCGTCGGAATGTCGCTCATGAATTTGCGCGGCGCCCAATCAACAAGCGAGTGCTCAACTCACCCAAGCCCTTGCACTCGACAACGCCGCCCGACTCGAGGAGGTACTTGCCCTCAAGCAGTTTTGCGGTGTCTTCGGATACTTGAATGCGCCCCGCCGGTGCGGTCGACTCCATGCGACTCGCAGCGTTCACTGTCAAACCCCAAAGATCATACGCAAACTTCGTAAAGCCGATCACGCCCGCGACTACTGGCCCCGAGTTGATGCCGATCCGCAAACGGAAATTGGCGCCATACAATTCATTGAAAGCCTGCAGATCCTCGAGCATGCCGAAGGCCATCTCGGCGCAGAGTTCCGCGTGGTTCTCGAGCGCTGTCGGCAATCCGCCCACCACCATATAAGCGTCGCCGATGGTCTTGATTTTTTCGAGGCCGATTTCGCGCGCTCGCATGTCAAACCGACTGAAGAGATCATTGAGAAGACGAACGAGCTCGGCCGCGCTGACTTGCGTCGACATTCGCGTGAACTCGACGATATCGGCAAACAATACCGAGACGTCCGTATGATCGCCGGAAATGTTTTGCTCGCCTTTTTTGAGTCGATCGGCAATTGGTGCAGGCAAAATATTGAGCATCAGCTTTTCGGTTTTTGCCTGTTCGAGCTCCAGCAGTTGTTTTTCGCGCGCGATGATCTCGAGGTTACGGCGATCACGATCGCGCAGGGCCTTGATCGTCAGTTGGTTGCTGACACGCGCCACGATCACCGGCGGATTGACGGGCTTGGTCACAAAGTCGGCGGCACCGAGTTCCAAGCCTTTCTTTTCCTCCTCGGGATCCACGAGACCGGTGAGAAAGATGATCGGGATATCGCGGGTCGCCGGATCCTGCTTGAGGCGTCGACACACTTCGTACCCGTCGACGTCCGGCATCACCACATCGAGCAATACGAGGTCGGGGCGCGGCTCGGACTGCGCGAGTCGCAGTGCCTTCTCGCCGCCGTTTGCGACTTTTATTTTGTGCCGGTCGCGAAAGATGCCGCTCATCAAAGACAAGTTGACGGGCGAGTCATCGACAATCAGCAAGATCATGTCGCTGAGCGACAACTCAGCACCGACCAGCGGATCTTTGTTGAGGGGTGTGTCGAGGTCAGAGCGACTCGAGCTCACGTAGCGCCTCCTCGAACTCGAACTGCTCAGCAGCCGTGGTGGCTCGCTGCAAAATCGCCGCGTGTGCAGAACCCGCAAAGCGATGGGTGGTCTCGAGCAGCAATTCGCTTGCCCCGGGGTCGGAGTCGCGCAGCAACTGTCGAATTCGTTCGAGTCGAGCATGCAACTCCTGCTCGTCGACTGCATCGGGTACAGCCCCGGGCGCAGCGGCTGCGGGCAGGCTGCCAGGTGCCGGCTCGGAGATACGTCGCACGCCCTCGAGGACCAGTGCGAGTTGCGCCACCGTATCTTTGAAGGCGAGTTCGATGGCATCCACCGAGTCCCGATTGCGACAGCTGTTCTCGAGATTCGCCGCGGCAGTCTCCAACGCCGTCGCGCCGATGTTCGCGGCATTACCCTTCAGCGTGTGCGCACTACGCAGCGCGGCTGACCCGTCACTGCTGAGCTGCGCCGCCCGAAACTCGTCCTTGAAGTTCGCGTGTGATTCCACGAAGCGCCGCAGCATTCGACGATAGAACGCGAGGTCGTTCAAGGTTTGTCCCAGGGCCTTTTCTACATCGACGCCCGGAATGCGCAAGACGGCCGCGGACGCCTCGTCGCTTGCCGTTGCATCGCCCACTGTAGCCACGGAAACCCGCACTTCGCGAATCCGCGCCGGCTTGATCCACTTGGCCATGATGTCAAACAGTAAGCTGGGCTTGAGCGGCTTCGGAACGCAATCGTTCATGCCCACCGCCTCCGCATCGGCGGTACTGGAAAGCATCACATTGGCCGTGACTGCAATGATCGGCAGATCGCGGGAGCGCTCTTGCGCGCGAATGGCGCGGGTCGCGGCATAGCCGTCCATGACCGGCATGTGAATATCCATGAGCACGCCATCGATATCGGCATCGCAGTCAAGGATATCGAGCGCCTCGCGACCGTGCTCCGCGTTGATCACATCGACACCCGCGCTCGCAAGGATTTTATTAGCAAGCTCGCGATTGAGCAGATTGTCTTCGACCAGCAAGACGCGGGCACCCAACAGCCGCGAGGCCGAGCCACCCTCCTCGCCCGCCGCAACCTCGGGCGCCTGTACCGAGTCGAATTCGGCATCAAAAATAAAGGTGCTCCCCCGCTCGGGCGTCGACTCGACGCGAATCGATCCGCCGAGCAGTCCGACCACACGCGAGCAAATCGCGAGCCCCAAACCGGAGCCGCCATGGCGACGGCTGGCCGAAGCATCGAGCTGACCGAAATCGGTGAACAGTTTGTCGACCTGCTCGGGACTCATGCCCGCGCCGGAATCGCGCACATCGAACCGCAGTTTGATGCGCCCCGCAGCATCCGCGGGCACGGCAACTTGCGCCATCACGGTCACGACACCGCGATCAGTGAATTTGATGGCGTTGTCGATCAGATGGACTAGAACCTGGGACAGTCGATAACGATCACCGATCACGAGAGCGGGAACATCGGGTGCGACATCGAAGCGTAACTCGATGCCTTTGCGGCTTGCTGACGAACCCAAACGACCCCGCAAAAAGCCGAACGCGGACTCGATACTGAACTCATCCCGGCGCATCACCGAGTCGTCGGTGTCGAGCTTGACGAACTCCAGAATGTCACCGATCACCCGCGACAGCGCATCGGCCGACTTGCTGGCGCGGTCAAAGTATTTCTGCTCTTCGGGAGCGAGGTTCGAACTCGTGGCCAAGGCGAGATTGCCGATCACGGCGTTGAGGGGCGTACGCAGCTCGTGGGAGATATTGGCGAGGAATTCGCTCTTGGCGCGCGAAGCTGCCTCGGCCTGTCGGGTTTTGACGGCAAGATCGGCCGTGCGCCGCTCAACCTCCTGATGCAACAGGTCGTTCTGGCTTTCGAGCCAGATCCGCGTGGCTGCCGCCCCCGCCACTTGGCGAATCGCGAGCCCGGTCAAGATGCCGACAACGCCGATGATCCAGATCACCTCGTTGATCTCGGTTGCCTGCAAAAGTTCGCTGATGGCAGTCAGGACGAGAGCCGCGACCGCAAACAGACCCGCGTACTTGCGGATCAGCGAGCGACGGACTCCTTTGGGTTGAGCCTCAACGATCGTCGGGTCTTGGAGCAGCCATCGGCCGAGGAGCAGATAGCCCAAGATCGCAAAACCCCACAGCACATCGCCGACGGCATAAACCGCGCTCTCTAAAATCGGGGCCGACGCAAAATTGAACAACAGGTCACCCACGACGAACGAGGCGACGATGAGCGCTAGCGGAATGACCGCACGTTGCTTGCCGATATCTCCCAACCGCACGTGGTCGACGAGAACCAGAACCATCAAGAAATCGAACATCGGATATGCCGCTTCGACGAAAGGCCCGTAGGCCTCGCCGTAGTACATTGCAGACGTGTTCTCGCGGAGCACGAAATACCAAAACAGCAGACCGAGACCGAGGCCGATATTGCTGGTATCGGCGAGTCGAAGCAGCGGCGTCCAGATTCCTGAACGAACGCGCAAAGTGGCTGAGATTCCGGCCACCAGAAAAAGAAAAGATAAAAATTGGACGCCATGGGCAATCAGCGCGTCATCCTTGGCTTCCGTCAGCGTGGAGGCCCGAAACAGGATCGACGCCAAGCTCGCCAAGATGCCCGCGCACGCGAGCAGCACGACCATGGTGGGACGCGGCTGGCGCCTCGCGCGAAATGCCAAGGTCAACATCAGCGCAACGTTGACGAGATGCACGGGCAGATCGATGAAGCGCAGGAGCGGCGCGCCCGGCAATAGATCGAGTGCAAAAAGATTACCGAGCGTTAATAAAACGCCCGCAACGACCAGCAGCGCGGCAAGGATCATGACGAGCTAATGTAATCTGGCTTTCGGCTTGGCCGCAAAGAAACGATCGGCCGCGGATGCACCGCGGTCACGGATGAGTGGAGGCTAGGGTCGGAATCGAACCGGCGTAGACGGCTTTGCAGGCCGCTGCATGACCACTCTGCCACCTAGCCGCGCCGATGGACCGAAAAGAGATTGGAGCGGGAAACGAGACTCGAACTCGCGACCCCGACCTTGGCAAGGTCGTGCTCTACCAACTGAGCTATTCCCGCCCGGAACAAGAGGGCGAGATTGTAGTGTCGACCCCCGACAAGTCAAGTTTGACAAAGTCGAAATCAGGCATGGCCGCGCAGGTCAGGCCAGGCCGCGCGCAAATAATCGATCGCCGAGACCAAGGTCAGCACGGCCGCAATCGCCGTCAGGATGACCCCGACTTGATAAGTCGGCAGAAACCAGACGTCCCAGCGAATCAGCATCATCGAGAGTCCGACCATCTGCACAATGGTCTTGATCTTGCCAAGCGGTGACACCGCGACCTTGGTGCGCTTGCCGATCTCGGCCATCCACTCGCGCAGCGCCGAGATCGCGATCTCGCGGCCGATAATGACGATCGCGGGCAGCACCACCACCAAGGTCGGATCGCGGCTGACCAAGAGCACCAGCGCCACCGCAACAATCAGCTTGTCCGCCACGGGATCGAGAAAAGCGCCGAGGCGCGAAGTCTGACCGAGCTTGCGCGCGTAATACCCATCGAGGGTGTCGGTGATGGCCGCAATGGCGAACACGGCCCCTGCCGCCGGGTCTGACCAAGGGAACGGCAGATAGAACAGCACCACCACGATCGGGATCGCGAAGATCCGCAACCAAGTCAGCGTGTTCGGTACCGTGAAGAGCATGTGCGGCAGCGTGGGGTGTGGCGTTACTCGCCGGGATGCAACGCATCATAAAGGTTTTGCGCCAAGGCCGGACCGATGCCGGGGGCGCGCTCGAGATCCATTCGCCCGGCTTTGAGCACGCCCTGCAGACCGCCAAAGTGCTGCAGCAAGGCGCGGCGTTTGGCCGGGCCGAGACCCGGCACGGTCTCGAGGATGGACTCGTTGAATCGCCGCGCGCGTCGCCGCCGGTGGCCGGTAATCGCAAATCGATGCGCTTCGTCTCGCAACTGCTGGATCAACTTCAGGCCGATGGATTGAGCCCCCGGAATCCACGGTGGCCGCTCGCCTTGGGCGGGATGGGCGTTAGCGAAAGGGGCTTGGGGGAAATGGATGCGCTCCTGACCCGCCCGACGATCGACACCCTTGGAGACGCCGATGACCGGCTGCGCGGCGAAGCCCGCCTCGCCCAATACGCTGACAACACCCGCGAGTTGCGCCGGACCACCGTCGATGATGAGGAGGTCAGGCGCAGGGATTTCTCCGGCTGCGATGCGTGCGAAGCGTCGTCCAATGGCCACGCGTAGGGCACCGTAATCATCGCCCGGCGTAATGCCTTCGATATTGAACCGTCGATAGTCTTTTTTGAGCGGGCCCTCGGGCCCAAACACCACGCAGGAAGCCACCGTCCCCTCGCCCTGCATATGGCTGATATCGAAACACTCGAGTCGCTGCGGTGTCGCCGCAAGCCCAAGGTCGATAGCCAGCGCCGCGAGCGCCTCCTCGTGATTTTGCCGACGAGCCCGCCGCATGCGCAGCGCATTCGCCGCATTCTCGCTGGTCATTTCGACCCAGCGCGCAGCGAGTCCGCGTTGCGCACGGCGCACGCGCACGACGTGCCCCGCCTGCGGTGCGAGCGCCTCGGCGAGCGCCTCGGCATCTTCCAGCACGAGGTTGGTGTAGATCTCGGGCGGCGCCCATTGCTCCGAGTAGTACTGCATGATGAAAGAGGTCAAAGCCTCGGCAGGTTCGGCGAAACCCGCTTTGGGATAAAACCCGCTGGTCCCGAGACTGCGCCCACCGCGCACCGGCATGACGCTGACCGCGTAGCCGAGCACATCACCCGCAATCGCGAACACATCAGCATCACGCTCGTCATCGGCGGCCACCACCTGCTGCGCCTGCAATTCTTTGAGAGCGGCAATCTGATCGCGAAGCGCCGCTGCGCGCTCGAACTCGAGCCGCAGCGAGGCCTCTTCCATGCGCTGCGCGAGTCGCTGCTGAACTTCATCATTGCGACCCTCCAGAACCTGCACGGCAGATTCGACATCGCGGGCGTACTCGGCTTGCGAGACCAGCCCCACACAGGGCGCCGAGCAGCGACCAATCTGGTGTTGCAGACAGGGTCGGCTGCGATTGGCGAAATAGGTATCGCGACAATTACGCAGTCGAAAAATCTTTTGCAGATAGTGCAGCGATTCGCTGACTGCACCGGCGTTCGGGTAAGGACCAAAGAATCGCCCGGGCAGATTGCGGCTGCCGCGATACACCGCGAGCCGCGGAAAGTCGTGCTCACCCGACAACCAAAGATACGGAAAGCTCTTGTCGTCGCGCAGCACCACGTTGTACTTCGGGTGCAGAGCCTTGATGAGATTGTGCTCGAGCAGCAGCGCCTCGGTCTCGGAGCGTGTCACCGTCACTTCCATTGCGGTGATCTGCGCGACCAGCGCCTGAATCTTCGGGATGATATTCGACGGCAAAAAATAACTGCCGACGCGATCACGCAGGCTCTTCGCCTTGCCTACATAGAGCAGCGAGCCATCAGCGGCAAACATCCGATAGACGCCGGGTCGGCGTGGCAGGCTGCCGACGAATTCTTTGGCGTCAAAGCCGGTGCTCATCAGGCCGCGAGTTGCCGGGCACGCGCCAGCACCGCGTGAAACATCTCGGTCGTGAGCCTGCGGGTCTGCGTGTTGTAGCGGCTGCAATGATAGGAATCGACCAACCAGCGCCCGTCCACGAGGCGGTGCTCGGCGCCGTGCGCAAAGCGCAGGGCGCTGCGCGCCGTGCCCGTGGCATCGAGGATGGCGTCGTGGGCAATTCGCCCCAAAGCGACGAGCACGCGGAGTCGTCGGTGCGCAGCGAGCTCGGCGCGCAGGAACCCGTTGCACTCGCGCGCCTCGGCGGGCGTCGGCTTGTTCTCGGGTGGCAGGCACTTGACTGCATTGGTGATGCGTACGCCCGTAAGCTCCAGACCGTCATCCCGCGACCGCGACTCGGGCCGCGAGGCTGCGCCAATCGCATGCAGCGTCGCATAGAGGACGATGCCCGCGTGATCGCCCGTGAACGGGCGCCCAGTTCGATTGGCGCCGTGCATGCCGGGCGCGAGGCCGACGATCAGCCAGCGCGGGTCGGCATCGCCGAAAGCGGGTACGGGCGCCGCGTGATAACCGGGATAACGCCGTCCGGAGTCCTCACGGAATTCGGCCAGCCTCGGGCATTTGCGGCAGCCTGCGTCGAACAATGCTGCATCGAACGGCATAGCGCCCGATTCTACCCGACGGCGAACTGCGCCTCCTCGGTTGAACCCTTCATGGCGGTCACCGACGACTGCCCGCCAGTGACGGTCTGGGTCACGTCATCGAAGTACCCTGCCCCGACTTCACGCTGATGCTTGGTGGCCGTATAACCGTCTTTCTCGGCGGCAAACTCGGCGACCTGCAGCGCGACGTAGGCACTCATTTGCGATTCGCGATAACCCTTGGCGAGCGTGAACATCGAGTAGTTGAGCGCATGGAAGCCGGCCAAGGTAATGAACTGGAACTTGTAGCCCATGGCACCGAGCTCGCGCTGGAATTTGGCGATGGTGGCGTCGTCGAGTTTTTTCTTCCAGTTGAATGACGGCGAGCAGTTGTAGGCCAAGAGCTTGCCGGGAAATTGCCGGTGAATCGCCTCGGCGAAATGCTTGGCCTCTTCGAGATCGGGCGTGCCGGTCTCGCACCAGAGCAGATCTGCGTAGGGCGCGTACGCGAGACCGCGCGCGATCGCCTGCTCCAGCCCCGAGAGCACATGGAAAAACCCTTCGGTAGTGCGGCCTTTGTCGGTGTCGATGAAGGGTCGATCACGCTCGTCGACGTCGGCCGTCAGCAGATTGGCACTCTCGGCATCGGTGCGCGCAACCAATACCGTCGGCACATCGCAGACATCGGCGGCGAGCCGCGCGGCCACGAGCTTGCTGACGGCCTCCTGCGTGGGCACCAGCACCTTGCCACCCATGTGACCGCATTTCTTTGCCGAAGACAGTTGGTCTTCGAAATGCACGCCCGCCGCCCCGGCGTCGATCATGCCCTTCATCAACTCGAAGGCATTGAGCACGCCGCCGAACCCAGCCTCGGCGTCGGCGACGATCGGTTGCAGCCAGTCGATGGAGTCGTTGCCCTCGGCGTGATGCAGCTGATCGGCGCGCAGCAAAGTATTATTGATGCGCTGCACCACCTGCGGCACCGAATTGGCAGGGTACAAAGATTGATCGGGGTACATCTCCCCGGCGAGATTGGCGTCACCGGCCACCTGCCAACCCGACAAATAAATGGCCTTGAGCCCGGCCCGCACCTGCTGCATGGCCTGATTGCCGGTCAAGGCACCTAGCGCGTTCACGAACGGCATGGTCGCCATGTTGCGCCATAACTTTTCGGCACCGAGACGGGCAAGCGAGTGTTCGATGTGCACCGTTCCGCGCAGGCGCACGACATCGGCGGCGCTGTAACCTCGCGTGACACCACGCCAGCGCGGATTTTCCTGCCACTCGCGGTTGAGCTGTTCGGCGGTTTTCAGTTGCATGGTGTGGTCCTCCGTGACCGCAATACGGCAAAACGGCAATACGACATCTTTGTGGATCAGATCGAAGTCATTCGAGCTCGCGGTAGGCCGCAAGCGTCAGAAACGTGGCGAATTGGGGCGCGGTCGTGATGTCATCGAGCAGCTTTGCCGCGGCCGTAAAGCGACCCGCCTCGAAAGCGACCGCCCCCAGACTGGCGTGAAGACGCGTGCTTTCCTCGCCGAGTATTTGCCGGAAGAGTTCCACCGTGACCTTGCGCCCATCGCTCAGCACGCCACCCGGGTGGCGAATCCACTGCCAGATTTGTGCGCGCGAGATCTCTGCGGTGGCTGCATCTTCCATCAAATTATTGATGGGTACGCAGCCATTGCCGCACAACCAGGCTGCCATATATTGCAACGACACACTGACGTTCTCGCGCAGCCCCTCGATCGTGATGACACCTTCGGGAATACGCAGCAGATCCGCCGCCGTGACCACGACATCATCGCGCAGCCGGTGCACTTGATTCGGCGTCGGCATCAGCCGATCAAAGACCTCCATGGCGACCGGCACCAGTCCGGGGTGCGCGACCCAGCTGCCATCGTGACCATCACTGGCCTCGCGCTCCTTGTCGGCGCGCACCTTGGCGATCGCCGCCTCGTTGGCGAGCGGATCGTGCTTGATGGGGATCTGCGCCGCCATGCCACCCATGGCAAACGCGCCACGTCTGTGACAGGTGCGAATGCAAAGCAGCGAATACGAGCGCATGAAATGGGTTGTCATGCTGACGAGTCGACGCTCGGGCAGCAGAAAGTCGGGGCGCTGCGCAAATTTTTTGATGAAACTGAAGATGTAGTCCCAGCGACCGCAGTTGAGACCCACGATGTAGTCACGCAACTCGAACAGGATCTCGTCCATCTCGAAGGCCGCGAGTATGGTCTCGATCAAGACCGTGCATTTGATCGTGCCGTGTGCAAGGCCCAAGCGCCGCTCGGCAAAGTCGAAGATTTCGGCCCATAGCCTCGCTTCGCGATGCCCCTCGAGTTTGGGCAGATAAAAATACGGTCCCGTACCGCGCGCGCGCAGCTCCGCATGGTTGTAGAACAGGTACAACCCGAAGTCCACCAAAGCGCCGGGCAGAGGCTTGCCCTGCTGCAGCAGGTGTTTTTCTTCGAGGTGCCAACCGCGCGGACGAACGATCAACACCGCCGTTTTGTCGGCGAGCCGATAGGCCTTGCCCTCGGGGCTCGTGAAGTCGATCTGCCGACGTACCGCGGCGCGCAGATTTGCCTGCCCGCCGATCACGTTGTCCCACGACGGCGCGAGCGAGTCCTCGCAGTCGGCCATGAACACGCGCGCCCCCGAATTGAGCGCGTTGATGATCATCTTGCGATCGGTGGGTCCCGTGATCTCGACCCGGCGATCCTGCAGATCCGCCGGAATCGGTGCCACCCGCCAATCGCCCTCGCGAATCGACTGCGTCTGCGGCAGGAAATCGGGCAACTCACCCGCATCGATGCGCTGCTGACGCTGCGCCCGCGCGCGCAACAACTGCTCGACGCGAATCGAGTAGCGATCGCCAAGTTCCGCCAAAAACTCGAGCGCCGCCGCCGTCAGAACGCCTTCATCGGCGGCTCTGGGCGTCGCGGCAGGCGCGAACTGGACGGCAGGAATGGCGGGAGCAGAAGGCATGTTTGAACTTTACCCGCGCTCATGGAAGAATTTACACAATAGAAATTTCACAGTGTGAATTTCACCCTATGACCGGACTCCTGAGACAAGGCCATTTTCTAGGCTCCAAACTGCGCACGCTGCGCAAGCGCAACGGCTTGACGCTCGAGGAACTCTCGAGCCGCTGCGTGCAACTCGATGCGAGCAACGCGCCGTCGGTGTCGTATCTCAGCATGGTCGAAACCGGCAAACGCATTCCGTCGGCCGACATGCTCGGCGTGCTCGCCGCGGTGTTCGGCAAGGAGGCGAGCTGGTTTCTCGATCGCACCGAGACTCTCGCAGCCGAAACCCGCAGACCCCGCTTGAGCGCAGCCGAGCCCATGCCGCTGGAGCCTGCCTTTCTTTTTTCGAAAGATCTGTTGCAGCTCGCACTGCCGGAGCTACTTGCGCAAACCGGCACGAGTGGACGCCAGTTTGCTCGTCTGCTGGTGCGGGTATGGCAAGAGACGCGGCAGAACGAGTTCCCCGATATCGAGCGTGCGGCGGAATCGGTGGGACAACGGCGCATGCCGCTGTCACTCGATGAGGTGCTGCGGATTGTCAAAGATACCGGCCTTGCGGTGCGCTGGGTCGACGAGGAGCGGCGCGGTCGCACCGATCCGGTGTTGCGCGCACGTTTCGAGGCACCGGCCACCATCGTCATCAATCGCAAGCTGCGCGAACACGAGGCGAGGCTCAAGTACACCCTCGCCTTTTTCATTGGTCACAAAATCCTGCACAACGGCGATGGCGTGGTGCCCCCGCACAGCGCCGCGGGCCCGGGCTTCGAGGAACACGGCGCCACGGATCAGGCCGTCGGCAGCACGGTCGGCATGGCCCCGCGCGATGTGCTGCTCGCCTGGCGCGACTTCGAATGCAGTGCGTTCGCGGGCGCCCTGCTCTGCCCCAAACAACCCTTCAGGCAGTTTCTGGTACGCGAGCGTCACGAGTTGTCGGCGGTCGCCAAGCTCGGGGTCACCGAGGCCGTGATGATGCGACGCATGACGAGCGTCTCGCCCTATCGCCACTGGCATTTCTTTGATGGCTACGCCCCGGGCTACCTGCGTGCGGTGTACCGCGGCAACGGCATTCCACTGCCTTGGGGCAACATGAGCCTGGTACCCGATCCCTGCCCGAACTGGGCGGTGTTCCGCCTGTTGCGCGACACGCCGAACGCCCGCGCGGCGAGCTCGCAACCCGTGTCACAGATTTCGGTGATGCGCGATGGCGAAACACCCCGCCTCTACTGCTGCCACTCGCTGCGCACCCGGGATGCGGCCGGTGTCTCGCATGTGCTATCGGTGGGCATCGACCTTGCTCCCGCATTCGAGGCACAGGGCTTCGATGCCAAAGAAATCATCGCCGGAATCGACGACAGCTGCCGACGCGGCGGCGGCGCAGGCGATATCGGAGCTGCCGCCGCGAGCGCGATCCGCACCGTCAGCCACGTGCTCAATATCGCCTGGGTAGCTCGGGCGCTAGAGCAGCGCGCCAGTGTCATTTGCCCGCGCAGCAACTCGTGCCCGCGCAGCAACCCCTGCGGCGATTGATCGACTTCAGCGACCGCAGCGTCAGCGACAGCAGCGGCAGCGACAGCAGCGGCAGCAGCGTTACCGGCTGCGGCGCGGGGCGCGATTGCGCTCGGCGATCAACAGGGCGAGCTCCAGCGACTGCTCGTAGTTGAGTCGCGGATCGACCGAAGATTTGTAGGCACGCTGCAGATCGAGGTCGGCGAGTCCGCGTGCACCGCCCGTGCACTCGGTCACATCTTCGCCCGTGAGCTCGACATGTACGCCGCCGAGATGCGAACCGAGATCCTGGTGAATACGCGTCGCAAGATCGAGCTCGCGAAGGATATTCTCGAAGCGTCGCGTCTTGAGTCCGCTCTGGCTGCTTTCGGTATTGCCGTGCATCGGATCGCAGATCCAGAGCACCGAGTGCCCCGTGGCCCGTACCGCCTGAATGGCCTTGGGCAGCGCCGACTCGATATCTTTGGCACCGAATCGATGGATCAGCGTGAGCTTGCCCGGCGTGTTCTGCGGATTAAGCGTGGTGACAAGCCGCTGCAACCATGCCGCATCCATCGCGGTACCCACCTTCACCCCCACCGGATTGGCGATTCCGCGGCAGTACTCGACGTGCGCCCCGTCGAGTTGCGCGGTGCGCATGCCGATCCACGGCATGTGCGTCGACAAGTTGTACCACCTATTATTGCGAGCGATGAAACGCGTTTGCGCCTGCTCGTAGTGAAGCACCAAGGCCTCATGGCTCGCGTAGAAATCGGCACGCAACGCCGTGTGCACTTCTTTCGAACTGATGGTCTCGAAAAATTCGAGCCCGTCAGCCACCGAAGCGACGATGCGCTCATATTCAACTTTGAACGGCGAGTGGCCGACGAAACCCAGATCCCAATATTCGGGGTGATGCAGATCGGCGAAACCACCATCGATCAGCGCGCGAATGAAATTGATGGTCAGCGCCGCGCGCTCGTAACCGCGCAGCAAAAGCTGCGGATCAGGCTCGCGCGCTTCCGGCGTGAATTCCGCGTGATTGACGATATCCCCCCGATACGAGGGCAGCGTCACACCGTCACGGGTTTCGGTGTCGGCCGAACGCGGTTTCGCGTACTGACCGGCCATGCGACCGACACGGATGATGGGCTTCTTGAGACCGTGAGTGAGCACCAGACTCATCTGCAACAAAATTTTGAGGCGCTTGGCGATCTTGTCGGATTCGCAATCGTCAAAACTCTCGGCGCAGTCCCCGCCCTGCAACAAGAATCGCTCACCGCGCTGGGCCGCCGCGAGTTCTTCGCGCAGACGATCGACCTCCCAAGACACCACTATCGGCGGCAAACGCGAGAGCTTGGCGACTGCATCGGCCAGCGCTGTGGCATCCCGATAGCTCGGCTGCTGTTGCGCCGGGCGGGTCTGCCAACTGGTCGGATTCCAAGCCTGATGTTCGGGAGTTTTCATGGGGAGCCAAATTCTCGACGGGCCGTCATTCTAGCCTGACACGGCCGTCCGAGCGGGCTGCGGCGGTGTTAGGACGCGAGCGGACTGCCATCCTGTGAACGCTCGGCGCGCTTGGCCTCTTGCCAGAGCCGCTCCCAGGCCTCGGCATCGAGGCTGGCAAGTTGGTTGCCTGCCGCCGCTGCAAGGTGCTCCATGTGCACAAATCGACGCTGGAATTTTTCGTTGGTGCCGCGCAGCGCAGCTTCCGGGTCGAGTTTCAAATGCCGTGCCCAATTGGCGATCACAAAGAGCAGATCGCCGAGTTCATCATGCTGTCGCGCGGGGCCTTCGGCCTGTGCGAGCGTCGCCTCGAATTCGCCGAGCTCCTCATTGAGCTTGCGACGCAGTCCTGAAGCATCCGGCCAATCGAAGTTGACGGCGGCGGCCCGCTTGCCAAGCTTTACCGCACGCGTCAACGCGGGCAGCGCAAGCGCTACGCCATCGAGCGCCCCACGCTCACCCGCGGCAGCGCGCTCGCTCGCTTTCAAAGATTCCCAGGCTTTGGTTTGCTCTTCGGCCGTCAGACCGGCCTGCGCCTCGAAGACATGCGGATGTCGGCGCACCAACTTGTCGCCGATACCGCGCGCGACCGCATCAAAATCGAACAGCCCGCGCTCCTCGGCAACACGCGCCAAAAAAACCACTTGAAACAGTAGATCGCCGAGCTCATCGCGGATGCGCGCCGCATCAGCAAGCCTCACGGCCTCGGCGACTTCATAGGCCTCTTCCAGCGTATGCGGCACGATACTTTCAAAAGTTTGTTCGCGATCCCAGGCACAGCCCGTCTGCGGATCGCGCAGTTGCCGCATGATCTCGAGCAGGCGCCGCAGGGAGTCGCTCATCAAGCGCTCAGCGCAACTCGCCACGCATGCTGCGATAAAGCGTCATCAACATTCCGGCCGTCGCGCCCCAAATGTTGTGCGGGCCATAGGGGAAGTCGGTGAACTCGATGCTCTCACCTTCGAACTCACGCACCCGCCGCACGTGATTGCGCGCATCAAGCACATGCGCAAGCGGCACCTCGAACACCTCCTCGACCTCGGTCGCATCGAGACGCAGCGGCAGATCGGGCTGCAAGATTCCGACCACCGGCGTCACGCGATAACCCGAGATCACCATATGGTCCGGCAAAAACCCGAGTACCTCGACATGCATGCGCGCGAGGCCGATTTCTTCCTCGGTTTCGCGCAGCGCGGCTTCTACCGGACCCTCGTCCTGCGGCTCGATACGGCCGCCCGGAAAACTGATCTGCCCGGCGTGGTGCTTGAGGTGGGCTGCCCGCTGCGTGAGCAGGATGGTCGCACCGTCCCGACGCTCGATAAACGGCACGAGTACCGCGGCTGGAATCGGTTGGTCGGGGAAAAACCGCCGCAGGCGCGCGCGACGCTCAGGCGTGACGTCCCCATGCCGCCAATCATTGATCGGGGCGTGACAAGGCTCGCGCAGTAAACAAGTACGCAGAGACTCCCGCAAATCGGGCGGGCGGCCGAACACGAGGGCAGCGTCGGGCATGGGGTATGATTCGCATCCTAACACTTCCAGCGTGACCGGCCCGCCATGGCTCTCGACAGTCTCGACGCCCTCTCCCCCATTGACGGCCGCTACGCGCGCAGCACGCTGCCGCTGCGGGCGCATCTCTCCGAAGCGGCCCTCATCCGCGAACGCATTCGCATTGAGGCCGAGTGGCTGTTGGCACTCGCCCACCACAAGCCTGCCGGGCTCGCTGCCGCCGCTCATGTGCCGCCATCGGTACTCGACGTTGCGCGACAGCTCTCCGCCGCGCCCCCTGCCGCAGCCGCGGCGGCGGTCAAGGCCATCGAGCAACGCACGAATCATGATGTGAAGGCAGTCGAGTATTACGTGCGCGATCAGCTTGCAAACGCAGGCGCCAGCGACGCCGTACTCGAACTCGTGCATTTCGGCTGCACCTCCGAGGACATCAACAATCTCGCCTATGCGCGCATGCTGCAGGGCGCTCGCGGCGCCCTGCTCACCGAGCTCGCGCCGATCAGCGCTGCGCTGCGTCAATTCGCCGATCAGCATGCCGACTTGCCGATGCTCGCACGCACCCACGGTCAGACTGCAAGCCCGACCACGCTCGGCAAAGAATTCGCGAACGTGCTTGCGCGCCTCGAACGTGCCCTGTCGCGTTGGCAGCATGTCCCTATCCGCGGTAAGTGGAACGGCGCCGTCGGCAATTACAACGCGCATGCCGTCGCCTTGCCCGACAACGATTGGCCAGCCATCGGCACAGCGTTTGTCGAATCTCTCGGGCTTGAAGCCAATTCGCTCACCACACAGATCGAACCGCACGACTGGATCGGCGAATACTGCGATGCGCTCGCGGCCATCGATGTGGTGCTGATCGACTTTTCGCGCGACGTCTGGGGGTATATCAGCCTCGGCTATCTGAAGCAGCGCGCCGTGGCCGGCGAAGTCGGCTCATCGACCATGCCGCACAAAGTGAACCCGATCGATTTCGAAAACGCCGAGGGCAATCTCGGCGTGGCCAACGCGCTGCTGCGTCACTTCGCCGAGAAACTGCCGGTGTCGCGCTGGCAGCGCGATCTCACCGACTCGACGGTGCTGCGGAATCTCGGCGTTGCGCTCGGGCACGTACTGATCGCTGCGCGCGCCTTGCAACGCGGTCTCGACAAAATAGAGCCCGAGCCGCTGCGTCTGGCGAGCGACCTTGCAGGCGCTTGGGAAGTTCTCGGCGAGGCCGTGCAGACCGTGCTGCGCGCTGCCGGCGTGCCGAACGGCTACGAGCTGCTCAAAGATTTCACTCGTGGCCGCCGCATCGATGCCAAATCCTATGCTGATTTTGTCGCGGGGCTGCCGATCTCGGCTGCCGATAAAGCGCGGCTTGCCGCACTGCGACCGGAAAGCTATGTCGGCGTTGCGCCCGCGCTCGCCCGCTCCGCGACCGCAACGCCCGCCGCAGAGTCGTGATTGCGGCGTGAGCGCCGGGTGATGCCAGGGTGATGCCAGGGTGATCGCCTCGTGATCATCGTCGGCCTCTCGGGTGGCGTCGACTCAGCGGTAGCCGCGCTGCTGCTGCGCCAGCAAGGGCATGAGGTGCAGGGCCTCTTCATGGCCAATTGGAACGAGGATGACAGCTACTGCACCATCTCGGCCGATTATCAGGATGCGCGCGCCGTGTGCCGCGAACTCGGAATCCCTTTGCATCGGGTCGACTTCTCGAACGAATATCGTCAAAGAGTTTTCGATTATTTCTTGACCGAGTATCGCGCCGGCCGCACACCAAACCCCGACGTACTCTGCAATCGCGAAATCAAATTCGGCGTGTGTCTCGAGCACGTGCGCCGACTCGGCGGCGATCGCTTTGCGACCGGTCATTACGCGCGGCGCCTCGAGGGGAACTCCGGGGTCGAGCTACACAAAGCGCGTGACCTCGCCAAAGATCAATCGTATTTCCTGCACTCCCTCGAGCGCACACAACTCGAGGCGGCACTGTTTCCGCTCGGCGAATTGCTCAAGGGCGAAGTGCGCGAGCGCGCTCGTACCGCAGGGCTGCCGATCCATGACAAACCCGACAGCACCGGCATTTGTTTCATTGGCGAGCGGCCGTTTCGCGAGTTTCTCGGTCAGTACGTCGCCGACCGACCAGGGCCGATCGAAACCCCCGAGGGTGAGCGGGTGGGTACGCACCACGGGCTCGCGTTCTACACCTTGGGACAGCGCGGTGGCCTCGAGATCGGCGGTCGTGCGGGTCACGCCGAATCACCTTGGTATGTCGCACGCAAAGCGCTCGATCGCAATGTCCTAATCGTGGTGCAGGGTCATGATCATCCGCTGCTGCTCTCGAGTCGGGTGACGACCGGGGTCGCCCATTGGCTGATCGACGCCCCGACCACATCATTCAAAGCCGGCGTCAAACTGCGCTATCGACAGAGCGACCAAGACTGCGAGGTGCTGCCGCTCGCCGACGGGCGTCTGCAGCTCTGGTGTGCGCAGCCGCAGCGCGCGGTCACGCCGGGGCAGTTTGCGGTGCTCTATGACGGCACGCGCTGCCTCGGCGGCGCGGTGATCGAGGCTGCGGAGCACTGAGGCCGCCGCAGCGGCTCACTGACGCCGCCGCAGCGGCTATAATTCGGCCGCCTTTTTCGAAGCGAGTCTGGTTTATTGATCGGGGGTTTTCATGACGGACACTTACAAGGCGCGCACCACACTCAACGTGGGCTCGCAGACCTACGACATTTGGAGTCTTGCCGCGCTGCCCAAAGAGAAAGTCGCAAGGCTGCCCTTCTCGCTCAAGATTCTGCTCGAGAACCTGCTGCGCTTCGAAGACGGCGTGAACGTCACGCGTCAGGACATCGACGCCCTGCTCAATTGGGACGCCAAGGCCACGCCCGACCATGAAATCTCCTTCACGCCGGCCCGCGTCATCATGCAGGACTTTACCGGCGTCCCCTGCGTGGTCGATCTCGCTGCGATGCGTGAAGCCATCAAAAAATTGGGCGGTGATCCGCAAAAGGTGAATCCGCTGGCACCGGCCGAACTGGTCATCGATCACTCGGTGCAGGTCGATCATTACGGCACGGCAGACGCGCTGGCGCAGAACACCAAAATCGAATTCGAGCGCAACGGCGAGCGCTACTCGTTCCTGCGTTGGGGTCAGACCGCATTTCGCAATTTCAAGGTGGTGCCGCCCAACACCGGCATCGTCCACCAGGTCAACCTCGAATACCTCGCGCGCGTCGTGTTCGAGAACAACGATGGCCAGCGTCCGCAGGCCTATCCCGACACACTGGTGGGTACCGACTCGCACACCACCATGATCAACGGACTCGGCGTCCTCGGCTGGGGTGTGGGGGGTATCGAGGCTGAGGCCGCCATGCTCGGGCAGCCGGTCACCATGCTCATCCCGCAGGTCGTCGGTTTCAAACTCACCGGTCAACTGCAGCCCGGCGCCACCGCTACAGACCTCGTGCTCACTGTCACCGAGATGCTGCGCAAAAAGGGCGTGGTCGAAAAATTCGTCGAATACTTTGGTGATGGCCTTGCCAATCTGCCGCTGGCGGATCGCGCGACGATCGCCAACATGGCGCCGGAATATGGCAGCACCTGCGGCATCTTCCCGATCGACGAAGAAACCCTGCGCTACCTCGAACTTTCGGGCCGTCCGGCGGCGCAGATTGCGCTCGTCGAAGCCTATGCCAGAGCACAAGGCTTCTGGCGATATAACGGTGCGCCGCAAGCCGACTATACCGACGTCCTCGAACTCGACCTCTCGACCGTCGAGCCCTCACTCGCCGGGCCGAAGCGGCCGCAGGATCGCGTGCCGGTGCGCAGCCTCAAGCAGGTGTATCGCAAGACGCTGACGCAGATGTCGGAGGAGCGCTCAAAGAAAAACCCGACCGCCACGGGTGTCGGTGCGGTCACGCCGGGCGGCAGCGCGGGCACTCAGGGCGCAGGCTACGAGGTCCGTGATGGCGCCGTGCTGATCGCCGCCATCACGAGTTGCACCAACACCTCGAATCCTTCCGTGATGCTCGGCGCCGCGTTGCTCGCACGCAATGCCGCCGCGCGCGGCCTGAGCGCCAAACCCTGGGTCAAAACCAGCCTGTCACCGGGCTCAAAAGTCGTCACCGACTACCTTGCCAAAGCCCAGCTGCTCGACGACTACGCGGCCGTCGGCTTCCATGTCACGGGCTATGGCTGCATGACCTGCATCGGCAATTCGGGCCCGCTCAAGCCTGAAATCTCGGCCGCCGTCAAAGCAGGCGACGTGATTGCCACCTCGGTGCTTTCCGGTAATCGCAACTTTGAAGGTCGCGTGCATCCGGAAGTGAAAATGAACTTCCTCGCCTCGCCGCCGCTGGTCGTGGCCTATGCGCTGGCAGGTACCACCGATATCGACCTCAACAGCGAGCCGCTCGGCAGCGATCGCGACGGCAAGCCCGTGTTCCTCAAAGATATTTGGCCGTCGCCGCAAGAAGTCGCCGCCACGGTACGCGCCTCCATCGATTCCGGCATGTTCCGCGGCAGTTACGGCGACGTGTTCGCGGGCGATGCACTCTGGCAGGCCATCGAAGTGCCGGCGGGCAAACTCTATGCCTGGGACGAGAAATCGACCTACGTGCGCAATCCGCCCTACTTCGACGGGATGGGCATGCAGCCGAGTGCCATCAAGCCGATTCGTGGCGCGCGCGTGCTTGCTTTGCTCGGTGACTCGGTCACCACCGATCACATCTCGCCTGCGGGTGACATCGCCAAGGGCAGCCCGGCCGCGAAGTACCTCGAGGCTCACGGCGTGCAAAAGGCCGACTTCAATTCCTACGGCGCACGGCGCGGCAATCACGAAGTGATGATGCGCGGCACCTTCGCCAACATCCGTCTGCGCAACCTGCTGGCGGCGGGCACCGAGGGTGGCGTGACCGTCTACATTCCGAGTGGCGAGCAGATGTCGATCTACGATGCCTCGATGAAGTATCAGGCGGCCGGAACGCCGCTCGTGGTACTCGCGGGCAAAGAATACGGCACGGGTTCCTCGCGTGACTGGGCAGCCAAGGGAACCATGTTGCTCGGCGTCAAGGCGGTCATCGCCGAGAGCTTCGAGCGCATCCATCGCAGCAACCTCATCGGCATGGGTGTACTGCCCTGCCAGTTTGTCGACGGACAAAATGCACAGAGCCTGGGTCTGACCGGACGCGAGACCTTCGACTTCGGCGATCTCGATAACGCCGAGGCGCGCAAAGTCACCGTCACGGCCACTCCTGAAAACGGCGGCCAACCCGTCGTCTTCGAGGTGCGCGTACGCATCGATACGCCAAAAGAGCGCGACTACTACCGTCACGGCGGCATCCTGCAGTACGTGTTGCGACAGCTCGCGGGCAAGTGACCGGCGGCTCGCGTGGACGACCTCGAACATCCACGCGAGCCCGCTCCGCGGCTGGTTTTCTTTGATCTCGACGGCACCATCACCCGTCGCGACACCCTGATCGGCTACATCAGCGGTTTTGCCCTGCGTCATCCGCGTCGGCTGTTCGGCTTTCTTGCGGCGCTGCCCGCCCTGCTGCGCTTTCTCGTGCTTGATCGTGACCGGGGTCGATTGAAAGGCGAACTGCTACACGCCGTCATGGGCGGCTCGAGCCGCGAGCAGGTAGTAGCTTGGACAACCGCCTTCGTCCCGCGGCTCATCGCGCGGGGCTGCTTTCGCGAGGCGCTGACCTGCATCGCCCATCACCGAGCGGCTGGCGATCACCTCGTGCTGATGTCTGCGACCGTAGACCTGTACGTGCCCAACATTGCCGCCAGCCTTGGTTTTGACGAATTCATTTGCAGTCGGGTCGCGTGGCATGACGAGCGTCTCGAAGGCAAGCTCATCAGCGCCAACGTACGCGACGAAGAAAAGGCCCGGCAGTTGCGTATCGTTGCTGCGCGCTTCCCTGGAAGGCGTATCGTGGGGTACGGTAACTCGGGCCCGGACCTAGCCCACCTGCGATTAGTCGATCAGGCGGTCCTTGTGAACCCGGGTAAGGGCCTGCGCCGCGCGGCCTCGGCACTTCCTGTCGACTTCAAGACATGGCTTTAACTCGCTGTTTTAAAAGGATTTAAAATGAAGCGATATTCTGACCCTAGCATCCTGCCGTCGGCGATCACCCCCGAGCATGAGTATTTCGATCGCCGCCGACTGCTCGCGGCCCTCGCCGCCAGTGCCGCCATGATCAGCGGCAGCGTGGGCAGCGGCATTGCCGCCACGCCGGCGCCGCCGAGCTACACGCGCAACACCAAGTTCTCGACGCGCGAAGCGCCGAACTCCTGGGAAGACATCACGACGTACAACAATTTCTATGAATTCGGTCTCGACAAGAGCGACCCCTACGAGCGTGCGCAGGAGTTTCGCAGTCGACCGTGGACGGTGGAGATCGCCGGCGAAGCCGAGCTTCGCGGCAAGTTCACGCTCGAAGATATCCTGAAGCCGCACGCCCTCGAGGAGCGGATTTATCGCTTTCGTTGTGTCGAGGCGTGGTCACGCATCGTGCCTTGGCTTGGCTTTCCGCTCGCCGACCTGCTCGCGCGATTCAAGCCGACTTCGAAAGCGAAGTTCGTCGAATTCACCACCTTGCTCGACCCCAAGCAGATGCCGGGCCAGCGCTCGGGTGTGCTCGACTGGCCTTACCGCGAGGCGCTGCGGATGGACGAGGCGATGCATCCGCTGACCTTGATGGTGGTAGGTCTTTACGGCAAATGGCTGCCGAACCAGAGCGGCGCACCGCTGCGGCTGATCGTGCCCTGGAAGTATGGCTTCAAGGGCATCAAGTCCATCGTCAAAATTCGCTTCACTGAACGCCAACCGGCAACCAGCTGGAACATCGCGGCGCCCGACGAATACGGCTTCTACGCCAACGTGAACCCCGCGGTCGACCATCCGCGCTGGAGCCAGGCCAAAGAGCGGCGGATCGGTGGTAATTTTTTGACCTCGCGCATCGACACCCTGCCCTTCAATGGCTATGCCAACGAAGTAGCAGCGCTCTATCGCGGCATGGATCTGCGGCGCTACTACTGACGCCCGGCGGCAGCCCATGTTCGACCGCGCACTGAAGCCGGCTATTTTTTTGCTGGCGAGCCTGCCTTTGCTGCTGCTCTTCGCCGGCGCGTTTGGCATTGCCGGGCAATCGCTCGGGCCGAACCCCATCCGCGAGATGCTGCATGTCACCGGCAAGACGGCGCTCAACATGCTGATGATCACGCTGATGGCGAGCCCGCTGCGCGAAATCACCGGGCAACTGCGCTGGCAGCGACCGCGGCGCATGCTCGGTCTCTTTGCCTTTGCCTACGCGCTGCTGCATTTTTTGGTGTACGCCATTCTCGAGCTCGATCTCGATTTCAACGATCTCGCGCGCGAAATCAGCCGTCGGCCGTTCATCATCGTCGGCATGGTCGCACTGCTCGCCATGATTCCGCTGGCTGCGACCTCGACCGACCGCATGATGCGCCGCCTCGGACGACGTTGGAGCGCCCTGCACAAACTCGTTTATCCGGTTGCGCTGCTCGGCATCTGGCACTACTACTGGCAGGTCAAGGCCGACGTGACAGAGCCGCTCCTTTACGCGGCAGCGCTCACGCTGCTGCTCGGTTTCAGGGCGCTGAAAAGATCCAGGGCGGCACGTGCCGCCAACCGCGGCTGAGTTCGCGATCGAGCACGCGCCAATCTTTGCAGTGCGCGGCGACCTCGCGCCAATAGGCGGCCGAATGGTTCATGTATCGAGTGTGCACGAGCTCGTGGATCATCAAATAATTCAGCACTTCAGGCGCTTGGAACACGCCACAGACATTGAGGCTGATCACGCCACGCGACGAACAGGAACCCCAGCGCGTACGCTGGCGGCGCAGCTGCAAACGACTAAAACTGAAGCCACCGCGCGCAGCGAGATCACGCAATCGCGGCTCGAAAGCCGTTTGCGCATGCTCGATCAACCACGCGAGCAAAGCGCGTTTGAGGGTGGCGCGCTCGGTCTCGGCATGGCCGACCCCAGCATGACCGACGATCGACAACAGCCCATCGCCAAGCCTGCGCACCTTGATCCGTCCGCGTCCGCCCGCAAGGTGAATGCGATAACACTCGCCGAGTGCTGGCAACTCGAGCGTGGCTGGCGGAAAAGCTTGTGGTGCAGGAAGCGCGGGCCGCTCGGCAAGTCGACGCAAGATCCACTCGCGGTGTCGGTGCACGAAATGACCGATCATCGCCTCGCCCACACCGCGCGGCGCGACCACCTCGACCCGCCCGTCGTGATGCACACGTAGCGCGAGACGCCGCGCGCGCGCACTGCGACGCAAGGTCCAGGCCAGCGGCATTGCGGCGTCTTCGGTAGTGGCGAGGTCGTGGGTCATGTCGTGGACAGCAAGTCGTGAAGGGATGATGGGTCAGTAGGCGCCATTTTGCAGTAGCATTTGCGCCCCATGGCCAGATACTTCAAGAGCGACAACACAGCCCCGGTGGCCCCCGAAATTCTTGCCGCCATCAGCGCTGCGAACACAGGCTTTGCGCGCGGCTATGGCGATGATGACTGGTCGCTGCAACTCGACGATCGTTTCAGCGAACTCTTCGAGCGCAGGGTCAAGGTTTTTCCGGTGTCGACGGGCACCGCCGCCAACTCGCTCGCCCTCGCCACGCTCGTGCCGCCCTACGGCGCGATCCTCACCCATGAGGAGGGGCATATCGTCCGCGACGAGTGCGGCGCACCCGAGTTCATGAGCGGCGGCGCGCGGCTTATTTTGATGCAGGGCGCAGCGGCCAAGGTCACACCAAAGACTCTCGAAGCCACCCTCGCCGCGAATCCGACTTCGGTGCACACCGTGCAACCGCGTGCGCTGTCGCTGACGCAGGCGACCGAACTCGGTACCGTCTATTCCCCTGCCGAACTGCAGGCGCTCTGCACGCTCGCCCATGCGCGCGGACTCGCTGTGCACATGGATGGCGCACGTTTCGCCAACGCCGTCGCCTGCGTGGGCTGCTCGCCTGCCGAGCTCACGTGGCGAGTCGGTATCGACGTGCTCTCGTTCGGCGCGACCAAAAACGGCGCATTGACAGCCGAAGCGGTCGTATTCTTTGATCTCGAGCGGATAGCCGACTTCGAATTCAGGCGCAAAAGAGCGGCGCATCTGCTCTCCAAAATGCGCTTTGTCTCCGCGCAATTATTGGCCTATCTCGATCACGGTCTTTGGCTGCGCCTCGCGGGACGGGCCAATGCCCTCGCACAGCGTCTTGCTGCCGCCGCCGGTCCGCTGCTCCTGCACGCCGTGCAGGCCAACGAGCTTTTTCTGCGCGTGGGCGATGCCGGAGCTGCCGAGCTGCGGGCCCGCGGCTTCGAGTTCTATGATTGGGGCGCGAGCGACTCGGGCGAAGCGCGCCTCGTGGTCTCGTGGAATCAGCCCGAAGAGGACGTCGATGCGCTTTGCGTCGCCCTCGCGAGACTTGCCGAGGGAGCCTCATCGCAGTGACCGCGGCGCTCGTCGACATCGGCATCAATCTCACTCACGACAGCTACGATCACGATCGCGAAGGGGTGCTGCGCCGCGCACTGGCTGCGGGCGTCGTGCAGTTCGTGGTCACGGGGGCCTCAGCCGAGGGCAGCCGCGCAGCGCTGGCGCTTGCAAAAGCAGCACCCGCCCTGCTGCGTGCCACGGCGGGCTGTCATCCTCATCATGCGGTCGATCTCGATGATCAGGAATATGCCAGCTTGAGCGAACTGGCACTCGACCCCTTGGTGGTCGCAGTCGGCGAGACGGGTCTCGATTACCACCGCAATTTTTCGGCGCCGCGCGAGCAGCGCATGGCCTTCGAGCGCCAAGTGCAGCTCGCTTGCCGTCTCGGCAAGCCGCTCTTTTTGCATGAGCGAGATGCCCACGCCGATTTTCTCGCCGTGCTGCGCGAGCATCGCGCGACCTTGCCCACTGCCGTGCTGCATTGCTTTACCGGCAACGCGACTCAGCTCGAGGCCTGCCTCGAGTTCGGGCTGCATATCGGTGTCACGGGGTGGATTTGCGACGAACGCCGCGGCCTGCATTTGCGCGATATCGTTCACCTTGTGCCGCAAGGCCGCTTGATGATCGAGACCGACGGCCCTTATCTGCTGCCGCGTGACCTCGACCCCAAACCCGCCTCACGGCGCAACGAGCCGATGTATCTGCCGCATATCGCTCGCGTGATCGCCGACTGCCGCAAAGAATCCCTCGAGGAACTGGCGGCGCACACCACGACCACAGCGCGGCAGTTCTTTGATCTGCCCTGCGGTAATCTTCGAGCATGAACGCCATCGACGACAGCACGCGAACCCTGATCCGCGATACTTGGCGCGACTCGATCGTGCCCAAACTTTGCGAGTACGTCCGCATTCCGAACAAGTCGCCGGCCTTCGCGCCGGATTGGCAAAGCGCAGGGCATATGCAGCGGGCTGCGCAGCTGCTCGCCGACTGGTGTCGCGAACAACCGATCGCCGGCATGACGGTGGAACTTTTGACCTTGCCGGGTCGTACGCCAGTGCTGCTCTGCGATATTCCCGGCGAACTCCCCGACTGTGTGCTGCTCTACGGCCACCTCGACAAACAACCGGAGTTCATGGGATGGGAGCCCGGCCTCTCGCCTTGGGAGCCCGTCATCCGCGACGGCAAACTCTATGGTCGCGGCGGTGCTGACGACGGCTATGCCGTTTTCAGTTCGCTGACCGCGATCCGCGCGCTCAAAAATCGCGGTGTACCGCTTGCCCGCTGTGTCGTGCTCATCGAAGCCTCGGAAGAAAGCGGCAGCACCGATCTGCCTGCACATCTCGAGGCGCTAGGTAGCCGACTCGGTACGCCCTCGCTCGTCATCTGCCTCGATGCCGAATGCGGCAACTATTCGCAGCTCTGGTGCACCACGTCGCTGCGCGGCAATCTCACCGGCACCTTGCATGTCGAGGTGCTGCGTGATGGCGTGCACAGCGGCATGGGCACAGGCATCGCGCCAACGCCCATGCGTATCGCCATCCAATTGCTCGGGCGCCTCGAAAATCCGGTGAATGGCGATATCTTGTTGCCCGAGCTGCAATGCCCGATCCCGAAAGATCGCATCGCCCAAGCGCGCGTCGCGGCCGCCACGCTGGGCGCGGAAGTCGCGGGTCGCCTGCCCTTGCTCCCCGGCGTGAACGCGCTCTCGACCGACCCCGTGGAGCTGCTGCTCGGCAGCACTTGGCGAAGCACGCTCGCCATCACCGGTGCAGACGGTCTGCCCGCCACAGCCAATGCGGGCAACGTGCTGTTGCCGCGCGTCGCCCTCAAGCTCAGCTTGCGTCTGCCGCCCAGCGTCGATGCGGAAATTGCCAGCGCTGCGCTGCGTCAAGCCCTCGAGCGCGACCCACCCTACGGTGCTCGCGTGCGTTTCGAAGCCGACAGCGCAGCCGCCGGCTGGAATGCCCCCTCGTTCGCGCCGTGGCTCGAAGAATCGATGCAACGCGCGTCACAGGCCGTGTTCGGACGCGAAGCCGTGCACGCCGGTTGCGGCGGCTCCATTCCGTTCATGGGGATGCTGGGGCGACAGTTCCCCGAGACGCAGTTTTTGATCACCGGGGTACTCGGACCGCTATCGAACGCGCATGGTCCGAACGAATTTCTTGAGCTCGCCTATGCCGAAAAAATCACCGCCTGCGTGGTGCAGGTGCTCGCCGATCACGCGCTCAACTGCGCGCGCTGAATTCGCTGGGCGCGAGCTGCGAGCGCAGTCGGTCCCACTCACCGCGCCAAGTCTCTACCAATTGCTCGGCCTGAGTACGCTCGCCGAGCGGAAACTCTGCCTCCAAAGATTCCTCGCGCAAGGTGAGTCGCGGCAAGCCCTTCGGGAATACGGCCCCTGGTCCAAAGACGATGCGGCCATCGATGGGTACATCCTCGGCCAGGGTCTTGAGTGCAGCAATGCGGTCGTACATAGCGCCTTGCGGATTGGCAAAAGTGAAACGGCGTGCGCCCTGCATGACGGTCCACTCGACCATGGGATCGGAACCGAACACGTTACCGATGACATCGCGCACGTCGAGGATCAGAAGTCCGTGGGCGGTCAACAGCAGATAATCGACATGCAGGAGGCCCCCGCTGCCATCAGGCAAGGCGACATCACGCAAATGGTCGACCGCCACCGCCTCGATGCGCCGCCTGCGCCGCTGTCGCTCGCGAAACTGTCGATACCAACGCCAGCCAAGCGTGACCGCGATGCCAAGCAGTACTCCCACTGCCACGGCAATGCCGACGATCAACCAACGCTCGGCAACATTGAAACTCATGATCAGCAACCGAGCGCGCTGCGCAAATCACCCAGCGTGCTGCCGATTTCTTCGTAGTGGCTCGGGCGATCGAGCAGTGCCGCCAGCGAGGGCGGCACGGGCACTTTGCCACCGATCAAAGGTTCGACCGTTTCCGGAAATTTGGCCGGTGACGCCGTCGATACCACGCACCAGTTTCGCGAACGGCGCGCCTCGGGCGTGAGCCGCGCCCACGCCTCGGCCCCCACGGCCGTGTGCGGACACCAAATCTCGCCGAAGCGCGCGTAGTCGGTGCGTACGCGTACCGCGATCGCTGCATCGTCGATGCTGACGGCCGTCACCGCACCGCGCAGCGTATCGATCGTGGGGTAGAGGTCACGAAGTCGCTCCATATTCGAGGGCTGACCGACATCCATCGCCGAGGCCAGCGTCGCCTTGCTCGCACGCCGCTGCCACGCTCCGGTTGCCAGGTAATCGGGCACCGTTTGATTGGCGTTGTGTGCCAACAGCACATCGCCAATCGGCAGCCCCATGTGGCGCGCCCAGATGCAGGCGACGGCATTGCCGAGATTGCCACTCGGAATGATGAACGACAGCTTCGAGCCGCGCGTGCGCCACCACTCGAGGCTGCTGGTCGCGTAATACACCGCCTGCGGCAACAGCCGACCAAGATTGATGCTGTTCGCCGACGACAGCTGCTGATGCGCGCGCAGCGCCTCATCCACGAAGGCCTTTTTGACCATTCGCTGACAGTCATCGAAGGTGCCGCGCACGGCGAAGCTGCGCACGTTATCGCCCCAGCAAGTCAGCTGCCGTTGCTGTGTAGGCGAGACCAGCCCCTTCGGGAACAGCACCGTCACCGCCAGACCCGCCCGCTGATGGAAGGCCGCCGCCACCGCCCCGCCGGTGTCACCGGAGGTCGCTACCAAAATATTCAACGTGGGTTCGCGGGAATCGCGTAGCCGCTCGAAACAGGCCGCCAAGAATCGCGCACCAAAATCCTTGAACGCCGCAGTCGGCCCGTGGAAGAGCTCGAGAACCTGCAAGCCGCCGTCGACCTCGCTACCCGGCACCAGATGTCGTGGCGCGGGAAAATCGAAGGCTTCGCGCAGGATGGCCGCCAGCTGCGACTCGAGACGATCACCGGCCGCAAACGGCGCCAGCAGTCGCTCGCCAACCTCCGGCAAAGACGTCGCACCATCAAAATCTTTGATTGTGAACGCGGGCCACTCGATCGGCACATAAAGGCCGCCATCGTGAGCAAGCCCGCGCAGCAGCGCCGTCGAAAATCCCACCCGCTCGGGCGCACCGCGCGTACTGCGAAATTCCATCGGCGATTTCACTGTGCGACGACGCGCGCACCGTCGGATTCGACCGCAACGATCCAATGGTCGG
>Ga0194116_10001586_pt1 | contig 31907 bp, 31 predicted proteins | sample TA2MahsurfametaG_4_FD_148617 | JGI IMG/M metagenome (GOLD analysis project Ga0194116, IMG submission 148617) | Freshwater microbial communities from Lake Tanganyika, Tanzania - TA2015008 Mahale S9 surface | ecosystem: Environmental > Aquatic > Freshwater > Lake | place: Tanzania: Lake... | reverse complement strand
AGCCAGAGCTATCTAAAAAAAGCGTAGTTGGAGTTGATCTGACATCAACCTTTCTTACCAACTCTAAATTACTCTCTGCATCTACTTCATAATAGGAAATATCTGCTTCATCTTTGACCACATCTTTAATTAACGCCTTTGCTGCCCGGCAGGCGGAGCAGAAGGTGGTGGAAAATTGCAGAATGGTTGCCCGCTCGCCATAAGTCCCACCAAACTCAGTTGGTGAAAGCTTGAGCCGTTTTTTGCGCCTAATTAGCCCCGTGTTTTTTCGATAGTACAGGCCAATCACCGTTGCGCCAAGGAGTAAAAAAGTAAGTAGTGAGAGTGAATCCATAAGTGTATTCTTAGCACTCTTATGGCAAAAATTCTAATGCTGACTAACTCCCTTGGCGCAAGTGCTGATGTATTACCTGCCCTTGGTTTGCTTCAACATGATGTTCGCATCCTGCCAGCTGAGGTGTCAGTATTAATTGATGCACCAATTGCCGATTGTATTTTTGTTGACGCCCGGCGTGATCTGCCAAATACCAAGGCTTTTACTAAGTTGATTACCACCACAGGTGTTTCAACACCAATTGTAGTTATTACAACAGAGGGTGGCCTATCTGCCATGAACTCTGATTGGCAGATTGCCGATGTTATGTTAGATACGGCAGGACCAGCTGAAGTGGATGCTCGAATTAGAATTATGATTGGAAAAGATGCGCTCACTCAATCTGCTAAAAGTCCATCATTAAAAGAGATCAGATGTGGTGAGGTGGTAATTGACGAGGATTCCTATACTGCCAAAATAAAGGGGCGTACCCTTGATCTAACCTTTAAAGAGTTTGAATTACTAAAGTATCTTGCCCAGCATCCAGGAAGAGTGTTTTCTAGATCTCAATTACTACAAGAGATCTGGGGTTATGATTACTTTGGCGGCACAAGAACAGTTGATGTTCATATTAGACGTCTTAGATCAAAGCTAGGGCCTGAGTTTGAATCCGTAATTGATACGGTGCGCAATGTCGGATACCGATTTAGTCAAAATGGTTCCCAAACCCCAGTTGATGCCATCTAACTTACCTATTTAAGTTACCCCGTGCTACACCCACAACGCCTATCTAAGTCTCAACAAGAAATAGCCCTTCTACTTAATATAAACTGTAAAAATCCTCACTAAAGGTAATTAGGGTTTCGATATAACTACTGCCGGTAATTCCTAGATTTTGGGCATCAGGGGGTGCGGTTACTGGCTCAAAACAAATTCCTGCATCATCTTGGGAGTAGATCATCAAGTATGGTGAATCAAATTCCATGCTTAATCTAGCTGCCCCTGGCCACACTATCTCTGGTGTGCCAATAACCTCAGTAAAGGTGTCATCCCAAGGAGGCTGGGAAGGTGAAATCAATTGCCCAGTTGGTAGGTAATCATCGCCTCGCTCAAACATTTTATTTGCCTGAAAAATAATTTCTGCACTACCTCCTTTACCAATATCTCTTGGAAACCAGGGATGAAAACCTAGCGTTACCGGCAGATCACAACCTGCTGCTTCATAATCTAATGACCATCTGAGAGCATCCTCTAAGATTTCAAATTTTTGAGTAACAGATGCGCCATTAAATGGTGATGGCAGCTCTAAGTATTGAGATCCATTTCCAATATCCTCCCAAGAAGATGATGCGCCAAAGCCAATTAAGGCATGCGGTGGATCAAAGTTATTTGGTAGCTGAAACCCTTCACCCTTTGAATTTCTTATAACACCATCTCTTATTCGCCCAGCAAAGGGAGCCATGGCAAACCAACCCCAGGTGTAATTTTGTCCTCGAAATGGCAGCACAAACTCCATATCTCGCCATTGCACTGAGGCCAGACGTGCTCCCTGATCTAAATCAATTGCAACTGATATTTGATCACCATGAATATTAAGCACTTTGTAATACTCGTTTTTATTTAATCTCAGCTTTTGATGGTGGTAGTGCGCCTGTTCTAGATACAGTAATTGCAGCTGCCTTTGCTGCCCGATCTAGCGTTACAGATAATCTATTTCCCGTCAACTTATCTAAGCCGTCCTCAATGATCGCCTCAACCAATATGGCACCCACTGTATCGCCTGCACCAACCGTATCTGCCACAACTACCTGTTTAGCATCCACTGCTACCTTTTCATCTTTTCGATATCCAGTTAAGCCCTTATCACCAAATGTAACTACAACTAACTCTGGCCCCATAGAAAGCCATTTATTTGCTACCAGATCTAACTCAACTCCTGGATATAGCCAGTAAATATCATCATCACTTACCTTTACCGATGATGAGATTGATACCCATCTTTCCACCTGCTTTACATACTCAGCACGATCACTCATTACTGCAGGCCTGATATTTGGATCAAATACAACAGGTGAAACCTTTGCTACCTGTTTAGCCCATTCAAATAAAACACTCGCTGCTGGCTCTATCGCAGTAACTAATGTGCCGATATGAAGTAGAGATGGTTTATTTGCAGCAGGGTCTGGTAGCCAGGTAGCAGAAAAATCAAAGGTGGCTGTTCCTTCAATTACAAACTCATAGGAGGCCGCTCCTGCTTTATTTAAGGAAACAATTGCTAAACAGGTTGGCTTATCGGAAAACTTAACAAAATCAAGAAGAACACCATCTTTGTGTAATTGCTTCAATGCCATCTGACCATACTTATCAGTTGATATGCCATCAATAAACTGGGCATCAATTCCAAGCTTTGCTAATGCTTTAGCAGTGTTGGCGGGGCCTCCACCAACAACTGCCCTGCGCTCTGTGCCATCTGGGATTAAATCAATTAAAACCTCGCCACATACCCAAACTTGACCAATCAACCTACACCTTAATTCCAATATTGTTCAATGATATCAGGCTCAATTGTAGCCTGCTAGAAAATTGAAAAGAGGTATATATTCTTCACTATCGAAAAAATCTAAATTTGACTGTACATCCAATGAGTTTTTGCTTATGATTTGACTGTGAAATTGAGTTTAAAGCTCGATAAATTTACAATCTTAATAGCAGTGTTAATTACCTTAGCAATTTCTCCACTATTACTTTATGCCGCCACAACCCCCAAGTTTTATTTGCTTTTTTTGATTCTTATAATACTATTAATCAAATTTATTTGGGAAGTTAAGTTTTATTTCAATTTTTTATCAAAAATACTATTTTTAAGTTGTGTGGCTCTTATACTTAGTTACATAATAAATGTAATAACGACTAAAGACCCTATTGTAACGACCTTGCTTGGAAGTACAGCTTCTCGAAATGGTTTAATTTCCAATTTGTCATATGTTCTTATTTTTCTTCTATTTGCGTCAAGGAAAAATAATTTTCAAATTAACACAGAACTAGTTTTCAAAAATCTTTTTTACCTTGGATTGATAAATTCGATTTACGGGTTAATGCAATACTATGGTTACGACCTTGTTCCATGGACATCAAGCGGCAGCTCAGATAGAGGTATTTATATTTATCTGATGTTGGGAAACACTAACTACTCAAGTTTGCTACTAAATTTTACACTGATTGCGACATTATACTTTGTTAGTGACCTTAGAAATCATAAACCTTTGCTGTTCATTGGCTGGCTTTCAATTTTAGTTCATTTAGTTTTATTATTTCTAATTTTTGATATTCAAGGAATTGTTACACTTTTGATATCTATTTTTTTTATTTTCAGAATTTGGATTATTCAATACAACTTTATGGCCTCAATATTACTAAAATTATGGTGGTTTTTATTGTTAATCACTTCATTTTTTTCCGTTCTAGGTTTGCGGGGCGTAGGGCCACTGGCTTCATTCTTATTTAAGGAAAGTTTAATCGACCGACTTTACACTTGGACTATTGCATGGGACATAATTAAAAATAATTTTATTTTCGGAGTAGGAATGGATTCTTTTTTCTCAGGGTACTCAATGTACAGAACTGTGGAATCAGTAGAATATAGGCGCAAAAATTTTGATTCTTATGTTGATAATGCTCACAATATTTTTCTTCAAAATTTTGCAACAGGGGGTATATTTGTATTCCTGTCTTACTTTTTAGTATGGTTATTAGTTCTAATTGCTTGCTTAAGGGTAATTAAAAATCCAAAAATTGACCCGCGTTTAAATTGGTTAGTAGTTCTATGGTTTGCTTCTCAACTGTACATGACCGTAAGTCCTGGAATAATTCCTTTGAGTGTCTGGACATGGATTTTTGCTGGACTTATAGCTTCAAATTTTTATTGCACTGGACTAGATTCTGACCACAAAATAGGTGACAAAAAACCGATGGCAAAGAATCGTGTTAGTAACTATAGCAAGAATACTACAGTTTTTGCTTCTTTAATAATTGCATCAATTATTACAGGGAAGTCTCTTTACTCAGACTATTTATTTGTTAAAGCACGAAGTGATTTACTTATTTATAAACAAAATGATCCTCGTATAAACATCTCAAATATCTACGATTCTGCGAAATATCTTTACTCAATAGACCATAAAGTGCTTGCTGCGCGAATTTTAGCCAACTCGGGAAATGAGTTTGAAGCTCTGGAACTTTCACAAAATGTTATTGATCTCTTCCCTCGTTCTTTAGCTGGGTGGGATACCATCGCTACAATTTATGAACAAAGTGGACGTAGCAAGCTCGCTATACCCTATCGAAAAATGACGGTTCAACTGGATCCCCTTAACCCAAGATTCAAAAGTCTTTTGGCTAAAAATTTAGCAGTCAATTGAGAGATATAAAAAATTCGGGCAACTTATTTCTAAGTTGCCCGAATTCTACTTTCTTAAGCTAATTATCTCTTTAGAATTAGCTTTTGTAATGCTGCAATTTGCTTATTAATAGATGCAATTAATGCAACTATAGATTTAAGAACTTCAGCATTAGATACATCACTAGTTGTGATCTTGTAAGTAACTTGCTTTGCTACGTCTGTAGCTGTGGATGTGGTTGAGAAGTTAGCTGCCCAATCACCTGCAGTTGTGCCAGCAGTATATTTATATGTCCACACACCATTCTCTGCAGTATCAGCTGCTGCTGGAGCAGAGCCAAGTACTGTGCCACCAGCCAAAGTGAAAGAAATAGTTCCACCTAGTGCTGTGCCATCTGCCACAATTCTGCCACCAGAATCTTTGGCTGAGATTGTTGCAGTAATAATTTGGCCAGGTGTGTAACTAGCTTTATCCAAGCTTAATGAATAAGTAGAAATTCCACCACTAACCAACGTACTGATGGCAGGAGATGTAACAGTAGTTCCATCTACCTTAGTAACTCGGATTTGGAACGTACCCGGTCCCCGATTGCCATCAACAGTGTTGATTGTAACTGCACCCTGAGTACCGGAAGCAGTAGAAGCGCCAAATGTGATTGCAGCCCCCGCTAAGGAACCAGTCAGATTAACAGCTGTTGGAGCAAATCCAGCCAACCGGGTTCCAGCTGCATCAAGTACATCATAGAAGCCAGCTACAACCGAAGTATCAGGAATTGCGAAGTCAGGTGACACAGATTTAACACTCGCTGCTTCACCTCTGAAGTTTACAGTTTTGTTAGCTACAACTGTTCCATTATAGTCAACAATCACATTACATGAGTTGGCAGATGCGCCAGCTGTAAAAATCTTCAATACCTCATTGTAAATACCTGAAGTAGCAACTACTGAAGTTCTTGTAGAACTTAGGTCACCAACAGCCCAAGAAACTGTACAACCACCAGTTGCCTTTGCGGTTAAGTAGCCATCGGTATCCGAAACAGGATTTGCAAGAGGATCTAGGATAAATACAGCTAGATATGAAACACCCGTTGCATAATCAACATTAACTGCACCTGATTGATCTGCAGGATCCACATAAGTTGTCATAGCTGTTGTGGTTGTTTGGAGCTGTGCACCAGTATAACTCGCTGACGCAACGCTCGCCGTACAATCCGTTACTGCTCTTAGGGTAAAAGTTTCCAATAACGTCTGGGCACCTGTAGAGATAATAACCTCATAGAGATTAATTGTAGTTGTACCAGTAGCTGTTTGCACCCATGGAACTACATCCAATGTGTCCAGATCAACACCAGTAGTGGTGCTACCAATTGTTAATGTTTTTTCATCAGCAGATCTATCAATTGCTGCCTCAGTTGTATCCGCAGAACTATCAGCCTGATTCCAGTAACCTGTACCAGTGGCTGTAAAGTAATAGTAAGCATTAGTAGTGTCGGTCTCAACTCCAGCAGCAGATGCAGCTAATATTGCGCCGGTTGAATAACTGAAACGCCCCTGGCGTACCTCAAGAACATCTGTAGTGTTGTTTTGAGAACAGAAACCAGCAGTAGCGCTTGTATAAGCAGTACCGACAGCTGTACCCCAGTTGTATGTTGTTCCTGATATGGCCGCGTTTGATGCAGGTGCTGACACGACAGCAAAAAAACCTGCTGTCAAGGCAGTTGCCGCAACTATTGCAACGCGTTGCTTAATTGTCTTTTTAGACATTATTTTCCTTTCATTAGTCGAGTGCGAGTATTTCTCGATCTCGGCTCGAAGATCTTTTGATCTTCTAATTCCAACTCCTCTGACACACACGTGTAATGCCAAATTAAGTTGGAAAGCTACTTATTCAGCAGGCGCCTGCCCACCATTTATTTGATCTAGTACAGAAAGCATTAATGTTGCCGTCGCAAGTTGAGAAACAAATAACTCCATGTTACCCACATACTCAGATGCAGTTATAGTACGTGGTTCACTAATTACTTGTTTAACGACTGGGGTGGTATCTGGTATGGCTGGGGTATTTACTACTGGTAGATCTTGGTTATTTGAAGACTGAGAAGCGGTGATAGTAATAGAGGTATTTGGCTCATTGCCGGTTACAGAGTGAAAACCTAGAAATGCGGTTAATACCAAAATAAATGTGAGTGCAATCTTGGAAGATTTACCAGCAATCTCAGTAGCCTTTTTATAGGTAGTAGATAAAATATCTAGTGCTGTAAGGCCGCGCTCTTCATCAATAATAAGCACTGATAAAACCTTACGTAGTGATGCACGAGCACGAGATACTGTGTGACGAACAGCTGACTCTTTGATACCAAGCTCTTTTGCAATCTCCTTAGTAGATCTACCTTCAACCTCCCACATAACTAGAGCAGCGCGCTCTGCTGGGGATAATAGGGATAGTGCTTGACGAATGATTGCAGCATCTTCTGCGGCTGAGATCTCAACTGAGTGATCTCCAGATACCTGCCAAGCGGACTCAACCTCAACAGTTGCATCATCTAATGCAACAAGATTTGGCCGGCGGTTTTCTGCTCTAAATAGATCAATACATAGATTTTCAATAGTGCGGTGCAGATAGGAAAGTGCGTGTGAATCACTTGATAATTCAGGGGCAGCTAGCATGAATTTAACCAGTGCTTCTTGGGTGATCTCTTCAGCCTTTGCCTTGTCCTTAACAATCCGATTGGCATGGGCAATTAGCTCTGATCGGTTTTGTGTGTAAAAGTATGAAAATTGGGCAACACTCCAGCAAGCAGGATTTGATCCCGCCACTGCTTTGAATGATTTAGTCTTAACTGCCATTTTAATTAGCCCCTTGCTTAACCGGTTTTGTCATACTCAAGCCAGCCGTCGCTGCCTCTAATCACCTCTACGGATTTGGTATCTATTTGTAGTGGAGATAGGATAAATTGGACATCTTGGACATTACCTTAGCATGATATTACAATTATACCAGTGGGCCCTGTCGGGATCGAACCGACGACCCACAGATTAAAAGTCTGTTGCTCTACCGACTGAGCTAAAGGCCCCAAAACGCCAGCGAATCCGATTGGAAATAATGGATCTCAAGTTGAACTGGACTCAATAAGTATACCGGTTCTGGTCTCTCCAAACCTAAATAAGCTAAGGGTAATCATTCCTTATCTCCTCCCGGGCCCCTTACAAAATCTCTGCGACGTATAATTAAGTCTAAAACTACATGCCTTTAAACTTTTTTAATAGTATCTGCATTTATAAAAAGATTTATTTCGTTTTTCAGAACCCTTCTTAGGAGTCAAAGATAGTGACAATTGTGAAAGTGTCCAATAAGTTTGGTAGGTATATGCAAAATATTTATGCAATACTCGTGATGTATTTGTATTGGATAATAGCTCCTCTCGTTGCAGTATTGTTGAGATTTGACGGTGAGTTCCCAACAGAAAAACTAGGTCAAATTCTGTTATTAAGTTTATTTGGTGGATCACTAAATATTTTTTTGAATTATATTCTGGCAAAGAATCAGGTTAGATACCGAATTGCTTCGGTAGAAGAAGTTTTTGCAATTACAGTATCTGTTAGTATTGTGACAATAATTCTAACCACTTTGCGAATTGTTTTTGACTACCCATCCTTGCCAAGATCAGTCCCTTTGATTAGTGGCCTTATTGCTTTGATTATTCAGTTTTTTAGTAGGCTATTAGTTCGTCGCAAGAGCTATAAAGATATGTATACTAGAACAGGTAGAATCAATACCCTAATATATGGTGCTGGTATTACTGGACGGCAACTAGTTGAACAAATGTTTTCTAAACCAAGTGATTTTAGACCTATTGGTTTTTTAGATGATGATGTTAGTAATCATAAACTAAAAATTTATGGTAGGAAAATTTTTGGTGGGCTAGAAAAACTAGAAGAAGTTGTATTAAATTTTGAAATCAATAATCTAATTATAGCTATATCTGAAATAAGTGGTGAAAAATTAATTGAAATTGAACAGCGCTGTAAACAACTTAATATTTCGTTGAAGATAATTCCTAATTCTTTTGATATCTTGACAAAAAATCTACAGGTTAGTGACTTTTCAGATATTGCGGAGGAGGATTTGCTTGGTAGACGGCAATACATACCGAATGAATCAGAGATATCTAGGTTTTTATCGAATAAAAGAATTTTGATAACTGGCGCCGGAGGTTCAATTGGCTCAGAAATTGCCAGACAAGTATTTAGATTTAACCATGAGGATTTACACCTTCTAGATCGAGATGAAAATGCCTTACTTAAAATACAGCTGGACCTGATTGGAGATGGCCTACTAGCGCATAATAATTTAATATTGGCTGACATTAGAGATTTTCAAAGAATTTCAGATATTGTTGATGGCCTCAAGCCAGACATAATTTTCCATGCTGCTGCTCTTAAGCATTTGGCAATTTTAGAAAAATATCCTGAAGAAGCGATAAAAACTAATGTTGATGGAACAAGAAACCTAATTCAATCTGCTTTAAAATCTAATGTTAAATACTTTGTAAATATTTCTACTGACAAAGCCGCAGATCCAATCAGTCAATTAGGAAAGTCCAAACTTTTAACTGAGAGAATGATCGCAAATGTAATTGATGAAGAAAAAGTCTATATTTCCGTCAGGTTTGGAAATGTAATAGGAAGTAATGGTTCTTTTTTAAATACTTTTAGATACCAAATAAAAAAGGGTGGACCGATTAAGGTTACACATCCAGATATAACTAGGTATTTTATGACCGTAGGGGAAGCAGTTCATCTAGTTCTTCAATCTGTATTAGTTGGTGAAAGTGGACAAACGCTCATTCTAGAGATGGGAAATCCAGTCAGTATTAATTCAGTAGCTGAATATATGGTAAAAATTTCGGGAAAGAAAATTGAAATAGAGTACACTGGACTAAGAAACGGTGAAAAACTTCACGAAGTTTTAATTGGTAAAGATGAGATCACTAGCCGTGGAAATCATAAAGCAATCATTCATACGAGAGTTAAACCCTTGGATGAGAGTAAGACTTGATGGATGATTTTAAAGATCTAGATACAAATTCGAAAGAATTGAGCACGATTAATTTTGATGAAAAGTTAGAAGTTAGCGCAGTAGAGAAAAATGAGCTGATAGCAGATTTTTCATCTATGCTGACTATCAGAGTAGTTGAACAGAAATTAGCTCAAATGCGAAAAAATGGGCTGATTGGTGGCCCGGTCCATTTAGGTGCTGGGCAAGAAGCCATAGCTGTTGGTATTTCAAAGTTCTTGAGGAAGTCAGATCGTATTTTTAGTGGACATAGGTCACATACTCACTTACTTGCACTAGGGGCTGAGCCTCGAAAACTATTTGCTGAGGTGCTGGGTAGAAATACTGGATTTACTAAAGGTGCTGGTGGCTCAATGCACCTATGGGATGGGGATAATGGTTTTTTAGGTGCTGTCCCGATTGTTGCTGGCACGGTCTCTCTAGCTGTAGGGGCAGCTCTTGCCTCTAGACTGCAAGGAAAAAATGATATCGCGGTTGCGTACTTTGGTGATGGTGCAATGGAGGAAGGTGTTGTTCATGAATCCATGAATTTGGCTAGACAACTCAATTCGCCAGTTTTATTCGTTTGTGAAAATAATTTGTTTTCAAGCCATATGCACATCTCCCAGCGTCAGCCTTTAAACTCGGTTTTAAGGTTTGCAAAAGCAAATGATATTTATTCGAAAATTATTGATGGTAACAACATTACTAGAATTAAACAGGTTGCGGAAAAAATGATTAAAATTGCAAGAGATACTTACTCTCCTGTATTTATAGAGGCTATAACTTATAGGCATTATGGACATGTGGACTGGCGAGAAGATCTAGATGTTGGTGTGAATAGATCAAGTGAAGATTTGAAGCTATGGAAATCAAGAGATCCGATTGAAAGACTCAAAAGTTCCTTAATCGCATCAAAAATAGTTCAAGCTTCTGAGTTAGAGAAAATAAGAATAGAAATAGATCTACAGATAGATCATGCATGGGATACGGCTACTAATGATCCAAAAGCTGATATTAATTCTCTTATTGCAGATGTATTAAAGCGGTAAATCTTGAGCAAACTTACTACGACAAGCTATGGAGTAGCAGTGCGTGATGGGTTTTCGTATTTACTCAAAAAATACCCTGAAGTATTTATCATTGGACAAGGACTTTGGAGTCCTTGGTATGTTGGAAATTCAATGACCAATTTAGACAAAGAATTTGGTGTTGAAAGAGTAATTGACACTCCAGTTTCAGAGTCTGCGTGCACTGGTGCAGCAGTGGGCGCTGCATTAGCTGGAATGAAACCAATTATGGTTCATCCACGAATGGACTTTATGTTATATGCGATGGATTCAATTGTTAATGAAGCAGCAAAATGGTCTTCGATGACGGGTGGTCAAGCCCACGCTGGAGTGACCATCAGGGCCATAATAAATAGAGGTGGAGAGCAAGGAGCGCAGCATTCCCAAGCCCTGCACTCTTGGTTTGTTCACATCCCTGGATTAAGAGTTGTAATGCCTTACTCAGTATCAGATGCTAGAGATTTATTAATCGCATCTGTTTTATGTGGTGACCCAGTAATTTACATTGATGATCGCTGGTTGTACTCAAACGAAGAAGTGCTACAACCTATAGTTGAATTAGATCTTAAAAACCAGGGACCTAAGGTAATTAAAGATGGTACCGATATCACTTTGGTGGCAGCTGGATTTTCAACCCAGTTAGCTTTGGAAGCAGCAGAAAAATTAAATAATCAAAATATTTCAGCTGAAGTGATTGATGTAAGAGTTCTAAGCCCATTATCGCCCAATGTTATTTTAGATTCAGTTCGAAAAACTGGCAGATTGATCGCAATCGATGGAGGTTGGGGGCCGGCTGGTTTTTCCAGTGAAATTATTACCGTTGTTACGGAGAGTATTGACCCTGCACTACTAAAATCTAGCTCAAAAAGAGTTACATTACCTTTTGCCCCTGCACCTGTTGCTGCAAATTTAGAGCAAGTTTATTACCCAACCTCAGATGATGTGGTAAGAAGTGCCGTTAATGCAGTAAGGCGCTAAGATATATTTATCATGGCGGCAATAAAAAAAGTTCCATTTTTTGATTACCCTAGGCTCTTCTTAGATGAGCGTGAAGACCTATTAAAGATTATAAATGATATTGGTAATCGCGGTGCTTATATTTTACAGAAAGATCTTGTTGAGTTTGAAAATAAGTTAGCCGGTTATACCCAATCTAAGTTCGCTGTTGGTGTTGGTAATGCCACGGATGGGCTTGAATTAGCTTGGCTCGCTATTGGTCTTAAAAAGGGTGATGAAGTGATCATAAGCTCACATACAATGATTGCTACAGCCTCCGCAATAATTACTGCTGGAGGAACTCCCGTACCGGTAGAAATAGGTGAGGATGGTCTAATTGATCCAGAGGCTATTCAGAATGCTATTTCAAAGAATACTGTAGGAATTTCACCTACCCAACTTAATGGCAGAACCTGTAATATGGATAAAATCATGCAAATCGCAAACTCCAACGGACTTTGTGTTGTTGAAGACTCGGCGCAAGCATTAGGCTCAAAGTTTAAAGGCAAAAGCGCAGGTACTTTTGGAAATGCAGGAAGCTTTAGTTTTTTTCCTGCCAAAGTTTTAGGCGCATTAGGAGATGGTGGTGGAGTTGTGACTAATAGTAAAGAGCTTTTTGAAAAGATATATCAACTTCATGACCACGGAAGAAATAAGAATGGTGAAGTTCAAAGTTGGGGCAGAAATAGTAGATTAGATAATCTACAGGCAGCTATTTTAAATATGAAATTTACTAAATATGATAAAGCAATTGCTCGGAGAAGAGAGATCGCCAGACGGTATCACGAACAATTATCAGGCTTAGAACAACTAGAACTTCCGCCCGCCCCTAATGAAACTGGGGAACATTTTGATGTCTTTCAAAATTATGAACTACAGGCAGATCAGCGAGACTCACTCAAAGATTTCTTAATGCTAAATGGAATTGGGACTTCAATACAATGGGGTGGAAAAGCAATTCACCAGTGGGAAGTTTTGGGATTTAATATGAAACTGCCTAGAACTGAAGAATTCTTTAGAAGATGCATTATGTTACCTATTAACATGTTTATTGAAAATAGTGATATAGATTATATATGTGAATTAATTACTAATTTTTATAAACAGAATTAACCTCAATGGGTTTTATGTATAGATTTATAAAGCGAATATTTGATTTTGTAACAGCCTTAGTGGGCTTAATTTTCTTAAGTCCAATTTTGACCTTAATTATTTTAGCTATATGGCTTCAAGATATCAAGTCACCTTTTTATATTTCTGAAAGGGTTGGTAAAAATGAAAAAACATTTAGGATAATAAAATTAAGATCAATGATAGTTAATGCAGATAAGAAAGGTGTTGATTCTACTTCTGCAAATGATTCAAGGATTACTGCTGTCGGTAAAATTGTTCGTAAATACAAACTCGATGAGCTATCTCAGTTATTTAATGTTATAAAGGGTGATATGAGTTTGGTGGGTCCGAGGCCAAATGTAATGCGTGAAACTGACATTTACACAGTAGAAGAGAAAAAGCTGCTTGCTGTAAAACCTGGGATTACAGATTTTGCCTCTATAGTCTTTGCAGATGAGGGTGAAATCTTAAAAAATAAGAGTGATCCTGATATCGCTTACAACCAACTAATTCGACCAGGCAAAAGCAAATTAGGATTATTTTATATAGAACATCAATCACTCATTCTTGATTTTAAGATTATATTATTAACTATTGTCGCGCTATTCTCTCGTGATATCTCGCTTAGAAAATCTGTTAATTTACTCGAAAAAATGGGCGCAACTAAAGAGTTACTCACCTTAGCTGCCAGAAAGCATACTTTAGTGCCTACGCCCCCACCAGGCACTAATAAAATAGTTACATCCAGATTTGAGTAAAAAATAAATAATATATTTAACAAAAGAGATGAGCATCATGAAAGTATGGATACTGCAAACTGGTGAACCATTACACATAGATACAAATGGTCTTCGGCCAATGCGAGCGATGAACTTAGCAAATAAATTAGTAGAAAACAGTCACGAAGTTATCATATGGTCCTCGAATTTTGATCACTTTTCTAAAAACTATAGATCAAGTGATGTGCAAACTTTTAGTATTTTTCATAATCTAGAAATTAAATTGATTCAAAGTACTGGTTACAAGTCACATATTAGTTTTGCTAGATTAGTAGACCACGCACAAATGGCAATAAACTTATTAAAACAACTAAAGCGTCAATCGCTCCCAGATTTCGTCTTTATAGGGTATCCCCCAATTGAAACTGCATGGGTAATGACACGATGGTGTAGAAAAAGGGGTATTCCAGTTTTACTTGATGTAAAAGATACCTGGCCAGAAATTCTCGTTAGAGGCCTACCAAATAGGTTAAGATTTATAGGAAAAATACTACTCACTCCGTATGCCATGATGATGAAAAACACTTTTAAGAATGTTACTGGATTTTGTGCACCATCCGAACCATTTCTAGAATGGAGCTTGAAAAATTCTAATCGTAGTAAGAATATATTTGATATTGTCGTGCCCTTGACTACAACAAATTCTGAGTTTAGTAAGTATGAAATAGAAGAAGCTGCTTCTTGGTTAGATATGCAAGGGATTAAGCTAAATGGTGACCCAATAATCAGTTTTATTGGAAGTTTAAATAGCGCATTCGATTTTAATCAGATTATTAAGGTTGCAGCTAAGTCAAATTATAGATTTGTAATAGCAGGAAACGGCCCGAATATTAATGAAATTAAAGCACAAATCTCAGGTTTACCAAATATTTTTATGCCTGGCTGGTTAACTCACTGCCAAGCAAAAGTTCTTGCCGAGCGGAGTAAGTTGATGATTGCTCCCCTAAAAAATCTTGTAGATTTTAATATGAATATACCTAATAAATTTTTTGACTACATGTCAAGTGGGAAGCCAATAGTAACCAGTATTTCAGGATTGGCTGGTGAATTTGTAGCTAGGAATAAAATCGGAATTGAGTACTCTAACGATATTGACAATTCATTGGAAATAGTATTATCGAATTTGTTTAAGAAGCCTGAACTTATAGAAGAAATGTCAAACAATTCAAAATCTATTTTTTTAAGTAAATATTCTTATGATGTAGTTTACCAAACTTTAGTTGATCATATTAGTTCGGTTAAAAATGCGATTTAAAAATTTTATCTTTAAAAATGAAGTTAAAAGTCTTGATTTTGACAGACAGATTTATGAACAAAAGGCACTGAAATACTCCAAATTGCCAATTGAACAGTTGACAAAACAAACAGAAACCGAAGGAATTTCTAATTTTCACAAACCACCTTTTGAATACTTTTATGAGCAAATTCGCATTCTAATTCATAAGAATTTATCAGTTCTGGAGATTGGGGCAGGTATGGGTAGGCATTCCGGGGTAATACTTAAGACAGGTGCGATATTGACGGCAAACGATATCTCTACTAAGTCACTTGAGGTTCTTAAAAAAACTCATCCAAATGTAAATAATCTGATTTGTGGAGATATGAGTAATTTACCTGTTGAAGCTAAATCTTTTGATGCTATAGTTTCATGCGGATCTTTGTCTTATGCAGACCCAGATCAAATGGATAAAGAAATTTTCAGGTTGCTTAAGGATGGCGGGACTCTAATTATATGTGACAGCTTGAATCACAATCCGATTTATCGTCTGAATAGATTTATGCATTATATTTTAGGTAAAAGATCTTTAGACTCAATTGTAAGAATTCCAGATTTAGATAGGATCAAATTGCTAACAATACCATTTGCTAAAACGAGGCTAAAGTTTTTTGGATCATACTTATGGATTGTCAAACTCAGTAAATTGTTTATAGGAGATAAATCCTCAAATCAATTAAATTCTTGGCTAGAAATTAACTTTCCTAGTGGAAAAAATGGTTTTAAATTTGTTTTAGTTTGTGAAAATTTTAATAGTTCTCTAATTATGCAATCGAAATAAAATGTTATTTGTAATCCTGATAAGTTTAACTATTTTACTTTTTTTATTAGTTTATTACGCTCTGCTTAAAAAAGAAATGCTTGAAATTATGCCCACCCTTGCATGGTTCACATTCATGGTAATTCCATTTTTTTATAGCATAGAATTTTTCGATAAGACTGGAACTAATTCGCAATTTTTAGGGATTATCCTTGTTTACTTGTCTCTTCTATTAGGTGACTGGTACTCAATTAAAACCAAATCAAAAATATTAACTAACACAGATGTTAAGACTGAAATTGGATTTAGTGGTAATATACAATTAGTTTTAATTTTAGTAGTAATCGCTATCCCTATTATTCACAATTTAATCTCAGGTACATCACCACTTCTTAATTATGTGTTTAAAGGTTCTTCAACGGCAACAGTAGCGATGGATCGAGCCTTATATACAAAGCTTGGGATTCCCCATTTTTTCGCAATTTTATCTAATTGGGTTACAAATATCATCATGCCACTTATCATTGTGAGGTTGTTCTCTCAAAAAAAGTATTTTTGGTCATTAATAATATTTGTTTGGAGCCTCTTATATGCTCTAAATTCGACAGCCATTGGTACGGTTATCTTCCTATTATTTTCGATTGGTTTAATTATTTTAACCCTAAAATTTAGGTCTTTTAAAAATGTTTTTGGAATAATATTAATTGTGGCAGTTGTATGTGTAATTTTAGGTGGATTATTCTTTAGAGCAATCGCATTAAATAATGTTGATGAATGCCCATCTCCGACTGGTGTTGTTAAATCTCCAACGAATATTATACGTAGTTGTCCTAACAATACTTTGCCAGGACTGAGTCCCATTATTAATAAAATTGGCTACCGTGTGTTTTTCAACCCTGTTGAAGTTTCTAATAATTGGTATAAGCATTTTTCAATGGAAAAAAACAAGTATCGGAGTTTTTCCAATCTTTTTGAGCAAGATACTTATCTTAAAACGTCAAACTTAATTGGAGCTGAATACTATTTAAAGAATTTCCCTAATGATTACAACAAATGGCTCAATGCATATGCTTCTATTGATGCAGATGCTTTTTCTTTTGGTGGGTTACCTTTAGTATTCTTAGTCTCAATTTTATTAGTTTTTATCAGAGTATTTATCAGCAGCCAAGGAAACAATTCGCCGCCAGAAATTCTAGCTTTTGAAAATTTAGCACTAGTATATTTGGTTTTATTGCCCTTTACTGCATCTATCCAAGCGATATTGATTCCACAAGGATTATTGCCAGTACTTTTAGTAGTGTTGTACCTTAGGAAGCGAAATTATTTAAATATTAGTAAACTATAAATTCAAATAAATAAAACTATGCTTAGTATTCTTAAGTTTAGGATATAGGTTCCTGCCATCATAAACAAACTTTAATGTCGAAATTTCGTGAAAGTTTATATCACTAAATTCTGGATGCTCTGTATGAAGAATTATTCCATCCAGATTTGACATCTCCCTTTTGTAATTGAATCCCAAACCAATAATTTCATTCTCGTCTAAAAGTGGGTCATAGCCATACACTAAAGATGATTCATTACTTAGTAACTCTAACAAGTCAAGTGCACCTGAGAAAGCAGTTTCTTTAACTCCTGGGCGGTAAGTTAAACCCAGAATTCCTATCGACATATTTTTTAGCGACAGAAATGACTGCTTTATTTGACCTACCGCATATTGGGGCATCGATTTATTTAAAACTCTAGCTGCATTTACAATCGTAGAGTTAGAAAAATCAGATAAATAGAAATGAGGATAGATGGGAATGCAATGCCCTCCAACCGAAATTCCTGGGGTATGAATATAAGAATATGGTTGTGAATTTGCTGCCTTAATAACTTCCTGAAAATCGATATTGTATTTTTTTGCATAAACAGCAAACTCATTTGCAAGACCAATATTTACATCTCGATAGGTAGTCTCGGCTATTTTTGCAAATTCCGCTGCTTCACAATTTTCTAGGGCAAATACTCCTGGATCTGAGTTTAACTCGGATAGACTTGAGAATCTTAAAACTGATTCATAGAATTCTACTCCCTTAATTGTGCAACTACTTGTCACTCCTCCAACAAGTTTTGGATACTTGGATAAATCCTCAAAAATTCTGCCTATAAGCACTCTTTCGGGGGAAAATACGACAAAAAAATCCTGACCAACTTTGAATCCAGATTCTTGTTCAATTATTTTTGTAAATCTGTTTCGGGTTGTTCCTACCGGTAGAGTTGTTTCAAAAGCAACCAAGGTTCCCTTTTTTATGTACTTTCCAATTGCTCGCACAACTAAATCAATATTATCAAAATCAGGGATATTATTTTTATCTGTAATTAAAGGCACACAAATTAAAATTACATCTGCATTTGAAATTGCATGCTTTTGATCTTGAGTTGCAAAGAGTTTCTTTGAGCTAATTGCTGTTTCTAGCAGATTCTGTAAGTTACTTTCCCCTGGAAATGGTTCTTGTCCTAAATTAACCTGTTCAACAACCTTATGGTTTGAATCTAAACCAATTACATCACTCTCCTGCGTGAAATAAACAGCAAGTGGTAATCCAATTTTACCCAAACCGATAACTGTAATACTCAAAACTTAATCTCCGTTCCAATTTTTGCGCTCTCTAAAATCCCATCAGATACCTTTACGGTTTTAATTCCCTCTTCCAGGGTTACTATTTCAGCTTTCTTGCCCATTAAAAAATCTCTAAAATTTTCATGTTCTAAAACTAATGGCTCTGGCTTATCGAAGGCATAAGTGATCACATCACCTTGTGAAACTCCCGTAAAATGCATTAATGTTCTTTGACTAACCTTATGGTTTCCATTTTTGTAAAATTTTAGATCTGAGCTCAATGTATCGACTACAAAAGCTCCTTGTTCGCCAGTCACTACTAAACTTCTTTCCTTAAAAGGGCTTAACCAATTTACAATCATGTTTACTAATACTTCATTTTTAAGTTTGCCATTAACCACAGCCATATCTTCAAATTCTCGTTGTGATCTAGTTATTGTATATGCAGAGATAGATTCATAGGTGCTACTAGTAAGCCACATGGTTAAATCAATATCATGAGTTCCTAAATCCCTAACTACACCAACATCAGCAATACGAGATGGGAATGGACCTTGGCGCTTACTAGAGACCTGGTAAATATCCCCTAATTCACCGTTTAGTAAACGGGATTTAAGTTGCCTAACACCAGAGTTATACCGTTCTATATGGCCGATACCAACAACTAAAGAATTACTCACTGCGGCTTTTTTAATCAGATTTGCGGATTCAAGATTTATAGCCACAGGTTTTTCTATTAAGCAATTTACTCCAGCGCTGAGGATTTCTATCGCAATATCCTTATGAAACCCGGTTGGCGCAGCAATCACACAATAATCTGGTTTTTTCCCAAGCAGCTCATTTAGTTCATAGAAAACATGATCACTATTGATATTTTTAGCTGATCCTAAAGGATCTACTATACCGAGTAACTCTACTCCTTCCAGTTTTGACAATACTCGAGCATGGTTCTTGCCCATAATTCCAAGGCCGACTAGCCCAACTTTTAAAGTACTCATTCGCTAAGCATACTGACCTTTAATTGATTAAATGAATCACAAATTTTATTTAGTTGCCTAGTAGTTAAGCTGGGATGCACCGGTAGCGACAATACTTGCTGTGCAGCTTTTTCAGTTTGTCGTAATTTCAATTGTGATGTAAATGAAGGTAATTTATGGACAGGAGTGGGATAATAGACCTCATTCCCAATTCCTATTTCTTTCAGAGATTTAGAAAATTGGTCTCGGTTCTGATTGATCCTCACTGTGTATTGATGAAAAACATGCTTATAGCCTTCGGGGACGAATGGAGTGGAATCGATTTGAAGTTTACTAGTTAAAAAAGTCGCATTTTTTATTCGTTGTTCTGTTTGTCTAGGTAATTTCTTTAGTTGACATATGCCAATAGCCGCATGAATATCCGTCATTCTTAAGTTAAATCCTACAATTTCATTTTGATATCTGGTCTCCATACCCTGATTTCTTAATAGCCTGCAAATTCTTGCTGATCCTGAATTTTTTAAAACAATCATTCCCCCTTCCCCGCTAGTCATATTCTTTGTCGGATAAAATGAAAAAGTAGCAGCATCACCATAAGTTCCAACTGGCTTATCATCTATAGACGCTAGATGGGCTTGTGCTGCATCTTCAATCACAAATAACGAGTTCTTTTCTGCAATTTGTATAATTTTATTCATGTCTGCAGCTAAGCCATAAAGATGCACAACAATAATTGCTTTGGTTTTTTTAGTAATGGCAATTTGAATCAAATCTGGATCCATACAGAAAGTTCTTGGTTCAATATCAACAAATACTGGAGTTGCTCCCGTTAAGGCAACCACATTTGCAGTTGCCGCGAAGGTAAATGCGGGAACGATTACTTCATCGCCTTTTTCTATACCTAATGATAATAAAGATAGGTGGAGTGCAGAGGTTCCTGAATTTACAGCCACACACTCTCTGTCACCAACAATTTTTGAAAACTCAGTTTCAAAGAATTTTACTTCTGGGCCTTGGGCCAAAGAACCACTTTTTAAAACTCTATTTACTGCAGCTCGCTCTTGTCTACCGATTAAAGGCTTTGCTATTGGGATTAGTTTCATTTATTCTCTAATTCTTTTAAGATCCCATTGTTTAGCTGATATTTCTCTTTCGTGACTGGGCATGCAAAAAGAAAATCATCGATTACATAAAGTTTTTTGCCTGCTTTTCCTACCCATCCAATTTGGCTACCTGGATTCCCAACAATTATTGCAAAATCAGGAACATCTTTTGTAATTACAGAGCCCGCGCCAATCATTGACCACCTACCAATTTTTACCGGAGCAATACACACCGAATTTGCTCCTATTGAAGCTCCGGAGAGAATCTCTACCACCACCTTTTCCCAATCCAGCGAAACCTTTTTTTCCCCAGTTGGTAAAATAGCCCTAGGGTTATGATCGTTAGTTAACACAACTCCTGGTCCAATAAACACGCCATCATGCAAAACACATGGGTCATATAACATTGAAGCATTTTGAATCTTACAATTTTTCCCGATCTTTACGTTCGCATCTATGTATACGTAATCGCCAATTATTGTGTTACTACCAATTGATGCACCTTCTCTAACTTTTGAAAAATCCCAGATGAAAACATTTTCCCCTATTACTGCATTTTTCGAAACCGTTGCCAATTTACTTATCTTATTAGCCATGGTATGAAAAGTTATAAATAGTAGCCAGATGAAAATCTTCTATTATTTACCCTTTTTACAAACCTGAGTCTTCATAAGCACATCTAATGAGTCCATACTTTTTTGAAGATTACCAAGCTCTGCTAGAACTTCAGGGGAGGAGGAAAGAATATCTTTAAACACACCGTATTGATCTTTTGCCTTAACTAATAAATCATTTGCTTCTGGGCAACTGGTAAGCATCCAAGTCAATTTGGTTGGGGTAACATATGGATTATTTCCACAGACATAATTTTTCTTACCAGACTTAGTCTTTTGGCCCGCTTTTTTGCATGCAACGCCATTTTTGACTGTAGCTGCATCAGCGGCGGTTATTACTGAGGTGGTAGAAAGAAAAAGCCCAAGGGTGAGGGCGACTAGAACTGATTTTGCCTTAGTTGCAGTTTTACTCATTTAATTATGCTCTCTTCCTAAGATTTATCGCTACACCTGCTTTGTGCAGGATTTGGTAGGGCTAAAGGTATCACTTTTATCATTGTGTCTACTCCTTAACTTAAGTGGCTTAAATGGCAATTTCTTGGCTGTTTTTTTAGCCGTTTTGTGCTGTTCTGAGCAAAAGCGTAGTAGGTGAAGGCAGGGGATTCGTCCTTATTTTTATAGATTTATCTGTGAATTTTTTTTAAAAGCTTATGGCCCAAGAATTGTTTGATGTTTAAAAACTATTTAATGTCTAGATACATAGTACCGGAAGAGTTAAGACTTATAAGCAGATCTTTCTAATCGATCACAGATAGCAATCGCTAGATCATTCCCGCTAGGTGGAATAACAATCACATTAGGTATTTGTTTACTATCAGCTAGCCGGAGGGCCTGATACAAAAGTTGGGCATACTCCTGATTATTTTTTGGTGAGGCTAATCTGATTACACCCGCAGGGGTTGGTGTGGCGGCTAGTGCAATAAAGCCATCACCTGGCTTTGGGGTAGTAGATAAAAATACTTTAGCCTTTGGTGCGTAATGAGATTGAAGTAAACCAGGTGCTTTTATTTTAAGGTTATTACTGGCGCTATGAATCTGCTTAACTGCTAAACCAAGATGATCAAAGATCATACTGGCAGTTATTGCACCAGGGCGTAATATTTCAGGGACAGATTGTGTGCAATTTATAATGGTGGACTCAATGCCCACCTGGCAGGGGCCACCATCTAAAATTAAATCCTTTGGGGTTAAGTAACCTGCTAGCTCCTGATAGACCGCATCGGCACTTGTTGGGGACACCTGACCAAATCTATTTGCACTAGGAGCTGCCACGCCAAGACCACCTTGTGCTTCAAACTCTGCGAGTAAGGCAAGTGCTAATGAATGTGCTGGCACTCGTAGCGCAACATTATCTTGACTGCCGGTAATAAAATCCTGAGCTAGATTAGTTCTAGGTAAAATTAATGTCATGGGCCCTGGCCAAAAGGCGCGAGCTAGTTTTATCGCATACTCTGGCACCTGTTGCGCCCACCGATCTAGATTTACCATCGATGAGATATGAACAATCAGTGGGTGATCCGTTGGTCGAGCCTTTGCGGCATAAAGCTTGGCTATTGCTTGTGAATTTGTAGCATCTGCGCCCAGCCCATAAACAGTCTCCGTTGGAAAGGCAACAAGATTGCCTGCTCTAAGTGATGTTGCTGCATCCGTTAAGGTGCGAGCGGTGAAGGAGGAGATAATTGCCATGATGGGCAATTGTTGCACCAAGTAGTTAGTAGTGGATTATTTGGTTAATTAGAGGCTTTTTTTATTAGTTTTGCCCTGATTAATTGACCCGATACCCTTATCCCTTCCACTGTCCCCATCGTCTAGTGGCCTAGGACGTCGCCCTTTCACGGCGTTAACACGGGTTCAAATCCCGTTGGGGACGCAAAGGTGAGTTGAGAAGTAATTTTCAGCTCGCTTTAAAAGCTGGCCCAGTAGCGCAGTTGGTTAGCGCGCCGCCCTGTCACGGCGGAGGTCGCGGGTTCAAGTCCCGTCTGGGTCGCGATTTATTTTTAATGTTTTTTGTTTTAACTTCTACTGATTTCATCAAGGTAAAAGTGACAAAGAGTGATAAAAATAAATTTGATTGGCTTGGTAGCTCAGTTGGTACGAGCGAACGACTGAAAATCGTTAGGTCGCCGGTTCGATCCCGGCCCAAGCCACAAGTCATTTAAGTGGGCAATTTTTTGAACTAAATGGCGTTACTTAAGCAGAGCCAGCTTTTCTTCGGTGCATCTTGAGAGCAGCTGCTGCAGTTTGACCAGCACCAACCTTAGAGCCACCTGCTGGGCTAGAGGATTTACCGGTGTTATGTCCTTTTTGTTTTTTAGCCAGCGCCGCCAACATCTTTGCTTTGGCATCATCTGCTGGCAAGTTTGCTTTGTCATCTGATGGATTTGTCATCCTTACTTCACTCATTCTTTGCAACCAAAACTTTGATTACCTGTCTGATTATTTATTGAAATACTTTTTAATAACGCCTTAACTTCAGACTCTTTATATCGGCGATGGCCGCCTAGGGTTTTAATTGAAGTTAGCTTGCCCGCCTTTGCCCATCTGGTGACCGTCTTTGGATCTACTCGAAACATGCTGGCAACCTCTGCTGGAGTTAATAGCATCTCCTGATTGGTGCTAGATAGGGGTGGAAAATTTGAGGAGTTCATTTACCTAACTCTCCTTTTTTCACTTTATAATAAATGTCTGATTTAAACCTTATGGGGTAAGTATCCCCTTAAATATATTTAAGGACAAGTGTTGATCAACTTGGCGCAGGCTTACTTGATTACTTAGGAGGAGAACTCCAGGGCGGAAACCTTGCGCCATCTAGCAACTAATCTTTCGTACCCACTTGCGGCCAGCGCGCCGTCACCTGATGCCAGGCCGGCAATAGAGGTGTTTACATCCTCAATTGAGGTATCGGCCTCAAGATCTACCTGGCCACCTTGAATCAGTGAATTATTTAAGTAATTAGCTAACCCTCCGTAATCTAATTCAACAATTGATAAGTTATCAAAGATCTCCAGCCAGGAGATTAACTCACCAATCTCCGCCTCAACTGGGCCTTGGCCGAAGGCGCCAAGTACTGCCTCATGGGTAAATCTTGCCCGGGTTTTGGCATTACTAATTAAGGTGCGCGCAATTGTGAACAGACCATCCTCATTCTCTCCCTGCAATCTCTCATCTGGATGAAAGAGAGCAAACCATCTAGGCGGGATACTCCAGGTGTAGGTGAGAATATGTGAGACCTTGCCTTCAATCTCAACCGCTGAGGCTTTAATTGATTCTGCAATACTTTGTGGAACAAAGTAATTAACTATTACCGGTGAATATGTAAATTTAAAATCATCTAATGCTGCCCAACACCTAGCTGTGGTTGACCAAGGGGCGACATATCTTTTTCCCCCATGCTCTAATAGGTGAGCTCCATCTAGCTTTGTATTTGGCGCTTCACTCTTAATCACTCTAGTTAATGCCCGGTTTTGTTCATCCCACCTTGTGGGGGAGGTAATTGCCAGCTGGGACCATCTAAGTTGATCTGCACCGGCAAAGCTTTCTATTGGCTCATATACTCTTAAACTTGCAACATATGGGGTGGGGCGCATAAGGATTAAGGTACTACTAATAAACAATCTTTATAAACTTTTTTTATTTGCCAACTTTATGAAAAGATATTAGTAACTCGGCAACTGCCAGGAGTTGATCTACTTCTGATAATCTTCACCTTGGTAGTAATCCTCATTATTTGAAGATTTTTTATCGGGCTGCTCACTATGCAGCTCTTTAGCTAATCGCTCTAAATCCATCTCTGGATTTGAGTACTTTAAATCTCTAGCCACTCTAGTTTCTCTTGCTTTTGATCGGCCACGTCCCATGGGTGGGCCTCCTTCACAATCTATAAAAGTTCTGTTGATAGGGTACAAGATTATCTAATTAACCCAGGCCAGCGCCAAAATACGCACGCTCTACCCCTGGTACTCCCCCGAGATAAGCGTAAAAACTTGGCCTAGATCACTAAATTGGCCGGAAGCTTGAATTTGGCCAGAGCTAATTAAGACAGGCCAGCGGGTGGGATCCTTCGCTAATTGCATCAACACCTCAGCTGTCATCTCAACCTGATTGGGGGGTGTGCCTCGGCGGTGGTGGGGTCCTTTGACACATTGAATCGCACCATATGGCGGAATTCTCAACTCAACTGCTCTACCAGGGGATTTTTCTTTGATTAGATCTAAAATCTTCGCTACCTCGATAGCTATTTGTGGATTCTTTTTCATTTATACGCCTCTGAAATGACAGATCATAAATTAAATTAAAGATTGCAGATCAACCTTTGTCACTTGCCCCTTAGTAATCTGCTTGATCGCATCTGCCACCTCTTGAGATTGCCCAAGAGCGCTGCCAGAAAAGGCGGCTGGATTCTTTATCAAATTATTTAATTCATTAATTGATAATGGAAAATCTCTTTCACTAGTTAGGGCGTTAAAGAAATTACTGGCAGAAGTGGTCGTGGCATGTTTCTTAATTAACTCATGGGCAATCTCTCTACCCATGCCTTTTTTAACTAGCTCGGTTAAGATCTGAGAGGTAGCCAAGAATGGTAACTGCTCAGCTAACTCCTTGTTGATATTTTCTTCATAGATGCCAAACTCAGTAAGAACAGTCATAAAGGTGTGAAGTAAACCATCGGTTGTATAGAAGGCATCTGGGATCACAACTCTTCTAACTACAGAGCAAGAGACATCCCCTTCATTCCATTGATCCCCTGCTAAATCTGCTGCCATAGTTGTATAGCCACGAAGTAAAACCATCATGCCATTGATTCGTTCAGAGGATCTGGTATTCATCTTATGTGGCATGGCAGATGAGCCAACCTGACCTGATTTAAATCCTTCACTTACCAAACCAAAGCCAGACATCAATCTAATTGTGGTTGCCATTGAGGATGGAGCGGAAGCAATCTGTAATAACTTAGATACAACTTCAAAATCAATTGATCTTGGATAGATCTGGCCAACACTGCTTAATGTATTTTCAAAGCCATACTCTTTGGCAAGTTTTTCCTCTAACTTATCTAAATCCTTAATTGAGCCAAGGTTGGCAATCTGATCTTGGCCTGTGCCAACTGGTCCTTTTAAACCGCGAAGAGGCAGGCGCGCTATCAACTCTTCCAGGGATGCAAGTGAAAATAAAAGCTCCTGAGCACATGTGGCAAATCTCTTACCCAAAGTTGTTACCTGAGCGGCCACATTGTGACTTCTGCCAACCATATAAGTTTTTTCATACTTAGTAATATTTTTTTCAAGTAAGAATAATGTCTCAAGTGTTCTTCTTCTAACCAAATTAAGCCCATCTCTGATTGCAATTAACTCAATATTCTCAGTTAGATCTCGGCTGGTAAGTCCAATGTGAATCTTCTCTAGCCCTGCTAAAGAGTTGAACTCCTCAATCCGAGCCTTAACATCATGCCTGTTGGCTCGCTCTCGTTTTTCAATTGCGACTAGATCAACTTTTTCTATTACCTGCTCATAGGAGGTAATATCACTATCGGTAATTGATAAGCCACCTGCTTTTTGTAATCTTAAGACAGTTATCCAAAATTTACGCTCTGCAATGATCTTGTTCACTGGGTTAAAGATTGCCACCATCTCCTTTGTGGCATACCTATTTGCTAAAACATTAGTAATTACAGCAGGGGTCATACTCATTTGATTAAATCCCTAACCACAATAATTTCATCTCTGCCTGGACCGACTCCGATTGCACTAATTGGCGCTCCTGATACCTTCTCTAAAAACTTTACATACTCTTTAGCGTTATTTGGTAGATCATCTACTGATTTTGCTTTAGAAATATTCTCTTTCCACCCTGGTAGGTACTCATAAATTGGTTTTGCATGGTGAAAATCAGTTTGGGATGCTGGTAGCTCCTCAACCCTTACCCCATCTACCTCATACGCCACACATACTGGAATCCTCTCCCAGCCAGTTAAGACATCTAACTTCGTTAAAAAGAAATCAGTTAAACCATTTACTCGCACCGCATACCTAGAAATCGGGGCATCAAACCAACCACATCTTCGATTGCGTCCAGTTGTAACACCAACCTCACCGCCAATTTTTCTAAGTGCTTCGCCATCTTCATCAAATAATTCTGTTGGAAATGGACCACTACCAACTCTGGTTGTGTATGCCTTAAGGATGCCGATTACTCGGGTGATGTTTGTTGGACCAATTCCAGAGCCCGTGGATGCTCCTCCTGCTGTCGGATTAGATGAGGTAACAAAGGGATAGGTCCCATGATCGACATCTAATAATGTTCCTTGGCTGCCCTCTAGTAAAACGTTTTTACCACTCTTTAAAGCTTGATCCAATAGCAAAGCGGTATCTGCAACATATGGTTTTAAGATTTGGGCATACCCTAAGTACTCATCCAATACCTCATCAATGGTAATTCCTTTGCGGTTAAACACCTTAATTAGAATCTGGTTTTTATCATGCAAAGCTGCCTCAATTTTTTGTCTTAGGATCGATGGATCAAATAGATCTTGGACTCTTATACCAATTCGATTTATTTTGTCGGCATAAGCTGGTCCTATGCCACGTCCAGTGGTGCCAATCTTTGATTTGCCTAAAAATCTCTCCGAAACCTTATCGATGGTGCGATGGTATGGGGTAATTAAGTGAGCATTAGTTGAGAGCTTAAGTTTTGAGGTCTCAATACCCCGCTCCTTTAATCCTTTAATCTCAGTTAACAAGATAGCTGGATCGATCACCACACCATTACCAATTACTGGAATTACATTTGGGGACAAGATCCCAGAAGGTAGTAGGTGGAGTGCGTACTTTTGATCCCCAATAACTACCGTGTGCCCGGCGTTATTGCCACCTTGATACCTGACAACATAATCAACTCGATCTCCTAATAGATCGGTGGCTTTGCCTTTACCTTCATCTCCCCACTGGGCGCCTAATAGAACTATCGCAGGCATGATGGGCTCTTTAAAATATTTTGGTTATCAGAATTTTTTATATGGGTAGCTAACTTGATACTGCTGATCATCTGCTCACACTCTGCAGAGTCAATCATCATCTTCTCCCATTTTTGAAGCCTTGGATTAATCAGCCACAACGCTGATGTAATCTATTCTCTTTTTTGCGGGATTGCGCCTAATTAAACCACATTTTGGGCAAAGAAAAAAATCTTTGCCCAAAATCAAAGCATGAAGTTAACCTAAAAACTTAATAGACCTCTAGGGCAGATAAGGCCTTTTTAAATATGGCAGCAAGTGCTGCACTTAAGGTGCCAGAGGCCAATAGCCGCTCTAAGATAGTAATTAAGGTAATTAAGGTGGTAGTTAACATTTTCTAATCCTTTTCTTTTTTGATGATTGAAGTTTTGCCTGAATAAATCAATTACAGCTTTGTAACTTTTTCTCTTGTCCTTACTTTCCTTTGTTTATTCATTTCCTTTGGACAGCGGATAATCTACTAAATAGGTGATCGTAAATAATTATTTGATTTGATCTAGTGGGGATAAGTAGGTAGGTGATAATCTCTGCCTACTATGAGTGAGAAAAACATTTCAGATTCATTAGAAAATCTCTCCTATGAGGATCGGACCTTTGCTCCAAGTAATAGTTTTTCTGAGAGTGCAAATATAAAATCTGATATTTATGATCAGGCAGAGAAAGATCGGCTTGCCTTTTGGGCAAAGCAAGCAGAGCGATTGACTTGGGATAAAAAATGGGATCAAATCATTGATTGGCAAATACCCTTTGCTAAATGGTTTATTGGTGGAAAGATTAATGCCACCTACAACTGCCTAGACAGACATGTGTCAAATGGTTTAGCTGATCGAGTTGCCTTTTTCTTTGAGGGTGAGCCTGGGGATACTCGAACGATTACCTACGGCCAATTACTAAAAAGTGTTTGCAAAGCTACCAATGCGCTAATTGAATTAGGAGTTAAGCAGGGCGATCGAGTTGCGATCTATATGCCGATGATTCCAGAGGCAGCTATTGCCATGCTGGCATGTGCAAGGCTTGGCGCAATGCACTCTGTTGTTTTCGGCGGCTTTTCCGCAGATGCACTTTTATCTCGAATTCAAGATGCCGATGCCACATTAGTTATTACTGCAGATGGTGGCTATCGAAAAGGAGCTGCCTTTGGTTTAAAGGCGGCAGTTGATGAGGCGCTAAAGGGTGAAACAAATGTTAAAAATGTGCTTGTTGTTAAACGAACTGGCCAAGATGTTAATTGGACGGAAAAAGATATATGGTGGCATGAGATTGTTGATAAACAATCTGATTCACATAAACCAGAGTATTTTGACTCAGAGAATGGTTTATTTATTCTTTACACCTCAGGAACTACGGCAAAGCCAAAGGGTATTTATCACACCACTGGTGGCTACCTAACTCAAGCAGCCTTTACCCACCACGCGGTCTTTGATTTAAAACCAGTAACAGATGTCTACTGGTGCACAGCAGATGTTGGTTGGATTACCGGGCACTCATATGTGGTTTATGGACCATTAATAAATGGTGCAACGCAGGTGATGTATGAAGGAACACCTGATACCCCAACTAAGGGCAGGCTATTTGAATTAATTGAAAAGTATCAGGTAAGCATTTTGTATACCGCACCAACTTTGATTAGAACCTGGATGAAGTGGGGGGATGAGTTTCCAAATAAATCTAATCTTGCATCCTTGCGCTTACTCGGTTCAGTTGGTGAGCCAATAAATCCTGAGGCGTGGATGTGGTATCGGCAGGTTATTGGTAAAAATAATTGTCCAATTGTGGACACCTGGTGGCAAACCGAAACTGGCGCGATCATGATCTCGCCACTACCAGGAGTTACTGCAACCAAACCAGGAAGTGCCATGAGAGCACTCCCAGGAATAAGTGCTGCGGTCTTTGATGAGAGTGGAAAGGTAGTTGGTAATGGACATGGTGGGTATTTAGTAATTGATAAACCCTGGCCATCAATGATGCGTAGTATTTGGAAGGAACCAAAAAGATATAAAGAGACTTACTGGTCAAAGTATGAGGGTGTTTACTTTGTTGGCGATGGCGCTAAGTTAGATAAGGATGGCGCGATCTGGCTCTTAGGCCGAGTAGATGATGTGATGAATGTTTCAGGGCACAGAATCTCAACCACAGAGGTTGAATCCGCACTTGTCTCTCATGAAGCAGTAGCTGAGGCAGCGGTTGTTGGTGCTAAAGATGATATGACCGGGCAAGGCATTGTGGCATTTGTGATTTTACGAGGCGGCATTGAGGCAGCTAAGGGGGATGAGTTAGTAAAGCAGCTGCGAGATCATGTGGCAAAACAGATTGGCGCAATTGCAAAACCGAGACAGATTATGGTGGTAGCAGAGCTACCAAAGACACGAAGTGGAAAGATTATGCGCAGATTATTAAAAGATGTTGCCGAAAATAGAGCGGTTGGGGATTCAACAACCTTGGCTGACCCTAATGTAATGAAATTAATCTCAGAAGGTTTAAACTCAGGAAAATCTGAGGATTAAATAAGCTTATCTACCTCACCCTTTAAATCGGTAAATATCTTAGGTAGATATTTATCTGCTGTTGTATAAAACTTTGAATCTTTAATGTCATTGGCTGGCTGCCAAGAGGATGCAAGTAATACTGTTGCGATTACGTAAAAAACAATGAAATTTTTAGCAGCTGATAACACAGACCCCAATAATGAATCTAAAGATTTAAATGGTGCTAATAAAAGGCCCTTATGAATTAGTAAACCAATCTTTCCTAGGATAAATTGACTAGCTTCTGCAGATAGTAAAATCATGACTACAGATATCAACACCTTCTGTAAAATTGAATCTAAATTACTTAGATAATTTGCAGCGATAAACACACCAAGAACACCACCTGCGACGTAGCCGAGGGCCTTAAATAAACTTTGAAAAAAACCTAATTTATAACCTGGAATAGCTGTAAGAAGTACTGTTATCAATACCACTGCATCAAAGATCAAGATTATTCCTCAATTCATTTATAGCTTAACCCCGAAGGCTTTTTCAACCTGGGTAAATAACTCATCTTTATTGGAGTAAGCTCCTATTTTTCTAATTAGAATATCACCATGCTCATCAATAAACCAGGTGACTGGAACTCCTGGGCCAAATAAGCCCTTTGATCTGTCATTACTATCTACTAAGTGAGGCCAACTCATGCCGTAGGCTTTAATAAATAAAGGCGCAGCATCCTTTGAACTCTCCTCAACATCTACGCCAAGTAATTTAATCTCACCACTTTTAAAGATTGGGTTGGCATATAGATCTATGAAATAAGGCATCTCCTCTTGGCATCCTTTACACCAAGATCCCCAAACATTAACAACAATCGGGCCTTTAATACTATAAAAGTTAATCTGATTTGAACCATCTAAGCAATCTAAACTTAACTCTTTGTTAGAAATTATAGATCTATCAATCTGATCACAATTAGGCACAAATCCTTGATTGAACATTTGATTAGAGTTACCGCTACAAGAAATTAGTATTAGTGAAAAAATAGTTAGTAGAGTAAATCTTTTCATTTAAAAGCCTCTTCACCCTTTACGAGTTTTCTTGCCTGAACTTTATCTACCTCGCCAATTCCATAGGCAGGACATAACTTAGCTAAGACGCATGCACCACATGCTGGCTTTCTTGAATGACACACTCTTCTGCCATGCCAGATTAAGCGCTGAGATAAATTTGTCCACTCCTTTTCTGGAATTAAATTACTAACCTCAAACTCCACCTTTACTGGATCTTTTTTATCACTCCAGCCAAATCTTCTGCTTAACCTACCAAAATGGGTATCAACTGTTATGCCTGGAATATTAAAGCCATG
>Ga0194116_10001583_pt1 | contig 31980 bp, 23 predicted proteins | sample TA2MahsurfametaG_4_FD_148617 | JGI IMG/M metagenome (GOLD analysis project Ga0194116, IMG submission 148617) | Freshwater microbial communities from Lake Tanganyika, Tanzania - TA2015008 Mahale S9 surface | ecosystem: Environmental > Aquatic > Freshwater > Lake | place: Tanzania: Lake... | reverse complement strand
ATCCAAGGCAATTAAAGAAAGTGAATCCGCAGTGTGAACGCAAAAGTTTTTATTCATAAAATCATTGATCGCGTAATACTCTTTTTTATTTTTTTTGGCTTCATCCAAGGACTTTGAAATGACTTTATTTTCTTTTAAAATAAATTCTACATCATGAGCCGAAGCAATGATTGTTGCCTCCAAAGTCTTATTCATTTCGTTATATTCAATTTCAGCAAATGCAAAATAATACTTGTGAGCAAACGAAAAGCTCGAAGCGAATAATATGAAAAGAAGTAAAATGTTTTTAGACATCGAAATAAGGTGGTTAAATTTAGCAATTCAAATTAAAATTCTAATACGTTTATCATATATTTTTGATCCGTGAAAATGAAGTTTTTTGTCGTTACGTTTTTTTGCTTTTCGCTTTTCAGTTGTGAAAATGAAGTTACGCCCTGCAGCTGTGCGGAAAATCTCAGGGAAATTAATAATGGTTTTGATCCAGAACTTGATGAAGCCTGCGATAATCAGTTGGACAAATTGAATGATAAGGAAGCGAAAAAATGGATGGATGAAATGATGAATTGCAAATCACACCAAAAATAAAAAGTCCCGACACGCGGGACTTTCATTTAAACAAACAACAACAAACAATTCCAACGTAATTATAAAATTAACGAAGGAATACCTTTTCTCCTTTTGGCAGTTGTTCGTCAGGAGAAGAACTTTGATTCTTTCTCATCAGTGGTTTAAGGCGAATGGCCTCTTTTTGCGACACTTCACGAAGCGTCATAGGTTTTTCAAGCGTAATTTCTTTCTTCGTTTTTGAACGATTTCTTTTAGGTTCAAGATAAATAATATATCCAACTTTTAAAGTTTCTTTTTTCTTTTCAAAGTCATTGTATTTGTGGAGCTGTCTCAACGTTAAACCTGATTTTCGAGCAATTTGATAAAACGAATCACCTTGGTTTACAACAACGAAATTGACGTCGTTTGAATGCGTTTGAATTGAAAGTTCATTGGTTAGGTTTGAAAAATTTGAACTTACGAGTACGTTAGAGTTTTCACTTAACTTATTTAAATTGAGTTCTTCAATAATTTTAATAAGAAGTTCTGCATATTCGGGATTTGTAGCGTAACCCGCTTTTTTTAACCCGTAAGCCCAGTTTCTATAGTCATCAACGGAATATGAAAAAAGAAACTGATAACGTTTTCCATTTTTGAGAAATTCGCTGTGATCTTTGTAAGATTCCTCTGCAGATGAATAGGAACGAAAACACTCATTCGCGGCATCATCATCCATGTAAATTTTTTCACCCGTCCAATTCGAATAGCATTTTATTCCAAAATGATTGTTTGCTTTCTTGGCTAGAACTGAATTTCCACTGTTCGACTCCAAAATTCCCTGAGCTAAGGTTATACTTGCCGGAATGTTGAATTGTGATTGGTGACTCAACGCAATTTGTTCAAATTTCAATCGATATTCTTGTTTACTTAATTCAATATTGGCATTTGTTTTTCCAAATAGCAGGAAAAGTAATAAAAGAGAAATTAATAATTTAAACGAATTCATAGTTTCGAATTAAACGATACTTATCATTTGAATGTTACAATTTCTTATAAATAAATCCAAACAAGTCATTTTGACGCAATAAATCAACCGAAACAGACAAATTGACATTTAGATAATTCAAAATTCGCATTGGTTTATAATTTGAAATTCATCGCTAAAATTTACGAAATATGGACATAAATAAATTTACAATCAAATCGCAAGAGGCCATTCAACAAGCCCAGCAATTAGCGGAAACAAATGGAAATCAAAGTATTGAAACAGGACATCTTCTGAAAGGAATATTTTTAGTAGATCAAGAAATAACTCCGTTTCTTTTAAATAAGTTATCAGTTAATCAAAAAATTCTTCAGGCGACGTTGGATCGAATAATTGATTCTTACCCTAAAGTTTCTGGAGGACAAGTTTATCTTTCTCCTGTTTGTAATCGCGTGTTGAATTTCGCAATTAGTGAACTCAAGAATTTTGGTGACGAGTTTGTTTCAATCGAACTCTTATTGTTTGCTTTACTAGACTCATCCGATTCAATAGGAAAATTATTGAAGGACAATAAAGTCAACAAATCCAATTTAAAAGACGCAATTATGGACTTGAGAAAAGGACAAAAAGTTACTTCAAATAGTCAAGAAGGGACATATCAGTCATTGTCGAAATATGCTAAAAATTTGAATGAATTAGCGCAATCGGGTAAATTGGATCCAGTAATTGGTCGTGACGATGAGATTAGACGCGTTTTACAGATTTTGACTCGAAGAACAAAAAACAATCCAATTCTAATTGGTGAACCTGGTGTAGGTAAAACTGCAATCGCCGAAGGATTGGCTCATCGAATTATTAGTGGAGATGTTCCTGAAAACCTAAAATCGAAAGTTGTTTATTCCTTAGATATGGGAGCGTTAATTGCTGGAGCTAAATACAAAGGTGAATTTGAGGAACGATTGAAATCTGTCGTTAAAGAGGTCATTGCTGCAGAAGGTGAAATCATTTTATTCATCGATGAAATACATACGCTCGTTGGAGCTGGTGGTGGAGGGGAAGGCGCTATGGATGCTGCAAATATCTTGAAACCTGCGCTTGCACGTGGAGAATTGAGAGCGGTAGGAGCAACAACTTTGAATGAATATCAAAAGTATTTTGAAAAGGACAAAGCCCTTGTTCGTCGATTTCAAACTGTTTTGGTTGATGAACCTACAACCGAGGATGCAATTTCAATTTTACGCGGAATTAAGGACAAATACGAGAATCATCACAAAGTAATGATTAAAGACGCGGCGATTATTGCTGCGGTTGAGCTTTCACAACGATACATAACTGAACGACATTTGCCTGATAAAGCAATTGACTTAATCGATGAAGCTGCTTCCAAGTTGCGTATGGAAATTAATTCCAAACCCGAAGAGTTGGATGAAATTGAGCGTAAGATTATGCAACTAGAAATTGAGCGTGAGGCGATTAAGCGAGAAAATGATGGAAAGAAAATCGATCAAGTTGAGCGCGAATTGGCCAATTTAACGGAGCAGCGAAATGCTTTTCAATCGAAGTGGCAGGCAGAACGTGATGTGGTTGATTCCGTTCAGAAAGCGAAGGAGGAAATTGAGAACTTGAAATTTGAAGCGGAGCAAGCGGAGCGACAAGGAGATTATGGAAGAGTGGCTGAAATTCGCTACGGAAAAATCAAGGAGGTTGAAGATCGATTGGAGTCATCTAAACAACAACTTTCAGAAATGCAGTCGAAATCCAAAATGATTAAAGAAGAAGTGGATGCAGAGGAAATCGCTGAGGTTGTTTCCAAATGGACTGGTATTCCCGTCAACAAAATGATAGAAAGTGAAGTTTCGAAATTACTTCGTTTGGAAGATGAGTTGAAAAAACGGGTGGTCGGTCAAAATGAGGCTATTGAAGCACTTTCAGATGCGGTTCGCAGAAGTCGAGCTGGATTGCAAGATGCACGCAGACCAATCGGTTCGTTTATTTTTCTCGGAACAACAGGTGTTGGTAAAACGGAGTTAGCAAAAGCCTTAGCTGATTTCCTATTCAATGATGAAAATGCGATGACGCGAATCGATATGAGTGAATACCAAGAAAAACATTCGGTAAGTCGCTTGGTTGGTGCTCCTCCAGGATACATTGGTTACGATGAAGGAGGTCAATTAACGGAAGCTGTTCGTCGAAGACCGTATTCAATTATTTTGCTAGATGAAATTGAAAAAGCGCATCCTGACGTTTTCAATGTGTTGTTGCAAGTATTAGACGATGGTCGTTTGACCGATAACAAAGGTAGGGTTGTAAATTTCAAGAACACGATTATCATAATGACTTCAAATTTAGGTTCGCATATCATCCACGAAAAGTTTGAAAACATCAAAATGAGTGAATTTGATCGAGCAACTGAAAAAGCAAAATTCGAGGTTTTGGAATTATTAAAAGATACAATTAGACCTGAGTTTTTGAATCGTATTGATGAAATAATCATGTTTACGCCTTTGACAAAGCAGGATGTCAGGGAAATTGTTCAAATTCAATTGAATCAACTAAAAGCTCTTTTAAAAGAAAAAGAATTGAAGTTAGTCGTAACCGAGCACGCGTTCGATTACATTGTGGAAGCAGGATACGATCCATTCTTCGGAGCACGTCCCGCAAAAAGAGTTATCCAAAAGCAAGTATTGAATGAGCTTTCAAAAGCTTTGTTAGGAGGAACGGTTGATAAGACCAAAAACGTTGTAATGGATTTCTTTGACGGGAAGATTGTTTTTAGGAAACCAGTTTTAGCAGAGGAAGAATTGTAAAGTTTAACTCTTTTAGAAAATAAAAATGGTCGGAAATTTTCCGACCATTTTTATTTTAATGGAATTATTCTCAATTACATTTTAATAAACTTAACGGATTCAACTTGTTTCCCGCTAACAAGTTTTACAATATAGGTTCCATTAGAAAGATCTTCACAATCAATGAAAACATTGTTTTCACCTGCTGGTAAATTTTTCTTGCTAACCGTTTTCATCAGTCTTCCTGAAAGTGAATATACTGCAAGATCAACATTTCCGGTTTGAGCAAGTTTAAAACTAATGTTCGTATTATCATTAGTTGGATTTGGATATGCTTTCAATTTTGTTTTAAACTCCGAAACATTATTGTTATTGTCGTTAATACCAAGATATGATGCTGAACTCCAAATTCCACGACCAAATGTTCCAATGTATATTTCTCCTGGTCGCCCATTCCCTTCTTCCCAACTTCTCCATGATTGACGCACTTCAAAAACTGGCGTACCTTCAAATCCAGCTGATGAATTAGTCCAAGCATTTGTTCCGATACCACCTGTTTCAGAAACTAAAACACCACTTGCGGTTCCCAAAACTATAATATCTGGATTATCCCTATCGATTATCCCATCATAACAAGCCACACCAGGACTAACTAAATTTGTGGTATTTACAGCATTCGCTCCAGCCGTCGATGCATCGGTAGCTCTTTTCAATGAACCGCTAAACCCTGGTAAGAATAACAAATCATCTGCGTCATTTGGATTTAAAGCAATTCCCTCATAACCCGTATTTGTGATTTTAGTCGAAGTTGTGTACGTTGGCACTGTTCCCGTAGTTCCAGTACCTACGTAGCCTACTTTAGCAACAAAACTTGGATCTGACGAGTAAACTGATCCTAATCCGTCAATTCTATATACCCCACTTCCAGCACTTATGTAACAATGCTCTAAATCTCGAGAGAATTCAACATCAATACTATTGAATAATCCACCCCCGAATCCTCTTGCTACACAGACCCATTGAGGATTAGTAACGGAGAATCGCAATGCATTACGTGTTCCCCACAATTCACCTCCATTGGCATTGACATATACTAAAAACCATGATTGATATGGATCTTGCACGCGAACAGTATCCCAAGCTACATTGTAAATAATAGTATCTGAACCCATTGAAACTGTTTCACCCGTATTAGGATTTATTCCATAATTAACTCCATTTACAGTTAATGTAGGGTCATACGCTAATTCTGCATCGAAATAATAATCATCGAGGGCTGTAAATGAAATACTATCACCCGATGATAAACTTGCTATTCGAACTGGGTCTCCTGCTGAAATATTTTCTTTTGGAATGAAAGTAACAGAATCTTGAGAGTTCTCATCATAATATTCTGCTAAAAATAACTCCGTATGGAATGGGTGAAAAGGACTTCCGTCAGTTCCTGGATCGTCATAAGTTCCTGGCAAATTAGGTACAAAACTTGTCCAAGTTTGCCCTTTGTCACCTGAACGAGAAATAGAATTATAATAAACCGATGAGAACATTACTTTTTCATTAAAGAATGAAATCTCACACTCAAAACCATCACCACCGTTTACTTCTCTAAACTCCTTGTAAGTATTCATAGAATGATCATTATACAATGTACCATTATCTTGTGTACCACCCATTACAGCCCCAAACTTATCAAATGCAATTCCGTAGAATTGGGTAACATTGTAACCGCGGTTAGCAACGAACCATTCAATCGCATCAGGGTTAGCAGCATCAACATTATTTGAAATACTAACTCCACCGTCATTTCCTGCATAGAAACGGCCATTGTTATCCCATTTCATTTCATGGTTATCAGCGTGAACATAAATTGAAGAACTTGGGTTAACAAACCACTCACTCACCTTTCTAAAACCACCTGATGGAGGGTTGTTTACGGTTTGTTTCCATCTCCATACATCAATACCACCTATCAAAATCATCTCTGGATCATTCGGAGCAACAGAAACTATAGAATTATATGTTCCTTGATCGCGGTAGATATTAAAATCGGAAGGAGCAGGAGTCCCTGGATTTCCTACAAACTGTGTCCAAGTTGCACCGTTGTCATGAGACACATGCATTCCTAATAGATTCGAGTTTGTTCGAACTGCATAAAGGGAATAATTTCCTGAACTATTTCTTTCATGCGACATAGCATATTCAATTCTAGGTGCACTTGTTGGTACTAAATTATTCGCAGCAGTTCCGGACTTATCGGTAAAAGATGCACCACCGTCAATAGAAACATATGTTTTGTTAGCACCATATGCCGCCACGATTACTTGTTCGTCACCTGAAACTTTTAAAGCAAAACAACCACCTGAAGCCACTGTAATTGAAGTCAATGCTGCATCACCTAATTTCCATTTTTTCAAACCGCCACCAGTGGCTAACCATGCATAATCTGAAACGTTACCGCTTTCAATCTCAGTACAGCTTGTAGTTCCTGAAATTTTAGCCCAATTAATGCCTAAATCTTCTGAATACCAAACACCATTACCACTCCAGCCTTCATCGTTAGAGCCAGTTGCAACATACAAAGTTCCATCTTTGGTCATTGTCATACTGGAAATGTAAGGATTTGCCCCAGCGGCGATGTATGAATCAACTCTTGACCAAGAATTTCCTCCGTTTGATGAATGAAATAATCCACCAGAAACACCACCGGCCCATATGTCATTTGAATTATTGCGATTTACAGTAATTGCTCTAGTTCTTCCCCCAATGTTATCAGGCCCTTCTTCTTGCCACACAAGTGATTTTTCCTTGGGAAGTTTGTTGAAATTAGTTTCGATCTGAGCAAGTTTCTCAGGAGTTATTGGTTGACCTGTCGTAACATCGATGTATCGAGCTTTCATCCATTGAATAGCATCCTCAGCAGATTGCTCTTTAAGGGATCCTAATTTTTTCTTAGAATAAAGTCCCTCACTATTTTCAAGATTGAAAAATTGAACGGCACCTAGTGCTAAAATTCCTGCAAAAACCACAGAACCAATTAAGTATATTTTTTTATTCATAACAACGAACTATTACATTACTATTTTATGTGCCAAATTAACTATAAATTTCGAAAAATTCATATAAAAAATATAGTTTTTGTTTTTTAACAATATAAAAATTTAAAATAAATGTTTTTCAGCATGGTATGATGAACGCACAAGTGGCCCACTTTCAACATATCGAAAACCCATTTCCAATCCTTTTATTCGGTACTTTTCAAATTGCTCGGGAGTAATAAATTCAGCTACCGGTAAATGTCTTAGCGTTGGCTGTAAATATTGACCCAATGTTAGAATGTCAACTCCTACTTGACGGAGGTCTTCCATGGTTTCAAGTACTTCGTTTTCACTTTCTCCTAATCCCAACATGACTCCAGATTTAGTTCGCATGCCTCCTTTTTTCAGGCGAAATAAAACCTCTAGACTTCGATCGTATTTTGCTTGAATTCGAACTTGTTTTGTAAGTCTTCTAACCGTTTCCAAGTTGTGCGAAACAATTTCTGGAGCAACATCAATAATCGTTTGAAGATTTTCCCATTTGCCTGCAAAATCGGGAATTAATGTTTCCAAGGTGGTGCCGGGTGATTGATTGCGAATGGCGCGAACTGTTTGCTCCCAAATGGTTGAACCTCCATCCTTGAGATCATCACGATCTACAGATGTTATTACGGCATGTTTCACTCCCATTATTTTTACGGAATTAGCGACTCGTCCGGGTTCAAATTCATCCACTTGCTCTGGTTTACCCGTTTGAACGGCGCAAAATCCACAAGATCGCGTACAAATATTACCGAGAATCATGAAAGTTGCAGTTCCTTCGCCCCAACATTCTCCCATGTTAGGGCAACTTCCGCTTTCGCAAATTGTATGTAATTTGTGTTGATCAACTAGACCTCTAACTTTTCGATAATTCTCACCTGTAGGAAGTTTTACGCGCAACCAATTTGGCTTCTTTAGCCTTTCAATCTTTTTTTCTTGTTGATTCGAATCAATTGCCATTTCAAGTTTAAAACAAATTTAATTTAACAAAGTTCACAAAAATTCTTTCGGAACAGTTTTTTCTATAAGTTCAACAAAATGTGATTTACTATCTTTTAGATCTTCAATGTTTAGATTTTTTATTTTCCAAACATGCAATAGGTCTTTTATTTTAGACATACATAGGTAAAAGCCTAGCCCGAATAATCCAATTAATAGATAATATAGAAGTCCCCACCAATTTGACAGATTAAATAGATTATCAAATAGAAAAATGATAGGCAAATTCAATAAACCAATAAGAATCATTGATAAAAGCATTTTTGTAGACCCCCAAAAAACAGCTCGTTTTAATTTTTTTTCTACGAATTGCTTTACAATTGCATATGGTATTGCGCAGTGAATAAATCCTAAGATACCAATTGGAAGTAAAGAAAAGATTTTGACAATGTTTTGAGGTATTTGTAGTTTGTTGTTTTCTATTCGGAATAAATCTTCATGTGACAAATTCCTTTCGTATAATAAATCGAAATATTTCTTAGAAACCTCTTTCAGTGGTTCGAGATTCTCAATTGGTTCAGAGTTTATCCAAGTAGCCAAATTTTTAGAGTATTCGTATCGACTTCGAAGACTTAGTTTCATGTCATAACTTTCCGAATTCATTCCTTTTCTCGTCAAAATCATTATCGACTCGTGCAAATCTGTTAAATGAGGATTTTGGACATGCGTGATTTGATCTTGCATCATTTTTTCAGCTAACACTGTCAATTCACTTATCACTTTATTCGGATTTTCTTCGTATTGTTCTCGATAATCGTTGAGGCAAATTTGATCAGAGGTAGCGATTAATAAATCGCTCCTCATTCGGTTGGGCTCGGTGTAATTACATCCTACACCGGCGATATATATATTTTCAGACCAATTGATGTATTCCAAAGCAGTGAATCCGATGCGAATAGCACCTTTCTTTATTGGTTTCAAATGTCTAACGAATTTATCATCCGTAAATCCTTCTGCAAATACAAGCAAACTTCTTTTACTTTTTAAAACTTTTGAGCATTCAAGAAAAACTTCTTCGTTCTTTTCTTTTGTGTTAACCCCATCCAATTGTCGGTAAATCGGAAGCATATGCACGGACCAAAGTAATGGTTTCGAAATTGGAGTAAATACATCTGAACGTGTCATAAAAAAAACGATCGGTTTCCTAAAGCAGCCAACAACAAGTGGATCCATAAAGGACGCTGCATGATTACTCATGTAAATAGTTCTTCCGAAAAAAGACTTTGGAGAATTAACAGTTTCTATTTTTCTATAGAAAAGTCTCAATGAATAACTCAAACATCCCCAAATAAATAAATACAGCGGTCGCATGAGTACGAAGATAGTTATTTGATTAAAAAGTTTTAACAGAATTTATGCTAATAACTTTAAAAGTTAATTGAATACAGACAAAACTCAATTTAGTAATTTCGATTTGAATTAAATCAATTACAAATGAAAAACTTTGGCGTTTTTTGTGGAGGATTTTCGTCCGAATATGAAATTTCAATAAAAAGTGCGGACACGATTATTAAAAATTTTCCAAAAGAATTTCGGATTTTCAAAATTATAATAACTCGGAAAGGATGGGAGGCTGAAATCGATGATTCCTTTGTTTTTTTTGATTTGAATGATGCGTCATTTATTTGCAATGGTGCTAGGGTAATAATAGATTGTGGAATCGTTTATATTCATGGGAATCCTGGTGAAAATGGAAAAATTCAGGCTTATCTTGACATGAAAAATATTCCTTATTTGAACTCTGGAGTTTTGGCGTCATCACTTTCATTTGATAAGTGGTATTGTAATCAATTTTTAAAATCATTTGAAATTCCTGTTGCTAAATCAATTTTTTTGAGAAGTGAATTTGAGATTACTTCAGATCAAATCAAAGAGGAACTTGGATTACCTGTTTTTGTAAAACCTTCTGATTCGGGATCAAGTTATGGCATTTCGAAGGTAAAAACACAGTCAGAAATTGAACCTGCACTGAAAAAATCTTTTGCAGAAGGAGGAACTACAATTGTGGAATCTTTTCTCGATGGAGTAGAAGTGACATGTGGTGTTTATCGCAATATTGATGGTATTCAAGCTTTACCATTGACTGAAATAGTTTCTGAAAATGAGTTTTTCGACTTTGATGCAAAATATAATGGTAAATCGAATGAAATAACACCTGCTCGAGTCTCTGAAGAAGTCAAATTTAAAGTTCAAGAAAGAGCAAAGTATATTTATTCGCTTTTGCAGCTTCGCTCAATTGCACGGATTGATTTTATGATCGTGAATGATGAGCCTTTCGTTATAGAAGTGAATACGACTCCTGGGTTTTCATCAGCCAGTATAGTGCCCCAGATGCTCGCCTGTCATGGAACTTCAATCACGGATTTTTGGAGGCAAATAATTAATGCAGAGCTTGGAATTTGAAAAATTAATATTCGGCTAAAGCATTTAATATTGTTTCCATTTTACTTTTAATCTCGCTCGAAGAACAGTTGAAATTATTCACAATTACAGCAAAAGCTATTTTTTTACCTGTTTTCGAATCAATGTATCCTGCGTAGGATTTTGTATTGTTCAGCGTTCCACTTTTGGCAAATACTCGGCCTTCGCCTGAACCACCCTTGCATAGTGAACTTATTGTGCCACTTTTCCCAGCAACGGGAAAAGTAGACTTAAAATCTTCATAATTTTTAGATGTTGACATGTATTTCAATAAGTCACAAAAATGTTGAGCACTTATTGCATTTAATCGAGATAAACCAGATCCATCGTTTAAAATCAAATTTGAGGTGTTTATTTTGTCCTTCCAAAAATCTTCGATTACTTTTAATCCTGAATTTGTCGACCCATCACCATTTGAATTAAAGCCAAGTAAATTCAATAATCCTTCTGCAAATAAATTAACACTTTTATAATTTGTCCAAAAAGCAATTTCTTTAACTGTTTTGCTTTCTTGCTGAAAAAGTAATATTAAATCTTTTTCATAATTTGGTTTCGCAAGTTGATTTAACCGAACAGTTTTCGTTCCTTTTGCAACAACTATCCCTTTTGCTTCAAAAGATTTTAATAACTCTTGAACAAATAGATTCTCAGGGTCGGGCATGCTTCCTTTTACAATAAAACGATCACGATTGGAAGGTAAATTCCCAGTTATTTTTCTGTTTAAGTAATAAGGTCCTCCAAAAATAGTCGCTTCATCTCCTTGAACTTTTGCAGCTAAAACACTGTTCGAAATTGATAGTCCTGGGACAGCAGGAAATACTTCAATTAATTCTGCTTTTGATCCTGTTGAATAAGTTTTGAGAATAAGTTTAATGGTATTGTCGTAAAAGTTCAATCCACCAGCAAACGCACCATAATAATTTCCTATATCTGATTCGTGCCAACCTTTTGGTGTTCCATTATACCCAAATTCTGATGCATCAGCAATTAACGAACCATTGATTTTTTTTATACCTTTTTTTAGTAAAGAATCTGCCCAGTCATTTAAAAACTGCAGTTCTTGGGTTTCTTTTGAAAAATATTTACTTCCCAAACTAACATCACCACCTCCACGAATCCAAATATCTCCTGAGAGTTCTCCTTTCGAATTAACCTCACCTGAATAATATATTCTTGTTTTTGTTTTTTTATTGCTACCAAGTACTTCTATTGCTACGGCCGTAGGAAATAATTTGGTAGTGGAAGCAGCCGTTAACGCTTTTTCAGCGTTTATTTTTGCAATATTTACTCCATTTTGTAGATCAATTGCCAAAAAACTGATTTCAGCATTTTTATTGACAGCATCTTTTTCAAAATTTGCGACTGCCTTTTCCACGTTATTTTGGGAAAATGCGCTAAAAATCAATAGGAATGATAGGGAAAAAGCGTACTTTTGCATATTGTAGTTAGTTTTTACAAAAATCGGAATTCGAGCTATTTATAACATTTCGTTTAAAATTATTTTTGAACAAAAGCTATGAAATAATTGCAAAATGTCGGCCAAAAGAAAAATTAAAATTTTACGGATTATTAATCGATTCAATATAGGTGGCCCAACTTACAATGCCACGTTTCTGACGCGTTTTATGTCTGATGATTTCGAAACAGTTTTAGTTGGTGGGTTGCCGGAAGATGGTGAAGCCGACTCGTTTCATATATTAAAGGAATATGGCGTGAAACCCATATTAATTCCAGAATTCAAGCGTAATCCAAATTTCTTTAGCGATCGGAAAGCTCTAAAAAAAATAAAAACAATCATAGAAGAGTTCAAACCAGATATTGTTCACACTCATGCAGCAAAAGCAGGAGCGCTCGGGCGTAAAGCAGCGTTTGACTGTAAAGTTCCAGTGGTTGTCCACACCTTTCATGGACATGTTTTTCATTCCTATTTTGGTAAGTTTAAAACAGAAATTTTCAGAAGAATTGAAAAGCGATTGGCCTCAAGATCCACAGGAATAATAGCAATATCTGAACAACAAAAATTGGAGTTGAGTGAAAAATATGGAATTGCTGAAAAAAATAAATTTGAAGTTATTCCTCTTGGTTTTGATTTGGATACCTTTCAAGTTGATTTAGACAGGAAGCGCAAAGAAACAAGGGAATTCTATTCGTTAAATGACAACCAAATTGCAGTTGCGATAATTGGTCGCTTGGCACCTATTAAAAATCACAAATTATTTCTAGATTCCATTGAAATCGTTAATCGACAAACAACTAAAAAACCAGTTTTTTTTATTGTTGGTGACGGTGAAACAAGAAAAGAAATTGAGCTTCAAATTGAAAAAATTAAAACAAATCAACCAATTGATATTCGCTTAACTTCATGGATTCAAGACATAAAAACGTTCAACGCTGGAATGGATATCATTTGTTTGACATCAAATAATGAAGGTACGCCAGTAAGTTTGATTGAGGCCCAAGCCTGCAATATTCCGGTCATTTCAACTGATGTTGGAGGGGTAAAAGACATTATCAAAGAAAATGAAACAGGATTTGTGGTACCAAAAAATAATCCTGAAAAATTTGGTAAAAAATTACTTGATTTAATCGAAGATGAAAAAAAACGCGAAAAAATGTCACAAAATGGATGGTCTTTCGTAAAGGATAATTTTCATTACCAAAGATTAGTGAAGGACATGGAGAATTACTATTTGAAATTATTGAAAAACAGTTCATTCGAATGAGAGTTGTTCTGAAAATAGTATCGATTGTTTTCGTTGTGTTGACGTTGAATTCCTGCGCCAACATAAACAGTAATATCATGTTTAAAATTCCAAAAGGAGAGAATTTTCAATATGATTCTATTCCAATGAAACCAACTGAGGATTATGTTATCGGACCTGGAGATCGATTTACGTTTTTCTTCTCTACTAATAACGGAGAACGCATTGTTTCGGGAATGTCTGGGGTTAATGGGACAGAGGGTCAAACATTTAACAGAAATAATCAACAGTTTATACAAGATTACTTGGTTCGCAGAGACGGAACGGCTGAATTACCTGTTATTGGAATAATAAATGTTCGTGGTTTCACAACTATTCAGTTAGAAGATACGCTTACAGAACTTTTATCCAAAAATTATATCGATCCTTTTGTTCAAATTCGTCTTTCAAATCAACGGATTATAATTTTTCCAGGTAGGGGACAAGCGCAAGTTGTTAACTTAAACAATGTAAATACTACGCTATTAGAGGTAATTGCTTTAGCAGGAGGACTTTCAGAGGATGCACGTGCAAATTCAATTAAATTGATTCGTAAAAATAAAAACAAAAGAGAGATTTATAAAATTGATCTTTCAACTATTCAAGGTTTGAAGCAAGCTGAAATGATTGTACAGAGCAACGATTATATTTATGTGGATGTTAAGCCTAGAATTGCAAGTTCTGTTTTGACAGAGGTTACTCCATGGGTCAGTATTTTAACTTCTGCTTTACTATTATTTACTCTAACTCGCCAATAAATAGTGTCCAATCAACAGAAAAAGCTTGTAATAATCAAAGAATTTAATCCCATGATTATCGGGATTGTCATTCAGCGACATTGGAAGTCACCGTTTTTTTTCATCGTACTTTTTAGTTTAATAGCGTTCATTTATCTGCGTTATACAAAACCAGTTTATCAATCCAATGCTGTTCTTCAGATAGTTGAGGAGGATAAAGTAAGTCAAGTTCTAGGTGAAGTGACTGCTGCGGCTCAAGGAACTAACATCAATCAAGAAGTTGAATTTTTGCGTTCAGATTTCTTGTTAGATCAAACTATAAAAAAATTAAATATTTCAACTAATATATACTCAGAGGGTAAACTGTTGACAAAAGATTTATATAAATCCACTCGCTTTAAAATTTTACCTTTATCTCTTATGGACTCGTCCCTTTGTGGTAAAAGAATTGACATTACTTTCAATAGTGGTAAAATAAATTTGATTTATGAAAAAGGTGGGGTTCAGCAGGTAGCTTCTGGGTTGCCTAACAAATCAATAAAAAACGCTGATTTTGAATTAATAATTGAAACACCAAATTTAGGTGAACTTCAAGAAGCTGCAAATACCAATAAGTTGTATTTTTTCTTTAATCGTCGTTCTGATTTACTCAATCAATTAAAGAAAAATTTGGTCGTAATGGCAATGGATATGAATGCCAAAACAATTCAAATTACCTATGATGATCACAATCCAATTTTATGTAGAGATGTCGTTAGTAAATTACTGGAATCCTATTTTGAATATCAAGAGGGAGCAAAGAAAAACAACTCTAATAAAACGATTGACTTCATCAACCAACAGCTTGATTCACTTTCACTGGTCGTAAAAAATTCAAAAAATAACCTTTCGGATTATCAGAAACGAGAGAAAATTCCTGATCCAACAAGTTTAGAGGAAGAGCTTTCAACTAAAATGTCTGATTTGTCGGAAAAGATTTTGGAAATTGATGAAGAATTGACGACCTTATACATGGTTGCTGATAAAATTAAAATCGATCCCAATCGTGTAGAATTGTACAAGATGATACCTGAGATGATCGGTAAACGAAGTTTTGAAGGTTCTTTACTACGTCAAATTGAAGAGTTGAATAAACTTCTTGAGCAAAAGGAGGATTTACTGAAAGATTTGACAATGGATAACAATCAAATCAAGAACGTAAATTCTAAAATTCAGATGCGGATTTCTTCGATTAAGAAAAGTATGAAAGTCATTGAAGATCGTCTCTTGAGTGATAAACAGCTTTTGGCTTCAAAGGTCAACGAAATTGAAACGAACTATTATAATCTTCCTGAAAAAGCGATGGAATATGATCGATTGAAGTATATGGAAGAATTGAATAATCGATATTTTGAATTGTTTACAGAGAAAAAAGTACAATATGAATTGTCGAACGCAGGATATTCTTCAACGAATAGAATATTAACGCCACCAATATTTCCAGATTCTCCATTGAGTCCAAATAAAAAGTTAATTTATGCAGTCGCTATCATTTTTGGAATACTATGCGGTTTTGGTCTATTGATTTGGAGGTATTTAACATACAATGATATAATTAATGCTCAGGACTTACAAAAGCTTTTACCTCCAAAAACTAATTTTATCGGTGCGGTTCCTTTGTACAAGAAAAAAATGAAATACTCGCAAGTTGTGGTCACTGAATCTTCAAAGTCTCGCATTGCAGAATCAATTAGAAGTATTAGATCCAACATGAGTTTTATCAATAAAGATGCAAAAGTTATTGCCGTATCATCCTCGATTTCAGGAGAAGGAAAGACATTCGTTATCCTCAATTTGGCTGGTTTGATTGCAGCTAGTGGCAAAAAAACGGTCGTGATTGATCTGGATCTTCGTAAACCAAAAGTCCATTTTGGATTTAATGCTGAAAATATTGATGGGATGAGTAGTGCTATTTCTGGGATGTCTTCTATTGATAGTGTTATTCGCACGTCGCATATCGCGAATTTACATTACATTACCGCTGGTCCCATTCCTCCAAATCCATCCGAATTGATTCAAAGTGAAGAATTTAAACAGATTTTGGAAAAGTTGAAAGAACAATACGATATTGTGATGATTGATAATCCTCCGGTTGGAATTGTTTCAGATGGAATTGAAATACTCGCCAACGCTGATATTCCATTATATGTATTCAAAGCCAATTATTCGAAGCGCGTTTTCGTTCAGCGTGTTGAAGAATTATTTAAAGTGCAAAAACTTCAACATTTAAATGTGATTTTGAATGGAGTTGAAACAGGACGATCGTTCTATGGTTACGGTTACGGATATGGATATGGATATGGATATGGGTATGGTTACGGATATGGGTATGGGAATGGTTACGGATATGGGTATGGGAATGGATACGACTCTGGATACTACACAGATGATGAAGATGATATACCTTTGCATTTAAGATGGTGGAAGAAAATCAAAAAAAGATGGAATTCAAAAAAGAAGAAATCGAAGGGATAATTTCAATTTATCCAAAATTATTTGGAGATGAGCGGGGCTATTTCTTAGAATCATACAATCACAAGAGATATTCAGAAATAATTGAATCAAATTTCACTTTTGTTCAAGATAATATTTCAAAATCAAGCAGAGGTGTTTTACGTGGCTTGCATTTCCAACTACCTCCCTTTGATCAAGGCAAACTCGTTTTTGTTATGCAAGGAAGAGTAATTGATGTTGTGGTAGATATTCGAAAAAACTCTCCGACTTATGGAAAACATGTAAAATTGACTTTGGATTCAAAAACGAAGAATCAATTATGGATTCCTCCTGGTTTTGCACATGGCTTTTGTTCTCTTGAGGATGAGACTGTTTTCTGCTACAAATGCACTAATTTTTATGCTCCTGAACATGAACAAGCTTTGCTCTGGAATGATTCTGATTTAAATATTGATTGGGATATTCAAAACCCTATTGTTTCAGAAAAAGATAAAAAAGCAATGCCGTTTAAAACTTTTTTAAGCCCTTTTTAAAATGTCGATAAAAGACCTAAACTACCACCTACTTTTCTTTTTCGGCGCCGCGATAATTTCATTAATCGTCAATATGATCTTATTGAGATTTTCCCAAACGCTCGGAATTAGAAACAAAAATGACGTTATCATAAGATGGAGCAATGAATCGAAGCCCTCTTTGGGTGGAATTAGTTTGTTTCTTGGTTTTACATTTTCTACAGTTCTTTTCATGATTTTAGATCCCGAAACCAATATTTTCTCAAATACCTCTTTTGTCGGTTTATTTCTTGCCGCATCGCTAGCGTTTGTAATGGGATTGTCTGATGACGCCTATAATACAAGACCCGTTTTTAAGCTCATTATTCAAATCGTTTGCGGAATAACTTTAATCTTCACGGATACATCTATTGATTTATTTCATATTGCTTGGATTGATTACCTTCTTACAATATTATGGGTGGTAGTCTTAATGAACTCCTTGAATATGCTCGATAATATGGACGGAATAACGGGGACAACAGTCTTTTTCACGCTCCTTTCTTGTTTATTTTGTTGTTATTTCATTGGAAATTCTGAAGAACCCTATTGGATTTTTACAATTGTTGCCATGTTGGGAGCGCTTGTTGGATTTTTGAGATATAATATCAATCCGTCGAAAATCTTCATGGGAGATGCAGGTAGTCAGTTTATTGGTTTTTTTGTGGCATTTTTTACAATCAAATATTTGTGGAATTTAGGGTCAATTACTGAAAATCATTCTTGGGTTAGTTTGGTCATTACTTTAATTTCCCTAACTCCTGCTGCGGCGGATACATTAACCGTAGTTATTAATCGTGTTAAAGCGGGAAAATCTCCGATGGTTGGAGGTAAAGATCACACGACACATCATCTCGTTTACGCTGGTTTTTCTGATCGACAAGTTTGGTATGTTTTTACCTTGATTGGGTTTTTATCGTTTTTATTTAGCGTATTAATAATCTATCTTGTTCGTCACAATTCAATTTACATTACACCGATTTTCTTATTATTTTTTATTTTCGTTTTTTATCTTCTGTATCGAAATACGTTGAAATATTCCGAACCGAAAAAAAATGAATTGTGATTAATAAACTCAATTTTACTTTTATCTTATTCTTGATTTTATTCTTGAATGGTTGTACAGAACCATCCTCAAAAAATTACAATCATCCCGATAAGAACAAAAAATCTTCTACTTTTCCTGCCATTCCAAAATCAATGTATTTTTTTGGAGAAAAAATTAATCTTGAAGACGAAGATATTCGTGAGAGACTGGATCGAGAGATTATTACCAATGTTTACTTTCAGAGTTCAACAACTTTTGCATTGAAAAGAGCAAACCGTTATTTCCCTGAAATTGAACGAATATTAGCTGAAGAAAAGGTCCCAGAGGATTTTAAATATTTAGCAGTCATTGAAAGCAATCTATCGGAGGTTACAAGTCCGGTTGGTGCAAATGGTTTCTGGCAATTCATGCCTTTTACAGCAAAAGAGTATAATTTAATTATCAATGATGAGGTTGATGAACGTTTGAATTTAACTAAAAGCACTCATGCAGCTTGTGCTTTTATCAAAAACGCTCATGAAATATTTGGAGATTGGGTAAATGCTTGTGCTTCATACAACCGTGGCATTGGAGGCGTTCAGTCGGATATGAAATGGCAGAAAACCGACCATTATTTTGACACGGATATGAACAATGAAACGGGAAGGTATGTTTTTAGAGTCATGGCGATGAAACTAATAATGGAGAATCCAAAAAGTTATGGTTTTGATATTCCGAATTCTCAACTTTACAATCCATTTAAAACTAAAACAATTAAATCTGATAGAGAAATTTCGAATCTTGCTGAATGGGCAAAAAATAGAGGAATTAACTTGAAAATTCTTAGAAAACTTAATCCGTGGTTAATCTCTAACAAGTTAACGACTCGTCCGAGTGATTTTTCAATCAAGTTGCCATTAAAAAATGAAAATCTGAAAAATTTCAAGTCGTACAACTAAATCGAATGGCAAAGAATCAAACTGATTTGCGGGTTGATAACGATGAGGAGTTTATAACCATTTATGGCGCTCGAGAGCATAATCTAAAAAACATTGACCTTTCGATTCCAAGAAATAAACTAGTGGTTTTTACTGGTTTAAGTGGAAGCGGAAAATCATCCTTAGCATTTGATACCATTTTCGCTGAAGGGCAACGCAGATACATTGACACATTTTCAGCCTATGCTCGTCAATTCATTGGTGGATTGGAACGACCGGATGTCGATAAAATAAATGGTTTAAGTCCAGTTATTTCCATTGAGCAAAAAACCGTTTCACGTTCACCACGTTCAACAGTTGGAACAATAACTGAATTATACGACTTCCTACGATTACTTTTTGCTCGAGCTTCAACAGCTTATTCCTTGAATACGAACGAGCCAATGGTAAAGTATTCGGATGAAGCCATTGTTGAGCTCATTCAGCGCGATTTTGCAGACAAAAAAGTTGTTTTTCTTGCTCCAAAAATAAAAGGTAGAAAAGGACATTACCGAGAGCTCTTTGAACAGATTCTAAAAAATGGTTTCAACAAAGTGCGAGTTGACGGAAAATTACAGGACATTGAAAAAGGAATGCGTTTGGATCGTTACAAAATGCACGACATTGAAGTGGTTGTGGATCGATTAGTTATTGGTCAAGCAGAATCATCACGCATATACAATTCAATCGTAACTACCATGAAAATGGGCGATTCAAGCATGTTGGTAATGGATTTCGAAAATGGAAACGTAAGGCATTACAGTCGCTCCTTGATGTGTCCTACAACTGGAATTAGCTATCCAGATCCAGAACCGAATTTATTCTCCTTTAATTCTCCACGTGGCGCTTGTCCGACTTGCAATGGTCTTGGAGAAATTTCTGAAGTCGATTTGAATAAAATTATTCCAAATTCTCAACTTTCGCTAAAGAAAGGTGGTTTCGCTCCACTTGGTGAATACAAACGAACATGGATTTTTGAAAAAATTGAATCATTACTGATTAAAAATGGATTTAACGGTAATTCACCAATTCAAGAATATGAATCGGAACTTTTGAATTTTCTACTCTATGGCAACGAAGGAATGGAAATTTCACCGAAGTCAAATGTTGAATCGTTCGAGGGAATTATTCAGTTTATGACTCGATATGCCGAGGAAGGAAATAGGGCTATCCAACGTTGGGCGATGAGTTTCATGAATAAAAAACGATGTCCTGATTGCAATGGATCTCGCTTGAGAAAAGAAGCGTTACATTTTAAAATTGGAGATCAACAGATCGGCGATTTAACGCAAATGGAATTGAATGAGTTGTGGAATTGGTTTTCAGAAATTGAATTCAAACTTGATTCAGACAAAAATCGCATCGCTGTTGAAATCATCAAAGAAATTCGATCAAGATTGCGATTTATTTTGGATGTTGGCTTGGAGTATCTCACGCTGAATCGTTCTTCGAAAAGTCTTTCTGGAGGTGAGGCGCAACGAATTCGACTGGCCACACAAATTGGAACTGAATTGTTGAATGTATTGTATATACTCGATGAACCTTCGATTGGATTGCACCAACGCGATAATACTAAGTTAATTCAGTCACTTAAAAAACTTCGTGATACAGGTAATACGGTTTTGGTTGTTGAGCACGATAAAGAAATGATTGAAGAAGCCGATTTTGTGGTGGATATTGGTCCAAAAGCAGGTATTCACGGTGGACAAATTGTTTCACAAGGGAATTTAAATCAGATATTAAATTCAGATTCACTCACAGCAAAATATCTGAACGGAACAAAATCAATCGAAGTTCCAAAGTCGAGAAGAAAAGGAAATGGAAATGAACTTCGTCTCTCTGGAGCAAATGGACACAATTTAAAAAATGTCAATTTGTCGATTCCGTTGGGAACTTTTACCTGCGTGACGGGTGTTTCGGGGTCAGGGAAGTCGTCGTTAATTAATTACACGCTTTACCCCATTTTATTGAAACACATTTATGATGGGGTAAGAATTCCTTTGGAATACCAAAAAATCGAAGGTCTTGAACACATTGATAAAGTGATTGAAATTGATCAAAGTCCGATTGGTAGAACACCACGTTCCAATCCCGTTACATACACTAAAGTTTTTGATGAAATTCGAACATTGTTCGCTTCTCTTCCGGAATCCCAGATTCGCGGATACAAGCCAGGCAGATTTTCATTCAATGTCGCAGGTGGAAAATGCGAAACATGCAATGGTGGTGGTTTGAAGTTAATCGAAATGAATTTTCTTCCGGATATTTATGTTGAATGTGAAACGTGCAACGGCAAACGATACAACCGTGAAACCTTGGAAGTTCGATTCAAAGGAAAGTCCATTTCTGATGTTTTAAATATGACGATTGAGGATGCAGTTGTATTTTTTGAAAATCATCCGAAGATATTCCGAATTCTAGATACCTTAAAAAGTGTAGGCTTGGGATACTTGACGTTGGGTCAATCGTCAACCACGCTGTCGGGAGGTGAAGCGCAGCGAATCAAATTAGCATCTGAATTATCAAAAAAAGGAACAGGAAAAACGTTTTATATTTTGGATGAACCTTCCACCGGACTTCATTTCGAGGACATCAATATGTTGTTAGGTGTTCTCCAACGTTTGGTAAACGAGGGAAATACAGTTTTGGTCATCGAACATAATTTGGATATAATCAAAGTTGCTGACCACATCATTGATCTCGGATCTGAAGGAGGTCGTGGAGGTGGAAAAATTTTGTTTTCTGGAACTCCTGAAAAAATGATCCAAAAAGCAATTGATTTCTCTCATACTGCGAGATATTTAAAAGAAGAATTGGAGAGTTAATTGAATTAAATCGAAAACTTATTTCAGAATAGACAATTTGTCAGATTTTTAACATTGGTTTTATTCTTGTAAATGAAAAACATGTAATTTTGCACCTATCTATTTGATAGGACTTTTATTAATTAAATATATTTAAAATGGCATTAGAAATAACAGACGCGAATTTTGACGAATTGGTTATGAAATCGGATAAGCCCGTAATAGTTGATTTTTGGGCAGAGTGGTGTGGCCCTTGTCGCATGATTGGACCGTTGATCGATGAAATGTCGACAGAATTTGAGGGAAAAGCGGTGATTGGAAAAGTAAATGTGGATTCAAACTCAGCTGTTTCTGCGCAATTCAACGTTAGAAGTATTCCTACGGTTTTGTTCATCAAGAATGGTGAAGTAGTTGACAAATCGGTTGGTGCTGTTCCGAAGGCGAATTTGGTTTCAAAATTGGAAGCGTTATTATAACGTAATACAAACTTTTTAAGACCGTCAGTTATTGGCGGTTTTTTTTTGCCCTATGGAGAATTTCTTACGAAGATTAAAATATTATGGAATCGGCTTCGGTATCGGTTTGATTTTTGTCATTTTCTTTTTTAAAAATAAAGGTTGTGCTTGGACACCAGAAAACCGAGTAAAAACTGCGATTTTTGAGCGCTTACTTGTTATTAACGACGAAAATAAAAAAGAACTTGAAAAACTAGATCTTTCAGAAAAGGAGTTAATTCAGATATTGCGCAACAGTGATATTGACTTTCAAAAAAGTAAAAAAACAGATCAATTTAAAGTGTATCATTTTGATTGTAAAGCCAAATCAAGTAAAGAATTTATAGTGCTATTAACGTTGGGGAAAGAAAGTTTCTTGTCTGAAGTTCTATTGAAAGAAAAAAAGACAAGTCGCGCAACAAATTCTATCAAAGGAATAGGAGAAATTATCTATTTTCCAAAAGAAAGAAATTTTCTTTATGTGGATACCACGGATAAACTGAATTGTCAGAAAGAAGTTATTCTAGTTAAAGATAATGATCAATTATTTCAACGTATTCGGAAAAATGGATACATTGATTTTGAAAAATCAAATTTAAAAAGGAGGCCTAAGCCCGAACATTGTCTTGTTTTCAGGGATAAAAAGAATCGTGAAATTCGTGCATTTGCTTTATGGCACATGGATAAAATTGAAATATTTAAAATGGACTTGTCTTTCGATTCATCGTGTAAATAATTCCTTGTTAATAAGTTGAAATTTTCTTTAACTAATCAAACGAAGTCTTTTTTTAATTTTGAATAATGGAATTTACGGCAGAGCAAATAGCTGAAATACTTCAAGGTGAAATTGTTGGTGATAAAACAATAACCGTCAAAGGTTTAGCAAAAATTGAAGAAGGACACCCACAAGCACTTTCTTTTCTGTCCAATCCAAAATATGAGGAGTATATTTATACAACTCAATCAAGTATTTGCATCGTCAATAACACCTTTGAAGCTTCAAAAGAACTTCCTTCGACCCTTACTTTAATTAAAGTTTCAGATGCGTATGCCTGTTTTGCGAAATTGTTGGAAGTATACAATAATCTGGGCAAGAAAAATCCGGAAATCGAGCCGAATAGTTTCATTCATCCTTCAGCTGAAGTTTGTGAAGGACTTTATTTAGGATCATTTTCATACATAAGTAAAAATGCTCTTATTGGCAAAAACGTTACGATTTATCCAAATGTTTTTGTTGGAGAAGGAGTCAAGATTGGAGATAATTCGACCTTACATCCAAATGTAATTGTTTATCAGGATTGCCAAATCGGAAGTAATTGCATCATTCACGGAGGAACGGTAATCGGTTCTGATGGTTTTGGATTTGCTCCAAATGAGCAAGGAGAATTTCAAAAAGTCCCACAGATTGGAAATGTAATCATTGAAGATAACGTAGAGATTGGTTCTAATTGTTCAATCGATCGGGCAACGATGGGCTCAACCATTATCAGACGAGGAGTCAAAATTGACAATCTTTGTCAAATTGCGCACAATGTTGAGGTTGGTCAGAATTCAGCAATGGCTGCGCAAGTTGGAATAGCTGGTTCAGCAAAAATTGGTAGAAGTGTTATGATTGGAGGTCAAGCAGGAATTAGCGGACATTTGCACATTGCTGATGGAACGAAAATCGTTGCTCAATCAGGAATACCTTCGTCTGTAAAAAAATCAGAAACACTCATGGGTTCTCCTGGAATTCCGTTAGATGATTTTAAAAAATCCTATTTTGGATTCAGAAAATTGCCCTATATTTTAAATAAACTAGCCGAATTGGAAAAGGAGCTAGAAACTTTACGCAAAAAATAAGTATGTCAGAAAAACAGCGTACAATCAAAGAAAGCATTTCCTTAAACGGAGTTGGGTTGCATACGGGAGATCAAGTAAATATTGAGATTTGCCCGGCCCCAGATAATCATGGATACAAATTCCAGCGCACTGATTTACCTGAACAACCCATAATAAAAGCGGATGTCGAATTCGTTATTTCAACAGAAAGAGGAACAACTCTTGAATTCAAAGGTGCCAAAGTTCATACGACAGAGCATGTTCTTGCTGCACTTTATGGTTGTCAAGTCGATAATGCATTAATTAAAATTAACGGTACTGAAATTCCAATCTTGGATGGTAGTTCCAAGCCATACGTTGATGCCATTTTAAATGTTGGTTTTGAAGAACAAGAAGCAGAAAGAGAATATTTTGAGCTTACGGAGAATATACCGTGGGAAGATGCCGAAAAAGGCATCGAATTTCTTGCTATTCCTGATGTGAACTACCGTTTAACAGTTATGGTTGATTACAAATCTCCAGTTCTTGGTACTCAGCACGCGAGTATGTATAACATTGGTGAGTTCAATTCTGAGATTGCACCTTGTCGAACTTTTGTTTTCCTGAGGGAATTGGAATATTTGGCAACACATAATTTAATAAAAGGCGGAGATCTGGATAATGCAATCGTTCTTGTTGATAAAGCTGATATCAGTAAAGATGAGCTTAATCGGTTAGCTAAACTTCTTGGTAAAGAAAATTTACAGGTTACTATTGAGGGGATTGGTGTATTGAATAGCACGAAACTTCAATTTGAAAATGAACCTGCTCGTCACAAACTCTTGGATATTGTTGGTGATTTGGCCTTAGTTGGAAAACCAATTAAAGCACACATTTTAGCCGCAAGACCAGGACATTTTGGTAATGTTAGCTTTGCAAAAGTGTTGAAAGAACAGATTAAGAAACAACAAAGTGCTCCAAGAGATTTTGATTTAACAAAAGAACCGCTATATAACATCAATGATATTGAACGCATGCTCCCTCATCGTTTCCCATTTTTGATGGTTGACAAAATCATGGAAATTCAAGAAGAGTCGATTGTTGGTGTTAAAAATGTGACCATGAATGAGCCTATTTTTACGGGGCATTTTCCTGGGAACCCAGTTTTTCCTGGTGTTCTGCAAATTGAAGCTATGGCGCAAGTCGGTGGAATTTTCGCATTGAGTAAAGTTGAGGATCCAAATCTCTATTCAACTTATTTCATGAAAATAGATAATGTTAAATTCAAACAGAAAGTGCTCCCAGGAGATACGTTGGTATTTGAATTGAAATTGTTGTCTCCAATTCGACGTGGGCTTGTAGAAATGGGAGGTCAAGCTTATGTTAATGGAAAAGTTGTTATGGAAGCTGAAATGCTGGCTCAAGTAATTAAAGACAAAGCATGATAAGTCCACTTGCCTCCGTATCTGCAAATGCTCAAATCGAAGAAAATGTCCAAATTGACGCTTTTTCTACAATTTATGAGGATGTAATCATTGGAAAGAATACTCGAATTCATCCAAATGTAACTATCTATTCAGGAACAAGAATAGGAGAAGGTTGTGAGATTTTCCCGGGTGCAGTTATTGGTGTAATACCTCAAGATTTGAAATTTGATGGCGAGTATACGACGGTTGAAATTGGTAACAATACGAAAATCAGGGAATGCGTTACCATTCATCGTGGCACCAAGGACAAATGGAAAACGGCGATTGGTAATAATTGTTTGTTAATGACTTATGTGCATGTCGCTCACGATTGTCAGATAGGGAATAATGTTATTTTGGCAAGTTACACGGGTTTATCTGGGCATGTTGAAATCGATGACTGGGCAATACTCGAAGGAAAAGTTGCTGCACAACAATTCGTAAAAATTGGCAAACACGCTTTCATTGGTGGGGCATCTCTAGTCAGAAAAGATGTCCCGCCATACATTAAAGCAGCCAGAGAACCACTCACGTTCGCAGGAGTAAATTCTGTTGGAATGAGAAGAAGAGGGTTTTCAGATGAATTGGTTCGACAAATCGAGGATATCTATCGCATTCTATATGTGCAAAATAGTAACTTGTCAAAAGGAATAATTGCGGTAAGAGAAGCTATTGGAGTTTGTGAAAATCGTGATGAAATTCTTTCTTTCATTGAATCATCAGACAAAGGTGTTATTCGAGGTATGATTTAATATGTTCAATCGAGGTCAAGAAGTTGAATTACAAATTACCGATTACGCTTTTGGTGGTCGTGGAATTGCAAAAATTCAATCTGAAGAAGGTCAGTTTATTGTTTTTGTTGACAATACGTTTCCTGGTCAAGTCGTTCGAGCTAAAATTGATGTAAAACGAAAAAAGCACGCTGAGGCGAAGTTGATCGAGATATTAAATCGATCCAAACAAGAAACTCAGACTCAATTCCAAGAAATTTCAGGTGGTCCTTATATTCGAGTTCCAGTTGAGGTTCAAGAGGAAGTTAAGAAAGAATCAACATTAGAAACATTTTATCGTCTTTCAGGAATTCAAGAAATTCGTTCAAAATTTGATGTATTCATTTCGTCGCCTAATCATTATTTTTATCGCAATAAGATGGAGTATAGTTTCTCATCCATTGAACATTGTTTAGAAACTGATACAGAAAAAGACGACGCTTTTGCGCTTGGTTTTAAACGTAGAGGAACTTGGTGGAAGGTAGAAAGTTTGAATAAACCTTCTGGACTTTTTGATCAAGAATGGGAATCGAAACTTCATTTGATTCGAGAATTTCTTGAAAAAACGGATTTACCTGCTTGGCATCCACCTAAAAAGATTGGTTTTTTTAGACATATTGTCATTCGAAAGTCATTCGCGGAAGATAAACTGTTGGTAAATCTTGTTACATCATCTGTCGGATTCAAAGAATTCAATCGAAATGCTTTTGTAGAATTTGTTCTCTCCCTTTTTGGTGAACGAATCGCAGGTATTCAGCACACGGTAAATGACAATGTTGCGGATCGAGCGAAAATAGAAAATGGAGAATCCAAACTTCTTTATGGGAAACCTGTGGTAGAGGAAACTTTATCTGGACTGAAGTTTGAAATAAGTATGGAAAGCTTTTTTCAAACGAATCCGAAATGCGCTGAATTGCTGTATGCGAAGGCACTCGATTTTGTTTTTGAGGAGGAAATTGCTTCGGATAAGGTGGTGATGGATTTGTTTTGTGGAACTGGAACAATTGGGCAAATGCTGGCGAAGCGAAATCCAGATATTAAAATTGTAGGAGTGGATATCGTTGCAAAAGCAATAGAGGACGCAAAAACAAATGCCAAGAAAAACAATATCAATTCAATTTCATTTTTCGCTGCGGACGTAGGAAAGTTCCTGAAAGAATATCCAAATTATCAAGGAAACATCTCTACAATTGTATTAGATCCACCACGAGCTGGAATTGCGCCAAAAACGTTGCAAAAAGTAATCGAACTTGGAGCTGAAAATATTGTTTACATTTCGTGTAATCCTTCTACGCAAGCGCGAGATGCTTCAACCTTGCGAGATGCAGGATTTGAATTAGAGAAATATGCATTAGTTGATCAATTCCCACACACCGGGCATATTGAATCAATAGCGAAATTTAAGCGAAAATGATTGTTGAAATTCTGAGTATTGGCGATGAATTATTAATCGGACAAACGATAAACACGAACGCTTCTTGGATTGGCTCTGAACTTTCGAAAATGGGAGCACGTGTTATCCGAGTTAAAACAATTTCAGACGATAAAACTGAAATCATTTCGGCACTTGAAAATCTTCATCCAACTACAAATTGTTTAATCATAACAGGAGGTCTCGGTCCAACCAAAGATGATATTACAAAACATACACTTTGTGAATTCTTCGATACCGAACTTGAAATTCATCAACTAACCTTGGAGAAAATTCAAGCGTATTTTGCAGCACGAAATCGTCCGATGTTGGAATCGAATAATTTACAAGCAGCACTTCCGAAAAATTGTATTATTCTAAACAATAGTTACGGAACGGCAAGTGGAATGTGGTTTGAAAAGAATGATGTCATCACGATTAGTTTACCTGGTGTACCTTACGAGATGAAAGGAATAATGACAGAGGAAGTTTTTCCACGACTAAAATCAAGATTTAACCTAAAAGCCATTTATCACCAAACGGCATTGACTCAAGGAATTGGAGAATCCTTTCTTGCTGAAAAAATAAAAGATTGGGAAAATCGCATTCGCGAAGAGGGATTCGGTTTGGCTTATTTGCCTTCACCCGGAATGGTTAAATTGAGAATTACTTCATACAACGGAGCATCTGACTCGAATAAAATTGATTCGTATTTTAAGGAATTAAAGTCAATTATTCCCGAAGCACTTTGGGGATTTGAACAAGATACCATACCTGAAATAATTGGGAAATTACTTTCTAAAAAATGTTTGACCATTGGAACCATTGAAAGTTGCACAGGCGGACTGTTAGCGAATACAATTGTCAGTAATTCAGGTGCTTCTCATTATTACACAGGTTCATTGATTACATACAGCAATGACCAAAAACATCGGTTGGCGAATGTTTCAGTTGACGCAATTTTAAGTCACGGAGCCGTAAGTGAAGAAGTTGCAATGCAAATGGCAAACGGAGCAAAAGAGCGATTGGGTGTTGATATTTGCATCGCAACGACTGGAATTGCTGGACCCAACGGAGGCACGGAGGATAAACCTGTTGGTTTAGTTTGGATTGCCATTGCGTTTAAAAATAAAACGATTGCCAGGAAATTTCAATTTGGCGACAATCGGGAACGAAATATGCAAATGACCGTATTGTCTGCGCTAAATTGGTTAAGATTCGAACTCGAAAATTTTTAAAGTCAACGATATCCTTTTCTTACTTTATCTTCTTTTTTCTTTTCCTTCGATTCGATAAGTATATTGAACCATAATGCTACGTGGTGGTTCAATTTTAAGAGGCCTTAACGAATAAGTTCGATTCAAGATATTTGTTCCAATCACTGCTAGTTTATGAGATTCATTCAAATTGTAGGATAACCTAGCATCAAAAATCCAATTTCCAAAGCGATGCGAATCATAGTAATCCATATAACGTAAATCTTGAAGCCAATTTCCAATGTCTGATGTTGTATCAGTTGTTAATTCTTCGAAATCTTTAATAATGGCGTCCATATTCACGATTTTCGAGAAATACTTCGCACTCAAACCAATTGATAATTTTTTCTTGTATGTAAATTCAGCATCAAACTTAGCATTGTGCAGAAAACGATATTTGAGAATTCTATTAGATGGATCCAAGGAAGTTGAATTGTAAGTAAATATGCGATTCAATGAATCTTGGGCATAAACGAAATCAGGAGTCAACGTTTTTGGAACAATGTAATTATATCCCATTAAAAAAGTGAGGGAGGAATTTTCAGATAAATTCGCCTGACCTGCAAATGACACATCTAATCCCGTGACACGTGATTCTCCAGTATTTAAAAACATAAATCCTGCAGATTGACCCAGTGTTTGAGGATCTCCAGTGAATTGCCTCCAAATTCCAAACATGTATTCGATTGTGTTCTGATATTGTTGCCAGAATCCAGCGATGTCTAAATAACCCATCACACCACCGAGTTTTAATCCTTGTTTTATTCCAATTTCTGCATTCCAACTGCTTTCCGGTTTCAAATTAGGATTTGGGAAAACACCAAAATTACCAACACCAGTTCTTATGAATCGTTCCGTAATCGTAGGAAAACGATACCCTTGACCATAGGATGCGCGAAGAAATGTTTCTTGATACAACTTTAAACTCGCTCCAGCTCTGAAGATTGGTTTTAATGCTGTAATTGTATCATTTAATTGAAAGTACTCTAATCTTCCTCCGACTGAAACGTTCAAGGCTTTATTGAATTTACTTTCCAGTTGTGTGTATGCTGAGATGTTTAGCATTTGATTGTTAGGCGATCCTGAACCAACGTAGATATTGGCAAAGGAATTTGTAAATGTTGATGCCACTCCACCTATGAAGTCTAGATTTTTCAATTCTGGATAACTTTTTTGAAACATGTAATCTCCGTAAAATGTCGTCGCACGATTGGATTGATTGGCGCTCATTTCGTTATCCACATGTAAAATTCGAGTTCTGAAATAATGTTTCCCATCTGTTTGAGTAAAAAGATTCACGAATGGATCGACATTAAAAATGAACTGATCCTGAAGGAAAATGGCACCCGGATATGCTCGATACAAACCACTTGAATCGTTTAGCCATGCCAAAGGCATATTCGTATGCATCAACATGAAATTACCATTTGATCCGTAACTCAAGCCTTTGATTTTCTTGGAACGATAGCGTAAATTGAAATTAATTCTTCCTCGTTTTGAAATCAAATCTCGTTCTGAAAAATTGGTGATTGTATCGGGAAATACAGTTGCTACAATCGAATCCGTTTTAGGTGGCCCAATATAACCGTGATCGATATTTACATTTCCTCCAACGACCAAATCCAAATTTCCAAACATTTGTGAGTGTAAGAAATTCACCCCGTAAATTCCAGGATACTGACTCCACCATTTCATTGATTTATCTTGTGGAGAAGAATAAGCACCAGAATAAACATTGATTTTTGTCAACGGCTTTGATTTCGGATAAGCAGTTCGAATATGAACGGAACCTGACAAGGCAGAACTTCCTGAAAGAACTGAGGCTGCGCCTTTTATGACTTCAATCTGACTTATGTTCTCCACTGGGATGAAACCCCATTCTGGTCTTCCTGCATCACCTGAAAGCATAGGCATATCGTCCACAATTACTGCAACTTTGGAACCGACACCAAACGTAAACCCACTTCCTCCGCGTATTTGAGGCTCGCCATCCAATATATTTAGTCCAGGTGTTTGATCCAACGCTGTTTCAATACTACGCGTATTTTTGTTTTCAATTAATTCGGGCTTTAGAACTACCATGGTAACTGTTTGTTCCTCAATGGGTTTATCAAACTTTCCTACTTTTATTTCAACTTGTTTTTGATTTACGACGAAAGGTTGTAAGTTGAAATTGATTTCCAAGGTTTGATTTTCAATTACGTTTATTGTAATTGTATCCGATTTCATCCCTGTAAATTTACAAACCAAACGTGCTGGTCCAGAAGGAATTATTAAATCGTAGTTACCTTTTTCATCTGTTGTTGCACCAACAGTTATATCTTTTCTATATATAATAGAGGCTCCTTGAATAGGTTGATTTGCATCGTCTTTTACAATGCCTTTTACAGATCCCTTTTGACTGAAAGAAATAAAGTATAACCCAATAAATGAAATTCCAAAAAGAACTTTCATTTCATCAAGGAACTAGTATCTTGAAAGAACTATTAAGCTGATTTGAATAAATAAAGTAAATACCTGTTTTAAACTTTAAGTTTTCTGCTGCAGACGAATCAATAATTTTAGAAATTGAACCATCCAAATTGTAAATTATCAATTTTCCAGAAATATTTTTTATAATTAATCCATCACTATATGCA
>Ga0194116_10001581_pt1 | contig 32017 bp, 31 predicted proteins | sample TA2MahsurfametaG_4_FD_148617 | JGI IMG/M metagenome (GOLD analysis project Ga0194116, IMG submission 148617) | Freshwater microbial communities from Lake Tanganyika, Tanzania - TA2015008 Mahale S9 surface | ecosystem: Environmental > Aquatic > Freshwater > Lake | place: Tanzania: Lake... | reverse complement strand
CGCATGACCCGATTTGTACCTCGCGAACGTCTTGAGGTCGCAGCGAACAAAGCTTACTGGGACCCTGCCCGTACGCCCAAAATCGACCGCGTCGTGATGTTGCCCATGCCCGAGGCCAACGCACGCACGGCAGCGCTGCTCTCCGGTCAGGTTGACTGGATCGAGGCACCGGCGCCCGACGCAATCGCCACGATCCGCAATCGCGGTTTCACCGTCTATTCCAACCAACAGCCGCACGTGTGGCCGTGGCAGCTTTCGTTTGCTGAAGGCTCTCCCTGGCTGGACAAGCGCGTACGTCACGCTGCGAACCTGTGCGTAGACCACGCGAGTCTGCAGAAGCTGCTCGGTGGCATGATGGCAGTTCCGAAGGGAACGGTTGATCCGACCCACCCGTGGTGGGGCAACCCGTCGTTTGACATCAAGTTTGATCCGAACGCAGCGCGCAAGCTCATGACCGACGCAGGCTTTTCCGCGAGCAAGCCGGTTCGGGTGAAGGTGCAGATCTCGGCCTCCGGCTCGGGTCAGATGCAGCCCCTGCCCATGAACGAGTTCGTGCAGCAATCGCTTAAGCAGTGCTTCTTTGATGTCACCTTTGACGTTATCGAGTGGAACACGCTGTTCACCAACTGGCGCCGTGGTGCAAAAGACCCGACCGCCAATGGTGCGCACGCGACCAACGTGAGCTTTGCGGCAATGGACCCCTTCTTCGCAATGGTCCGGTTCACGTCCACCAAAACATTCCCGCCGGTGTCAAACAACTGGGGATACTTTGGCAATGCTGAGTTTGACAAGCTGATCTCCGATGCGCGGACCACCTTCGAAGACAAAGCCCGTGATGTGGCACTTTCCCGCCTGCACAAACGCATTGTTGAAGAAGCCCCGTTTGTCTGGATCGCTCACGACGTCGGCCCCAGGGCAATGTCCGCCCGGGTGAGAAACGTTGTTCAGCCTCGCAGCTGGTTCATCGACATTGCAACGATGTCGATGCAGTAAGTTCGCGGTGGCGCCGCGCCCTGGCCTGTGCCCGGGCGCGGTGCAAATAGCGTAATCGATCGCAGCCTTGCTGTCCTATCTGATTCGTCGTCTCGTCTACGCGCTACCCATCATGCTGGGGGTGGCGCTGGTGTGTTTTGCGCTCGTTCACATTGCACCGGGTGATCCGCTGGTCTCGGTGCTTCCGCCCGACGCATCTGCCGAACTGGCAGCCCGCATTCGTCAGCTCTACGGCTTCGATCGCAGCTACCCGGAGCAGTTCGTGTCATGGCTGTGGCGCGCCATTCAAGGCGATCTGGGCACCTCCATCGCCACCGGCCGGCCGGTGCGCGATGAGGTCTTCCGCGCAGTCGGCAATACGCTGCGACTGGCCGCAATTGCCACGCTGATCGGTTTCATCCTCGGGTCGCTGTTCGGCTTTGTCGCCGGCTACTTCCGAAACACCTGGATTGATCGGCTTGCGTCGTTTCTGTCGGTGCTCGGCGTCAGCGTGCCGCACTACTGGCTGGGCATGGTGCTGGTCATTGCGCTGTCGGCGCTCACGGGAATTCTGCCTGCCAGTGGCGCTGGCCCTGGCGGTTCAGACCGCTGGGCCTGGGACTGGGAACACATGCGGTTTATGGTGCTGCCCGCACTCACGATGTCGGTTATCCCAATGGGAATCATCGCCAGAACCGTGCGTGCGCTGGTGGCCGACATTCTTGAGCAGGAATTTGTCATCGGTCTGCGCGCCCGCGGCCTGACTGAGTTCGGCGTCTTTCTTCATGTCGTCAAAAACGCTGCGCCCACCGCACTTGCCGTGATGGGCTTGCAACTGGGTTACCTGCTGGGTGGATCCATTCTCATTGAAACCGTGTTCTCCTGGCCGGGCACCGGATTCCTGCTCAACTCGGCAATCTTCCAGCGCGATTTGCCTTTGTTGCAGGGAACCATCCTGGTGCTCGCCATGTTCTTCGTGCTGCTCAACCTGTTGGTCGATATGGTGCAGGGCACGCTCGACCCACGGATTTCGCGCGGCTGATGGCCATCACCATGACCTCCAGCAACCTTTCCCCAACTGCTGTCGAGCGCTCGCAGGGTTACTGGACCGGGGCAGCCCGCAAGCTGTTGCGTGACCCGGTTGCGGTGGGCTCGGGCCTGATTGTGCTGACGCTGCTCATCCTGGCCGTATTTGGACCGTGGCTCGCGCCCGCCGATCCTTACGCCTCATCGATGCTCGGCCGCCTGAAGCCGATTGGAAGCCCCAACTATGTTCTCGGCAGTGACGAGCTCGGGCGCGACATGCTGTCGCGGCTCATCGTCGGTGCCCGTCTCTCTTTATTCATGGGCCTCACACCCGTACTGCTTGCCTTCGTGATCGGCACGTCACTCGGGCTGCTCGCGGGCTATGCGGGCGGCTGGATCAATAGCGCCATCATGCGAACCGTGGACGTGCTGTACGCGTTCCCCTCGGTGCTGCTTGCCATTGCGCTGTCTGGCGCGCTCGGCGCAGGCATCTTCAATGCCCTGCTCTCGCTCACCATCGTCTTCACGCCGCCAATCGTTCGTGTGGCGGAAAGCGTCACCACGCAGGTCCGGGGCCGCGACTTCGTTGAGGCCGCCCGGGCATCCGGCGCCAACGCGCTGACCATCGTTCGCGTTCATGTGCTTGGCAATGTGCTGGGCCCCATTTTCGTGTATGCCACCAGCCTGATCGCGGTATCAATGATCCTGGCGTCGGGGCTCAGCTTCCTGGGCCTGGGGGTTCGTCCCCCCGAGCCGGAATGGGGCTTGATGCTGAACACCCTGCGCACAGCCATCTACACGCAACCTTGGGTGGCGGCGTTGCCCGGCGCAATGATCTTCATCACCTCGATCGCGTTCAACCTGCTGTCGGATTCCCTGCGCTCGGCCATGGATGTGAAGAACTGATCGTGGGCGCTTCCCTTTCCCGTCCGGGCTCCGCCGCGCCTCTGCTCGAGATTCGCGGCCTGGTCAAGCACTTTCCTCTTACTGCGCCGATTGGTGCAAAGCGCCCGGTGGTCCGCGCGGTGGATGGCATTGATTTCCGCGTGTTTGCTGGCGAGACGCTTGGCGTAGTCGGAGAGTCGGGTTGCGGCAAAAGCACCACCGCGCGTCTGCTGATGAATCTCATCAGCCCCACCGCCGGCGAAATCATTTTTGACGGCTGCCAGGTCGGTTCGTCCCAGATGCCGATGAAGACCTTCCGTCGCCAGGTCCAGATGGTGTTCCAGGACAGCTACGCATCGCTCAACCCCCGGCTCACCATCGAAGACTCGGTGGCCTTCGGACCCCAGGTGCATGGCACGCCAGCGCGAGAAGCGCTCGCAAGAGCGCACGATCTCCTCGCGCGAGTCGGTCTGGAGCCCGGCCGATTCGCGGGCCGCTATCCGCACGAGCTGTCAGGCGGGCAGCGACAGCGCGTCAATATCGCACGCGCACTCGCGCTTCAGCCCCGCGTGGTCATCCTCGATGAGGCGGTGTCGGCGCTTGATAAATCCGTCGAGGCGCAGGTCCTCAACTTGCTGCTCGATCTGAAAGCAGAGTTCGGCCTCACCTATATTTTCATCAGCCACGACCTGCACGTGGTCCGCTATGTCAGCGATCGGGTCATGGTGATGTATCTGGGCGAAGTGGTCGAAGTCGGCCCTGCTGAACAGCTGTTCGAATCGCCTCGCCACCCATACACGCAGGCGCTTACCCAGTCGATGCCGTCGATGGACCCCGACCACCGCACCGAGCATGTGCCTTTGGCTGGCGATCCCCCCAACCCGATTGACCCACCCACCGGATGCCGATTCCATCCAAGGTGTCCGCAGGCCGCACCGGTCTGTTCGCAAAAGGCTCCCTCACTCGCAGGCCCTCACCCAGCCGATGCGGTGTCGTGTCTGATGCATGCCGCTGATTCTGGTCACCCGCTCGCGGGCACAACCGCCAGTGGGGCGCGGAGCTGATCGATGACCACCGCAGCGCCCGCCAACCCGTTGGTCAGCATTCAGAATCTCACCGTACGATTCAACCGTGGCGCACGCCCCGTTGATGCGGTCAACGGCGTTGATCTGCAGATTTCACGCGGCGAGGTGGTGGCGCTCATCGGCGAATCGGGCTCTGGCAAAAGCGTCACGCTGCGCAGTCTGATGCGCCTTCATCCCTCGAAGTCCACCCGCATCGGCGGACAGATTACCGTCGATGGAATCGACGTGATGGGGCTCGGCGGTCGCGCCCTGGCGGACTATCGGGGTGCCATCGCTGCAATGATCTTCCAGGAGCCGCTCACGGCACTCGACCCGGTCTACACACTGGGTGACCAGATCGTCGAAGCGATCCGTCGACACGAATCAATCAGTATTGCCGATGCCCGCAAACGAGCCCTTGAGCTTTTTGAACGGGTTCGGATTCCGAGCCCCGAGCGGCGACTAGCCGCGTATCCGCATGAAATGTCGGGCGGCATGCGTCAGCGCGCCATGATCGCACTCGCTCTGGCCTGTCGCCCCAAGCTGCTCCTTGCGGACGAACCCACCACAGCGCTTGACGCCACGGTTCAGATTCAGGTGCTGCTTCTGTTGCGCGAGCTGCAGCGCGAACTGGGGCTCGCCGTGGTGTTCGTCACCCATGATCTCGGTGCAGCCGTCGAAGTGGCCGACCGTATCGCGGTCATGTACGCCGGCCGTATCGTTGAAGAGGGCAGCACCCGCGACGTCATTCGGGCACCGGCGCACCCCTATACGCTCGCGCTGCTCCAGAGCCGCGCGGAAGGCTCCATGGCCCGCGGCCAGCGACTCCAAACCATACCCGGCAGCCCGCCTGATTTGTCGCGTCTGCCCCCAGGCTGCGCGTTTGCCGACCGTTGCCCCCTGGCCGATGTCACCTGCCGGAGCACGCAACCGCCGCGAGTGGTCGTGGCGCCCGAACACGCCAGCCGCTGCCTGCGCAGCCATGAACTTCTGTCGAAAGCGCCCTGATGACCGTTCTTCACGACCCAGCCCACGCGTTTGTCCCCTATCCCTCAGTCGATGTCCCCAGAGCGTCCACGGGTCCGCTTGCGGGGCTTTCGTTTGCGGCCAAAGACCTGTTTGACGTTGCCGGTTATCCAACGGGTGGTGGCAGCCCACTTGTTCTCGCGATGTCCGGGATCAAGACACGCACCGCCGAGAGCGTGCAGCGGTTGCTTGACGCCGGCGCTTCGCTGGTTGGCAAGACCGTCACCGACGAGTTGGCGTTTTCGCTGAATGGCCTTAACGCCCACTTCGGGGCGCCCATCAATGGCGCTGCACCCGATCGGATCAGTGGCGGATCGTCGTCCGGCTCTGCATCGGCCGTATCCAACCGACTGGTCGATACCGCGCTGGGCACGGATACCGGTGGATCGGTTCGAGGCCCTGCCAGCCACTGCGGCCTCTACGGACTTCGGCCAACCCACGGCAGGGTAAGTCTGGCGGGTTCGCTGGATCTCGCCCCCAGCCTGGATACCTGCGGCTGGTTCGCCCGCGATATCGCAACCTTCTCACGCGTAGCCAATGTCCTGCTCGAGGGCGACTCCACCGAGCTTCCCGGAACGCTGCGCCTGCTGTGGCCCGAAGACATGTGGTCACTCGCAGTTCCCGCTGCACGCGAGGCGCACGCAACAGCCATCGAACGGGTACGCAAGGCCTTGGGCGAGCCCGAAGTGATCACGATCACGCTCGAGTCGCTGGAGTCGCTCTACTGGTCGTTCCGCTACATCCAGGGCCGGGAAGCCTGGAACACGCATGGCGCAATGCTCACCCGCTATCAGCCGCCGCTGGGCCCGGGCGTGGCCGAGCGTTTTGCCTGGTCAAGCCAGGTGACCGATGCGCAGGTTGCTGAAGCGCGAGCATACCGACTGAAGTACACGGCACACGTTGATGCCCTGCTCGGACGCGGCGGCGTGCTCCTGATGCCCACCATGCCGGATATCGCGCCGCTTCGTGCCACTGGCGAGGCCGATCTTGAGGACTACCGCAACCGCGCTCTTCGCATGTTGGCGACCGCAGGCCTGTGCGGGTTGCCGCAACTGTCTATGCCGCTGTCGTCACGGTCTGGTGCACCGCTGGGGCTCAGCCTGCTTGGCCCCAGAGGGTCCGACCGTGCGCTGATCGCGCTCGCGGATCGCGTCGCCAGCCTCTGACCCAAGGACACCCGATGAGCGCACCACTTGACTGCGTGATCCGAAACGCCCGTCTCGCTACGGCCTCCGACACCGTCGATTGCGACATCGGCATCCGCGCGGGCCGTATCGCCATGCTTGGCGATTCGCTGCCGCAGGGCAGCCGCGAGATCGACGCTGCGGGTCGTACGGTGACCCCCGGCGGCATCGATGCTCATTGCCATCTTGATCAGCCGATGGAGCCACCGGTCCGGATGGCTGACAACTTCGACACCGGCACGCGCTCCGCAGCCTGCGGCGGTACGACCACGGTGATTCCCTTCGCAGCGCAGGCAAAAGGCGCCAGCCTGAAGGCTGCGGTAGCTGACTACCATCAGCGCGCCGACGGCAAGGCCCATGTCGACTACGCGTTCCATCTGATCGTCAGCGACCCGACTGAAGCGGTCTTGACGGCCGAACTGCCCGCACTGATACGCGAGGGTTACACGTCGTTCAAGCTCTACATGACCTACGACGATCTGAAGCTCGACGACGGTCAGATTCTCGATGTACTGGCGGTTGCCAGACGCGAGGGGGCGATGGCCATGATCCACGCCGAGAACGCTGACTGCATCGCATGGCTGACCAAGAAGCTTGAGGCGGCTGGCCAGACCGCTCCCCGCTTCCACTCACACTCGCGCCCGATGCTCGTTGAGCGCGAAGCAACCCACCGAGCCATCTCGCTCGCCGAGCTGATCGACGTGCCGATTCTCATCGTTCACGTGTCCGGGCGCGAGGCGGTGGAGCAGATTCGCTGGGCACGTGGCCGAGGACTGAAGATCTTCGCGGAAACCTGTCCCCAATACCTGTTTCTGACGGCAGCCGACCTTGGAATCGATGACAGCTATCTAGGTGCGAAATGCGTCTGCAGCCCGCCACCGCGCGACGCGTCGAACCAGCAGGTCATCTGGGACGGTCTGGCGGACGGCCTCTTCACCGTTCTGTCGTCCGATCACGCACCCTTCAATTACGACGACCCGGCAGGCAAGAAACCCGGCGGCAGGGAGGTTCCGTTCGCCTACATCCCCAACGGAATTCCCGGCATCGAAACCCGCTTGCCGCTGCTCTATTCAGAGGGCGTGTTGGGTGGGCGAATCACCATCAACCGATTCGTCGAACTTACGTCCACGCAGCCAGCCAAAGCCTACGGCCTGCATCCGCGCAAGGGCACGATCGCGGTTGGCTCGGATGCCGATCTCGTGATCTGGGATCACCGCGAGGTCTTACTCAGCAACGCGATGTTGCACCACGCCGTTGATTACACGCCATACGAAGGCATGTCGCTGAGGGCCTGGCCGGGTCTCACCATGCTGCGCGGGCAGATTGTGTGGGATGGCAAACAGTTCACGTCGCCCGCGGGTGGCGGGCAGTTTCTCCGATGCGGGATGCCCAGCATTCTTCCATCGGGTGTAGGACACTGACGACTCCGGCCCATGCGCTTATTGCTCATCAATCCCAATATCTCAGAGAGCGTGTCCGAGCTGATCGCTGCCGAGGCGAAGCGAACCGCCTCCGCTGGCACTGAGATCAGCATCGTCACGGCGCCGTTTGGTGTTGCATATATCGAGACCCGCTTTGAGGCGCTGATAGGCGCCTATGCTGTGGCCCAGCTGGCCGCTGAGCACTATTCAAGCGTTGACGCCATCGTGGTCGCCGCGTTTGGCGACCCGGGCCTGCCGGCGCTGCGCGAGGCGATCCCAGTGCCGATCATCGGAATGAGCGAATCGGCATTCGCCACCGCAACGCTGCTCGGACAGCGCTTTTCGATCATCGCAATCTCGTCACGCATCAGTGCCTGGTATCGCGAAACTGTAGAGCGATGTGGGCTTGAGGGACGCCTTGCCAGCATTCGCACGCTCGACAAGCCGCTTGCCAACATCAGCTCGGTGCAAACCGATCAGGCTCAGCAGCTGTTGGCACTGTGCGAGTCTGCGGTGCGCGAGGACGGCGCCGATGTGCTGGTGATCGCAGGCGCCCCCCTGGCGGGACTCGCTCGCCAGATTCGCGACCGCCTTCCGGTTCCGGCCATCGACGGCGTCTCGTGTGCGGTTGCACAGGCCGAAGCGCTTGCAGCCTTATCGCCCAGACACGCCACTGCGGGCAGCTTCGCCCCGCCTCCGGTCAAACCCCACCGTGGACTTCCCGATTCGCTGGCCGGTCTGCTTGAGACAGGCCGAGCCCGCGCCTAGGCGTACTTCTGCCGCAACATTCCCGGTTGCTTTTGTCTGCTACGACGGAGACCTTGATATGAATGCTCGTCCTCTATCCCCTCTGCGCCACACCTGGATTGCGCTGCTCGTCGCGCTCGCAACGGTAGTGCCTTCGATATCGCATGCGCAGGCACCGGCACCCTATCCTTCAAAGCCGATTCGGATGGTGGTCCCGCTTGCTGCAGGAAGTGCGGTGGATAACGCCGCCCGTGTGCTCACGCAGAAGATGGCGGAAGGCCTGGGCCAACCCATCGTCGTCGAGAACATCGCCGGGTCATCCGGGTTGATCGGTGCCGAACGCGTGGCGCGCGCCGCGCCCGATGGCTACACCATGGGTGGATTCAACGACAGCGTCCTCACGATGATTCCGCACATCTTTCCCAAAATGCCCTGGAACGCCCTGACCGACTTTGCCCCGCTTTCGCTTGCCGCAACGATCGAGTGGGGCATGGTGGTACGCCCAGAATCGCCGCTGCGCTCTGTCGCTGATTTCATTGCTGCAGCCAAGGCCACTCCCGGCAAGCTCAATTACAGCTCGGGGGGCAATGGCAGTCCGCAGCATATCGCCATGGCGCTGCTTGCCAGCAAGGCTCAGTTGCAGATGCAGCATGTGCCCTACAAGGGCGCAACGCCTGCGGCGGTTGCCGTGGCATCGGGCGAAGTCGACGCGGCAATGCAGGGCCTGGGCACCGTCACCGCGCTGATTCAGTCGGGCAAGGTACGGCTGCTCGCCGTCTCGACACCGAAGCGTCTGCCGCAGTATCCCAACGTACCAACGGTGGATGAATCGGGGCTGCCCGGCTACTTCTTCAACTCGTGGTTTGCCATGGTGATGCCAGCGGGTACGCCTAAAGACATCATCGATCGACTGCATGGCGAAATGCGACGAGCGCTCGCGGATCCTCCCACCCGCGAGAAGCTGCTGGGCTTTGGTCTCACGCTGCGGGGCTCAACGCCTGAAGAGCTTGGCACAGCCATACGCGCTCAGTTCGAGTTGTATCGAAGCCTGATCCAGGAACACGGTATCAAGTCTGAGTAACTCCCTCTGCCATCGAGCCCGCCGCATGACGGGCCGCGCGATAGCCAAACACAAGCGCCGGCCCCAGGGTGATTCCAGGACCAGGATACGTTCCACCCATTGCCGAGCTCATATCATTGCCGCAGGCAGATAAGCCCGCGATCGGCTCAAGGCGCTGGTCCAGCACTCTGGCGTCGGCGTCAGTACGCAGACCCATGCTTGACCCGATCGGCGCCGGCGTGACCCGCACAGCAAAAAATGGCGCCGAGTCAATGGGACTCAGGCAGCGGTTGGGTGCGGTGTCAGGGTCGCCGTTATACCGGTTAAGCGCATAGTCACCCTTACCAAACTGCAGATCACGACTCGACCTCGGGCTCGCATGGCGCTGATCAAGCACACCACCAATCGAGAGCGCCGCATCCAGTCCATCGCCTGTATTGCCCTCGAAGGCGAGCGACATCGGCAGGTCACGCTCGGGCATCAGCCTGCTTCGCCAGGCAGAACTCGATGACGGTCCACCGGTTGCCAACACCACACCGCGCCGCGCATGTATTCGCCAACGAACGCCGTTTGAATGAACCCATGCGCCCGTGACACGCCCGTGCTCGATGCAGAGCGTCTCAAGCGATGTATTCATGGACAACGCACCACCAATCTGGCGGTAGCTGAACAGCAGTCGCCCAACCAGAGCATTACCCAGCAGCAGCCGCGTTCCGCGCGGACAGCGAAACCGGTCGGCCAGATACCGCACGAGGATACGACTGGCAATTGATGACGACTGCAACGATCGCCAGGGCCGGATGAGGTGGCGGATTTCGTCCCTTCCCACCATCATCCCGCCCAGGACCATGAATTCGTCACGCGGCGGGCGCAGCAGTTGAAAATCACTGCCCAGGCGCCTGCCGTCAAAGGGAACCGGCGACAGGGCACGCCCCCCCTTGTGCACCGCCAGGCTGCTCAGCGTGATAGTCGGGATAGGGCGAGTTTGCTTTGAACCGAACCTCGGTGTTCTCTGCAAGGTAATCGAGCATCTCTGGGCCAGTGGCCAGGAGCGTTTCGCGCAGTTCAACAGCGCCATGCGCGCCAACCTCACCCTCAAGATAGCGCCGGGCGCTTGACAGATCATCGGGGGTCGGCGTTGCCTGGCTTTGACGGCTACCAGGCACCCAGATTGTGCCCCCCGAGGTGGCAGTGGTGCCGCCAATGAGCGCAGTCTTCTCGCACAGCAGGACATCCATGCCTTCCATGCGACCAACGAGCGCCGCGCTCAGACCGGCTGCGCCAGAGCCGAATACCAGCCAGTCGACCTGCTGCTCGCCGGGAGCGTGGGGCATCATTGCACCGCGTACCCGCTTGCCACCAGGTACGCAAGACAACGCTCGCGAATCAGTTGTGCGCGATCGGGCGCTGACAAATGCCGATGCTCGAGCGCCGGAACCTCAAGCTCAATTTCCGTCGAGGCGGGTATCGCCGCCAGAAACTCTCGGAGGGGCAACTCGCCTTCGCCCGGATAACGTCGCATTGTTCGCGCTTCGGTGGCGGCATCGACATCGGCGGGTGCCTTGGCGCTTGCGTCGCAGAGCTGAGCAATGCATACCTCAGCAGGCGACAGCCCCTTCACCTCGCCCAACTCGCTTGCCCCGCGTTGCAGATGCAAGGGATCAAGCATGAGCCCCAGCACCGGAGAATTCACCTGGCGCAACAGAGCAAGCGCCGCGCGCAGCGTGCTGCACGCGCTGTAGGAAACCGTTTCCACCGCGATTCGAAGTCCTGCCGAATTCGCAGCCTCGGCATAATGGCCCAAAAACTCAACCAGGGATGCGTCGAGGTCGCGATACACACAAGCGATCAGGGTCTTGGCACCCAACTCGGCTGAGGCATCAACGACTGGCTTCAGATGCTCGAGCGTTGTCTCAGGCCACAGGTGAAACGTGGACACATTGGAGAGAGCGGTGCCGCTGGCTGCGAGCGCCCGCCCAAGTGCCTGTCTGGACGACCCGACAGAAATTGAACCGTATCGCCACGGTTCCGACAGGCGTCGCGAAGTCAATCGAAGCCCAACCGAGCGGAAGCCCGACGCACCAGCGGCTTCGATGATGTCGAGCGGCCCGACGTCGGCAAGGCTCAGATAGCCAAGGGTGATCATGGGTGGTGCTCCTGAAACGGTTCGGGTCACAGGTCCATCGCGACGGCCCGCGCAGCATTGGACCATCGCCCAGCACCCCGTACCTCCGCTTAATCGAGCTTCAGCTTGGCCGCATCAATCAAGACACCGTTTCGCTCGCTGAAGGACTTCATCAATCGCGCTAACCTGTCGGGCGACGTGTCCTCCGCAGGCACCAGACCCATGTTTGTGAACCGCTCCAGCATGTCGCGGTCCTGCATGATCTGCCGAATCGCCAGGGACAGACGATCCACGACGGCGCGCGGCATGTTCGCGGGCCCCGCCAAGGCAAACCAGGTTTGCGAGTCGTATTCGGCGATACCCAGCGCCTCGGCAACGGTGGGCACATCAGGAAGACTGCTCAGGCGCTTTGGCGAGGTGACAGCCAGGGAATTCACGCGCTTCTCACGGTGGAATCCCAGCGCTGAAATGGGGGTGACGACTCCGATCGCAAGATGGCCGCCAAGCACGTCGTTGGCGATCGGTCCGCCGCCTTTGTACGGTACGTGTGTCACCGCGACGCCAGCCGCTTTCGCAAGCGATTCGCCGGCCAGCCGGGTCGTTACCTCGGAATTTCCGATCGAGAGCTTGCCCGGCTGCTCGCGCGCATAGTGCATGGCATCTTTCAGGTTGCTGAACGGCAGGTTCTTCGCCCCGATGATCACGTAGGGCGCGAACACCAGCGTGGCGATCGGCGAAAAATCGTTGATCGCGTGATAACCCAGATTCGGCAACAAGCGGGGCGTCAGCACATGGGTGCCAGGAACCAGCAGCAGCGTGTAACCGTCCGGATCTGACTTCGCCACCTGACCGGCCCCGACGGTTCCGTAACCCCCTGGTCGATTATCAATGACGAACGGCTGACCCAGCAGGGAGGACAGTCGCTCCGCAACCGGGCGCGCCGTGCCATCAGCGCTTCCGCCGGGCGCAAACGGAACGACGATACGAACGCTCTTGTTCGGATAGTTTTGCGCGGCCAGCGGCCCTGCGCACGCCATCGCAAGCAAGGAGAGCCCAACAGAGATCATTTTGCGAATCATGGTTTCCTCCCTTTAGACAACCCGCGATGCCGCGGCTGTATTTAAGCTCGTCAGGAACGCTCTCCGGCCACCTGCTCGGCAGCCACGACGCCCAGCACCAATGCCTTCATCAATCCGCCCACATAGCCCGCCTGCGGCCCACCTTCTATGCCGCCCACCGCGGCACCGGCCGCATGAAGACCCGCAATGGGCGCACCGCTCTGGTCGAGCACGCGGGTACGCTCATCAATCTGAAGCCCGCCAGCCGTGTGCGTAATCCCGGCACAAATCGCAAACGCGTGAAACGGAGCGCCGACAATCGGCGCAGGCGCATGCTTTGCCGTGCTGCGCGCCGGGGTCAGTTGTGCGCACTGCCCCGTGCTGATTGCCTGATTGTGTGCCGCAACCGTCCGCTCAAGGCCCTGAGCGGAAACACCGATACGCTCGGCAAGCGCCGCAAGCGTCGGCGCTTCTACCAGGGTTGCGCCGCCGCGCAAAAGATGCGGATTCGCAGGAATGCGCGACTGCCGACCCTGGGTATCCCAGATGGCCGCGTCAAAAATCACATGACAGTCAAGCGGATCTACCCGATGAGCAATTTGATTGGCGAGATAGACGCCGCCCAAGCCCTCGTCCGCAACCCGTTCGCCAGCGCGGTCCACCACCACGCCGGCGCAGGCGATTTCATCGACCTGCGGGTAAGGCCATAACTTCGGATTTTCAAAGGCCTCGCGCACCAGCAGGTGCCCGTAAAAGGCCTCCATTCCTGTCGTGGCCGCACCAAGCTCGGTTGCCAACCTCAGGCCATCGCCACGTGACATTCCGGACCCTCTCTGGAGCACACCGTCCGGCTTTGGCGAAACGTGCTGCTTCATGAGATCCAGATTTGCCTGAAACCCACCATCGGCAACCAACACGGCATTTGCTTCAAACTCAACCATTCCGGACGGCTGTCTGGCGACAAGCCCCGCGCACCGGCCATCGCGGATCAGCGCGCGTTCGACACGGGTGTCGAGGTGAACCTCGCCCCCAAGCGTCCGCAGTCGAGCCAGCAGGGTTCTCAGGGCCAGATCCGGGCCGCGGCCCTCCCAATCGAGTCCGCCGGTAATGGCGCGCGGTGGGGCCAGCACCCAATGTTGCCAGGCGACCTGCGGATTCCGAATGAAGCGCACCCCCTGGTCGCGCAGCCAATGAACAGTGCGCAACCCATTCTGTGCGAGCAATTCCGCCAGCGAGGATTTGATGAATCCGCCCGTCGCCTCAGTCATTGCACGAGTCAGCGATGCAGGATCGTTGGCGATGTCCTGAAACGCAAGGTGAAGGATTCCGCCTGAATAGCGCGAATTGCAGAGGTAACGATCACCCGACCCCTGGTCGAGTACGGCTACGCTCAGCCCGAGTTCACGCGCACGTACCGCCGCAGTGAGGCCGGCCAGACCGGCACCCATGATGACAAGATCCCGCTTCAAACTGAGTTCCTCCAGGGTTGAGGGTGTGCCGGAGGGTTATCTCAGCTGCGTCGCAAGCGGTCAATGTTCAGACCTCGGGCAGAGAGACGGTACGCGCCCGTAAGTTCCACTTTCTGCGATGGCGAATGCGCCTCCAGGCATCAATCAGAGTCTGATTGCGGCCCATCCACCTCACCGCATCCGTGTCGTGCGGGAAGCTTCATGGCCCAAAACGCGTCCAGTCCGGCAGCCGCCACCCCGATTGATGGCAGTCGATACCGATCTGCTGGTGTTTGGATCGGGCGCCGCAGCGCTCAGCGCGGCGGTCACGGCGTCCATACTGGGCCTCAGGACGGCGGTCTTTGAGAAGGCTGCGGTCTTCGGTGGAACCACCGCCATTTCGGCGGGGGGCGTCTGGGTTCCATGCAACCACCTCGCGGCGGCGGCGGGCGTGGTCGACAGTTCCGAAGCGGCGCTGCGCTACCTGGCGTATTGCGCCGGCCCCTGCTACAGGCCCGATCTCGCCGAAGCGTTCGTCAAACAAGCGCCCGAGATGCTGCGATTCATGGAGCAACAGGCAGCGGTCAAATTCAGCTACGCAGCAGGTCGACCCGACTACCGACCCGACGCGCCCGGTGCTGCGCTTGAGGGTCGTACCATCCATCCGCTTCCATTTGATGGTCGACTGCTCGGACCGGCAATCCATCAACTCAGACCACCGCTCAGAGAGATGACCTTTCTCGGGCTGATGATCAAGCCCGGGCCCGATCTGAAACATTTTCTGAACGCTCTTCGTTCTGCAGAATCGTTTCGTTTCGTCGCGCGCAAGCTCGCCAGACATTTTCGGGATCTGATCGTGCATCGCCGGCCGATGGATCTTGCCAACGGCAATGCGCTGATCGCCAGACTGATGCTGTCGGCCATCCAGCATGGCGCTCACCTGTTCTCCTCGGCGGCATTGCAATCGATTGACCGCCGCGATGGTCGCGTGCAGTCGGTGCGGGTGGCCACCGCTGCTGGGGTTGTCAGAATCGAGACTGAGCGCGGCATCGTTCTGGCCACGGGCGGTTTCTCGCATGACAGCGAGCGGCAACGACAGGTGTTTCCGCATGCCTCGCGAGGCCAGCAGCATTTTTCGCCGGTACCTAAAACTGTGGCGGGCGACGGACTCAGGTTGGCTGAGGACGTGGGAGCAAAGCTGAACCTGAATCAGGCCCACGCCGCATGCTGGGCGCCGGTGTCGCGCGTGCCCTTAGGCGATGGCTCGCACGTCAACTTCCCTCATCTGATTGACCGTCAAAAGCCAGGCTTTATTGCGGTCACCCGCACAGGCCACCGGTTCGTCAACGAGGCATCGTCCTATCACGACTTTGGCAAGGCGATGATCGCTGCGTGCAGTGCAGACCCCGAGGTGCAAGCCTTTCTGATCGCGGATCACCGCGCGATGCGGCGCTACGGCATGGGTGCCGCTCGCCCTCATCCGCTTCCATTTGGTGAGCATCTTCGAAGCGGCTATCTGTTGCGCGGCCATACGCTTGTAGAACTCGCGAAGATCGCGGGACTTCCAATCGACACATTCCTGCGCACCATCGAACGATTCAATCAGCATGCGGCAAACGGCGCCGACCCGGAATTTGGCAAAGGCGGCAATGCCTACAACTGCTACAACGGCGACCTGACCCATCGTCCCAACCCCTGCCTGGCGCCCATCGAGACGGCTCCGTTCTATGCAATCAGGCTGCATATCGGTGAGCTTGGAACATTGCTGGGTCTGGACATCGATTGTGATGCCCGAGTGCTTGACCACAGCGGTGAGCCGATCCCTGGTTTGTATGCAGCGGGTAATGACGCATCGAACCTGATGGGCGGAGACTATCCCGGCGGCGGTGCAACCTTGGGACCTGGCCTGACGATGGGATATCTTGCCGCAATGCATGCGGCGCGCTCCCGCTGAAAGTCTGCGCATCGGCTCTGGGCGGGCTCGTTGGCCAATCCAGATCTCACAATTCCCCGATTGCCATCGCCTTCAGGGTGTCGTAGGCTCCATTCTCTTTTCGCCACGGCCGCCGAGAATCATTCATGAAACTCTGTCGTTTCAATAACAACCGCCTTGGTGTCGTTGATCTCGGGAACGGCGTTGTCGCCGACGTGACGACGGCGTTGGAACGTGTTCGTGTCGCACGCGGTTATCCGCTGCCTCGACAGGACGCGCTGATCGCCAGCCTGCCTGCGGTCAGAAGCGCGGTTCGTACAGCCTTGAAATCCGCGCGACGTCTGCAGCTGTCACGCGTCAAACTGCTGCCACCCGTGGCCAATCCCGGAAAAATTGTGGGAGCCCCGATCAACTATCTCGATCACGTGGCAGAGGCCAGCTCCGACCAGGGGCTTGCACATGGGCGCGACATGGCAGGCGCAACCATCGCGCGATGGGGCATGTTTCTGAAGGCCACGTCATCGCTGGTTGGCCCCTCTGAGGGCGTCACCCTCCGAACACCGCATACCGACATCGAAAATCGCAATGATCATGAACTCGAACTCGTTGCGGTCATCGGAAAGCGCGGTACCCGGATTGGCCGACACGAGGCACTCTCCTACGTTGCGGGCTACTGCATCGGGCTCGACATGACCCTGCGCGGCCCGCAATTCCCCGCCTTTCGAAAATCAATCGATACCTATGCCGTGCTGGGGCCCTGGATGGTCACCGCAGACGAATTCGGCGATCCCGCGGATGTGCAGATGCATCTCACCGTGAATGGCGAAATGCGCCAGAAGGCCTCCACCGCATCCATGGTCTACGATCTGCCTAAGCTCATCGAGTTCACCAGCGCGTACTACACGCTTGAGCCGGGCGATCTCATCTACACCGGCACACCGGCTGGCGTCGGCCCAGTGAAGCCCGGCGACATCATCGAAGCGCACATTGACCGTATCGGCGCCATGCAGGTGGCGGTTCGATGAGCCAGCCTCCTGTTCTGATGTCGGTCGACGCGCGGGGCGTCGCAACGCTTACCCTCAATCGCCCAGAGGTGGGCAACGCCTATGATGGCGCGCTCATCGAGGCCGCATTCAACTGCATGATGCAGTTGTCGGAGCGCACCGATCTGCGGGTGGTCGTTATTCGCGGTAACGGTCGTCACTTTCAGGTGGGTGCTGATCTGAGCTGGCTCGAGTCCGTGCGTCAGCAGTCGCCGGACCACAACGTCCGCGCCTCGCGTGCCGTGGCCGACCTGATGCGACGGTTGAACCATTTACCTGTGCCCACCGTGGCGCTGGTTCAGGGCGCCTGCTTTGGTGGCGGCACTGGGTTGATCGCCTCCTGCGACATTGTCATCGGTGCTGACAACGCACGTTTCTCCATCGCTGAGACGCGCTGGGGCATGATGGCAGGCATCATCATCCCCCAACTCAACGACGCGATCAGCGTTCGCCAGGTTCGTCGATATGCGCTCACAGGCGAGCGCTTCGACGCCGCTGAGGCGCTTCGAATCGGCCTCATCCATCAGATAGTGCCACCCGACAATCTTGCAGCAGAGGGGGCGCGAATTGTTGATGCCCTGCTGCAAAACGCGCCCCACGCAAACGCTCTCACCAAGCAGGTTGCGCTTGAGTACGCCTGGTCAGACCTGTCTGAACGCGACTTCGACCGGCTGGTCGAACAACATGCAGGTAAACGTCAGTCGCCTGAAGCACAGGAGGGCCTTGCCTCCTTTCACGGCAAGCGACCCGCCAATTGGTACACCCCCACCTGATCCCCTGGAGCACTGGCATGAACGACACTGGATTCAAACAAAGTCTCATGATCACCCATGTCGAAGATACTCAGTTCGCTCCGCTGCACGCCAACAACGGCGCGCCTCGGCCAATGTTCCTGTATCGGCAACTGGGTGTTGACAAGGCAACAGGCGGCGCTTACGACGCCCATGTGATCCGAGCAGCCCCCGGCGCAAAACCCCCTATTGGCGAACACAAGCACACGGAACTGGATGTGCTCTTCGTATACGTGCTAAACGGCTGGGTAAAATTTGGGTACGTCGGCCATGGCGAACATACGCTGAAGGCAGGCGACTGCCATGTCATCCCACCGGGTTTGTCGCACAGCGTCATCGACTGGTCTGCCGATGTTGAGTTGCTTGAAATCACCTCACCCGCCGAATACAAAACCATCGACACGGTCAACGGTGTCGAGTAAAGCCCCAGAAAGCTCAATGCTTACGGAAAACCCATGATCGAATCAGAGCACAACGTTTACTCATCGGTTCACAGCACTTCGCGCCGCTCGCTGGTTGGCGCGACACTCGGCGTCATCGCTGGCTCCCTGCTTTCAAACTCTGCCCGCGCCCAAGCCACCTTCCCAACACGCCCGATCCGGCTTGTGGTTCCCTTCGCAGCAGGTGGCCCCGCTGACATGATGACCCGGGCACTCGCCAATGCGTTGGCAACGCAAACGGGTTACCAGTGGGTCGTCGAGAACAAGCCTGGTGCGGGCGGCAATATTGCCGCGTCGCATGTTGCGTCGTCCCCTGCAGATGGACACACCCTGCTGGTCGCGGGTCAGGCCATTCTTGCGATCAACAAGCCCTTATTCGGAAAGCTCACCTACGATCCCGATCGTGATTTCGCATGGGTGGGCATGATGGGCAGTCAGCCCAACGTGCTGGTCGTCAACACCGAGGCTGTGCCTGTATCAAACATTCAGGGATTCATCGACTACTCACGAGCGAATCCGGGCAAGGTCGCTTACGGATCCAACGGCGTCGGATCGCTCGCCCACCTGAAAACTGAGGTCATGGCGCAGATGGCCGGCCTCAAGTTCATTCATGTGCCATACCAGGGTGCAGCCCCGCAACGTACCGATCTGCTCTCAGGTCGTATCGGCTTTTCGCAGATCGGCGCATCGGCCGCCATTCCACTGCTGCAGGGCGACAAGATCCGTGCACTTGCGGTCAGTACCGGCAAGCGCTCACCTGCGCTCCCCAATGTACCAACGCTCATCGAAGCAGGCTTTGCCGATCTTGACGTTCCCGTCTGGTTCGCCGCCGTGGCGCATGCAGCGACACCTGCTCCGGTTTTGAGCACCCTCAGACAAGCGATCAGCAATGCCACTGCAACCGGCGCCTATGGCGCGGAAATGGCCAAACAGCATGGCACGGCCGATGCAATTTCGGTGGATGCCGCAGAGCGCATGCTCGCTCGCGAGCGCCGGATCTGGGCTGACGCAGTGCGAATCACCGGGGCGAGCGCCTCCTGACATGTGGAGCCTGTCGCTGACAGTGGGCGCTGCGATCTTGTCGGCGCTTGTCCCAGCATGGGTTCAGGCGCAGCAGCCGCTTCCCAAAACAGGCAGTTGTCCAAGTGGCTATCATCAGAGCGGAAATTACTGCACGCCAAGCTCGGCTCGCGCCCGGCCGGCGCTACCGAAGGTGGGAAGCTGCCCAAGCGGCTACCACCAAAGTGGCGACTACTGCCTGGCAAGTTCGGACAACGCCAAACCAGCCGTCCCAAAGCAGGGTAGCTGTCCCAGCGGCTATCACCAGAGCGGCGACTATTGCTTAAAGAGCTGAGTCAACATGAGATTTCAAGGCAAAGTTGCCCTCGTCATGGGCGCGGGCGCATCCGCCCCGGGCTGGAGCAACGGTAAGGCAGTCAGCGTGCTTCTAGCTCGCGAAGGCGCGCGCATCGCAGCCCTTGATTTCAACCAGGACAACCTGCAGCCAACGCTCGATGCCGTTGCCGAGGTCGGCGGCGACAGTCTCCCGCTGATTGCCGATGTCACCCGGAGCGACCAGGTCAAGGCAGCGGTTGATGCCACCATCACCCGCTATGGCCGAATCGACATTCTTTTCAATAACGTCGGCCTGCAGGCCCTCGGTGGTCCGGAAGACATCAGCGAGGAAACCTGGGACAGGCTGATGAGCGCCAACGTGAAATCGGTGATGCTCGCCTGCAAGTACGCTCTGCCAGCCATGCGCGCACAGCGGTCAGGGGTGATCATCAACAACTCGTCACTGGCGGCAATCAGCTTCCTGTACCCGAGCATTGCCTATTCAAGCTCGAAGGGCGCCATTGACGCGTTCACCCGAAACCTCGCCGTGCAGGTTGCGCCGGAGGGCATTCGGGTGGTCGCGGTACGCCCCGGCCTGATCGCCACGCCTCGCATCACGCACCGCCTTCGCGAGCGATTCGGAAGCGATTATCAGAAAGCGCTTGAAGATCGTCACCGAGTCGTTCCCATGGGACGTATGGGGGAAGCCTGGGATGTCGCGCATGCAGTGGCCTTCCTGGCGAGCGACGAGGCGCGCTACATCACGGCCACCGAGCTTGTGATTGATGGGGGACTCAGCGCGAGCGCGCTCGGCCAGCCCTGGAGCGGTGAGCGCAATCTCTGATCGCCACCCGCCTCGATATGGTCGGATGGCGAGCACTCGGATACACTCGCAAAAAACAGACCACGGAGGAACTTCATGTCGATTATTCGATCATCGCTGGCAGCAGTTGCGCTGGCATTTGCGCTGCCCGCAACCGCACAAGACGTCATCCGGATCGGCGCGCCCTTGCCCATCACCGGTCCCCTGTCGCCCGAGGCTATCAAGCAGCAACGGGGCTACGATTTGTGGGCGGAAACGGCCAATAAAGCGGGTGGCGTCAGGGTTGGCAACCGTCGCATGCGGGTCGAGATCGTCTATGTCGACTATCAGTCCAATACACCGCGCGCGGTTCAGGCGGCTGAGCGCCTGATCACGCAGGACAAGGTCAATTTCCTGTTCTCTCCGTTCGGCTCCGGTGCTGCCAAAGCGGCCTCCACCGTCTCGGAGAAATACCAGGTCCCCACCATTGCCGCCACGGCGTCATCAGCACAGGTCTACGATCAGGGCTACAAGTTTCTGTTCGGCACCTTCACCCCAAACGACACCCTCACCGAACCCCTTGCTGATATTGTCAAAAGCAAGGCACCTGGCGTGCAACGCGTCGCGGTTCTTGCCCGCAACGATCTGTTCCCGCTTGCGATCGCGCAGGAAATGGAGAAGTCAGCCAAAGCACGAGGCATGCGCGTGGTGTACTCCGAGAAGTACGCCATCGGTACGCTGGATCACGCCTCGGCGCTCACGCAAATCAAGGCGCAGGCACCGCATTGGATCTTCGCTACCGGCTACACCAACGACCTGGTGCTGATGCGCAAACAAATGGCCGACCTCAAAATTGAGGCACCGCTGGTCACCATGGTCGCCGCCCCCGCCTACCAGGAGTTCATCGACTCAGCCGGGAAAGGCGCGGAAAACATTACCAGCGCGGCATGGTGGCACCCGGCGGTTCGCTACAAAGGCACCGACATATTCGGCACCACCGAAGCCTACGTTCAGGCATTCAAGGCCAAGTACAAGGCCGATCCCGATTACGCCGAAGCGTCTGCGTCAGCCGCTGGTGCGGTTCTTCAAATGGCAATCGAACAGGCAGGCACGATCGACCGTCAGAAAGTGCGCGACACGCTCGCCAACCTGAACGTCACCACCTTCTGGGGCGTCGTGAAGTTCGGGCCCACCGGACAGATCACCTCGCTTGAACCGCCAGTGTTCCAGATTCAAGGCTCAAAGCCCGTCGTCATCCATCCGCCGCAGGTCAAGCAGGGCGAACTTCGACTGGGCGTGCAGTAACCGATTCTTCAACTGCGTGGCGTGCGGCGCCGGAGCCCAGCATTTCATGGGCTCCGGGTGCCCTGTCTGACCCCGCCTCTTCAAGCCTCTCATGCTTTATCTCCAGGTTTTACTGAACGGTCTCGTGCTGGGCGGGCTGTTTGCCTGCATCGCCGCCGGATTCTCGCTGGTGTGGGGCGTTCTCAACGTGATCAACATCCTGCACGGCTCGTTCATCGTGCTGGGTGCGTATGCGGCGTGGTACGCCTACGGAATTCTGGGTATTCACCCATTCCTGTCCATCATTCTGGTTGCACCGCTGTTCTTCGCGCTCGGCTACGCGATTCAGTCATTGCTCTTGAATCGCGTCATCGCAGCACCGGTATTGCTTACACTCACGCTCACATTCGGGCTCGATCTGATGCTGTCGAACGCCATGCTGGCCGCGTTCAAGGCCGACTTCCGCAAGCTTGTATTAGACCCACCGCTTGGTCTGCTCAGCGTCGGCAATATCGTGTTGCCGGTTGACCGCCTGGCCGCCATGGCCCTCGCCCTGCTTCTCACGCTGCTGCTGTACTTGGTTCTTTCCCGTTCCCGTACGGGGCGAGCGATCGTCGCAGTTCGGATGGACCGGGAGGCCGCATCGCTGATGGGCGTCAACGTCTCGCGCACGTACGCCATCACGTTCGGAATCGGTGCACTGATGGCGGGTGTGGCAGGCCCGCTGATTGCCATGATCTTTCCGATCTCGCCGCTGACTGGCCCGGTTTATCTGGGCAAAGCTTTCGTGGTGTGCGTACTGGGAGGCCTGGGAAGTGTGCCGGGAGCAATGGTCGGCGGCCTGGTGCTCGGCGTGGTTGAAAGCTTTGCAGCGCTCTGGTTCGGCCCCGAACACGCCATCACCGTTTCGTTTGCGCTGCTGATCGCGATGCTGGTGTTTCGCCCAACCGGATTGATTGGCCGGAAGGGTTACGAATGAGGACCCTTTAATGCTGACGCCTGACACCGCCGCGCGGCGGGATACGGTGATTGCCGTTGTCGTGTTTGCGCTGATAGCGCTGGTGCCCTTCGTTGCCGACACCTATTGGCTGCGCCTGGGCACCACAGTGTTGATGTACGCGGTTCTCGCATTGTCGTGGAACTTCATTGGCGGCATGGCGGGTTATCCATCCTTTGCAACCGCAGCATTTTTCGGCCTTGGTGCCTACGCTGGAGGCGTTGCGCAAAAGTTCGGCGTCGGCATGTGGTTAGCCTGGGGCTTGGCGGGTCTCCTTGCGCTGTTGTTCGCCGCGGCGCTCGGGTTGGCGCTTTTGCGCATGCGTGGTCACTACTTCGCCATTGCAAGTCTGGTCGTTGCCGAAGTGCTGCGCGAAATCATCAATTCGGCCACTGATCTGACGGGTGGCGGCATGGGGCTCAACCTGCCGCTTCGAGCCGGCCAATCCGTTGAAGCGCAGGCGGACTTCTTTTTCTGGACCATGCTCGGGCTTGCAGCACTGGCCATGGCGGCCACACTCGCCGTGCAACACGGCCGCTTGGGTTTTGGCTTGCGATGCATTCAGCAAAACGAGTCCGCGGCGGACATGCTGGGCGTCAACACGACCGCCACCAAAACCAGCGCATTCGCACTGTCTGCCGTGTTCACGGGCATTGCCGGTGCGGTCTATGCGTCATGGGTCAATTACATCGAGCCCCCCGATGTGTTCGACGTGCTTTATTCGGTTAAACCAATCGTCATGGTTTTGCTGGGCGGAGCCGGCTCGGTATTCGGCCCGCTGATCGGCGCGGGCGTGTTTCTGGGTCTGGAAGAAATCGTCTGGCGCCGCTTCCTTGAGGTGCACTCGGGCGTGTTGGGATTGTTGATCGTGCTGCTTGTGCTTTTCCTGCCCTCGGGGCTCGCAGGCATTGCTCGCCGACGTGCGAAAGCGAGCACGCCATGAGCGCGCTCCTCGAACTGCGCGCCGTCTCGCGCCGATTCGGCGGGCTTGCGGCTGTCAATGATGTCAGCCTGTCGGTGAACCGCGGAGAAATCATCGGCCTGATCGGCCCGAATGGCGCTGGCAAAACCACGCTGGTCAATGTCATCACCGGCGTTCATCCCGCCTCGGCAGGAACCGTGATGTTTGATGGCCGTGACGTCACGCGCTTCGCGCCGTGGCAGGCAGCGCGCGCTGGCATTGGCCGAACCTTCCAAATCGTCCAGCCATTTCCAGAGCTTACGGTCGTTGAAAACGTGGCCGCGGCCGCACTATTCGCGGGCGGTGCCGCCTCGATTCGCGAGGCGCGCTCGCAGGCGCATCAGCATCTCGATTTCGTCGGGCTCGGCGATCTCGCTCATCGAAGCGCATCGGCACTGACGCTCGCGATGCGTAAGCGCCTCGAGCTTGCAAAAGGGCTCGCCATGCGTCCCAAACTTCTGCTGCTCGATGAAGTGAACGCGGGGCTTAACCCCTCGGAAATCAACCAGGCACTGGATCTGATTCAGGCCATCGCCTCCCGCGGTGTCACCATCCTGATCATTGAACACCTGATGAAGGTGGTGACCACACTCTGCTCGCGGGTGGTCGTTCTTCATCATGGTGAACTGATCGCCGAAGGCCCGCCAACCGAGGTCATGCGTAATCCGAAAGTGGTTCAGGCTTATCTGGGCAAGCGCTATGCGGCGCAGGCCGAAGGAGCCACGCATGGCTGAGCCGTTACTCACCATTGATGACCTGCAGTCTGGCTATGGCGACGTTCAGGTGCTATGGAGCGCCAGCCTGCAGGTAGAGCGAGGCAGTATCGCGTGTCTGGTCGGTTCAAACGGGGCCGGCAAGACGACGCTGATGCGGACGATGTCCGGACTGGTGAAAGCGCGCAGCGGCAGTGTGCGATTCAATGGGGTCAACCTTACCGGCGCAACGCCAGAGGCTGTGCTTAGCGCCGGCATCGCGCATGTTCCTGAAGGCCGGCGCCTGTTTTCTGCGATGTCGGTTCGAGATAACCTGCTGATGGGTGCCTATCTGAGGCGAGATGGCGATGCTGCCATCAGACGTGATCTCGATCGCATGTACTCGCTGTTCCCCATTTTGTCGGCTCGTGCCATGCAGAACGCCGGTACGCTATCGGGTGGCGAACAGCAGATGTGCGCGATCGCGCGAGGTTTGATGGGTTTGCCCAAGCTTCTGCTCATTGACGAACTATCGCTTGGGCTCGCCCCGGCAATCGTTGAATCGCTATGCGAGGCGTTGCGCCAGTTGAATGCCCAAGGGCTTTCGATGCTGGTCGTTGAGCAAGACGTTGCCACCGCGCTGGAGCTTGCTGACCACGCTTTCGTGATGGACACGGGCCGAATCACGCGCGCAGGGCCCAGTCATCAACTTCGTGACGATCCCGCCATTCGGGAAGCGTACCTCGGCATTGTCTGAAGGGCTCAGGCCATCAGATCGGGCTAGATGACGTATTCGCGGCTGACGCCGCGCATATCCATCTCAAACTCCAGATCAACCACCGGCGGGCGACAAAACTGCCAGCTGATGCCCGACTCGGCGGCGCCACGACGCACCAGTTCTGGCGTCATCAGCGGGTGAATGTCGTGAACCGTATAAACATGCACACCGGTGGTGTCTGCCCAACCGACCCCAAGTTCTCCCATGCGACGCTCGTGCTCACCCAACACCCATCGCGCCTTTTCCAGCAGCCCCGCGGGCGTGGTGTCACCCAAGCGAATGATGTGGTCCCGATAGTTGCTTTTTCCCTCGGGTGACTCGGCGGATCCCGCGATCACGAATGAGGCTCGCTGATCGGGCCGGGACAACCGCGCATCAAGCGGCACCGTATACGAAAAAGCGTAAAACGAGGGTTCGCCCGGCGCGTTGAACTCTGGGCAAACATTGGATCGCGCCACCGGGTTGATGCCATCGCGGTACAGACCCCACCGTGCGAGCGTGCCGACATACACCTCATTAAACGCTCGGAAGCCCGCCTCGGAAAACGGCTCGGGCGAACGCAATTCGCAGCCGCAAAACGACGTCGTCGGGCGGCCAAGCCCACGGAGATGCGATTCGATGGCAACGAACCCCGTAGCCAGGGGTATTGGCCTGAAAAACCGAACCCGCTCAATTGCGAATCCAGGCAGCGCTGCGACACCGCAGGAATACTGGAAGACGCCGTTTACATAGCGATAGCCGCCCTCGCTGAACATGGTCACGTTTGACATACGAAGCCTTAGTAAGAGAGCAAATCGAATCTGAGATTCTATTCGGACGTTGGCAGGAAGGCGTTACACCAGATTACAGCTGAACGGCCTAAAGTTTTCAGCTTAAAGCGTTTGAAGTGGAAAATAATCGTCTCGCGTAGTCAGCACTGACGCGATTGGGTCATCAACCGGCTCTATCGCAATCAGGCCTTCCGAAGGCCGATGGAAACCCGCCCTTTCGCCACCCGTGTGCAGTGAGTGCCACCTGAAGTTTTGGGTGCGCTTTACCAAGGTTCAGCTAAGTCGAGGCAATCGTGACCGTCATAAACACCAATGCAAAGGCTCTCGGTGCAGCCAATGCTCTGGCGGTAATCAACCGGCAGATGACCGACTCGATGCAGCAGTTATCCACCGGCCGGCGAATCAACAGTGCAAAAGACGACGCAGCCGGGCTGGCCATCAGCACGCGGATGTCAGCCGATCTGAGCAGCATCGGCGTGGCAATCCGTAACACCAACGACGGTGTCTCAATGATGCAAACCGCAGATAGCGCCCTAGGCGGTATCTCAAATATGCTGGTGCGCATGCGTGAACTCGCCGTTCAATCCGCAAACAGTACCCTCACCTCAAGTAACCGGTCTAGTCTCCAGAAAGAGATGACCCAGTTGGTTAGCGAAATCGACAACATCGCCAGCACCACCAGCTTCAATAGCATCAAACTCTTGGACGGCTCTGGCCGGGGAATAGGCCTGCAAACAGGAATCAAACCACGTGAACAAGTCTCCATAACGCTGAGCTCGGCCAGCAGCAAGTCGCTGGGGCTTCAGGGTTACATGATTGAAGGTCAGCTAACCAGCGGCCGCGTGGGTGCGGGGTCGGCCATCAACGCCGACCAGATCAAGCTCAATGGCAAAAACGTATTTGCTGCAAACCTTGGCGCACCAGGCTCCAATGTCGCCTCGGCGCTCGCATCGGCGATCAACACAAATATCGGCGAGCACCGGGTGCAAGCCACCGCTTTCAACGTCTACAAAGGCGCCGCCCCGTCTGCTTCGGTATTTTCCCAGGGCGATGTGGTCATCAATTCCAACACCGTCGGTGCAGCCTCCAGCGTGGAAGAGCTGGTCGCCAACATCAATCGCGATGTGTCAGGCGTCAACGCAACCCTTGGAAGCGACGGCACCATCGAGCTGTCAAACAACACCGGTAACGACATCGTGATCACCGCCGGCACCAAGGCTGGATTCACATCCGACACCTGGCGGGGTTATCTGTCGCTCAAATCTCTCGATTCAACCGGCATCCAGGTACAGGCAAAAACCGAGGCGAACGGCTACGGTTCGTCCATCTCAGGCGGTGCGCCGGCTGGCACGATTGCCATGGTGAAGGCGCTGGGGTTGAACGAGTCGGGTAACGGCGTGAGCTTCAGCGGCGGGATGGTTGATGCCAACGCCATTACCAGCACAACCGATCTGCGCATCAACGGGGTTCAGGTGGGTAAATCCGACAACAGCTCCGCCATGGCCAAGGCTGCGGCGATCAACGCAGTGTCGGCACAGTCAGGTGTATCTGCGACCGCAGAGACCAAAGCAAAGGTTTCCACCAACCTTGCAAACATCGGCAGCGCCAGCTCGGTGATCATCAATGGCAAGACGCTCGATTTTTCGTCACTCAGGTCAATCTCCGACGTGGTTTCAACCATCAACGCCGGCAGCGTTAACAGTGTGGCGGCATCAACCGACACAGATGGCAATCTTTTCCTCACCTCATCAGGGGGCGCCGATATCACGGTCGAGGACTCGAGCACCTTCATCACTCAGCTTGAGTCAACGTACGACCCCAGCGCATCGGCAATCGGGGCGGTTGGCACTGCAGGGGTCGGCGAAACGATCAAGGGACGAATCACGCTAAGTTCCGCCACGGGAGCCGAGATCCGTGTCGAGTCCCTTGCCTCCACCTCGGGCGCGCGAACCAGCGCCATGAACCTGATTGGCATGGCCTCGCAAGGCGGCAGCAGCACTCTGGTGGGCGGCGAGCTTCAGATCACCACAGCAAGCTCCGCCACGAGCGCCATCTCGGTTATCGATAACGCCATCGAAAAGCTATCGTTAAGCCGAGCGGACATCGGTGCCTTCCAGAACCGGTTGACCGCGGCCGCAGACAACCTCAGCTCATGGCAGACCAATCTCAGCACATCGCGCAGCCGCATCCTGGACGCCGACTACGCCAAAGTCACAACCGAGCTGGCCCGTCAGCAAATTATTCAGCAGGCGGCTCAAGCGATGCTTGTCCAGGCCAATATGGATCCGCGTTCGGTCCTGGCGCTTATGAAATAGCGACAGGCTACCCATGCGAACAGGGGTATGGCGCTGGTTAGCGGCCCTCACGACAAAGAGTCAGCGCCGCGGCACCGTTGCAAGAAACGCCTCCAGTTCGCTTTTCCACCAGCGCGCCTGGGCCGTGGTGCCGTGACCCGCGGTCTGGTCGCTAGCCGGTACCAGATGCAGGCGCGCATTTTTGATCCGGCGCAACTCACGCTCCATCACCCCAAGCTCGGGCGGGTTACGCTCGTCATCGGCCGAATTGATCGCCAGCACGTGTGACTGGATACGGTCAAGACCAGTTTGTGGATCGTAGTCGCGCGAAGAATCCCATTGATACAAGTTATCGTTGGCGTCCGCCGTGTACCTCGCAGTCAGGCGGGCTTCCAGCAATTTTTCGGCTGCATCGCGGGTACCAGCCTGGCGCTGCAGCGATTGGTTGCCGCCGTTGGTGGCGAAGTTGTAGTAAACCTGCGCGAACAAAGCGCTTTTGGGCTGTACGGTGTAGTCCCCGCCTTTCCAGTCGGCGTCGTTCCGGATCGAGTCCACGATTAGGCGACGCATGATGTAGTTTCGGCCGGACATGGCGACGGGCATGGATGCCATCGGCACCAGCGCGTCGGCGAAATCGGGGTATTTCACACCCCAGAGCCATACGTTCATGCCGCCCATTGAGTTGCCGATGATGAGGCGCACGCGCTTCAAACCCAGCCCCTCAGTGACAAGACGGTATTGCGCCAGCACCATGTCGTCATAGTTGTATCGCGGGAACCTGGCGCGAAGCCCGTCGGAAGGTTTGCTTGACTTGCCGTGACCGATGGCGTCGGGGAGGATGATGAAGTACTTCGTAGCATCTAGCGGCTGACCAGGGCCAAACAGCTCGCCGCCAAACGCGGGGCCCAACATGCGGGTGCCCGAGCCAGTCGTGCCGTGCAACACGACGACTACGTCATTGTTGGGCTCGCCGAGTGTCGTGTAGTGCAACTTCACCTCGGACATCGTCTCCCCGGTGTGGAAGCGAAAGTCGTTCGCGATCCAGGTGGCCTCGCGCAGTTGCGGTGCTTGAGCAAAGACCAAGGTTGAAACAAGTGTCAGTACGGCACCGATGACGTTTTTGCCCATGTCAGCCTCTCTTGTTTAGTCGGTTTGATCAGGTCGAGCGCGTTTGAGTGCAACCGGGTCTCTGCCGAAGCATCGCTGTGACACCGATATCCAGCACTCCCCGAACTGCAGCGCCGGAGTGCTGAGGATATGTGTACGTGCCATGGGAGGGTAGGATGCTGGGGTTGGATTCAACGTGATGGCCTGCATTGTGCCCTGCTGGCTGCTATCGCAGAAAGGAGCGACGCGAATGAATCGACGACAACTGATTGCCGCCAGCGCGGCGCTCGCCTGCGCGCCGGTGGCGTTGCCTTTATCGGCTCAGAGCGCCTGGCCGTCCCGCCCGCTGCGAATGGTGGTCCCCTTTCCACCGGGTGGACCCACCGACGCATTCGCCCGACTTTATGCCACTGCGCTGGGCCAGCAGCTCGGGCAGCCGGTGGTACTCGAGAACAAGGCGGGTGCATCCGGCGCCGTCGGCGCGCTCGAGGTTCGACGCAGCGCGCCCGACGGCTATACGCTGCTCTTTGGTACCGCGTCCACCCATGTGCTCTACAACCTCATTCAGCCAAAGCCGCAATTCGATTCGCTTGCCGACTTCGCCTGGGTGGGCGTTCTGGGCGGCGCACCCCTGGTTTTCGCAGTGCATCCGCAAATGCCCGCCACGCTCGGGGAACTGGTCGTGCGCTCGCGGGCGCAGCCCGGCAGCATGAGCTACGGTTCGCCGGGTAGCGGCACCATGATGCATATCGCTGCCGAGCGACTCAAGCAGCTCACCGGGGCGCAAATCGCGCACGTTCCCTACAAGGGTAGTGCCCCCGCGAGGCAGGATCTTCTGGGCGGCACGCTGCAGATGGCCATCGATACGTTGGGGCCTATGCTGCCGCAGCATCAGGCAGGCAAGGCGCGGATCGTTGGTATCGCAAGTGCCCGTCGCGCGGCATCGGCGCCTGATATCCCAACGGTGGCCGAATCCGCCGGCCTCGCCGAGCCGTTTGAGGCCATGTTGTGGAATGTGGTGACTGTGCCTCGCGATACGCCAGGCGATCTGATCCGCGTACTCGCCGAAGCAAGCCGCAGATCAATGGCGGACCCTGCGCTGCGGTCGCAGCTCGAGTCGCAGTCGATGTTTGCCGATGTGCACTTTGGACCCGATGCCGAGCGTTTCGCACGAGCCGAGCTGGCCAAGTGGAAACCAATCGTTGATCAACTCGGCGACCAGGCGAGAGGCTGAAACCATGGCAGACCATCTCGTTCCGATTCGTTCAACACTGTCGCTCGACATCGCGGACCAGATCTGCATCGAAGCGCTCAAATTGCGGCGAGCGAACGGTCTGTTGCCGCTTACCGTGGCGGTGCTCGACGCGGGTGGCAACCTGGTGAGCTTCCGTCGCGAAGACGGCAGCGGGGTGCTGCGTGCCGATATCGCCATGGGCAAGGCCTGGGGTGCGCTGGGCATGGGCATGTCAACCCGGCAGATTCGCGATCGGCTGGCCAACCGTCCCACATTTCAATCGGCGCTTGCTGCGGCCTCCGACGGCCGTTTCATTCCCACGCCAGGCGGCGTACTGATCATCGATTCTGCTGGCCAGGCGATCGGGTCGGTTGGGATCAGTGGCGATGCGTCTGACAAGGACGAGTTCTGCGCTATCGGCGCGATCCGCGCAACGGGCCTCGCTGCCGAGCCGCCCGAGCCGCAGGCTGACTGGAACGACGCGAAGCTCTGACCCCTGCAACCCTGATCCGTCCACGACCCACGGAGATCCGCGATGCGGTTTCACCACCACTCGAGTCTTGCGCGTCAATAGTGCGTCCACTAGGAAGCTGGAGGCCTGGCGACTACCCGTGCGTACCCCGGGCTGCGCCCTCGGCATCGATCAATCGACCAGCCTGTGCGGAAAAGCGGGACGATGTCTGAATCAGCGTAGGAACAAATCGATGCCCCGCCATCAGTGCATCAAACAGGATCACGCGATCCTCAATGTACTCGTGGACCATCAGGTTACGACGGCGCCGCGCTTCAATCCAGTCATCGGCCGAGTCGACCCAGCCAAGCTTTTCGGCACGGTCAAGGTTCTCGAGCGCCGCCGCGCGTGGCTCAGCGTACGCGTCCAACAGCGCTGGCAGGAACTTGTCCGCAAGCGAATCTTGCAACCGTCCGAAGCGCCCGACGAATGCTTCCAGCCTCTCCGATAGCAATGGATTGTCGTCAATGCCGATGAGGTCTTCTGCGCAGGAAATTTCGCTGAATAACCGTCCGTCTGTGTCCTGCAGATGCCGCGTTTCTTTACCGACAACGCGAACAAAAAACGCAAGCCGGGCCTGGAGCGAGGCGTTTAGCTTCACAGCGCGATCCCGCTTTGACGGGCAATTTTATGGATGGCGAATTCATTCAAGTTCGGAGTGCCGATCAGCACATCAACCTTCCGCCCATTGAGCGCTCGCGAAACCCGTGCGGACAGCCGCGCCATCATCACTGCAGGTTCGTTTACCGGAGCGGAAACATCAACAAGCAGATCAACGTCTCCGCCCTTCAAATCGCTTCTGGCTCTTGATCCGAACAGCGTCAGACGGACCTGGTCGCCAAACATTTCCTGAGCAATCTGACGAATCGCTTGTGCCTGCGACACGGTGAGGCGCATGGTTGTCCTCGAATGGCTGGCGGAGAGTGTGTCAACTAAGGCTTCGGTGAAGCCTTGGCAAGCGTAGGCAGGCGTAGCGTCATCGTGGTCACCCCGCCGACGCCCTCCTATCTCTGAAAACCGGCAATAAGT
>Ga0194116_10001564_pt1 | contig 32290 bp, 28 predicted proteins | sample TA2MahsurfametaG_4_FD_148617 | JGI IMG/M metagenome (GOLD analysis project Ga0194116, IMG submission 148617) | Freshwater microbial communities from Lake Tanganyika, Tanzania - TA2015008 Mahale S9 surface | ecosystem: Environmental > Aquatic > Freshwater > Lake | place: Tanzania: Lake... | reverse complement strand
GCTAAAATTGTCAACACGAAAATTGTCAGGATTAAATTTGATGTCTTCATATCTTTAATTTTTAATGATTTCTGTGTCGTTTTAAAATGAGCCATAACGTTTTGCGTGCAGGCGCTCGGCCCACTTTTTAATATTCGTACTCCGAAGATATAACATTCTTTTTACAAACTAAACGTTTCACCGAAGTATTATTTGGGCTGGCGCTTGCTTGCTGTTAGCGTTTCGTTGGTTCTTTTTCACTGGTCTTATTTTTAATACAAATTTTGCAATCCCTCCTTTTAATGACGCATAATTTAGCCACCACCCTGAAATATTTTTAAATACCATTCTTTTTCTTAGTTTGAATGTGTCATAATGCTTCATAATACCTAAATAGGAATTCATAACACTGAGAAAATAATTTATTTCATTTTTTGAAGGCTTATTTAAACGCACTACATCGTTTTGATTTTTTATGGCATTATAGAAATTACCTTTTGTACGTTTAGCAATATATATTCTGTAAGGCTTAATGTAAGTACCTAAAAACTTAACCCCTTTGCTGAAATGTTGAAGATATATTTTTTTGGGATGTAATGTAAGATGCAATTTTATTTGAAGAAAGTTTAAAATTTCTTTTTGAATTTTAACTAAATAATTTTTATCAGTATGAATAATTACAAAATCATCAACGTACCTCCCATAATATCTAATATTTAATGTACTCTTTACAAAGTGGTCAAAAGAATTCATATAAAAATTAGCAAATACTTGGCTTGTTAAATTACCAATTGGAAGACCGCAATCAACTGGGCTATGAAATAAACTTTTATTTATTGGTAAACCATTCCAATCACTTTTATGCCCCTTGATAAAACAATTTTTTGCGGAATCGTTAAAAATGATTTTTCTACAAATTTCAATAATTAAATCGATGTCGTTTTGTTTGTATTTTAATTTTATAAAGGCATGTACTTTCTCCCAAAGATGTATTCTGTTAATGTGCATAAAAAATCCAAGTACATCTAGTTTAAGAACATAGCAATCAATAGTATAATTCTTTGAACAAGATTTTATAAACCCATCAACTCTTGCTATCCCAAAGTGAGTTCCTTTTCCAACTCTGCAAGCATAACTATCATTAATAAATTCTTTCTCAAAAATTGGATTTAACTTACTAATTAACCAATGATGCACAATTCTATCACGAAAATCAGCTGCAAATATTTCTCTTTTAACAGGCTTATTTACTATAAAAGCCATTGATTGGCCTATTTTATAAGTTCTATCATTAATATCATTGTATAGTTGGACTAAGTTTTTTTCATAATCAATTTCAAAGGCCAAGGCGTTTATTGTGTTGCGTTTATTTTTACGACAATTGTAATATGCCTCGAACAATTCATCAAGTTTAATATTTTGTATACTATTATTTCCCGAAATACTAAATAAATCTAATTGCATACTAAAAAAAATAAATGCCCAAAGTTAATAACTTCAGGCATTTATTACTAGTTGTTTAAAAACCCTCACAGCCCGAACATTGTATTTGTTGTTCTTGTTGTTGTTGTTCTGTTTGCCATTATTGAAGTACTGTTTCCACGCGTTGTTATTATTGTTCTCGGTGGAACTCCAATAGTTGTTATTTGCAAAACCGCCAACTCCGATTAATAAAGGTGTTGAAATAAATACAAGGCGTCTTGCATTTATTGGAACTAACAGAATAATAATTTGAAAAAACAAACTATAAAATGTTTTACTCCTTTCAACTGCTTTTGCAAACAGTCCCTTTATCGCTTTTAAACAATAAATTGCTCACTCACTGCCACCATAGCAACAATGATTCTGGCACTATACATTTTGGCTTTTACTCCAACCTGTAATTTGTTTGCCTATAGCATCCATTAACAAACTTAACTCTGCTTGTTTTTTTATAGGCATTATTTTCATATCCGAGCACAATCTTATTTCTAATTTCAGTAGTTCGAAATCGTCCATAAACGTATCTAAATGCTCTTTCTTGTTTGTGTTTTTGTTAGCTCTGTATATACTACGTACCAATTGTAAAGCATCTCTTTTCATATCTTGACCAATTGTATATTTGTATTCTTTTGAAAAATCTTTTGTACACTCAAATATTTTCAATATTAACCTATAAGTGTCTCTATAAACAGGTAATTCATAATATAGCGCCATTTTTAAAAAAAATCGACCGCTACGCGGTTATTTAAAATAGTTAAATTGATAAATAGTTAAAAAGCCCTCACAGCCCGAACAGTGTATCTGCCGCTCTTGCTGTAGGTGCCCTGTTCGCCATTATTGAAGTACTGTCCCCACGCGCCGTTACTACCGCTCTCGGTGGAACTCCAATAGAAGTTATTCGCAAAACCGCCAACTCCGACCTGTTTCAAATTAACATAAACTGAATTTAATTCTTCCTTTGAGGGCAAATGCCAATCACTATAACCATTTAATATTAACTCTTCACAAGCTGTCTTAGCAGAGTTCCAATCCAGATTTCCTAGATCTGTGATTGCAGCTACTAAGCCATGCCCATTTTTTTCAAAAACAACAAAACCACCATGCTTAAATTGTGAAACAACGCCTCTTGGCTTTACTTTATATCCTGTCATTTGTTCTATTTGTAAAAGTGTCCGTTTATCCTGCCAAGAAAATGTAGCAGCTTGTTGACCTGTAGTTAAAAAGTTAATGGATTTGCCCTCATTATTATAGTTTCGACTACCGCTAAAAACATGTATTCTACCTTCGCCATTTCCATTTGATTCATCCATTCCGGATTGCACTGAAAATAAACGCGTATAAAATTCCCAATTACTTGTAAGTGTGTTTAACGCATTTATACTGCTTTGTTTTCTCAAGTAAAAAGTTTTAGCAACTCCATTGTAATCAATGGTAACAGGGAAAACGGCTTTGTTTAAACTTTGATAACTTGTTACTTCTTCAGAAGAAAGGCTTAAAGCTGCTAATGTTTTAATACAATAATTTGCACAAAAATCGATATTTTTATTAGTAGTTGCTGTAACAACTAGAGGTATTTCCCAGTTTTTACTTTCTGCGTCTAGTGATTTGGGGTCGCTACTTTTAATAACATAATCAAAAGAAATTTGCATGGGTTCATGAAGTAATCCAACCATTTCGCTAACTGCTTTAATTTCACCTTGCTCATTTAATAATTGTTGTTTAATATTTAAAGCAAACATGCCGCCTTTAATTTCTATAGCAATACCTTTTGCTTCAACAAAACTGGTAAGTTTATCAACCGAAACAATTGTTTTTAAAGTAACACCCCAGCTACCATCAGGTAGTTGAGATTCATTTAGCACCTCATAGGATTTAATGTTTCCGCTGGAAACCGATGCCATTTGGTCGGCCACCACTTGGTCATTGAACATTTCTGTTTTTGAAGAAATAAATGCACCGAATGCTTGTTCTGTAGCACTTCGCAAAGCTGCCTGTTTGGCATCTTCCAATGTTTTCCCGCTTCCACTTGAGGTAATGCTTACATCTTTATTATCTGTTTGTGCAAATGCGCCAAAAGTGAAACATGTTAGCGCTAATGACGCAATAATTGGTTTGAGTTTATTCATTTTTATGGAATTAAATTTTTGAGTAATATACATAGGTTGTTTTGTTTTGCGTTATTTCTTTAGCGAAAAGTAATGCCAGGCCTTGAATAAAGCCCATGGATCTTTCTCGGATAATTTCAGTATTGGTAACTTCAGTACTTTTGTCGTTGTCGTCAGTCCTAATGATCTGGTCTGATGTGATGGTTGACCCATTTACGAGTGTATTAACCAATTGCTTTGCTTTCATAAAAGCTGCCTTATCTCGCAATTCAGGCGTAGTATATTTTGCATTTTCTAAAGTTATGGTACTAACAATATATTTATTGGCTGGTGCAGAAATAATGCGTGCGCCATCAATACTTTTTTTCTTAATAATCTCGGTTATAAATTCTTCTAGCGTTGTGCACAAGAAAAGATACGTGTTTTGATTGCCTTTTTCTATTCTGTCAATCATTTCAAACTTTACACATGGTTCGGCAAAACCTTGTTCTGCAATAAGCTGAGCTTTTGATTGTGCTTTTGAAACTAAGCTAAGTACAGAGTCTTTGGGTACATTCATCAATGTAACAGCAACTGCGTAATAATTCCCTGATTCTCCTTCTAATTTTTTTACTCCTTCAAAGGGAGATGAAGCATAAACTCGCTTTACGAAATTAATTGCCGATGTTTTTTCATCGCTGAAGGATTGAGCGTGAATGATATTGATGGAAAAGAAACTGATAAACAGTATAATTAAAATATTAAAGCTCCTCATAATTATCTCCAATGGATATTATTATAAGTTATCGTTTTAGGTTGGTTTTTAGCATATTCAACCGCTACATCCCGATATGCACTAACACGGATTTTATCGAGATCATAATTTCTTTGTGATTGTTTTTCTTGAGCCACTGCGTCTCTTTGTGACTGATTCTCACGATATACATCATCCCTCTTCGATTTTTCTTCTGCTATCCTAACTTGTTCTTTTTGTGCAGCAATTTTATCAGCATACTGTTTCATTTTAAACTGCCATCTTGCTTTTTCATCGGCTTTAAGTTTTGCATCGATTGTTTTTATAAAAGCAGTAACATCGGTTTGGCAATTTGCCATAGGGTTTATTGTACTCAAAATATCCCCGGCCTTTTCTGCTCCATTTGGTGTTTGTGCAGCTGTCCAGGTTACTTTGGCCTCATTAAACTTTACTTTACAATCGGCATCTATTTTTTGTTGGTAAATTAGGGCAAGAGTATCAAGGCATTTAAAATAGCAATCTTTACAAACATCGGGTACAAGTGATAACTGGTAAATTGCTTCATCATACTTTTCTTGCTTTACCAATGTTTGGGCATCTTTGATAATGAAATCACAGTTGGTGCTGTAATAATTAATGATTTTTGTTTTACCCTCTTCTAAAAAAGCTATCACTTCTTTATTTTTGGTGTTAATGGTTTTAAATGCTTCTATAAATGCTTTGTTTTCATTTGTGCCAACTCCTTTCAAACTTAATATCGTATTTGAAAAAATAGTATTAGTAAGAGCGTCACCAATAAAGAGTGTCACATCTAAATTTTGGGCAATCATTTGTGGCGGCCCTGCAATAATGTCTTTTGTGCCCACATTTACATTTGCAGTAATAATAAAACGAGGGTTTGCTTGGCTTCCTCCCATTCCATTATTACTTGTAATTTGATTTAGCTTGGTTATTAGCAAGTTTTTTGCTTCTGTTGGTATTGCTATGTCATCAGGCAAATAAGTGTTTAGAACAATTCTTCCAAAGTCATCCAAGTTCACTTGCGCATTACTTGTAATTGCGACAAAAGTTAAAATGAGTAATGATATAAGTTTTTTCATATTAATTTATTTTTCACCCAAAACAAGGATTGCTTCTCCTAGTCCACGTGTCATTAGTTTAACTTCAAAATTAAATGGGGCTGCTTTTAAATACTTTTGTAAGCCCTTTGCAAATTGGCGTGCATCAATGGCATTGTTGTTAGCATCGTACAATGGTATTCGCACTTGGTCGAATCGAATAATATTTTCAGTTGCATAACTCATGTTAAATCTTCCTTTTACGGTGTTTTTTTGTAGCCATTCATTTACATAATCCGTTATTTCTTTTCCATCAATCTCAGTTTCCATGTCGTTTTCCCAGCTGTTCCATTTTTTTACTGTCAAAAGTATTTCTCTTCCATTATTAAACATATCATCAAAATGAGATTGTAGTTGAGCAGCAAAAGGATCAATGTTTGCTAAAATTGCATTTTGTAGTAATACTGGAACAATATCGGTATTATTTGGAGTGCCATTTCCCGTTGAAGATGCAATACGCTTGCTAGTGTATGCATCAAAGGCTTCTAATACAAAAGATATAACTTTTCCATTATCGGTTTTTGTTACTTTCCACCAAATTTGAATAACAATATCAGCTTTGGCTTTATTCTTTAATTTATCTAAAGGGCTTTCGGAAATGGAAGAACCACTCGCAGTGCTTGTTGTCATATTATCTTCAGCATTGCGTGCTTCAATTGCTTTCAATTCCTGCTCTGCATCTTTTAATGGGAAGCCCCTGTCAATCATTAAAGAGCCGATTTTACTGATAACCTGACCTAACTCTGTATCCTCTTGAAAAGCTTGTTTGTAGTTCGGAACTTTTTGTTTGGTGCCTTGATTATCAAACTCGGTCATAAAATAACGCTGCTCGCACCAGTTGTCACTGGGTAAAATCATTAAGGTTGGCTTTTTAGCTTGTGCAAATAGTGTATTTGTTGAAACTAGCAGACCAAAAGCTATTAGTATAAAGTGTAATTTTTTCATTTTAGAATCCATTAGTAAGTGATTTGATTATTTTTTGTTCTTCTAAGTATTTTCGAAGTTCGTTTTTTGAAATAGATACTTGGTAAACTTTCCAATTTTTTAAGCCTAAGTTAGCTGGCAATGTGCTTTCAGTTGCAGAACTTCTGGTAAACATTGACCATTTACCTTTCTTGGCGAAGAAACTCTTTTCAATGGTTTTAAAGTTTTCTTGCTCCTCAGTTTTGTTTAGAATTGGGGGTTGTGTGGTACAACCGTTACCACCAGATATTCCTGAAAATAAAATTGCATGGATGGCATCTTTTCGGGCTTGTTCGGGTTTGTATTTTGCACCTTTTTTGGTGTCCCATATTTTCATGGTGACATACCCATCTGTTTCAATTGTTACACATTCGGTTTGGTAATTTCTGCTATTGCTAGTAAATGAAAGAAGCATTAAGCTGCTCAATGCCAAAATCCAAATGTTGTATCCTTTATTTCTCATATTTTCTTTTTTAAAGTTCAAATTTACTCTTTTTTCGGTCTTTCTACCAATGAACGCTAACGGTTTGCGGCTAAAAGAAGTTGGCGGGTTTTACCGAGATGCTTTTGCGGAGAAGAATTTTTCATTCAATACAAATCTTTCTGCGGGGCACAATACCGCCAATTTCTTTTAGGTGCTGTTATGGGCTGGTTTTCTTGCTTGTCAAAATGAGTTATTTAATTTAGGTAGTCGATTGTTTTTCTTGTAATACTTATAAAGTAATAATGCCTCAATATATGCTGGTGGCTCACCGGTCTTTGAATACATTACATAAAAATCCAATTTTTCAACATCATTGTCGATCATATAGGCACTAACATAATCATTAGTTAGTATGTCTTTTTTAGTGGATTTGTCTTTGCCTCGTGAAGCTAGCAGTCGATTTTGAATTGAATGGTCTCCAAGTGTGCCATCAGTTTTAACTTTACCAGCCATTCCAATATAAACTATCTCATTTGTAGCTGTGTCAAGCCAAATATAAACACCAAACCTTTTTTCAACGTTCTGCCTTATTTTTTCGTTGAATATTTCTCTACCGCTATCTTCTGAAAATATTTGTTTTTCAATGTTAAAGTGTATGGTCGGTTCGTCAATGTAAGGCTCAATTATATTCTTTATTTCCTCGATTGTCATAGGCTTAATTAATAGATTTATCTTGTGGTATCATATTTTCAACGATAATGCGGTCGCTTGAAACTTTGAAGTTTTTCATTGCGTCAACAAACTCATTAACTGATTGCTTTAATTCACCAGCTTTCCCAATTGGTTTAATCATTAAATAAACATATGTGATTATCACAATTAAAAAAAGTGGTGCGTTATCGTCTTTTGACAATATATTTTCTGGAATAGTGGCAGCTAAAATTATTGTAATTAGCAAAGAAACGCCCCCAATAATATGCATTTTATTTACCGATGATTTTATTTCATTCTCATCTGTTTCCCTCAATCTGAGCATATGCGTTTCAAGTTCCTTGAATTGAGGTATTGAATTTTCGATACCTAATATTTTTGAGAGGTAAATAAATTGAGTTGCTTCAGGTGCATTTACCATATTGATGGATGCTTCTCGAAATGATTTAGTAAAGACGTTTTTCTTTTTTAGTTCTTCACCATAGACAAGTAAATTTTCTATGACTTGCTGGTATAAGAAAGCTAAAGTGTTAATCCAATTTTTCAAAGTTGTTGTCGCTTCATCACGCACAGCAAAATCCAATTCATTTAAATTTCTTTTAAGGGTCATTGCACTGCCGACTGTCATTGAAATATTGGCTACTGCTACACCAAAAACGCCTTTTGATGCACTATTTAAAAGTTCTGCGTTTGAATTGAAATGAGAACTTGCGGCTGCACCTGCGATAGCACCTCCATAACCGAGAATTTTACCCACATCAGATTTTGATTGGCTACCTGCATAAGCACTCATTGCTGCACCAATTGCGGCAGCTCTCGCTTTAGCTTTTTCAGCCATTGCTTTGCGTCTTAATTCTATGACTTCTTCAACTCTCTCTGTCACAAGTGTTATTGTTCTGTCAAGAACTGTTGTTACGAAAATTGCTTCTACCGCCATTATTTCTTTTGAAGTGAGTGAGGTCTTGGCTTTAAACTCGTCCAGCGATGTAAGAGAAGACTTGAGGAAGAATAAATTATTATGATAATCAAATAAATGAGCTTGGGATAATGCTTTTGTCGCCCAACCAACAGAGTCGTTGATGTCTTTTTTAATTAGTTCCTCGCTTAAATCTACAGCCTTAGGAAAATTACCAGATGATAATTCCGTAATACAAAGCTCCACTGTCGAACGATTGTTTTGACTAGAAGCATTTACAAAATTGTCTTTTAGAGTTTTGAATATTGATGAATTCATTTTTATTGATTTTTTGGTCTGTCTTACTCATTTGGCTTTTCGGTGTCCGCCCCGTTTTTTTTGTGGTTGCTGGTCTCCACATTATAGTATTTAAGCACTTTCTAAAAAGGTGGCTCTCTTGTCTGTCGTTGTCCGTTTGGTTGTCGTCCCATAAACTTGCCCATAACTTACTTATAACCCCCACAATCTCTCTGAAGCATAACATACATTTGTTCGCTTGGCCTCATAAAGTAGGGTTTTACGAATATATAAATAATTTTCACAAATCATCAAAAGGCGAACGTATTTGTTGTAAATTCCGTGTGCTAACATGGGTGTATATTTCCGTGGTTCTAGAACTTGAATGACCCAATAATTCCTGAATGTATCTCAAGTCAGTGCCGCTTTCAAGTAGGTGAGTGGCATAGCTGTGGCGCAACCAATGTAAACTAACTTTTTTGGTGATTTTTGCTTTTGATAAACTTTGTTTTAAGACATTTTCAAGGCTTTTTTCGGAGTATTTCGTGTTCGGAAACTGTCCTTCAAACAACCACGTTTTTGGCTTGAACGCCTTGTAATAATCGCGCAGCATTTCAATAAGTTTCTTTCCAATTGGAACAACTCGGTCCTTCTTACCTTTTGATTGCCGGATGAAAAGCAAGTTGCGATCAGACAGAATGTCCTTTAAGGTCAGATTTAATAATTCACTTCTTCGCAATCCACAGGCATAAATTAAACTGAGCATGGCTCGATGTTTTAGATTTGTTGGAGCTTCTAAAATTGATTTTACTTCATCTTTACTCAGAACATTTGGCAAGCGTTTTTCCCGTCGCGGTCGTTGAATGTAATCTACCTCCATCGTTCGGTTAAAACGATTTCTGTAAAACAATTTGATGGCATTAATCACTTGGTTTTGGTAACTAGCCGATAGATTTTTCTTGAGTATGTAAGAAGTGTTAAAATTGATAATATCTTCAACGTTCAAACTTTCAGGTGCTTGATCCTTATAAAATCTGAAAAAAACTTCCAAAGCATCAGCGTATGTTTTAATGGTATTTTGACTATATCGTCTGTAGTTTAGGTAATTTTTGAAAGAAAGTATATGCTGTTGTGCGTTCATTGATAAGATTATATGTATTCGATTTATTTTATGGATTAGTATATATGTTAAAATCAGTCACCCTCCTTAATACTCCCTCAAGGGAGATAAAATTGAATTCTAATTTTTATATCCAACTTCTTTTCGATTTGCTTGCTGGATTTGTTGCTTGTCTTTTTGAATGAGGTAAGTCAACACTTGTTCGATATCATCAAATTTTTGATTGTGAAGCTTTTCAAGTTCAACTAGTTTTTCAGAAAGCTCTTGATAAGTTAAAGCAAATTGACGCATCATTACAAACGCACGCATGATGGCAATATTCATTTCTATTGCAATATCAGAATTGAGTAATCCGCTCAACATAGCAACTCCTTGTTCGGTAAAAGCGAATGGTAAATACCTTATTCCTCCTGCATTTTTTGAGGTGCTAAAATTGCACCTCAAATTATTCCATTCATTAATAGTCAATTCAAACATAAAATCTTTTGGGAATCTTTTAAGATTATTCCTAACAGTGCGTTTTAAATATTTTGTTTCGACTTGATACATCTTCGCTAATTCAAAATCGAGAATGATTTTCTTGCCTCTGATTTCGAGGATGCTGTTTTTGATTTTTTCTAGTTCCATAATTCATTTTTATATGAATATATGAAAAAATAATCAATAATTTGATTAAAATAAAATCGAAAATAAAATAGAAGAAATAAAAAAGGGCCACGATATCGCGACCCTTCCACTATAAAATCAATTATAAATTACAGCGTCCCTCGTTTTTCTTGCTCTCGTTCGATAGATTCAAAAAGCGCCTTGAAATTTCCTGCTCCAAAACCTTTTGCTCCCATACGCTGAATTATTTCATAAAATAGAGTTGGTCGATCTTCGACAGGTTTAGTGAATATTTGGAGTAAATATCCTTCTTCGTCAGCGTCCACTAAAATTCCAAGAGACATCAATTCATTAATATCTTCTTTCATGATACTCATATGATTACCTAATCTACCCGGAATTTCGTCGTAATATGTTTGAGGCGGTGCAGATAGAAATTCAACTCCTCGTGCTCTTAATTGTTTTACCGTTGCTATTATATCATCTGTTGCCACAGCAATGTGTTGCGCTCCTGGTCCTTCGTAAAAATCCAAATATTCTTCAATTTGAGAACGTTTCTTCCCTTCAGCTGGTTCGTTAATTGGGAATTTTATTCTACCGTTTCCATTTGACATTACTTTTGACATCAAGGCAGAATATTCAGTGTGTATTTGTTTGTCATCGAATGACAGGAAATTAACAAAACCCATCACATCTTCGTACCATTTTACCCAGGTATTCATTTCGCCCCAACCAACATTTCCTACCATGTGATCCACGAATTTTAATCCTGTTGGAGTAGGGTTGTAGTCGCTTTCCCATTTTTGGAATCCAGGTAAAAATGGGCCATTGTAGTTTTTTCGTTCAACAAACATGTGAACCGTTTCTCCGTAAGTATAAATTCCTGCTCGAACAACTTCTCCGTGCTCATCTTTTTCTACCGTAGGCTCCATGAATGATTTTGCACCTCGCTTCGTTGTTTCTTCCCATGATTTTTTCGCATCGTCGACCCATAAGGCGATAACTTTAACACCATCACCATGCTTTTTGACATGCTCACCGATTGGCGAATCACTTTTCAGGGCTGTTGTTAAAACTAAGCGAATTTTGTCTTGCTTTAAGACATAGCAAACACGATCTTTTAATCCCGTTTCCAGCCCGGCATAGGCATACGATTGGAAACCAAATGCTGTTTTGTAATAGTGCGCTGATTGTTTTGCATTACCTACATAAAACTCAACATAGTCTGTCCCTAAAAGTGGAAGAAAATCTTGTGCTTCTTCAAATATTTTTTCTAATCCGTATTCCACGTTTGAAACTACTTTTGATTTATTTATTTCTTCAGACATAATGAATTATTTAAAATTGCCAGGATTCCATGTAATCAGTCATTTCAACATCAAGCGCTTGTTTGGTTAACATCAGCGGCCTGAAGGTATCTATCATTACTGCCAATTCTTTTGTTTCTTTTTGACCTATACTTCGTTCGTAAGCACCCGGGTGTGGCCCGTGTGGAATTCCCGCAGGATGAAGTGTTATTTGTCCTTTATCCACGTGATTTCTACTCATAAAATCACCATCTACATAATACAAGACTTCGTCAGAGTCAATATTGCTGTGATTGTAAGGTGCTGGAATTGAGTCCGGATGATAATCGTACAAGCGGGGAACGAACGAACAAATAACAAAAGCGGAGGTTTCAAATGTTTGATGAACGGGTGGCGGTTGATGAACACGTCCCGTGATCGGTTCAAAATCGTGAATTGAGAAAGCATAGGGAAAATTGTAGCCATCCCACCCGACAACATTAAATGGATGATGTGCATACACATAATCATACATTGTGTCTTCTTTCTTTATTTTAATAATAAATCTTCCATCCTCGTTGTGCGTTTCTAGCTTATGGGGTGGACGAATATCTCTTTCGCAATACGGCGAGTGCTCCAATAATTGACCGAACCAATTTCTGTATTTTTTTGGCATGTAAACCGGATGAAACGATTGAATTATCAGCAATCTGTTATCCTCTGTTTCGAAGTGCATTTGATAAATCATTCCGCGAGGAATAACCAAATAATCACCGTAGGAAAAATCAATGTTACCCAATTGAGTTTTTAAAGTACCATTTCCTTTATGAATAAAAATTACCTCGTCAGCATCGGCATTTTTATAGAAATAATCCTTCATCGAAGATTTTGGAGCTGCTAATTCGATATACACGTCTTTATTTATCAACATCGGGGTTCGGCTGTCTAGGTAGTCGTCTTTTGCTCCAACACGAAATCCTTCCAAACTTCTCATTTGCATATTTTTATCTAGACCAATTTCTGGAGCAACAGACTTTTTCTGTGTGATTTCCAGAACTGCTGTAGGAGGTTGAACGTGGTAAAGTAAAGAGGACATACCATCAAAACCTATTGTTCCAAATAACTGTTCATAGTAAATTCCACCCTCAGGTTTTTTAAATACCGTGTGTCTTTTGTGTGGAATATTTCCTAAAGAATGATAAAATGGCATTTTGACTTAGTTTTTGTTACTTCTTTCAAAAATAGAATTTTTTAGCAAAATAAGTCAATCTTACAGGGGAAAGAAATGACTTTTATCAGTTTTGTAATAAATTTAGATTTTCCTGCTCGACCGTTCTTCCAGGATATACTTTAAGAGCTTCACCAAGGCAGCGAACAGCTTTTATCAAGCATTCTTGGTTTAGAACATAGGCCAAACGCACTTCTTTCTTACCTAATCCTTTTGTTGCATAAAACCCACTTGCTGGTGCCATCATAACAGTTTGATTTTCAAAAGAAAATTCTTCTAATAACCATTGACAAAACTTATCGGCATCATCAATTGGAAATTTTGCAAGCGCATAGAATGCTCCTTTTGGCATTGGACAGAATACTCCTTCAATCGAATTCAACCCATTTACCAAAATATTTCTTCTTTGGACGTACTCCCGAACAACATTATCAAAATAACTCTGTGGTGTTTGCAAAGCAGCTTCGGCGGCAAATTGATCAACGGTTGGTGGAGAAAGTCTCGCTTGACCAAACTTCAAAGCGGCCGACATAATCTCCTTATTTCGCGTTACCATGGTACCGATTCGGGCTCCACACATGGAGTATCGCTTAGAAACAGAATCAATCATAATAACATTATCATCGATTCCTTGCAAATTCATGGTTGAAAAAGGAACAGCTCCCTCGTAGCAAAACTCACGATATACTTCGTCAGAAAATAAGAAAAGATTATATTTTTTAACGATGGAAGCAAGTTGCTCTAATTCCTCTTTTGAATATAAATAACCAGTTGGGTTTCCTGGGTTACAAATAACAATTGCCTTTGTTTTATCGGTTATTTTCCCTTCAATTTCAGCCACGGGAGGCAAGGCAAATCCGGTTTCAATGGAAGCAGTTACAGGAACGACCGTCAGGCCTGCCATTACAGCGAATCCGTTGTAATTTGCATAGAATGGCTCCGGAATTATGATTTCATCACCTTGGTTGCAAGCTGTCATTAAACCAAAAATTAAGGCCTCTGACCCACCTGTGGTTACCAATAAGTTATCCGAGTTGACATGAATTCCAATAGATCGATAATAAGTAGCTAATTTAATTCGATATGATTCAAAGCCCGCAGAATGACTATATTCCAAAACTTTTGGTTCAAAATTACGGATCGCATCTAAAGCTACTTGAGGTGTTTCAATATCGGGTTGACCGATATTTAGGTGGTAAACTGTTTTCCCTTCTTTTTTTGCCTTTTCTGAATATGGAACAAGCCTCCGAATTGGAGAAGCAGGCATGTCAAGAGCTTTTTTCGAGATAAGTGGCATTTGAAATATTTTTACAAAAGTAATTCGAATCTTGAAATTAAACCAATGAAAATTATTTCCGTAGAGAAATTAATCGATTCATTTCATCACGCATTCTCGCTGCTTCAATAAAATCTAGCTCTTTGGCTGCCTTTTCCATTAATTTTTTAATCAATTTAATTTGTTTTTCCAGTGCTTCCGAGGTGGTATATTCTGTATTTGATTCAGCCGCAACTTGCTCTGTGGTTAAACGTTCGTATTGAGCCATCCGGGCTGTAGTATCTCCATCGGCTACCTTTGTTGACTCAAGAATTTTCTCCTTTGATTTATTTAGCGGGGTGGGTTTTAGTCCGTGTTTTTCATTGTACGCAATTTGAATACTTCTTCTTCTTGAAGTTTCTTCGATTGTCTGTTCGATGGATTTTGTCATTTTATTGGCATACATTATTACAAAACCATTAACATTTCTCGCCGCCCTACCAACTGTTTGTACCAAAGACCTTACATTTCGTAAAAATCCTTCTTTATCAGCATCCAATATTGCGACAAGAGAGACTTCCGGTAAATCCAATCCCTCTCGAAGTAAATTTACGCCTATTAAAACATCAAATTCACCCAGTCGTAATTCCCGTAAAATTTCAACGCGTTCAATCGTATCAATTTCTGAATGAATATAGCGACACTTAATACCCAAACGATCCAAGTATTTCTGAAGTTCTTCTGCCATTCTTTTGGTGAGAGTTGTAACAAGGGTGCGTTCTTCGGATACTATTCTTTTTTGTATTTCCTCGATTAAATCGTCGATTTGGTTCAAGCTTGTTCGAACTTCAATCAAGGGATCTAAAAGTCCGGTCGGGCGAATTACTTGTTCTACAACCACTCCCTCAGAGAGAGCAATTTCATAATCAGCAGGAGTTGCAGAGACAAAAATCACTTGATTTTGAAGGTCTTCAAACTCCTCAAAGCGCAAAGGTCGATTATCGATGGCTGCTTGTAACCGAAAACCATAATCAACTAAGTTAACTTTGCGAGCACGATCCCCTGCATACATGCCGCGAACTTGAGGAATTGTGACATGGCTTTCATCAATAATTGTCAAAAAATCTTTGGGAAAATAATCCAACAAACAGAAGGGCCTTTCACCCGGTTCTCGTCCATCAAAATAACGAGAATAATTTTCTATTCCTGAACAATACCCCAATTCTCGAATCATTTCTAAGTCATAGGAAACGCGCTCCTCTAAACGTTTGGCCTCAAAAATTTTCTCATCAATTTTGAAATTCTCTACCTGTAAGACCATATCTTCAAAAATTAAGTCAACTGCCTTTTTGGTGTTTTCAGGGCTCGAAACAAAAATATTCGCCGGATAAATATTTATTTCCTCGTATGTTTCAATTACAACTGTTGTTTCAGGGTCAAATGCTGAAATCCGTTCTATTTCATCACCCCAAAATTCAACTCTTAAACCATAATCAGCATACGCCAAGTAAATTTCTACAGTATCGCCTTTTACACGAAATGACCCACGATTAAAATCTACATCTGTTGCTCGTTGGTATAAATTTTCAACCAATCGAAAAAGAAATTTATTTCTTGAATAAGTCTCTCCTTTTCTTATGAAAACAATACTTTTTTGAAATTCGCTGGGATTTCCAATACCATAAATGCAGGAAACCGAGGCAACAACGAGTACATCCTTTCGACCCGAAAGTAGGGCAGAGGTAGCTGATAGCCGCAATTTTTCAATTTCATCATTAATTTGAAGATCTTTTTCTATATACGTATCAGTTGTTGGTAAATAGGCTTCTGGTTGATAGTAATCGTAGTAGGATACAAAATATTCAACAGCATTATTCGGAAAAAATTGTTTGAATTCGCCATACAATTGCGCAGCAAGTGTTTTATTGTGCGAAAGTACAAGAGTTGGACGATTGATTTGTTCAATAACATTCGCGACGGTAAATGTTTTACCACTTCCAGTGACACCGAGTAAAGTCTGTGCAAAAATATTCTGGTTTATCCCATTTACCAATTGTCTAATTGCATCAGGTTGGTCACCCGTTGGCTCAAAATCAGAAACAATTTTAAAGTCCATCAGTTGTTATATTTATCGCTTGATAAACTGAAAATATTCTTCTAAAACTTCGGCATTTCTCTCTCGAGGAGTAAAAATTTCCAATAATTTGGGTCTTTCATTCTCAGATTCAATGAAAAATTTGGATAGAATTTTAGGTAGGCCTGAGGCGCAACTAGTTGATTGATAATTTACATTGAATGATTCACATATCCCTTTGGCATTCGTTTCATGCGTTGCTTCAAAAAAAGCATCTCGTTGTGGTGAATTTGATGATCCAGGAATAATTCTAAAAATACCTCCACCTGAATTATTAATAAGAATTATCCGAAAATTTTTACCGAGGTATTTATTCCAAAGACCATTACTGTCATAGAAAAATGAAATATCTCCCGACAGTAAAACATGAAGTTTTGAATAATTGGCGACAGATGCACCAACGGCAGTGCTCGTACTACCATCAATTCCACTTGTTCCCCGATTTCCAAAATAGGTAATGCCTTGGATGGGATCAAAGAGTTGGCAATAACGAACAACAGAACTATTTGCCATGTGCAAAACTGTATTTTTGGGTATGAACTGAAAAATGTGATCAAAAACTAACATATCAGAAAAATTACTCTCTTGTAAAGTGGAAGATTCAAGAAATTTAATTGAATTATCTTTCGCGAGATAATCTTTCTGTCTCCATAAAGAGCCATAATTATTTGAATTTATCACCCCCTGATTTGTTAAGAGTTGTTTGAAAAAAGATGTGCTGTCCATCCGAAAAATATGAGATACGGATTGATACGTGTCCATGTATGGAAATGTATGGCCAATTTTCCAATGTTGTTTGCACTTATTTTTGCGAAGAAATGTTTTGATCTTCTTGGATACTACAGCATCTCCTAATGTTATAAGTAAATCCGGAATGAACTTTTCAGACTCAACGCTAGAAATGAGATTCAGTGTTCGATCAATGCAATGAACAAAGCGGGAATCTGATAGATTTGAGGTATTCTCGACTAATATGGCAACATTTGTATTTTGTGCAAAATCAGACAATAAACTTTGGAGCTCAGCATTACCGTTCATTTGCCCACATAGAACCAAAACTTTTTCCTGTAATGATTTCCTGAGAACACTTAAAATTTCCTCACTCATTCGATTTTCAGAATCAATGAATTCTATTTTTGAGAAAGGTGGTTCTTCTATTTCTTGAACATCGTAAAGAGGTTCGTGTAATCCTACGTTTATGTGAATTGGACCTTTCCATTTATTTTCCGTGTGGGAAAAGGCTTGATTTAGTTCGCGATTTGAAAACCAGAGGTATTCATCAGAATTTATTTCATCGGATAATTCAGTAACATACATTGTGTGGTCTTTGAGTACATTACTTTGTCGAATTGTTTGTCCATCTCCTTGGTCAATCCAATTTTTTGGTCGATCTGCTGAAATCACAACTAAAGGAAGGTGCCTGTAAAATGCTTCCGAAACCGCGGGCGAAATATTTTGAATCGCCGAACCAGAGGTGCAAACTATTGCGACAGGTCTTTCAAGTTGATCAATCATTCCTAAGGCGAAATAAGCTGCTGATCGTTCGTCATGAATGACATAAGTGGAAAAATGGGAGTGATTATCAAAGGCAATGCTGAGGGGCGCATTTCTTGAACCAGGACAAATAATGACGTCCGATATCCCGAAAGCCTCACAGGCAGAAACTATTTTTTGAATAATAATTTTATTGCTTGATATCATGTGACTTAAGTTCTTGCATGACGGAAAGTAGCGTCTTGCACTTTCGTTCTGTTTCTTGCCATTCGAGTTCTACACTAGAATTTTTTGTATATCCTCCTCCGACATACAAATACGCCGTTTCAGGTTGAATTTGACAACAGCGCAAGTTAACAAAAAGTTTGGTATGTTCGGGGGAAACAAGACCTAAATATCCAGCATAGAGAAAACGATTGTAATTTAAGTCATGATTTTCGATTGCCTCGATTAATTCCATTGCCAATGCTTTGGGAAGACCACTTACTGCTGGTGTTGGGTGTATAACAGTAGCCAGTTCAAGAGGCGTTCGATTTCCGAGATCAAAACTTATATCCGTTCGTAAATGTTTAACAGGACCTGCTTCGAAAGAATATGGACCTTGCGTTTCTACATTAGATATTCCTTGTTCGGTCAAAGTTTCAAGGATAAAATCAGTTACAAATTGCTGCTCCTCCCTTTCTTTTTTTGCCCAATCATCATCGGTTTCAATTGATTTTGTTCCCGCCAATGACATCGTAAAGACATTTTGATTGTGTACTTCAAGAAGAATTTCAGGAGAGGCTCCAAGCCATGTTCCAAATAGGGAGGAACTTGCTAGGTAAACAAAAGCTTTCGGATATTTATCACACAAATCATTGAATAGCTGATGTAAATTTTCTGTGGGAAAAGAAACTTTTTTAACGCGTGAAAATACAACTTTTTTCATTCCGAGCTCCTGCATTGCAGATAAAAAAACTTGGGCATTCCTTACATACTTAGCATAATCAATAACTTCTGGAATTTCGCTGTGAAAGTGCCAAGTTTTGAATTGATCATGGGTATTTGAAATAGCCGAAAAGAAATATTGATTTTCTCCTCGAAAGTCAGAAATAACGAAGGCATGTATAGATGAATCTACTTTATCAAGCCGTGTAAAAGTACCCACCGTTTTTACAATTTCTTTACCCGGAAAGCGATATGCAAGAAAATCAGTCAAATTATTCTTTTGTTTTTGGAACTATCATGACTGTTAAACGTCCGGTACATATCATTTTGTTCGTTTCTTCATTAAAAATATCGACTTGCCAGATATGTGTGCTTTTTCCACAATGTATAATCTTTCCAACTGCCTTAACATGGCCTGACCGTATACCTGCAACGTGATTGGCATTAATTTCTAATCCAACTGGTACCTCTTTCTCTATGTTAATCAGCAAGGTTGAGCCCATTGAACCAATACTTTCAATCAATGCCATACTTGCGCCACCATGTAAGAGCCCCATTGGTTGATGTGTTCGATGGTCGACGGGCATTCTCGAAATAATGTAGTCCTTACCAATTTCAATACATTCAATGCCTAAAACTTCCATGAGTGTGTTTTTATTCATGGCATTTACCGAATCTAAGGAAACTTGTCTTAACATTGAGGATAAAATTATTATGGAAATTTAGGGAACTGTTGGAAGTCGGGATCTCTTTTTTCTAAAAAGGCATTTTTCCCTTCCTGGGCTTCGGCTGTAAGGTAATAGAGTAGCGTGGCATCTCCTGCGAATTCCATTAAACCGTGTTGACCATCTAATTCGGCATTCATTGCTCGTTTGATCATTCGAACAGCCAATGGACTTCTTTTCATTATGGTTTTACACCATTCAACTGTTGTATTTTCCAATTCTTCAAATGGAACCACTTTATTTACTAGGCCCATTTTTTCAGCTTCAATAGCGTTATACTGATTGCATAAAAACCAAATTTCGCGCGCTTTTTTCTGTCCGACGTGCCGTGCTAAATAATTAGAACCAAATCCACCATCAAAACTACCAACTTTTGGTCCCGTTTGTCCAAAGCGCGCATTTTCAGAAGCAATCGTCAAATCACACACAACATGAAGTACGTGACCACCGCCAATAGCGTAACCATTTACCATTGCAATAACAGGCTTCGGAATTGAGCGAATTGCCTTGTGAAGGTCTAAAACATTTAATCTGGGGACACCATTTTCAGAAATGTATCCACCAATTCCTTTCACATTCTGGTCACCACCCGAACAGAAGGCTTTATCACCTTCACCCGTGAGAATAATGACACTTATATCATTTCTTTCGCGACAAATATGCATTGCATCGAGCATTTCCATATTTGTTTCCGGTCTGAAGGCATTGTATACGTTGGGTCTATTTATCGTTATTTTTGCAATCCCTTCAAAAAACTCAAATTTTATATCATTATATTGTTTAAGACTTTGCCAAATGCGCTCTTTCATAAATTGAAATTTATTTACAAAAGTAATAACAAACATTGCGATATTTTGTGTGTTTATTTAAAAACATTACGTGAATCTCTTAACCAACGTTAAATAGTAAAACTCTGAATTCTCCCGATATTAATTTTTTTATTAATGCTCAAAAAATCAAAATCAGCTTGATTTACCACTCTTTTTTTCGAAACTATTTTGAAAAAGAAGAAGCATTAATCGTTAAATTTGCAGCCAATTTACTTTATGGAAAAATTTTCTAAAGCTTTTTTTTCAATGCGCATGATGGCGCTTGCCATGTTTATCTTTTTGATCGCAATTGCAGTTGCCACATTTATTGAATCGGCGAGTGGAATACAGGCGGCAAAAATATTGATATACAATGCTTTGTGGTTTGAAATTTTACTTGTTTATCTTGGGATGACTTTAATATCGAATATGTTTCGATATCAAATGTTTAAGAGAGAAAAAATGGCCCTGTTAGCTTTTCACCTGTCCTTCATCGTCATTTTAATTGGTTCTGGCGTTACTAGATTTATAAGTTTTGAGGGACTCATGCTTATTCGAGAAGGAGAATCAGTTGATTATATGTATTCGGCTGATCCTCATTTGAAAGTTTCCATCAACGACGGAAAAATGCAGTTTAAGTACGATGAAAAAATGTTTATGTCAACAATAACATCCAATACATTCTCTATCCCAGTTGAATTTCCAAATCATAAAACACCAATTGAAATCAATTATGTCAAATTTGAATCAAAGATGGTTGATACCTTAATGATAGATTCTAAAATAAATTCGAGTGTTTTAGATATTGTCACAAACGGAATGCAATCCAATTATGTGGGAAAAAATGATTTTTTAATGGCAGGCTCAGTTCCAATCTCATTTGAGAAAAAAAACACACCACAAGGAGGGATTGACGTGCGTGAAAATGGAGGTAAGGTAGAAATGAAAACGGATTTAGATGTTCGTTACCTACCTATGTCAGAAATGCAAAAAGCCAGACAAACCGGGGCCCCTATTCCAGATAGTTTGTATCAAATTATTCCCAAAAATACGTGGGTAGAATTCAAAACTACAACATTATACCAATCGGGTAACAATCAATTTGTTTTTAAACAACTCATCAAAAACGCAAAAAAAACGCTTGTTCCATCTGGTAAGAAAGATCGAGGAAGTGATTATTTAACGCTTGAAATTACAGATGGAAAGGCGAAAAAAATTGTTCAGTTAAAAGGTGGTATGGGTGTAATACCTGAGCATGCAATGTTTGCATTTGAGGGGTTAAATTATGAAATTGAATATGGGTCCGTCGAAATGAAATTGCCGTTTGCGATGAAATGTCGCGATTTCAAACTAGACAAGTATCCCGGTTCAGAGTCCCCTTCGTCCTTTTCGAGTGATTTAACCATTGAAGATTCAAAAAATAAAGTGAATCGCAATGCGAAAGTTTTTATGAATAACGTGATTGATTATCAGGGCTATCGCTTTTTTCAATCTGCATACGACTTAGACGATCCAAATACTCCTGAAAATGAAGAAGGAACTCGATTGAGCGTCAATCACGACTGGTGGGGCACCAATATTACCTATCTCGGGTACCTGTTAATGACAATTGGAATGATTCTATCATTGTTTGCAAAAACAGGGCGTTTTAAAGATTTGAATGTTAAACTTGGTAAGTTGAAAGAAAAACGAAGTCAACTGGCAACCATTTTCTTAATTGTATTTTTAGTTTTTGGAAAAACCAATTACGCACAAAATGCAACTTCGAATGAAGAGCATAATCACGAAATGCACGACGGACACGATCATTCAGAACTTGGCCATTCTAGTGAAGCAACATCAAATCAAATACAAACAAGTACGCCAGAAAAGCCGAGGGAGAAACCGATATTTCGAGTTATATCCGAAGAACACTCAAATGATATTGCTACTTTACTAGTTCAAGATTTTTCAGGTAGGATCATTCCTTTTCATACTCTGTGTGATCAATTATTGCGAAAAATTTACCGATCAAATAAATATGGTAAATTAAATGCTGTTCAAACTATACTGAGTATGCACATGTATCCAATGCATTGGATAACAGAGCCAATAGTTCAAGTCCCCGCTCAATTAAGAGAGAAATTAAAGTTGAAAAATGAGTTTGCTACCCTAGAAGATCTGATGGATAACTCTAACGGCCAATTCAAGTGGTTAAAACAGTACGAGGAAGCATTTAAAAAAGCGGACTCAAAGAAAAATGAGTTTGATAAAAAATTGATAAAGTTGAGTGAGAAATTTGAAGTTATCCAATCAATATTTATGTGGAGATACATGAAAATTGTTCCAAAGTCAAATGATAAAGAAAATCGTTGGTTCACCCCTTTGAGCGCTGAACTGTCGAAAACAGATTCTATTTCGTCTACTCTCATGCTGCAATATCTCTCCGCAATCAATCAAGCAGCCCAAGATGGACAATATGGTAAGGCGACAGATTTATTGAATAGATTTAAGGAATGGCAGAGAAAAGTTGCGAAAAATATCGTTCCTGATGAAACAGCTGTTAAACTGGAGGTTTCTTACAATAAAATGGAAATCTTTAAAAACACGTACCGAAGTTATTTAGTCTTGGGATTCTTATTATTACTAATTTTCTTTATACGAATTTTTACGAGGCCAGATGCAGGATATTTTAAGGTTTCTGAATGGATTCGAAAAATTTTATTGTTCTTACTAATAGTTATTTTTTTCTATCACGGAGCCGGTTTGGGAATGCGCTGGTATATTTCCGGTCATGCTCCTTGGAGCAATGGATACGAGGCGGTTGTTTTCATTGCATGGGTAACGATGATAGCTGGCTTTTCTTTTATGAGAAAAAATACAGTAATTATAGCAGGCACGGCAGTGCTTGCTTCATTAATGGTATTTGTTACAGAAATGAACCTACTTGATCCGGAAATCACACCACTCGTTCCTGTTTTAAAATCCTATTGGTTAATGATACACGTTGCCATAATTACAGGAAGTTACGGTTTTTTAGGATTGGCGGCAATTTTGGCGGTTCTGAATTTGGCCCTGTATATTTTTAGAACCCGAAAAAATGGTATTTTGGTAACATCAAATATCAATGAGCTAACCTTTGTATCTGAAATGACAATGACAATAGGATTGTTCATGTTGACGATTGGTACTTTCCTCGGCGGTATTTGGGCAAACGAATCCTGGGGCCGCTATTGGGGATGGGATCCTAAAGAAACCTGGGCTCTTGTTTCAGTATTGGTTTATGCGATTATCTTACACTTGAGATTTATACCTGCACTTCGTGGGAAGTTTCTATTCAATACACTAAGCCTTTGGGGGTATTCGTCTATTTTATTTACCTTTTTCGGAGTGAATTTCTTTTTGGTTGGTTTACATTCCTATGCCCAAGGTGACGGATTTGCTAAGCTACCAAATTGGGTATATATCACAATAGGTGCATTTCTCTTATTTACGGCTATTGCAGCACTAAGAAATAGACAATATAAAGAATTGTAGGCATAAAAAAAGGGAACCGAAGTTCCCTAATTACCTATTGTAAAAAAATCGAGTGATTAATTTACGCTGCTTGATAAATCAGTACCTGCTTTAAAACGAATTGTTTTCTTAGCAGCAATTTTAATAACAGCACCAGTTTTTGGGTTACGGCCATTTCTTGCCGCTCTTTTAGATACAGAAAAAGATCCGAATCCAACCAATGAAATTCTGTCATTTTTTTTCAATGCTCCAGTTGCAGCAGAGATAAAACCATCCAATGCTCTTTTCGCATCAGCTTTTGACAATCCTGAGTTGCCAGCAATAGCGTCGATTAATTCAGCTTTGTTCATTTTTTTTTGTTTAAATGGGTTAATAAATAATTTTACTGCTACAAATATATCTGATAATCAATGCGCTCAACCTGAAAAACCAAAAAAAACACGTAAAATGTTGAAAAATCAAGGGTTTTGTTGATAAAACTTAGATTTTTTGCTGTAAAATCGCCTTTCAAAACGGCTTTCAGGCAAATTAACACATGTAAAATGATACTATTTTTTATGAAATACGGTAGAATTTGCCTGGTCTGTTGGCATAATTACTATGTCATTTAACGTTACGTGCTTCGGTCGCGTTGCGGCAAAATAAATTGTTTCTGCAATATCGATAGCTTGTAAAGGATTATATCCATCATAAACCGAATCAGCATTAATTTGATTTCCTTTAAATCTAACCAGTGAAAACTCTGTTTCAGCTGCACCAGGTGCAATATTTGTGACTTTGATCCCAAATTCTACTAGTTCTAAGCGCATAGCTTTTGAAAGAGAATCAACGGCATGTTTTGTCGCACAATAAACATTACCGTTAGAATAAACTTCTTTTCCTGCAATACTACTAATGTTGAATATGTGTCCAAATCCATTTTTTTTGAATATTGGAATAATTTGTTGACTCACATATAGAAGTCCTTTTAAGTTGGTATCAATCATTTGATTCCAATCAGAGGTTAGTCCGGACTCAATTGATGCCCTTCCTGCCGCCAATCCGGCATTATTAATAAGAATTTGAAGTTGAGATTTGACCCGATCAGATAAATTATGAACAACCTTTGATACCGCCATTTCATCTCGTACATCAAGTTCATTTATTATGGCTTCAATATCATAGTTCCTCTCAAGTCTTTTGGACAATTCAATTAATCGATCTTTTCGGCGTGCAACTAAAACTAGGTTATACCCCTGTGAAGCAAAAATTTCAGCACATGCCTCCCCAAATCCGGAGGAAGCTCCTGTTATGAATACAAATGAACCCATTGAATTAATTTTATCTTTAGTCTAAAGGAAAATGTATTAATTAAAAATAGTTGGTCAAGAAAATAATGCAGTATTAACAAAAAACGTATTATTTCGGTTTTTTCTTTCGTAGAAAACTTCAAATTTAACGAATCTTAAATTATGAATCTTTCAATTCTTTCGACTATTTTCGTAATTAATTCTATCTATTAAATATGCGTTTTTTTCTAACATTCATCATTATTTTTATTTTTAATCAGTTTATGATATCTCAAAACCGAATGCCTGTATTGGATACCTTGATTGATTATTGGCATCTTCAAGCAGCAAAAGCTAATTTTGATGGATATTTCAACATAACATCTGACAATTTTGTTTTTTTGGGTACGGCACCTGGCGAAAGATGGAATAAAAAGGAATTTATGAATTTCTCTAAACCTTATTTTGATAAAGGAAAAGCATGGGACTTTACTTCAAAAAATAGAAATTGGATTTTCTCGGATGATAAGGAAATTGCTTGGTTTGATGAAGATCTTGACACATGGATGAATACTTGTCGAGGAAGCGGGATTTGTATTAAGAATAATGGACAATGGAAACTTTCTTATTACAACCTCACTGTATTAATTGAGAATGAAAAAATAGATGCCTTCATACAATTGAGGAAAAATTAATGTTTGTTCAATCCAATACTATCAAAGCCACACAGTGTTATGTTAAAGACCAACTTGGTCCATCCTTTTCTGAATCAGAAATTCGTAAGATTTTTAAATTAATTATTTGTATTAGATTGGGCTGGAAGGATTCAGAATTTTTGTTGAATCAGGAAAGTAGATTATCTGAATCTGATTTATTATTTGTTCGTTCTGTTGTTAAAAGGCTACTTATCGGAGAACCTTTTCAATATATCTTGGGTGAAACTGAATTTTTTGGGCTAACCCTTTTCTGTTCTCCATCGGCATTGATACCGCGCCCTGAAACCGAGGAATTGGTTCAGTTAATATTAAATTCTATCGATAATTCAAGCCCGCTCAGTATCGCTGATTTATGCACAGGATCTGGTTGTATTGGAATTGCACTCGGCGTGAATTTACCCCAAGCTTCAATTCTTTTCAGTGACTGTTCCGAGGAGGCCCTTGATTTGGCCAGAGAAAATGCGAGTCGAAATAAGGTAAATGGTAAATTTTTGAGACATAATATTCTCAACAAAGATTCTTTTGATCAATTTTTACCCGACTCATTTGATGTCGTTGTGTCTAATCCTCCCTACATCCCACAAAAAGATAAAGATAAATTGAAGCCTAATGTTCTCGACCATGAACCTCACGTTGCACTTTTTGTGGAGAATAATGACCCCCTAATTTTTTACAGACGTATTGCCCTAAATGCGAAAAAAATAATAAAATCAGGAGGCTTGTTGTTTTTTGAAATAAATCCTGATAGTTCGGAGGATTTGGTAATCTTATTGAAAGATTTGGGTTTTGTTAACATTGAATTGATGAAAGATTTGCAAGGTAAATATCGCATGCTTAAGGTTCAAAATAGCTAAATTTGTTTGGTGAACTCTGAACAAGCAAAGATTGAAATTCTTCGATTAACGAAATTAATTAATCATCACAATCATTTATACTACGTCGAAAGTAGTTCTGAAATTTCTGATTTTGAATTTGATGCTTTATTGAGAGAATTACAGGTTCTCGAAAATAAATTTCCTGATTATGCCTATTCTAATAGCCCCACGAAGCGCGTTGGGGGAGATCTAACCAAAAAGTTTGATACAGTTGTTCACCGATATCCTATGTTGTCTTTATCTAATTCATATTCTGAAGAAGATATAATTGAATGGGAAAATCGTATTAAAAAATTAATCGATGGTCAAATTGAATTTGTTTGCGAACTGAAATACGACGGTGTTGCAATTGGAATTCGCTATGAAAATGGTCAACTTAGTCAAGCCGTAACGCGTGGCGATGGCGAAAAAGGGGAAGATGTCACGGCAAATGTGCGGACTATTCGAACAATCCCACTAAGTTTGGTAGGAAATTTTCCAAAAGATTTTGAAATAAGGGGTGAAATTTTTATGCCGATTGCTGTTTTTGAGAAATTAAATAGTCAACGTGCTGAAGAAGGCGAACAACTCTTTGCAAATCCAAGAAATACTGCATCGGGTACTTTGAAAATGCAGGATTCAAAAGTAGTTGCTACACGTTGTTTAGATTCATATTTGTATGGGATTTATGGGGAAGAATTAAGTGCAGAAGGACATTTTGAATCTGTCGAAAAAACCGCATCATGGGGGTTTAAGTCGCCATCAATAAAAGATAGATTTATCGAAAAAACGAATTCGATTGAAGGTGTAATGAATTTTATCCATTATTGGGAGGAAAAACGTTTTTCTTTACCCTTTGAGATCGATGGTGTTGTCATAAAAGTGAATAGTTTTGGTCAACAGATAGAATTGGGTTTTACTGCAAAATCTCCGCGATGGGCAATTGCTTACAAGTTTAAAGCAAATCGTGTTGAAACAACCTTATTGAGTGTTGACTATCAGGTTGGTCGCACAGGTGCTGTTACTCCGGTTGCGAATCTAAACCCCGTTCAGCTTGGTGGAACCACCGTAAAAAGAGCGTCACTTCACAATCAAGATCAAATTAAAAAGTTAGATTTACATATTGGGGATGTTGTTTATGTTGAAAAAGGTGGAGAAATAATTCCAAAAATCGTTGGTGTTAACACAGGGCAAAGAAAGTCGCATCTACGAAAAATCATTTTTCCTTTAACTTGTCCCGCTTGTGAGAGCCTATTGCATCGTAAAGATGGAGAGGCAGGCCATTTTTGTACGAATTACAGAGGCTGCCCTCCTCAGGTGAAGGGAAAAATAGATCATTTTGTCAGTAGAAAAGCACTCAATATTGAAGGTCTTGGAGAGGAAACGGTCGATTTATTGTTTGAAAATAATTTGGTTAAAAATGTTGCGGATATATATCGTTTAAGCTTTGATCAATTGATGAAACTTGATAGAATGGCTGATAAATCTGTGAATAATCTTTTAATGAATATTCAGAACTCTAAAAATATTCCATTTGAACGTGTTTTATTTGGTTTAGGAATTCGATTTGTGGGCGAAACAGTTGCGAAAAAATTGGCAAAACACTTTGGTTCAATAGATAAGTTAATTGAAGCGAGCTACGATGAATTAATTGATGTAGATGAAATAGGGGAAAAAATAGCAAAATCTCTAATTGAATATTTTTCTGATTCTCTATCAAAGGAATTAATTAGTGAACTAAAAATGTTTAACTTGCAGCTTGAAACATCTAAATTGGTGAATTTTGAAGGTGTATTAAGCGGAAAAACAATTGTTGTTTCAGGTACATTTTCCGCTTTTTCGAGAGATGAAATGAAGGAATTAATTGAACAAAATGGTGGAAGAAATGGATCTTCAATTAGTTCAAAAACAGATTTTTTAGTAGCAGGAGAAAATATGGGTCCCTCAAAATTGAAAAAAGCCGTAGATTTAGAGTTAGAAATTTTAAGTGAAGATGAATTTATAAAACTTTTAAAAAAGAAATTTTGAACGAAAATAGTATTTGGAGTACAACAGAATCCTTGTTAATTGTCCTTAACTGCGATGATAACGAACATATGAAGGACTACAAAAAGGCACTTGATCGAGCTCTGAATGAAAGTAATGTGGAGAAACTAACAATTGTGGTTCTTCTTCCAAAAGAAGTGGATAAAAATTCAATGACACCTCATTTTGTGATTTACTATATTTCTCCTACTGATTTCAATTTTTTCGGTAGACTAAAAGATGTTCAGCTTTTGGATGAATTTAAATTAAATTTCGACACGCTAATTTGGTTTGGAGATGACTCTCACCGCATTTTTTCTTACATTAAGAAAATTGATTTTCAAAATAAAATTGGAGTTAATGCAACAAGAGCATTTTTCGAAATGCATCTCAAGGCAGATATTGATAACCCTGCTTCTGCCATTGAATTTATTCATGATGTTCTAACAAAATCGTATTCAGAATAAACGGTAGAAAAATGAAAAATATTTTCAGTGGATCAGGTGTAGCCCTTGTAACCCCCTTCAAGGAGGATTTCTCAATTGACTTTGTGGCCTTGCGAAATTTAGTTCGCTATCAGATTGATAATGGAACTGATTTTTTAGTTGTCCAGGGAACAACAGGTGAATCACCTACACTTTCCCAAGATGAAAAATTACAGGTACTGAAAACTGTCATTGATGAAACGAATGGGGCCTTAAAAGTTGTATACGGTATCGGAGGAAATAATACGTATGACATTGCAGAAAAGTTGAAAAAAGTTCCTGCTGGTGTTGACGGAATTCTTTCTGTCTCACCATACTACAATAAACCAAGTCAAGAGGGAATAATTAAACATTTTACATACCTCGCTTCCCAAACTGAATTGCCAATAATATTGTATAATGTACCAGGAAGAACGGGTTCGAATATGTTGTCTTCTACCACCTTAAAATTAGCGGAAATTCCAAATTTGGTTGCGGTAAAAGAAGCTTCAGGAAATATGGAACAAATCATGGAAATCATTCGCCTCAAACCAGACGGATTTGGAGTATTATCAGGAGATGACGCGCTTACAATGCCGTTAATAGCTGCGGGTGCCGATGGAGTTATCTCAGTTGTAGCCAACGCTTTTCCTAAAAGATTTGCTGAAATGGTTCATTCATCAATTGAAGAAAATTTACCCCGTGCGCGAGAGGCCCACTATGAGCTATTGCCAATTACAAAAATGTTTTTTGAAGAGGGTAATCCCGGAGGAGTAAAAGTTTCTTTAAATGAACAAAAAATCGCAGGAGAAACGATGCGTCTTCCTCTCTATCCGGTGTCCGATTCACTAAGAAATCGCATCCAAATAGAAACAAGAAAAATTCTGAAGTAAGAAAAATATAAATCATAGTGTTTAAATGACATTAACAATCTATTTTCAAATTCCTTTGTATATTTGTAATTGAAATAAATATTCCTAAAAATGACAGAGAAATTGGCAAAAGAGTCAAAGAAAAAAGAAGCACTACCGAAACCGAAATTTTCAAAGGAAATCTATGTTAAATGGTTCAAGGATATGCTTTTGATTCGTAAGTTTGAAGAAAAAACAGGGCAATTATATATTCAACAAAAATTTGGTGGATTTTGCCATTTATATATTGGTCAAGAGGCAATTGCAGTTGGAACTGCAAGCGCATGTCGAACGACGGATAAACATATGACGGCCTACAGAGATCATGCTCATCCGATTGCCCTAGGAACAGATCCACGAGTACTAATGGCTGAACTTTTTGGCAGAAAAACGGGATGCTCAAAAGGCAAGGGTGGGTCTATGCACTTCTTTGATAAAGAAAAGAATTTTGCGGGTGGGCACGGAATAGTTGGAGCTCAAATACCAATGGGAACAGGGTTGGCTTTTGCTGAAAAATATAAAGGAACTGATAATGTAGCATTTGTTTCAATGGGAGATGGTGCTGTTCGGCAAGGAGCGCTTCACGAAACATTTAATATGGCAATGATATGGAAACTTCCGGTCATTTATATTATTGAAAATAACAATTATGCCATGGGTACTTCCGTTGAGCGCACTACCAATGTCACTGATTTATCTAAAATAGGCTTGTCGTATGAGATGCCCTCAAGAATTGTAAATGGAATGAGTCCTGAATCTGTTCACGATGCGATTGAGGAGGCAGCGGCAAGGGCAAGAAGGGGCGACGGGCCAACTTTATTGGATATTCGAACATATCGCTACAAGGGTCATTCAATGTCTGACCCTCAGAAATATAGAACGAAAGATGAAGTTAACGAATGGATAGATAAAGATCCGATTGACCATTGTTTGGATGTGATTAAAGACCAGAAATGGCTCACTCCAAAAGAAATCGAAGATATTGAACTTTGGGTAAAGAAAGAGGTTGAAGAGTCTGTAGAATTTGCTGAAAAATCACCTTATCCTGAAGCTCATGAAATCTATGAAGATGTATACATGCAAGAAGATTATCCGTATATCAAAGAATTTTTAGCTTAAGAAATTATGGCAGAATTAGTCTATATGCCCAAGTTGAGTGATACAATGACCGAAGGTGTTGTTGCAGCATGGAATAAAAAAGTTGGTGATGTTATTAAATCAGGGGAGGTCTTAGCGGAAATAGAGACAGATAAAGCAACTATGGAGTTTGAATCCTTCTATGATGGTACACTTTTGCATATTGGGGTGGAAACGGGTAAAGCTGCACCTGTGAATTCACTGCTCGCTATTATTGGTCTTCCTGATGAGGACATTTCGTCCTTACTTTCAAATGCTCCCCTCCCAGAATCGGAGTCAACTGTTGGTTCAGATCCAATTAAAATTGAAGCCAATACAACCCCGGTAGCAGCACCAGTTCAAATGGATTTACCTAAAAAAGAACCAACTATTGAACCAATCATTTATACGGACTCAGAACGAGTTTTTGCCTCACCATTGGCAAAAAAATTAGCAGAAGAGAAAGGAATTGATATTGGCTATGTATCGGGAACAGGTGAAGGCGGCAGGATAACAAAAAGGGATGTTGATCACTATGTGCCGTACACGTCAACTGGAAAATCCAACAAGACTATAACCCCGGGAATTGAAGCATTTCATGATGAACCGGTAAGTCAAATGCGAAAAACAATTGCTAAACGCCTGTCAGACAGTAAATTTACTGCTCCGCATTTCTATTTGACGTTAGATATTGACATGGATAACGCTATCGCTTTGCGTAAATCCTTGAATACCGTGGCTGAAGTAAAAATTTCATTTAACGACATGGTTGTAAAGTCTGTTGCGAATGCCTTAAAAAAGCACCCGGCAGTAAATAGTTCTTGGCTTGGCGATGTAATTCGACGCAATCAACATGTACACATTGGAGTGGCAGTGGCTGTTGACGAAGGCTTGATAGTACCCGTAATACGTTTCGCAGATACAAAGGAATTGACGCAAATTTCAGCCGAAGTAAAAGAGTATGCGCAGCGTGCGAAAGAAAAAAAATTACAACCAAGTGATTGGGAAGGCAATACCTTTACAATTTCGAATCTTGGAATGTTCGGTATTGAATCCTTTACTGCCATCGTAAATCCTCCCGATAGCTGTATTATGGCTGTAGGGGGAATAAAAGAAACTCCCGTCGTAAAGAATGGTATGGTAGTTCCTG
>Ga0194116_10001563_pt1 | contig 32301 bp, 30 predicted proteins | sample TA2MahsurfametaG_4_FD_148617 | JGI IMG/M metagenome (GOLD analysis project Ga0194116, IMG submission 148617) | Freshwater microbial communities from Lake Tanganyika, Tanzania - TA2015008 Mahale S9 surface | ecosystem: Environmental > Aquatic > Freshwater > Lake | place: Tanzania: Lake... | reverse complement strand
ATGCGTGTCAAAAATCGTATTATTCAACTGCGGGGAATAACTCCCTATTTTCGACAAATACACCAAGCACAGGTCATGGACCATTTACAATTCCCTTGGCCGAACCCTGCAGCAGATTTGCCAATATGAACGAAAACGAAGTTAGTTCAATCATTGGAGTTTATCCAAATCCGAGCAATCAACTGCTGTATATTCAGACAAATGGTAAGTTAAATTCAGACGAGAACTGGAAACTACTTTCTTCTCAGGGTTCCGAAATATGGATTAAACCTGTTGCTATGACAACAGATCAAAATAATATTGTTGTTCACGTTTTTGATGTTTCTATGTTTGCGGATGGTCAATATGAATTAATTAACCTTTCAAGTAAGAGTAAGACGCGCATTACTTTCGTTAAGTACTAATTAAGCACAGGCAGACTTATTTACTTTTTTTTAAAACATACTTGTTAGGTAATTTAATTTCCTTCGTTTAAAACGTATGAAATAGTATAAAATGAAAACTAAACTGCCTCTCCAAGCAAGCCTTTCTCTTTTATTTATGAGTCCTATCCTTACTAATTTTGCACAACAGAAAGAAGTATCACTTGGCATATCTTCCTCATCCTACTCCTTTGATAACCAAAAACAAGCTTATAACTGGGGTGCCTCGCTTCCGGGATTTCAAGTAGGATATCTCTACAGTCCAAAAATTAACTTGTTTAAAAAAAATAAAAACGGCATCATCAATCCTTACATGAATTTAGAATATGCATTCTCAAATTGTACGGCAAAAAATTTAAACCTCCCAACACCTATCACCCTACACCAATTGCGGTTTTCATTGCCGATGCGCATTAGAATCGCACAGACTGAAAAAAAGCGATTTTCATATTACGTTCAGGGTGAACCTGGAATACAAGTGAACGCTCTACAACAAAATTACAAGCAACGCGACTTACCAAAATTGGAACCATTCGACACCTATTTGAATGTTGGGGTAGGCTTCACGCATTCCAAAAAAATAAGAGAAATAAAAAAAGCAGGATACAAATTTGTTGGTGTCACAATGAACGCTTCTCGCATGATCCCCTTAAATAGTTTTCGCTTTGGTGAAAATCAAGGTTCTTTTCACCAGTTCAGGGTAAACATAGGTCTAAAATATAGTTATCTGGAACCAAAAAGAGTCAAAAAACGCTTATTTATGTGGTGATTTTTGTGACTTAAAACGTAAAATCGCTATCCAAAGTATACCGAAAAGAACACTTGCAAAAATTAAGTGGGAAGTTTGAATAAATCCTGGCATATCTGCATACGCCAACATCACTCCGGAAATTAACTCAATCGCTAGTATCAAATATGCTCCTCTTATCAATTTTATTTTATACGTTTTCTCATTTTTCCATGCTATAAAACTAAGACCGATTAAAACGAGCCAAGAAAAACTCCGGTGAATAAAAAATGGCAGACCTAGCGACTCTATCCATTCCTCCCTTGAAAACCCTTTTTTGACCAAGGCATCAATGTCCTCTCGTACTTGGGTTCCTAAAAACATTTGATAAAACGTTATGAGAAAAATTAGCCAAACTGAAGTTTTTAGCCACTTTGGAACTAGGATCTCGCGCTGCAACATAGGACTTACTCGATATAAAACAAAGGTTTGCACCGCAATAATAATTAATGCCAATAACATGTGAATTGTTATAGTCCAGGGCACCAAATTCGTAGCAACGACAATACTACCAAACCAGGCTTCAATACCCATTAAGATTAAATTAGCGAGTGAAACTAATAGCAATCCAGACTTACGATAGGCTAAGAACATCCAAAGAAAGGACACCAACATAAAATTTCCCGCTAAAAATCCAAGTAACCTGTTTATATATTCCGTCCATGTTTTTCTTGCATTAAAGTTCTCTTCTACATAGACACTTGGATCATTTTTTAATTGATTGGCTTCATCTTTAAAACCAACGTTTGCAAGGAAAATTGAGAACTTTTCAACTTTTTTTTCTCTTTTCTCAAGGTAAATTTCTTTGTAATCTTTCGGTAACACCGTTGAATCCGTTGGTGGTATCCATTGCCCAAAACACTTCGGCCAATCCGGACAACCCATCCCAGAACCGGAAATGCGAACAAAGCTTCCGGCAACAACCACCAAATAAATTGCAACTAAGGTAATCCAATTGAAAATGATAAATCTTCTTGAAAAACTCATATATCAAAATTACGTAATTCGGAGAGTCAGTAGCGATTTAATTGAAGGTTAACACACAATGTCGTATCTTTGTTTTTTGCTCAGATGAAATTAACGAATCTCACCGCTATCTCCCCCGTTGACGGAAGATATCACTCCACGACAGAATGTTTAAGCCCTTATTTTTCAGAATTTGGCTTAATGAGGTATCGTGTACTTGTTGAAGTTGAATATTTTATCTCGCTTAGCTTTCAGGGTTTGGATGAACTTCCGGAACTTTCGTCTGCACAGATTGACGCATTGCGCAATATCTACATTAACTTCAGGGAAGAGGATGCCAATTGGATAAAAAACTCAGAAAAAATTACCAATCATGACGTAAAGGCTGTTGAGTACTTTTTAAAGAATAAACTAGAGGCACTTCAACTCCAAGATCTATCTGAATTTATTCACTTCGGTTTAACCTCACAAGATATCAATAATACGGCAATCCCCTTATCCATAAAAGAGGTTATTAATGATGTCTATTTGCCTCTTTTAGATAAAATTATCCGAAAATTGACCGAGCTATCGATTGAATGGAAAGACATTCCCATGTTGGCAAAAACACACGGTCAACCTGCCTCACCCACAAGACTCGGAAAGGAAATTTATGTTTTTGCGGAACGTCTAAACAAACAAAAAGAACATTTACTGAATGTTCCTTTTTCAGCTAAATTTGGTGGAGCAACAGGTAACTTTAACGCTCACCATGTCGCATACCCAATGCATGATTGGGTTTCTTTCGCCAATTCTTTTGTCAATAATATTTTAGGATTGCATAGAAGCCAAACTACCACTCAAATCGAACACTACGATAACCTCGCAGCATTATTCGATGCATTGAAAAGAATTAATACCATCTTATTGGACTTAAATCGTGATTTTTGGACCTATATTTCGATGGATTATTTTAAACAAAAACTAAATGAAGGAGAGGTTGGTTCTTCCGCTATGCCTCATAAAGTGAACCCAATCGATTTTGAGAACTCTGAGGGCAATATCGGTATCGCAAACGCTTTGTATGAACATCTTTCAGGAAAATTGCCCGTTTCGAGGTTACAGCGAGACTTGACAGATTCTACGGTTTTACGAATCGTAGGATTACCTTTTGGTCACACAATTATTGCATTTACTTCCTCACTTAAGGGTCTAAATAAGGTAATGTTAAACGAAGAAAAACTTAACCAAGATCTAGAAAATAATTGGGCAGTTGTGGCTGAGGCTATACAAACCATACTGAGAACCAGTGGCTATGAAACACCTTATGAAGCGCTCAAACAATTGACACGAAAAAATGAAAAAGTTACGCAAGAAAGTGTCCGTTCATTCATTGAAACGCTGGAAATTTCTGAAGAATTGAAAAAGCGATTGAAAGCCATAAAGCCCCAAAACTACCTGGGTATTCAACTTATTCCATAAGTAATGTTTCGCACTACACTCCTCTGCTTATTTATAAGTCAAATATCATTTGGACAAATTGACTTTATCGATTGGAGTGCATTAACTCGCTCATCGGGGAATGTATTGAAGGTGATCCCAAAAGACAGCAATACGTTTTACACCCTGAGATGGAGTGGTGGCAACGCATTGGGTAACTATAAATTCACCTTACACGATTTTTTTGAGAAAGTAGCTGAAAAAAGAATTAAACCAATTACTAGAAATGGAATTGGCACATTTGAGACAGCATTTCAGGCCAATAATATGCTGTTCAGCTTCATTTCAGATAAAAATGGTCCGAACAGTGAACTTTTCATTCAACCTTATCATGAGGAATTGGGCGAATCTGGCTACCCCGAATTAGTTGCAAGTTATGTAAATCCCAAAATAGGGGCAAAATCAAATTTTATTATTCAACAGTCACAAAATAGAAAATACTTTGGTATCATGTGGGAAATCCCCGGAAATCGAAAGGAAAGTGACGTATATGGGTACAAAGTAATAGATAACTATTTACAAACCGTTTCAGAGGGAGAATATATTATTCCCTTCGCAGGGAATATGACGACCATAAATGAATTCCATCTTACGAATGAAGGAGCGTTTTTTTTATGCCTGACCGAACACCACAAGCCCAATGACGGCTTGTTTACAAGAAATTACAAAAATTTTAAATCCATCCATTTGTACAAGGTCAAGAATAATACTCTGTTGGAATATTCTTTAGAAATGGATGATAACCGAATTGACGATATGCAATTTAATTCAAATGATGCTAATATTTTGACTCTCACAGGGGTTTATGGAAAAGGACAAAATCAAGGAATTGAAGGAATTTTTCAACTTAAAATTGACACACGTCAAGACAGTCTCTTGAGCAAAGGATTTGCGGCATTTGACAGCAAGCTTTCTGAGGATTTTAATGAGGAAATTACAGGTCCTGTAACATGGAATCGCAATCATTTTACCAATAACAATCTTTTTTATGACTACCTCATGCGTGACTTATTTTTACAAGAGGATGGTACACTTGTTGGCTCAGTTGAACAATACTATGTATCTAGACGTGTAAATTATGACACCAGAACTGGATTAGGTTCAACGGTTTACTATTATTATTACGACGATATAATTACCTTTAAATTAGGGCAAAATAATACATTTGATTGGCAAAAACGCATTGAAAAATCTCAGGTGTCAATGAACGACAATGGCCCATACAGTTCCTATTCAAGCTATTGCGACGGTAAGAAACTTTTTTTATTATTTAACGACAACGTCAAAAATTACGAAGAGGATGGTCTATTCAAGAGAGAGGAGGGGGAAATATATGCCTCAAATGTATCCATCAGACGAAATGCCGCAGCAACGTGTGAAATAGATATACAAAATGGAGCAGTTTCTCGTAGAACACTGTTTACAAGAAAAGAATTAAAATCCCTTATCGTCCCGAAAATGTTTGAACTTGATCAAAAAAATAGACTTTTATTTCTTTATGCCATTGATGGATTTAAAGAACGATTTGGGTTGATTAAATACTAAATGAAATTATTATTCAAAATTGGTTTTCTTGTCATTTTGTCCGCTTGTGTTCAAGAGACAAAAAGAAAATCGGCAACTGAAAATCTCTCTGATCCATTTCTCGATGACCACAGTTATTCTAACTTGAACGAAATAAAAACTCGGCACTTACATTTAGAATTAGACGTCAATTTTGAAAGCAAGAAAATTTTTGGAGTCGCAAGACATAGAATGCTGAATTTAAACAATTCGGACACGGCAATCTTTGACATAAAGGGGCTTGAAATACAAAAAGTAACAACAGGTGAGAAAAACTCCGAAAATGAAGTAGACTTTGTAATTGGAAAATACGATAAAGACTCCATTCTTGGTCAACCTCTTCTCGTCCAGATTCATCCAAAAGATTCCATTATAAACATTTATTATAAAACAACAGAAAATTCCGAGGCTCTTGATTGGTTAGAACCAAAATTAACAAGCTCCAAAATTCATCCTTTTCTCTACACTCAAGGACAAGCTATATTAACTAGAACATGGATACCTATTCAAGATTCACCATCCAATCGTTTTACCTATTCAGCTGAGGTGAAAGTGCCCTCGCAGCTTCGCGCCGTAATGAGTGCAAAAAATAGTAAGGACAAAAGTACGAATGGAATTTACAAATTTTCAATGCCCTACTCTATACCGTCGTATTTAATAGCATTGGCTGTTGGAGACTTGACATACACTTCGCTTTCATCCAACACCGGTTTCTTCTGTGAACCACAATTAACTGCAAAATGTAAAAGTGAGTTTGTTGATCTACCAAAAATGCTCGCAGCTGCTGAAAAACTTTATGGAAAGTATCAGTGGGACCAATACGACATCCTAATTTTACCTTTTTCCTTTCCATTCGGTGGAATGGAAAACCCCATGCTTACATTTATAAATCCAACCATTATCACTGGCGACAAAAGTTTGGTTTCTGTCATTGCTCATGAGCTCGCGCATTCGTGGTCAGGAAATCTAGTTTCTAACAAAACTTGGAACGACTTCTGGATAAATGAGGGCTTTACCGTTTATTTTGAAAACAGAATCATGGAGGAACTTTACGGAAAGGAGACCGCTGATATTCTCGCACTTGTAGAAATTTATGAGTTGAACGATGAAATCCTTCGAATTAAGAACTCTAAACATCCCGAGGATAGCAAACTTTTTTTGAACCTTAATTACAGAAACCCTGACGAAGGCATGACGGACATCGCGTACACAAAAGGTGCCTGGTTTTTAAAATCGTTGGAAGCCAGTGCGGGAAGGAAAGTTTTTGATAATTTTTTAAAAAATTATTTTGCCTCTTTTGCTTTCTCTACCATAAGCACTAAAGATTTCATAGACTACTTAGAGAAAAATTTACTGTCGAAAAATAAAATAGACTTTAATTACAACGATTGGATAAATAAAGAGGGTTTGCCTGACAACAGAGTTGAAATTGTTTCTCCCAGATTGGCGTACATCAAAAATCTTGCGGCTAAGTTTAGTGCCGGAGAGGATGTTTTTGCTCCCAAAATTCGGTATGAGCGTATTCGAATAAAAAATAAAATAAAAAAGAGGAAAATAGTTGAGCAGATCAAAAAAGAGGATTTTATAACTCAAGAATGGCAGATGTTTTTGAGGTATTTACCAAAATCCATTTCCATTGATAAATTAGAAAGTTTAAATTCTTATTTTGGTTTCAACCGAACTGAAAATGCAGAAATTGCATTGGATTGGTTTACCCTGTGTATTAATGCAAATTATGACGGCGTTCTACCAGATATTGAATCCTTTTTAAGAAAAATAGGGAGAAGAAAGTTTGTACTTCCGTTATATGAAATGCTCGCTCAAAAGCCTCAATATAAAAACTTCGCTAAAACTCTTTTTAATTCTCAAAAAAACTACTATCACGCAATTACCAAAAATAGTGTAGAAAAATTATTCGAAAACTAATTTTATTAGTTCGCCATTTCGCTCATGAACTTAATTCTCATTATCCTGAGCTCTTCCTCGGAATATAAGCCATCAAAATCATGGTATGCTTCAACAATATCGTCTGTTTCCGCACCAGCAAAGTAAGAATATAACTCCTCTTGATTATCCGCATCAAGCACACTATTGACGTAATAATTGATGTTCACGCGCGTTCCGGAATTTACTATTGATTCAATTTCATCCAATAACTCATGAAACGACTTTCCTTGGGCGCTCGCAATATCCTCTAAAGGTAATTTTCTGTCAATATTTTGAATCAATTGAACCTTCAACATGGATTTATTCACCAAAGATTTCACTACCATATCCTGTGGTCGCTCAATGTCATGCTCCTCAACATACGCTGAAATAAGAGCCAAAAATGGTTCTCCATAACGCTGTGCTTTTCCCGCACCCACTCCTTGTATATTCGTTAATTCATCCAAGGTAATGGGATATTGCAGACACATATCTCGTAAGGAGGGTTCTTGAAATATAACGAAGGGTGGTATATTTTTTTCTTTAGCCAATGACTTTCTGAGATCTATCAATAAATCATAAAGTTTTTCATCAAACGCTCCTCCCTTTCCAGACACTTGAACGATACCTTCCTCATCGTCATCACCCGAGTAATCATGTTGTTTTATCAACATAAACTCCTGAGGGTTTTCAATAAATTTTTTACCTTTTTCGGTAAGTTTCAGCGTTCCAAATAACTCAACATCCTTATAAATCAGATCGCCTACACAAACTTGGCGAATTACTGAGTTCCAAAAATGTTCATCCTTTTCTTTTCCAACACCAAATAAAGGTAATTTTTGATGATTGTATGATTTTATTTCCGCAGTTACATTGCCCGCCAAGAACGCACAATAGTGCCGAGGTTTTTGTGTTTCCTCCAAGAGAACTATAGCTTCCAGAAGCATTGAAACATAAATCCTTCCATCTTTTCTTTCCCTCGGATTTCGGCAATTGTCGCAACATTCATTGCATTTCTTTTCATCGAATTCTTCACCAAAGTAATGCAGTATAAATTTTCTTCTACAAACTGAAGTTTCAGCATAGGAAACGATTTCATGTAAGAGCTGCTTTCCTATTTCAAGCTCAGTAAGTGGTTTTCCTTGAAGGAATTTTTCCAACTTTTCAATGTCTTTATAACTGTAAAACGCAATACAATCCCCGATACCTCCATCGCGTCCTGCCCTTCCCGTTTCTTGGTAATAACTTTCTATTGATTTCGGAATATCGTGATGAATTACATAACGCACATCGGGTTTATCTATGCCCATTCCAAAGGCAATCGTAGCAACGATAACATCAATTTCCTCCATAAGAAACATATCCTGATGTTTAGCACGGGAGTTCGTATCTAGCCCAGCGTGATATGGTAGAGCATTAATTCCATTCACTTGTAGCAGTTCGGCTATTTCTTCAACCTTTTTTCTGCTCAAACAATAAATGATTCCGCTCTCACCTGCCCTACTTCTTATGTATTTGATAATTTGTTTCTCCACCTCTCGTTTTGGACGAATTTCATAATATAGATTGTCCCTGTTAAATGAGGATTTAAATACCGCCGCATCTAACATATTTAGATTCTTCTGTATATCGTACTGAACCTTGGGTGTTGCGGTTGCAGTAAGCGCAATTATGGGAACATTAGAAATTTTTTCAAAGATCTCGCGAAGTCGCCTATATTCAGGCCGAAAATCATGGCCCCACTCAGAAATACAATGGGCTTCATCGATTGCAAAAAAAGAAATATCTACAGTTGTTAAAAAATCAATGTAGTCTTGTTTCGTCAAAGATTCAGGAGCCACATACAACATCTTAGTTTTTCCTGCTCTTATATCGCTCTTTACTTTACTAATTTCTGACTTCGATAGTGACGAATTTAAAAAGTGAGCAACGCTTTCATCGTTACCGATATTCCGAATGGCATCAACTTGATTTTTCATGAGAGCAATGAGCGGTGAAACAATGATGGCTGTTCCCGACATCAAAAGGGCCGGTAATTGATAACACATGGATTTTCCTCCACCGGTCGGCATGATTACAAAGGAATTACGACCAGATAATAAATTTTTAATTATTTTCTCTTGCTCACCACGAAAATGGCCAAAACCAAAATAAGAGCGTAAAGCTGATGTAATATCAACCTCTACTCGTGATCCTTGCAAAATTGCTTCTTCCATTCCGTCTAAAACAACAACTCAATCTGACTTGTTTAGCTAAATTTACAAAAAAATCACAAATATTTTCTGAAAAAAATGAAAAATTTGCATTGTTTATGCATTAAACGCAACGACCTCTTTTACCTCCGGCAAATGTTGCTTTAACAAATTCTCAATTCCTCCCTTTAATGTTGCGGTAGAGGATGGACAACCTGCACAAGAGCCTTTCAATAGTAATGTAACAGTTCCATTTTCAAATCCCACATAATCGATAGCTCCTCCATCGTTTTCAACAGCAGGCCTCACATATTCATCTAATAAATTACGAATTGGAACGTCAAACTCCGTAGGAAGAAAAGGTTTTTTTGCATATGTTGACTCTGATTTTTCCTTGGGAATTGGCATTTGAGTCAGTATTTCTTTTCCTTCAGATATCCACGATTTAATGAATTCTCTCAGTTCCATAGTAATGAAATCCCATGGTACATTATCCGTTTTGGTAATAGTGACAAAATTTGCAGCAATAAAAACACCCTGAACAAATGGAAACTTAAATAATTCCTCCGCCAGAGGAGAAAATCCTTTCGCTTCCGACTGGGAAGAAAATTCTACAGAATCTCCTACTGTTAAAATATACTTATTCGCAACAAATTTCATAGTTGTTGGGTTGGGAGTCATTTCGGTATATAGGGTTACAGGAATGTTCATTTCTTTTTTTCACAAAATTACGCAATAATAAAATTATTCAGACCACATTCCTCCGCTCGAAAACTGAATAAAAGGTAAATCATTTCTTCTTTCATTTGAATTGAACACTGGTAGACCTTCCTCATTTAATCGCGGATAGTGTGGTGTGTTATGAGGCGCCCATTTTGGAAGCCAACATAAATCATGAATAATCCTGTTTTGAAAAACATGCCTTACTTCTTCACTATCCATTCCAAACTTTATCCTTATAGGAACTGTTCCCTGATCATATTGAACGCTTCCATAAATTATCCCTGCACTGGTCTTTCCATAAGGCAATCTTGATAAATCTTTATACCCATTTTTACAAAATTCAGGATTGTTTCGTAGCCATGCGGTTCCACGAGATTCTCCTGTCCAAATGTTTAAACCAAATTGAAATCTCATTAACTCTTTTCGGAAAGTCGTCACAAAATGTGCTGTTCTATACCTGTCCTCGGATTGACCTCCAAAAACATCGTTTTCAAGATACACGGACCATTTATTAAGTGTGAGACCAAAAGCACCAGAACGCTGCGAAGTTCCTTTTGTATCAAAGTACCATAAATAAGAGAATCCCAGAGAATTTCTAAAGGCTGAATTATTACTTAAATTGTTAATAATAGGATCTATTTCAATAGTTGAACATGTTTTACCACCCAAAATTGAAGCGCCTAAAAAAATTCGTGAATCTATAAAATGTAAACGCTTACCGAAAGAGTTCAAGACGTAAGACAATCTTCCTCCTGCTTGGAATTGAGAAAATGCTAACACGTAGGATGATTTAATTTCTAAACCGATTTCATTTTCATGTGAGCCAATATCCACCACAATTCCGACCTGTGTGGGTACTCTTTCATTTAAACTCCATTGAGAATTTGCATTAAACGTGAATATGAGCAGAACCAATAAAATGCGCATCTGTTTTTCGGTTCAATAATCATTCCGCTATTGATGAGCGCTCTCTAATAAATCTAGCACCGTTTTAACTGGACTGAAAATTTCATTTGGAATTTCAACAAACAAAGTAATCCAATTTTCCATGGATCCATTCCAAAGCCCCGGATACTCTACGAAACTTACGGTTTTACCCTTTTGAGATTTTTCAACTACGAAATAATGCTCCTCATTCCGAAACTCCGATAAATCGAATTTTTGGCCGTCCGAACCGTGTATATCCAATACCATAAATACAGGATTGAAATGAGTACTGCTCAGCATGAGTTTTGAATTATGATGATCTGATGCTATTTGAACCCTTTCGACAATTTGTTTTTTAAGAATACCCCCAATATCAACATAATAGGGCCCTCCTCCAGGTTGTCCCTGATTTTTTACCATACCGCACACTCGAATTGGCCTGTGAATTAACTTATTCAAATCTCCTTCATGTGCAGAAAACTCCCCCTCTGTAAAGAGAAAATACTTTTTTGAAAGCGATTTTATTCTTGTTAAATTTTGAGTATCCAAAGCATCCTTTAATTCTTGCTTCACCTGCAGGAGTAACCCAGCTAATGCCTTAAAATAACGAGTACTCTTCTCAGAATTTCGGTAAGGCTGAACATTATCTATATTTTTCACAAAAATTAAATCTTCTTGAATGGTTTGTAAATTGCCCAAAAGTGCACCGTGCCCTGCAGGAAGTCGAATGGTTTCACCGCGGTTATCTTTTTCGAGGACAAGAAGTTCATCAAATACATATGCATCGGTTTTCGGATCCTGAACCGAAAAATTTAAGTCCACCGTCTTTGTGACAATTTGCGCTACTTGTTTAATGGACTCGATAATTTGTCGTCGAAAATTGGGTTGTATTGTGAAATGAAATCGCATTTCTGATGTAATTTTTAATCCCTGAAGAACGTGTTCTTGAAATGGATTCAAAACGAAAGGTGGCATGTGATGGAAAGGTATCAAGCCCTTGGGTATGTTGCCAAAATTCATTCCTGTATCGCTAAGTAAATAACGAATAAGTTGAACTTTATCAATAGACGAGTCCAAAACCGCGCGTTGCAGCTCTTCAGGTAATTTTTGAAAAAAAGCAAAGTCACGAACGTTTGCTAAAAAAAGTTCAAGACGCTCCCGATTTTGTTCGCTCTGTATTTCCAAATAGTCATATAAGAAATCAAACATACGAGAACCAGATCCCGAGGCTGGAACAAAGTAGCAACAAGACCTTTCTGTTTGTTCAAAATATACCTCAAAGGCTTTTTTTTCGGCCTCGGTAAATCGAATAATTCCGTCGCCTAAACCGCAAGGACGATCAAGTGATAACAAAGGATTACCTTTTTTTATTTGTGAGCGTTGTAAAATTATTGTTTGATCCTCGCGCATCGTGCGTAATTGAATAAGAGGCTTTTTCGTTTATTTGTATTGTGAATTTACTCTACGAATTTATAAAATATAAATGGCAAGCAAAAGGAAGACATGGAATTCACTCTCCCTTTGTTTATGATTTCGTTGAAAAGGTGCTCAAGAACAAGTTGAATTCTAAAGAGCTTAATCAAGCGAATGAATACCATAACTTTTTACAGAGATGTGATATCGAAATTGAGTTTAACGAATTTGGGGCCGGTTCAAAATTGTTAAAAAAAACACGACGAATAAAAGATATGTTTGCATTGAGCAGTTCCAAGGGGAAATATGGCAAGTTGTTATATTTACTTGTTAAGCATTATAAGCCGGAGAAAATAGTAGAATTTGGAACATCTTTGGGAGTTGGAACTTTACAAATGCATCTTGCCTCTAAAAGCGCTGAAATTACAACTGTTGAAGGATGTAAAAACACACATGCATTTACACTAAAAAACTTCCCACTAAAAAATCCAAATGTAAATTTTATTTTAAGTTCTTTTGAGGCTTTTTGCTTACAAGAAGTAAAGAATTCTTATGATTTAATTTTTATTGATGGGCATCACGATGGAGAGTATTTACTCCGATATTTGAGACTATTAGACGACCAAACACACGACAACACACTACTAATTTTGGACGATATTCGATGGAGTAAATCTATGTTCGATGCATGGAAAAAGCTTAGTACCGATAAAAAATACCATGTAAGTATTGATTTATTCCGAGTTGGTATTTTAGTCAAGAAACCTGATCAAGCCAAGGAGCATTTTATCCTTCAGTACTGATCAATACGTTGCAGATAAATATTCCAACAAATTTTCATTTCCTTTCATGGTTGGAATTACCACGGCGCTGTTGATTGTATTTATCACAAAATCTTCACGTTTATTATCATCGAACAACATTGAACTCTCAGCAGCAACATATCCTTCCGCAACAGTCACGGAAACTTCATTTCGAACCAAAGTTTGATTTGGATTGACTTTCATTGGTTTTACCTCAACTTCTTTCGGTGCCGATAATTCGGTTTTCTTTTCATCTTGTTTTTTTGCTCTATTAATTTCTTCCTTTTTAAGCTCAGCTGTTAAAGGTTGTACTTCGTCTTTTTGAAAGTCCTGAGCGGGTGAAAGCGCATAGAAAATGAAAAAGGCGAACGCTAAAGATGTTCCAATTTGAAAACCTGGTTTGAACCAAATTGATTTCTGAGGAGGAAATAAGAAAAGGAGTAATCCTGCAAACAAACTCGGTTGTGGATGCGTTTCTGCGAATAACTTATCGAGACTACTCTTAACGTTTTCACTTGGATAGTTTTCCTCCAACATATCCTCCATCCCCACATAAAGGAACTTCATCGCCTCAAAATCCTCTTCCGTTTGAATCCATTCTTGCAAGATAGCTCTTTCAGAACTACTCAACTCCACGAATTTTTTTGTCTTTACAATTTCAATTAATTCCTTTTCCATAATTATAATGTTAAGCTTGGATTAAATACTTTTAATTGTTCTGCTAATTGTTTAGTCGCGTAAAAAAGTCTCGACTTAACTGTTCCTTCATTCAGCTCCATAACCTCTCCAATTTCCTTCATCGATAATCCTTCAAAATGTCTCAGAACGAATACTTCCTTATGTTTGTCGTCTAATTGCGCTAAGCTATGTTCAAATGCCTCTTTAAACTGCAAATCGTAAACTTGATTAAACACATTCGATGGACCTATCACTTGTTGTTTGTCATCGATTCCATTGGTCATATTCTTGCGCACTTCCGCTTTCTTGTATTCGTTTTTACACATATTTCCTGCTACAGAAAAGACCCAAGTGCGAAACGATTTCTGGGTATCAAAATAGCCCGGATTTCGGATAATCTTAGCAAATAAATCGTGTAACATGTCTTCTGCCTTTAAAGAATCTCGCCACAACATTTTTTCGAAATAACCTTTTAATATTCCCGCATAACGTTTGTACAATTCATCGAAGGAATGTTTGTCTCCCTTCTGCAAAGCCTCCATGAGCGCTTCGTCAGTCCAATCACTATATTTCCGGCGGAATATTTTCACTAATAGCCTTTTTTCTTTTGAAGCAAACCTGCTTTTTGTTTCACAAATTCTATTTCACCTTCCATTTCGGCTTGTTTTTTCAGTTGACCAGTGTCGCGGTAATAATTCAAGAGATAAAACATGGCTGGAAGATAATTAGCAGCCAAAGAATTACTCGTTGGAGACGAGTAACCTCGAATGCTTTTCTTATTCAACTTTTCATTCCAACAATATTCAACTTCATTAAAAGTACGTTCCGGGGAGGCTCTGTATTCAAAAACAATTCCAAAGGGCGATAATTTAGGAACTAGCGGCTCTAAATAAGGTTTAGGAATAGTCATGCTCAAAGCGATTTTTTTCTCCTCGTTTTTCTCACAAAAATCTTTTAAGTAGACAACATCAACTTTCTCATTGGTAGGTAATTGATAACCCTTTTGTTTTAATACTTCCCGGTAGGTTTCACTTTGTAAAAAGTCTAAAGAAACGATTGTAAGGTCATGATCGCAATGCGCCGTATTATTGATTTGGCTGAATGTAGCACCATAATTATCCATAAATCCATGAGTAATCAAGATGCTATTTCCACATGCCGATTGCACAATGTCTTGACCGTAAAGCTGTATTTCAGGCGTAAGTACTTGCTGAGCTGCCATAGCATTCAAGTTTACTTTTGCTTCTGCTGTATCTTGGAGAATTATGGCATTTGCAACCTTATATTTCAATACATCAGGATGATTCGGTGAAATCTTAGACGCATTATCAATATAAGAAGAACGTTTTATATCGTAATTTCCAGCTTCGTAATAACCAATGTTCGCCTCTACCGAATTTGGATCAATGGTAATCATATCCTCTGCTAACTGATTGATTTGTGATTGTTGTTCCTCTGTAGGGGAACGCTGTGTAGACTGCGTTTTTGCTTTCTTTTGAACCGAACTATAATTACTATATGTACTGTTCAATTGTGAAGATTTTTTTTCAGTGTTTTCTGACTTGCGTGTAGCTTGATCTTTGTTCTGTTTAGCTTTACTTACTTTTGCATCATTTTTAAATTGAACTGAATCAGTTGCTACAGGTTGTGTCCCTAAATACGTTGAGTTGCTGTTATTTACTGAGTTGAATTTTCCATTAACCGATGGCGCAACATTATTATTAGGCTCTTTATTCGTATTTGATTGTTTTTCAACTTGAGAAAACAAAAAGAAGTTTGTCAAGGAAATTAGAAAGAATAAAAAGTATTTCATTGCATTTAATTTTTGTCGAGTACACACAAAGTTAAAATAGGTTCAAAAAAGGTACCAAATAATTTTATTAAGAAGGAATTTATTAGAATAAAATGTAGTTTTGTCCGTTGAATGAGTTATGAAGATTTTTAAGATTTTCTTGTCGATCATAATCATTATTGCCCTGTATTTTTCTACTACAGGTTGTAGCAAAAAGAATTTCTACTCCAAAAACAACTTAACTTTTTCTGTCGACACGTTAGTATTTGACACCGTTTTCACAACAATTGGATCAACAACGAAATCTTTTAAAATCTATAATCCTGAGAGTAAAACCGTTCAAATAGACGAAGTTGAATTAATGGGTGGAGAGAATTCCCCCTTTCGCATGAACCTAGACGGATTAATCGGTCACAACTTCAGTAATATTCGTATTGAAGGAAAAGACAGTTTATTTGTATTTGTGGAGGTTACACTTAATGTCAACAATCAGAATTCACCTTTAATTATCGAGGATTCTATTCGTTTTCAAACAAATGGTAAAGATCAATATGTGAAACTCGCTGTTTGGGGACAAGATGCATATTTTCATTACAAAGATTTAAACGAGGGACTTTGGCCAAACGATAAGCCTCATGTTATCTATGGTTACGCCGCCATTGATTCTGCAAAGTCATTAACCATACAGGCGGGAACTCAAGTGCATTTGCATAAAAACTCCCTTCTATACGTTTACAAATCCACACTAAATATTCAAGGAACATTGGGAAATGAGGTTGTTTTTCAAGGCGACCGCTTAGAGCTGGATTATCAGGAAGTGACTGGTCAATATTATGGCATTTATTTCCAACAGGCAAGACCTTCAACCATCGATTATGCCATATTAAAAAATGGAACCTCGGGCATTCATTTGAATTCTGAGGACCCTACAAATTCTGGGTATACGCTAACAATGTCAAATACGATTATTCAAAATCAGGCGAGGTATGGTGTTTTTATTTACTCAGGGGCAAAAGTAAAAGCGGAAAATTGCATCATTTCCAATAACGGCACCCATGCCTTGTTAGTTTTGGAAGGAGGAGATTTCAATTTCAACCATTGCGATTTGTTAGGATATGGTTCGTCTCAAAATCCAGCGGTGGGAATCAGTAACTTTTTCACCAACTATGAAACGGCAACTACCAATGTAGGTTCTATTAATGAAGGTATTTTGTATAATTGTGTGCTTACAGGTAATCTTGCTACAGAATTAGCTATTGATACTATTCAAATGTCAGGTGTGAACTTGAATTTTGATTTTAAAAATTGCTTGATTAAATCAGAAACAGTTCAAACAGATGCTTTTTATCAAAATATTTTCTGGAATCAGAATCCGTTATTTACAGATGTAAGTTTAAACGACTTTTCGTTTTCTTTAAATTCCATTTTAAATGGAAACGGAATAGCCAGTCCTGTAGTTACGGATATTCTCGGGAACCTGAGGAATAACCCCCCAGATATTGGTGCAATTGAAGTTGATTAAAGTAGGGATTGTTAGTGAAATCCCTTTTTTGATTTTAAGATAACGTCAATTTAATTTTCCATCAACTTAATCAAGTTCAATGCACTTCCCGCCTTGAACCATTCAATTTGAGAAGCATTGTAGGTATGATTTAATTGGATTTCGTCTCTAGATCCATTGGAATGACAAATTTCTAGCGTCAATGATTTTTCAGGAGAAAAAGAAGCTAAATCAACAAAGTTGAAAGTATCGTTTTCTTGAATTTTGTTATAGTCAGACTCATTAGCAAAAGTTAGCGCTAACATACCTTGTTTCTTCAAATTCGTTTCATGAATGCGAGCAAAAGATTTTACAATGACAGCTTTAACGCCAAGGTGCCTTGGTTCCATTGCCGCATGTTCTCTTGAAGAACCTTCCCCGTAATTATGATCTCCAACCACTATTGAAGAAACTCCAGCTACTTTGTATGCACGTTGCGTAGCGGGAACTTCACCATAAGCACCTGTTAACTGATTTTTTACTTCATTTGTTCTGTCGTTGAAAAAATTAACCGCACCAATCAACATATTATTTGAAATGTTGTCGAGGTGACCGCGATATTTAAGCCATGGACCTGCCATTGAAATGTGGTCAGTTGTGCATTTACCCTTCACTTTAATTAAAAGTTTGGCATCTCTTATATTTTGTCCGTCCCATGTTGGGAAATTATCCAATAGTTGAAGTCGCGAAGAATCTGCTGCAACTTTTACCTCAACATTGCTACCGTCTTCTGCTGGCGCCTGATAACCATTGTCTTCAACAGCAAATCCTTTTGTAGGTAATTCATCTCCAACAGGAGCTGAAAGTTTAATCGCTTCACCTTTTTCATTGGTTAGCTTGTCTGTTATGGGATTAAAAGTCAAATCACCAGCAATCGCGAGTGCTGCGACCATTTCTGGTGAAGTTACAAAAGCATGTGTGTTTGGATTTCCGTCTGCTCGTTTTGAGAAATTACGATTGAATGAATGAACGATGGTATTTTTTTCTTGTTTTTCTGCACCTTCGCGATCCCATTGACCAATGCATGGTCCACAAGCATTCGTGAAAATTTTGGTTCCCATTTTTTCAAAATCAGAAAGAATACCATCTCGATCTGCGGTGTAACGCACTTGTTCAGATCCTGGATTGATTCCAAATTCTGCCTTAGGTGTAATACCTGCAGCTACCGCTTGTTTAACAATAGACGCTGCTCGGGCTAAGTCTTCGTATGAAGAGTTCGTACATGAACCAATTAAGCCCCATTCCACTTTTGTTGGCCACTCATTTGCGGAAGCTTCTGCCTTCATTTTTGATACTGGAGTTCCTCTGTCCGGCGTAAAAGGCCCATTGATATGAGGTTCTAATTCAGATAGGTTGATCTCAATTAACTGATCGAAGTATTGGTAAGGATTTTCGTAAACTTCTCTATCACCGGTGAGATGTTCAGCAATTGCGTCTGCTGCCTTAACAACTTCCTCTCTTCCCGTAGCCGCTAAATAACGACGCATTGACTCATCGTAACCAAAAGTAGAAGTAGTGGCACCAATTTCCGCACCCATATTACAAATTGTTCCTTTTCCGGTACAAGATAAAGAAATCGCACCTTCGCCAAAATATTCGACAATCGCACCCGTTCCACCTTTAACAGTAAGAATATCTGCAACCTTTAGAATGACATCTTTTGCAGAAGTCCAACCGTTCAGTTTTCCAGTTAATTTAACTCCAATCAATTTAGGAAATTTAAGCTCCCAAGCCATTCCGGCCATTACATCCACAGCATCTGCGCCACCAACACCAATGGCTACCATTCCTAAACCACCTGCATTTACGGTATGTGAATCCGTTCCAATCATCATTCCTCCCGGGAACGCATAATTTTCCAAAACTACTTGGTGAATAATCCCGGCTCCTGGTTTCCAAAATCCGATTCCGTATTTATTCGAAATAGAAGATAAAAAATTAAATACTTCATTATTTTGATTGAGTGAGTCTTGTAAATCTTTCGTTGCGCCTACTCTTGCTTGGATAAGGTGATCGGCATGAACGGTTGAAGGGACGGCAACTTTCTTTTTTCCTGCTTGCATAAATTGTAGCAGCGCCATTTGAGCTGTTGCGTCCTGCATGGCCACTCGATCTGGAGCAAAATCGACGTATGATTTTCCTCGTTCAAAAGCTTCTGAAGCATTACCATCCCACAAGTGGGCATAAAGAATTTTCTCGGATAGCGTTAGTGGTCTTCCTACCGCTTTTCTTGCTGCCTCAATGCGTTCAGGGTACTTAGCATACACCTTTTTTATCATATCTAAGTCGAATACCATGTTGTAAATTATTTCTTGTGCGTTGCGAATTTAAGCAATTAAATGCTTTCATAAATTCCGTAATCCGTTATTAATAATTTTTTTAAACCGATTAATTCTTGTAATTTGCCGGTCTAATTTCTGAAATATGCGTTTGATTTTCATAATGATAAGTGTAATTCTAATGAGTTTTTCAATAATAAATATTGAGAAGGGAATTGCCTCTTACTATGCTGATTCCTTCAATGGAAGAAAAACTGCTTCAGGGGAAATATTCTCGAACTCGTTGTTAACTGCTGCGCATAAAACCTTACCCATGGGCACATATGTCAAGGTCACAAACCTAAAAAATGATTCCTCTGTCGTGGTCAAAATCAATGACAGGATGCCCAAAAGTAACAAGAGGTCAATCGATTTAAGCAAGGCAGCAGCGAAAAAACTTAATTTTGTTCGCGCTGGGTTAACTACTGTCACTTTAGAAATAGTGGAGAAACCAAAATAGTTTTCTCGGCGTTTTAGTTATGGCAACGCTGGCATTTTTCGATAATTTAAAAATTATAGACTTATCAACGGTACTGGCAGGGCCTTCTGTGTCTACTTTTTTTGCCGAACTCGGGGCAGACGTAATCAAAATAGAGCATCCTGAAATTCCTGATGTAACCAGAAGCTGGAAACAACCCATTGAAAGAGCGGAAGATACGAGTGCTTATTTTGCCTCCGTTAATTACGGGAAAACGTACAAGAAACTAAACCTTTCAAAGTGCGTTGATCGTTCCAACTTGCTCGCAGCCATTGAAAAAAGCGATATATTGATTGTAAATTTTAAACCTGGAGATCAGGAAAAGTTTAGGATAACTGATGAGGAACTGTGGAAAATCAATCGAAGATTAATTATTGGTAAAATTTCGGGGTTTGGTAGTGAAGATGATCGAGTAGCCTATGATTTAATTCTGCAGGCAGAAACAGGTTTTATGTCAATGAATGGTTCACCGGCTGGTGACCCAACTAAAATGCCGGTCGCTTTAATTGATATTCTTGCTGCGCACCATTTAAAGGAGGGATTGTTATTAGCCCTCATGGAGAGAATGCATTCCAACAAAGGAAGTGCAATTGAAGTCTCGCTTTATGATGCAGCCCTATGCAGTCTGGCCAATCAAGCATCAAACTATTTGATGACGGGCTGCGTTCCAAAAAGATTGGGAAGCTTACACCCGAACATTGCGCCGTACGGTGAAACTTTTATCACAAATGACTCTGTGCAGTTTACGCTCGCTGTGGGTTCTAATCAGCAATTTATCAGTTTGCTCTCCATACTGAAATTGGACCATTTAGTTAATGATTCTCAATATTCCACCAATCAATCTAGGGTTGAAAACCGCATTGAATTGGCAGAAATACTTACCGAAAAACTAAAAACATTTGATTCTCAGCACCTTTTCGAATTAATGCGCAATAAAAAAATACCGTATGGTGAAATTAAAACTTTGGATAAAGTACTTGCAGATACAAAAGCAAAAAAACTTATTCGAGAGGATCAACTAACAAATGTGAAAGGTAGAAGAATGACCTCAATTGCGTTCACATGGAAAAAATAATAAGAAAACCCTCCACTTCGGCTGAGCTAGAGGCATACTTTGACCTTCGCTATCGCATATTGAGAGCTCCTTGGAACCAGCCACCCGGAAGTGAAAAAAATGAGGGTGATGCTATTTCAGAACACGCGGCTTGTTTTGTCAGAGGCAGATTAATTGCTGTTGGGAGATTAGATATTTTTGACAGTGACTATGGCCAAATTCGATTTATGGCGGTAGAGGTAGATTTTCAAGGAAAGGGAATTGGACAGGAAATAATTAATTACCTCGAAAACATAAGTAAATCGAGAGGGGATAAAGGAATGATTTTACACTCAAGAGAAATTGCGATTGGATTTTACAAAAAACTGGGGTATATTTTAATCGAAAAATCGTATTTGCTTTTCGGAGAAATTCAACATTTTTTAATGAAAAAGGATTATGTCATTGGAGAATGAATTTGTGCTTTCAGAATTTTATAAAATAATTACACCAAGTAAAGTAGAAAAGTTTGAGCGGATAGCAGCGAATCGCACCAACTATCTGACGATTGCTTTGGAAAATATTTACCAAGAGCACAATGCCTCTGCTGTAATTCGAACCTGTGATTGCTTTGGAATACAAAATCTTCACGTTATTGAAAAAGAACATCAGTACGCCCTAAAAAGAGATATTGCCCTGGGCGCTGGTAGATGGGTGGATTTAAAAAATTACAATTTAGGTGAAAATCCTGCCGGCTCTTGTATTTCCGCATTGAAAAAAAAGGGGTACAAAATTGTCTCTACAAGTCCACACAGCAGAGAACTCAGTATTGACAATTTACCCTTATCACAACCCCTTGCCTTGTTCTTTGGTTCGGAAAGAAAAGGACTTTCTCAGGACATACTTACTCAGTCAGATTTTAAAGTCCATCTGCCCATGTATGGATTTACGGAGAGTTTTAATATTTCTGTTTCCGTTGCGATTGCGATAAATACACTCAGGCAACGTCTAGAAAAAAGTGAACATTTTTGGAAAATTTCAAAAGAAGAACAAACCCAACTGAAAATAAAATGGTGTGTTAAAATACTAAATGGAGGAGAGGGCATTGAAAAACAATTGAGACATCTTTTTTCCAAAAAAGAATTATAACTTTGTAATCATCAACACAAGCACATTTCAGTAATATGGGAAAAGGAGATAAAAAGACTGCAAAAGGAAAGAGAGTAATTGGTTCATACGGAAATTCGAGAAAAAGGAAAAGTACTAAACCCGTTGTCGTCGTTAAGGCGAAAAAAGAGAAAAAATCGGAAGTAACTGCTACTGAGAAGAAAACAACTACGAAGGCGGCTACGAAAAAAGCAACTGCGAAAAAAACAGCAAAAAAAACGGCGAAAAAAGAAGCATAAAAAACCGGTAATTAGGTTTTTTTTTAACAAAATGATTGAATAAGACACATTTTGAAAAAGGTATCAAATGTAATTTGCAATTTTGTCTTTTAAATTTTCGGCATGAAACACAATTTTGGAGCGGGACCATGCATACTCCCCAAGGAGGTCTTCGAAAGAGCAGCAGAGGCGGTGTTGAACTTTAATGGATTATCAATCCTTGAAGTCTCACATAGACACAAAGACTTTGTTGCGGTTATGGACGAGGCCATTGACTTGGTAAAAAAAACACTAAACGTACCATCGGGATATTCCGTTTGTTACCTTCAGGGAGGGGCAACACTCGGTTTTACTGTTGTTGCATTGAATATGATGCGTGAGAAAAAACGAGCAGGCTATATTAATACAGGTACTTGGTCGTCAGGTGCCATTAAGGAGGCGAAAAAGGTGGGTATGGAAGTTGACGTTTTTGCTTCATCAGAAGATAAAAAATTCACGTATATCCCAAAAAAATACGCCATACCTGATAATTTAGATTACATTCATTTTACGTCAAATAATACCATTTACGGTACTCAATTTAAATCCTTTCCTAAAACCAAATTACCTTTAGTAAGCGACATGTCTTCCGACATTTTTTCAAAGGAAATTAATGTCGGAGAATTTGACATAATTTATGCTGGTGCTCAGAAAAATTTAGGACCAGCAGGCGCCACCTTATACATTGTTAAAGACAGTGTGCTAGGTAAAAGTAGTTCGACATTTATGCCGACCTATTTAGATTTAAAGCAACAAATAGAAAAAGAATCCATGTTAAATACCCCTCCTGTTTTTTCGGTTTATGTTGCCATGCTAAATCTGCAAAATTTGATTGAAACTGGGGGTGTCGGAGCTATGCAAAAGAAAAATGAGGCAAAAGCGAAACTCTTGTATGATGAAATTGACAGGAATGAGCTGTTCCAAGGTTGTGTGGAAAAAGAGGATAGATCAGATATGAATGTCACTTTTCTTTTGAAAGATGACAGCAGGTCACAAGAATTTGATGTCTTATGGAAAAACGCTGGAATTGTTGGCCTTCCAGGTCACCGTTCCGTTGGTGGTTACAGGGCGTCTATGTACAATGCCTTGCCCATTGAAAGCGTAAAAGTTTTGGTGGATGTAATGAAGGAATTTGAACGAACTTATTAAGTGGGTATGAAAATATTAGCCAACGATGGCATATCAGCAGTAGGAAAAAAATTACTCGAACAAGCCGGGTTCGAGGTCATAACAGAGAAGGTTACGCAAGATAATTTGGCTGCAGCAGTGAATCAGCAAGAAATTGACATGATTCTCGTGAGAAGTGCAACTTCTGTTCGAAAGGACGTAATCGATGCTTGTCCTCGAATTAAATTAATTGGCCGTGGAGGCGTGGGAATGGACAATATCGATGTCTCTTATGCACGTGAAAAAGGAATAATTGTAATCAATACGCCGGCATCATCCTCCCAATCAGTGGCAGAATTAGTGATGGGCCACCTTTTTTCGATGAGTAGATTTCTTAACGATTCATACAAAAACATAAGTACGGGTGATTTTTCAACGTTGAAAAAAAACTATGCGAAAGGAACTGAATTGAGAGGAAAAACAATTGGGATTGTTGGCTTTGGGAGAATTGGTCAAAGTCTTGCCTCCTATGCCTATGGTGTTGGAATGAACGTAGTCGCTATAGATCAGAATGAATATATAGCGGAAATCCCTGTAAAAGTTGGAAATCAGACAATAAGTATAAATTGTAAAACACTAACAAATTTATCAGAGGAACTCCATCAAATGGATTTCATCTCTCTTCATGTACCGAAGCAGTCGGATGGAAGCGCTGTGATTGCCGCGAACGAATTTGATAAAATGAAGAAAGGTGCCATATTGGTGAACGCAGCGCGAGGAGGTGTAATCAATGAAGATGATCTCTTAAATGCGCTTGACGCAGGAAAAATTGCAGGTTGTGCCTTGGACGTTTTTGAAAACGAACCCAATCCAAGAAAAGATTTATTGAATCATCCCAAGATTGCGTGTACCCCACATATTGGAGCCGCAACAATCGAGGCGCAGGACAGAATCGGGGAAGAATTAGCCGCTCTGATTATTAAGGAATTCAGAACAATATAACGAGCGAATCAGTTAATAATTTCGATTTTATCGATAGAATCGCCTTGTCTTATTTCATCTAATACATCTAGCCCTTCGACTACTTTCGCAAAACACGTGTGATTTCTATCCAAATGAGCTGTATTTCTTCGGGAATGACAAACAAAAAACTGAGATCCTCCTGTATTTCTTCCTGCATGAGCCATTGATAGTACACCCCTGTCGTGAAATTGATTATCCCCTGTTAATTCACAATCAATTTTATATCCTGGACCTCCGGTTCCGGGCATACCCATTGAACCTTCTCGAGAATTCGGACATCCACCCTGAATCACAAAATCAGGGATTACTCTATGCCACGTTAGGCCGTCATAGAAACCAGATTGAGCAAGAGCAATAAAATTTTGAACAGTTTTCGGTGCATCTTGCCCAAAAAACTCGATTTTCATCTCTCCTTTGTTTGTATAAATAATTCCTTTCATTTTTTTTTGCTAAAGTACAAAAGAAAGATATGTCATTTTTCTAAGTTTTAAACAATTCTATTTTTGAAAATCTGTTGAAAACTTCGTTGAAAACCTATTTCGAAAGTAAATTTCACGCGCAACTCACTTTTCTACTTTTGTAAAGTACGCAACCTTTAACACTGACGCATATGTTTGGCACACTCATAAAACGCAAACTGTCTGATAATCAGGTAGCCAATGTGTTCATCAATTCCATTTTTGAAAGTGTAGATAATGGTTTTCAAGAAGTAGCACGACTCATAAACGAAGATCCTGCCTTTATCGAGTGTCCAAATGTAGCTGATGAGGATAATGGAGAATTTGGTATGATTGTAATTGTCGGTAACCTCTCTTTTCTTGAGAGCACCTTCGAAGCTGAACAGGCAGAAAGGGTAGAGAACTTAATTTTTGAAAAATTAGCTAAAATCTATCAGCTTGAGCTAGGAGCTTTCAAAGCCTTGGTTAGAGATTATCAAAGTTTCATCATGCGTGTCAATCATCCCTCTAAAAACTGGATTTATGGGATGTCGAAGGCTGTATTTCATAAATATAAGCTTTCTGAATTTCAAGATGAGTATTTCAAACGAATGCAAGCGCCCAATCCTCTCTTTTTGAAAAGAATGGATGAGGTAATGAGTAATTTCATTTGGAATTGGGATGCTTTTTTCAAAAAATATAGACTCTAACCATACTTCCTCAACAGAACTGTGTTCTAAACTTCCTCTTCGGCCAATACCGGCTTGCGAAAAACAATTTTTTCATCAAATACATCCATGACAATACGTTTGGAACCGGCTATTTTACCGCTTAATAGCGCTTTAGACAACTCATTAAGCACTTCGCGTTGAATGACGCGCTTGATGAGTCTTGCTCCAAAAAATGGTTCATATCCCACTGTTGCTATGTACTCAAATGCGTCATCAGTAATGTGTAACCAAATTTCTCTTTCTGAAAGACTAGCTTTGAGTTGTGTCAATTGAATGTTTAAAATTTCCTTGATATTGGATTTAGTTAATGGCCTGAACATGATAATTTCATCGATCCTATTCAAAAATTCTGGTCTCATGGTTTGTTTCAGTAATTCGCCAATTTCATATTTCGCTCGTTCCACCTCTTCCTCAAGTTCGGAAGGCTTACAATTGTCAAACCTGTCGCGAATAATTGTTGATCCAAGATTCGATGTCATAATGATGATGGTATTTTTGAAATTAACCATTCTTCCCTTGTTATCAGTAAGTCGACCGTCATCGAGAACCTGCAGCAAAATATTAAACACATCGGGATGTGCTTTTTCGATTTCATCCAAGAGAATTATTGAAAAAGGTTTTCTCCGAACCGCCTCCGTCAATTGCCCTCCTTCTTCATATCCTACATAGCCTGGAGGAGCCCCCAAAAGCCGGCTTACCGCGTGTTTTTCTTGATATTCGCTCATGTCAATTCTTGTCAAAGCTTGTTCATCATTAAATAAGAATTCTGCTAATGCTTTAGATAACTCCGTTTTTCCAACGCCAGTCGTGCCTGTAAAAATAAAAGAACCAATGGGTCGCTTTGGGTCTTGAAGTCCTGCTCGAGACCTTCTTACCGCATCTGATAAAGCAGTTATCGCCTCATGTTGCCCAACAACACGTTTTTTCAACTCATCTTCTAAGCGTAACAATTTCGAAATCTCACTTTCCACCATTTTACTCAATGGAATACCCGTCCATTTTGAGACAACGTCCGCAATCTCATCAGAATCTACCTCCTCCTTAATCATTTTTGAAACGGATTGAACACCGATCAGTTCTTGTTTTAATTTTTCTAATTTATCCTCCGTTTGTTGAATTTTTCCATATCTAATCTCTGCTACCTTTCCATAGTCTCCTTGTCTTTCTGCAAGTTCTGCGTCAAATTTGAGCTGTTCAATTTCTTCCTTTGACTTTTGAATAGTATCAACCACAGCTCGTTCTGATTTCCATTTTGAAAACAAGGCATTTCGTTTTTCAGTGAAATTAGCAAGTTCACGCTCCACTAATTCAACTTTTTTACTGTCCTGTTCTCTTTTCAATGCCTCACGTTCAATCTCAAGTTGCATTATCTTTCTTTCCAATTCGTCCAATTCCTCTGGCTTTGAATTTATTTCCATACGTAATTTTGAAGCTGCCTCATCAATTAAATCTATGGCTTTATCTGGTAAATGTCTGTCTGAAATATATCGCTGAGAAAGTTCAACAGCGGCTATGATAGCTGAATCCTTAATTAACACCTTGTGGTGATTTTCGTATTTATCTTTTATGCCCCGTAAAATTGAAATGGCAACCTCTTCACTTGGCTCATCGACGAGAACCGTTTGAAACCTTCGTACCAACGCTTTATCTTTTTCAAAATATTTTTGGTATTCGTCAAGGGTAGTTGCCCCGACCGCTCTTAATTCACCTTTTGCCAAGGCCGGTTTTAAAATATTTGCAGCATCCATAGCGCCTTCACCACCCCCACCTGCACCCACCAATGTATGAATTTCATCAATAAATAATATAATCTCACCATCGGCTTGAATCACTTCCTTAACCACAGATTTCAGGCGTTCTTCAAACTCTCCCTTGTATTTAGCACCGGCAATAAGGGCACCCATATCTAGAGAAAAAACTATTTTTGACCTCAGATTTTCAGGTACATCACCTGAAATAATTCGGTGTGCAAGTCCTTCCGCGATTGCGGTTTTTCCAACTCCAGGTTCACCAATCAAAATTGGATTATTTTTAGTTCTTCTGCTTAGTATTTGTAAAACTCGTCTGATTTCATCATCCCTTCCGATAACAGGATCTAACTTCCCTGAATCAGCCAACTCATTCAAATTTCTTGCGTATTTACTCAATGCTTGACACGTATTTTCGTGACTAGCAGACTGTACTTTTTCCCCTTTTCTTGTTTCCATAACGAGTTGTTTTAATTTTCCTTTCTCAACTTTGGAGTCAGATAAAAGTCTACCGATAGCATCTTTCGCATCTGCCAAGGCCATCAATAAAATATCTATGGAAACATATTCGTCTCCTAATGACTTTGAAATACTCAATGCATGTTGAAAAACACTATTTAAAGCCTGAGAAGCATACAATTGAGCCCCTGTTACCTTGGGGTAGGCGGCCACTATTTTACTTGATTCATCAAACAAGTGGTTAATTTTAACAGTTAATTTCGTTAACAAATACGGAGTGAGCTCCTTGTCCTTTTCTAATATCGAAAGTAATAAGTGACCAGTTTCGATTAAAGCATGACGCTCTTCCAAGGCAATTTCTTGAGCATGTGAAATTACCTCCTGGCTTTTTAATGTGAATTTTGAAATATCCATTTAAAATTTTTCAAGGCGGAGCTCAAATCTCAAACCAAGGAGTCAAAATACAATGATACAAGTCATTATGGCGCTTCAAGAACAAAAATACTGTCATTTTTTCCGATTTTTTGTGCTTCAGATTAACTATTGAAACCAATTAAATAAAAATCCGTAATGTAAGTCATTCTAAAACGCTATGAAGAAAATAGTTTTTAAAGCTTTTATAGGTTTAGTAGTAATTATTACCTCTCATCAGGCACTCGCAGACGATGGGGAATCCAATAAAATTAAAATTCATGAGAATCAGGTGAAATTTATAATTGTTTCGGAAGGCAAAACATTCTATGAACTTTCAAAGGAAATTGGAATTTCAATGGTATTATTGCGAAAATACAATGAATTTCATCCAAAAAAAGATATACTTGAGCAAGGAGAGGTCCTTTTTATTGAACCTAAAAAAAATAAATCTAAGACTAACAAACAATACATCGTAAATCAACACATCACCCTTCGTGAAATAGCTCAAAAAGAAGCCATTAAGTTGAATGCTTTACTCAAGCTAAATCCACAATATTCTCCCGACGAAAAGTTGTCGAAAGGAGAGAAAGTATTCCTTCAATAAGACCTTGAACAAGTCGAAGGAATTGTTTGTTGTTGTTTGTTTAAGAAAGTCCCTTCACGGGGACTTTTTTTTCTTTAAATAATTACAAAAAAATAGTATCTTCGATAAATTGATGAAATCTCTCCTCACGGCCGTTCTCTTAATTTTTTCAGCTTGCTTCAATGAGATTGGTGCTCATCCATTTTATTTTGCCTTCGCAGAGGTGGAATTTAACGAATTAAATAATTCTTTGGAAACCTCCATCATTGCATCTGCGCATGATTTGGAATCTTTACTCAAGGAAAAAAATATTATCTCCAAAACTTTGGACAACGCAAAGCAAAACGAAACAGAGTACCATGCAATAAATGAGTTCTTAAACCAACATTTTTCTGTGTATGCGTTGGATTCGCTGACCTTTTCGGCATATGACTCTAAATTGCCACCTCAATCAGAATTCGTATTAGAGGGATTCGAAGTTTTATTAGACGGAAATGTCCAATTTTATTTATCAACCGTCGTTCAAAAACCCGTTCATGAGCTCTTTGTGACCTTTGATTTGTTGATGGACCGATATTCGGATCAACAAAATAAGTTATCATTTCGTTACAGAGGAAGAAAATTCACTTACAACTTTTTAAATGCCACCAAATCTCAATTTATAAAATTGGACGTATGAATAAAATTTTACTTTTTTTGATTTCGCTGACAAGCCTAGCCTCTTTTTCACAAAAGAAGTTTGCACAATTAGATCACGAATTGCCTACAGCAAATGAATACCGCACGGCGTCAGGAGCCCCAGGGCATAAATATTATCAGCAAAAAGCAGATTACAAAATGTCAATTACAATTGATGATAAAACTCAAAAACTTTCAGGAAATGAAATTATAACATACACCAATAATTCCCCTGATAAGTTGACCTATTTGTGGTTACAGCTTGATCAGAATCTTTTTGCAGATTCTTCAGACTCCAAAAAAATTGAAGTTGAAAAAATGGAGGACTTTAAATCTGTTGGTGACATTCGAAAAAAAATGTTCTACTACGATGGAGGATTTAAAATTGAATCCATTACAACCATCGGAGGGCAGAAAATGAGGTATTTCATAAATAAAACAATGATGCGCATTGACATAGACAAGCCCCTGCTACCCGGCGCATCGATTTCCTTTCAAATTAAGTGGTGGTACAATATAAATGACCGTATAGCGGTAGGTGGGCGCTCAGGCTATGAGTATTTTGAGGATGAGGATAATTACCTCTACACGCTTGCACAATTTTTTCCAAGAATGTGTGTTTACAACGACGTTACGGGTTGGCAAAACAAGCAGTTTTTAGGGCGTGGAGAATTCACCCTTCCTTTTGGCGATTATGAGGTATCCATCACAGTTCCTAGTGATCATATTGTTGGTGCTACAGGCGAATGCCAAAACTATAAATCTGTTTTGAGTAGTGAACAGCTCAAGCGATTAGAACTTGCAAAAAAGGCTACACAACCAGTCTTTATAGTCAATCAAGCAGAAGCAGAAAAAACAGAAAAAGATAAGGCAAGCAAGACTAAAACGTGGATATACAAGGCCTACAATGTTCGTGATTTCGCCTTTGCCACGAGCAGAAAATTCATTTGGGACGCTCAAAATCAACCGATTGGAAATAAAAATGTTCTATGTATGTCCTATTATCCTAAGGAGGGAAATCCACTTTGGGAAAAATATTCTACAAAACTGGTTGCCCATACGATAAAAACATACTCTAAATATTCCACAGACTACACCTATCCAGTTGCAATTTCTGTGCATGCGAAATGGATTGGTATGGAATATCCAATGATCTGTTTTAACGGTGGAAGACCTGAAGCCGACGGCACATATACTGAGGGCGAAAAATATGGCATGTGGGGAGTCATCATTCATGAGGTTGGACACAATTTCTTTCCAATGATTATAAACTCAGACGAACGTCAGTGGACTTGGATGGATGAAGGACTAAATACTTTCGTACAATATTTAACGGAACAAGAATGGGAAAGAAACTATCCCTCAAGAAGAGGACCTGCGCACCTTATTGCCGATTACATGAGAGGAGACAAAAAATTCATTTCTCCAATAATGACAAACTCTGAATCGATTTTTCAGTTTGGGAATAATGCTTATGGAAAACCAGCCACTGCACTAAATATTTTGAGAGAAACTGTTATGGGCCGTGAATTATTTGATTTTGCCTTTAAAACATATTGTGAACGCTGGAAATTTAAACACCCAACCCCAGCCGATTTTTTCAGATCAATGGAGGATGCATCGGCTGTCGACTTGGACTGGTTTTGGAGAGGATGGTTCTATGGGACAGACAACGTTGATATTTCTCTTGACGATGTCAAATGGTTTCAGCTAAATACGCAAAATCCAGACATTGAAAAAGCATTTCTGAAAGATCAAAAAAATAAATCTGATGTTCATATTGGGGTGGATAGAAATAAAAAAGAAATCAAAGAAACTGTTAATGAAAAAGATGCGACAATCGATGATTTTTATGGAAAACGGGATATTTATAAGGTTGACTTTCTAGACCGAAAAGAATTTGAAGAATTTAAGGAAAAATTAGACCCTAAGGATCAAGAACTTCTGAATGCAAAGAAACAGTTTTATGAGATTCAATTCAGTAACATTGGTGGACTTGTAATGCCATTGATTCTTGAATTTACTTTCGTGAATGGCACAAAAAAGGTTATTCGCGTTCCGGTAGAAATTTGGAGGCAATATGAGGATAGAGTAAGTAAAGTATTTATTTTTGATGATGAGATCTCCTCCGTGCGGTTAGACCCATTTTTGGAAACTGCTGATACGGATTTAGATAACAACAGTTGGCCGAGAGTAGAATTTCCAAGCAGGTATCAATTATTTAAGCAGCAACAAAGCAAAGAGAATCCTATGCAAAGGGAAAAACGTCTTCTGAATGGAAATTAGGACAGAATATCCATAAGTTAACACAAGTTATCCTCCCAGTTTCTTTTTGTATTATAATACTCCATAAAATGTAGTTTATTGTTAAAATAGCTATTTTAGTGATTATTAATCAACAGCAAACCTTGTTTTAAGTCAACTTGTCAAAAGTGAGAGGAAATATGAACTCAACTTAGAAGGAATGAAAATAATTATTTTATTACTTTTTTTAATCTCACACATAAATTGCTTTTCACAGTCATTTTCACAACAGTACGCTGTTCTGTTGGATGCAGAAATAACGAATGCAAATAGCGCAATTAAATTATCTTGGGGAAGTTACCCACAGGCCAATCAATACAGCTTATTTAGGCGAGACTATGGGTCACAATCTT
>Ga0194116_10001557_pt1 | contig 32378 bp, 24 predicted proteins | sample TA2MahsurfametaG_4_FD_148617 | JGI IMG/M metagenome (GOLD analysis project Ga0194116, IMG submission 148617) | Freshwater microbial communities from Lake Tanganyika, Tanzania - TA2015008 Mahale S9 surface | ecosystem: Environmental > Aquatic > Freshwater > Lake | place: Tanzania: Lake... | reverse complement strand
AAAATATTCTGACTCAACTTCACCACATCCGAAGGCATGGTCGCCGAAAAGAAGAGGGTTTGTCGGTCCCTGGGCAACTTCGCAATCACCTTTTTCACATCGTGAATGAAACCCATATCGAGCATCCGATCGGCCTCGTCCAGCACAAAAAATTGCACATTTCGCAAATCGATGTAGCCTTGTTGCATTAAATCCAATAACCGTCCGGGCGTTGCCGTTATGATATCCACGCCACGCTTGATGGCATCCACTTGGGGTTGCTGTCCTACACCCCCAAAAATCACGGCATGTTTCAAGCGCAAATTGGCCCCATACGCTTCTACGCTTTCATCAATTTGTAGGGCCAACTCACGGGTTGGTGTCAGTATCAACGCCTTAATGCCTCGATTTTTCCCAGCGTCGCGCATCAAATGCTGGATGATGGGAATAGAGAACGCCGCTGTTTTTCCCGTTCCGGTTTGGGCCGTTCCCAAAACATCTTGGTGATTCAGGGCTGCCGGAATGGCCTGTTCTTGTATAGGGGTGGGTTGTGAATACCCTTGGGCCGATAGCGCTTCGATGATTTCTGGCGCGATGCCGAGTTTAATAAATGCTTCCAATACTGTAAAGGTAGTCAATGTATCGTCAGCCCCCGATGTTATTTCCCCTGGCGATTAAACGGTTCAAAATTCACGATTCGGTCCTATTCCGAGAATTTTTGTAATTCCCGCGTAAACAATCAACAATTTTCGAGTCAAACCCATCATAATGCGAAAGATGTATAAAGTTACGCAATTTTAAAATAATCGTTGGAACAAGTAATTTAACTAAAAAAAGTCACATCGCCCCTGCTTTTTGCAAATTTATCATTAACTATTTCGCAAATTTGAATCATGTCGATGCCATCATTGATGAACAACCTAGAATCACGCAACCTGGCTTATCTGCAGAGCCTCGAAAACCCTGAAGCCTTTTGGGGTGAGATCGCCGATCAATTCACTTGGAAACGCAAATGGGACAAAGTATTGGATTGGAATTTTGAAACTCCCAGTGTGCGTTGGTTCGACGGTGCGCAACTGAACATTACCGAGAATTGCTTGGATCGACATTTACCGGATCGCGGCAACGACCCCGCATTGATTTGGGAATCGAACAACCCGCAAGAACCCAGCAAAACTTATACTTACCGCGAATTACACGAAGCGGTTTGCATTTTCGCCCAGGCCCTGCGCAACGAGGGCATTGCCAAAGGCGATCGCGTGTGCATTTACATGGGCATGGTACCCGAATTGGCCATTGCCGTTTTGGCCTGCGCCCGCATCGGCGCCATACATTCCGTGATTTTCGGCGGCTTCAGCGCCCAAAGTGTATCAGACCGCGTAAACGATGCCCAAGCCGTGGCCATCATTACCTGTGACGGTGCCTTCCGCGGAGCCAAAGACATCGCCCTGAAAACTGTGATCGATGAGGCCTTAACGCAATGTACCTCCGTGAAAAAAGTTTGGGTTTACCAACGCACAAACACCACCATTTCGCTGCTTTCTGGCCGCGACATTTTGTGGTCAGATGCCATCGCAGCGGTTGACATTAATCAAGCCATCGCTGTCCCTGCAGAAATCATGGAAGCCGAGGACCCCTTGTTTATTTTATATACCAGCGGCAGCACCGGCAAGCCCAAAGGCGTGGTTCACACCTGCGCGGGCTATATGGTATGGACCCATTACACCTTCACACAAGCCTTCCAATACCAACCCGGGTGGATTCATTTTTGCACGGCCGACATTGGATGGATTACCGGTCACAGCTATATCCTTTACGGACCTCTGAGCGCCGGCGCAACCACGTTGATGTTCGAAGGCACCCCAACGTACCCAAGTCCCAATCGTTTTTGGGAGGTGGTTGAAAAGCATCGGGTCGACATTCTCTATACCGCTCCAACCGCCATCCGCAGTCTCATTGGCGCGGGCGACGAGTGGGTTGAAAAGCATGCTATGCCATCGCTCAAAGTGTTGGGAACCGTGGGAGAACCCATCAACGCAGAAGCTTGGTATTGGTATCACGAAAAAGTCGGAAAAGGTCGCTGCGAAATTGTAGACACCTGGTGGCAAACCGAAACCGGGGGCGTACTTATCACCAATTTGGCTGGCGCCACCCCGAGCAAACCCACCTACGCTACCCTACCACTTCCGGGGGTTGAGCCGTTGTTGGTGGATGAGCAAGGCCATGAAATTTTTGGGAATAACGTGTCGGGAAATTTGTGCATCCGTCGTCCTTGGCCCGGCATTTTGCGCACCACTTGGGGCGATCACGAACGCTGCAAGCAAACCTATTTCAGCACTTATCCAGGTTTGTACTTCACCGGCGATGGGGCTCTGCGCGATGAAAATGGATTTTATCGAATCACAGGTCGGGTCGACGATGTACTCAACGTCAGTGGGCACCGCATAGGCACCGCAGAGGTGGAAAACGCCATCAATTTGTATCCCGGCGTGGTAGAAAGTGCCATTGTGGGATATCCGCACGATATTAAAGGACAAGGCATTTACGCTTATGTGATTTACCAAGGCGATACTACTGACCGAGAGTCGTTGGCCAAGGGCATCAACGAGGTGGTGAGCAAGACCATTGGGGCGATAGCCAAGGCCGATAAAATTCAGGTGGTTTCGGGGCTACCCAAAACCCGTTCTGGAAAGATCATGCGCAGAATTCTGCGCAAAATCGCGGAGGGAGAATTGGCTTCGCTGGGCGATACAACCACCTTGCTGGATCCCGCGGTGGTCGATGAAATTATCGCTGGCAGGCGGTAAGGTTCGCCAGCAGGCTTTAACCTTATTTATTGCGCAATGCGCGCTTCATGGGGGTCATTTCCACTTGTTCGTTCGCGGGCACAGGTTTGTTCTTGAAGAGTTCAAATCGCGTAGGTTCTGCGGTACGAGGCCAGGTATGATTGCTTTCGTCGATGTCTGATGTTTCCTTAAACGGATCCAACACGATGCTTGCCACTTCTTTGCGTTTGAGGAAGTTTTTGGTCACCTTTTGTTCGTTTTTGCGCCAGATATACGCATGGATATACTCCACTTCAGAGGTACCATCGGTATAATTCCATTGTAGAATGATGGGCATCACGAATCCGCCTTTGTTGCTGAAGGTAATTTCATACAAATAGGCATTTTCATAGGCCTTCATCTCTTGGGGCGATAGCAGGGTGAAATCCTTGTACAGGTCTCGCACTACACTCTCCTGCTTAGGCTGTCCTTGCGCGGCCATCGCCGCTCTGGCGGCATTGCCCACCGTATCCTTTGCGGGATTGTAGTAATAATAAAAATCACGCAGTGAAGTATCTCTGTCCACGGCAAACTGAATACCCGCGGCTTTGTTGCGCAATTTGCTCACGTGTTGAAATTCTGCAGCGGGTAGGTTGGCGATGCGATTACGTCCTTTCCCATTACCCATGCCCAGTCCGCGACCGCGACCCACACGCAAGGTAGAATCGAGTTTAACAGGCATGCTCTCAGGAGAATATGGGCGGTAGGCCAACACCGAGTCCATCGAGATATCTACGGGTTGAATATCGAAAAACCAAGCGCGCCAAAACCAATCCAAATCCACCCCAGAGGCATCTTCCATGGTGCGGAAGAAATCAGCAGGGGCTGGATGCTTGTAGGCCCAACGGTTGCAATATTCTTTGAAGGCGTAGTCGAACAGTTCACGACCCATGATGGTCTCGCGCAAGATGTTCAGGCCTGTAGCAGGTTTGGCGTAGGCGTTTGGACCAAAGTTAATGATGTTTTCAGAGTTAGTCATGATGGGCTCCAATTGCTCTTTGGGCATTTTCATGTAGTCCACAATTTTGTGGGCCGGTCCGCGCTGCGAGGGATAGTTATTGTCGAACTCTTGCTCTGTCAAAAACTGCACAAAGGTGTTCAACCCTTCGTCCATCCACGACCAGTTGCGCTCATCGGAATTGATGATCATGGGGAAGAAATTGTGTCCCACCTCGTGAATAATCACCCCAATCATGCCGTACTTGGTGCGTGAGCTGTAGGTACCATCTTCATCGGTTCTGCCGTAGTTGAAACAGATCATGGGGTATTCCATTCCGCTCGATGCCTCTACGCTGATGGCCACGGGGTATTGATAGGGTGTGGTGTATTTGCTGTAGGTTTTGATGGTATGGGCCACCACTTTGGTAGAATATTTACGATAGAGTCCGTAGGCTTCTTTTCCGTAATAGCTCATGCATTGAATGCGCTTGCCTTGCACGAATTCGGGCATGGCATCCCAAACGAACTTGCGCGATGAGCCCCAGGCGAAGTCGCGCACATTGGTGGCTTTGTAGTGCCAAGTTTTGGTTTGAAGGGTATCGCGGTGTTGCTCGCGGTATTTGGCCTCTTCCAATGTAACAATCTCAGTAGGCTCCAACACGGTGGTGGCCGATGGTTCGGGGGTCTTTAGCACCTGATTCCAGCGCTTCAGCTGTTCCGATGTAAGCACTTCGCTGTAGTTGTGACATTCACCGGTGGCCGCGATTACGTGGTCGGCCGGAACGGTCATTTTCACATCAAAATTGCCAAAAATCAAACTAAACTCTCCCCTACCGGTAAACTGCTTGTGGTTCCACCCTTGGTAATCGCTGTAGACACACATTCTGGGGTACCATTGAGAAATGGTGAAGATGTGGTTTCCGTCTTTGGGGAAATATTCGTAACCGCCTCTACCCCCAATTTTCATGCGCTCCGGTATTTTGTAGTTCCACTTCACTTTGAACACATATTTCTGTTTGCTGTTAAGTGGCTTGGACAAATCCACGCGCATCATGGTCTGGTTGATGGTATAGGGCAAGGCGTTACCCGATGCATCCGTAACACTCAAAATATTCACGCCGTAGCCCGCCAAACGCGTTTTCACATCCAACCCGTCAATTTGTGAGGGGGTTAAGGGCAAACTCTTTCCGCTTTCGTTGAAATTGTTATTTTCCCCGTTAGGGTTGTGCTCATTTTCATCAAGCTGCAGCCACAAATACGTGAGGGCATCCGGCGAATTGTTGAAATAGGTGATGGTTTCCTCGCCGTGCAGGTACTGCTTTTTCTCGTCCAATGTTGCCTGAATCTGATAATCCGCACGCTGCTGCCAATATTGATGTCCAGGTGCCCCAGAAGCCGTGCGATACGTATTGGCATCGGGCAAAATGGTACCCAATTGTTCAAATTTATTGCCGTGGTTAGACGTTGGGTTGTTCTGAAGATTCTGGGCGATGCTGGGTGCAATGGCTGACACCATGAGGGCTGTTGCAGCCAATAAAAATTTCATTTGGATCGATGTGCGGATGTTCATGACAAGGGTCAAAGTCAACAAAAATAAGGAAATCCCCCGACATGCCCGCACCAGTAGCGCAGGTCAACATCATTCGTTAGGAACACAAGAAACTAGTGTAAAGGTAGGCGGTTGATCAGCATCCAGAGCGACACCAACAACACGGGGGTTGCCAACAGGGCGATGCGTTTGGGCTGTTCGATGTGCAAGTATCGATCCATGAACGTGGTTATCGAAAGGACCGCCAAAATGATGAGAACCTGTCCTAGTTCCAACCCAACATGGAAGGAGAATAACGGAAATGCGATGGACGTTTCACTGCCCAGCATCGACCGCAAAAAATTAGAAAAGCCAAGTCCGTGTATCAGGCCAAAAACCAACACCGTGGGCAAAATGGATGATTGGGTCAAAACCTGCTTGCCGCGATTGACTAAAGGCCAAAGGTGCTGAACACAAGAGAATGCGATGGTTGCGGGGATCATCGCCTCAATCAACGACGATGGCAATCGCACAAACCCCAACACACTCAATGCCAACGAGATTGCATGTCCGATGGTAAACGCCGACACCAACCAAATCCAGCGCTTATCGCTCAGGGTATACACACAACACAGCGCCAAAAGAAAGAGCATGTGATCGTAACCTTGCCAATCGAGGATGTGCGAATAACCCATTTCCATCCAAAATGAAAAATCTTCCATGCGTTGAGTACCTTTGAGACGTGCAAAGAACGCAAAAGTTTGGGTTGAATCGGAAAAATGTTGGATTAATGTCCACATCGAATGCACGCGGAAACCGATGGCTTTTGGGGAATCCAACGCGTGTTTTGTTGCACAGTTTGCTGGCCCTATTTTTCGTATTGATTACAGCGATGCACCCCTATTATGTGGGCGTGACGGAAGTAAACATCGACCCCAAAGCTAAGCACATTGGCGTGAGTTGTAAATTGTTTGTAGACGATGTACAGGATGTAATTTTTCACCAAACCGGACAAAAGATCAATTTAACGGTGAAATCACCCCAAAACTTGGCCTTGCTGAAGAACTACTTGATGTCCCATGTTAAAGTTAAATGGGGAAATACCTATTTGCCCTTGCTGATGTTGGGATACGACATTGAAGAAGAGGGCGTTTGGTGTTATTTGGAAACAACATTCAAGGGCAGGTCACAATCCTTAACCATTTGTAACCGTGCATTGTATGAAACCGTGGAAACTCAGACTCATTTTTTGCATGTCAACTACGGCACGGTAAAGCAGCATTGGAAAATCACGAATCCGGAGGCGTGTCGCACTTTTAAGCTACGATGACAAAACACAATCCTTTGTCTTTGTTGTGATTCGGGTGATGAACAACTTGGGGATAGGTCACAACTTTGTCACAAACCTCGAAAATTAAACAAGAATCGACTTTAGAGACAACGTTTTGTGGAACTTTTTGGTCAATTTTTTTGAAATAGCAATTTACTATGAAAAAACTCATACAATTTTTGGCGTTGGTTTTGATCGGAACAATCTCGATTTCAGCCAATGCGCAAACCAAAGTTCGATTGGCCACAGGCGTGAGCAGTCAGTGTTTGAAAGGATCTTTTACAGCTGAGGGAACATTGTTGAATGACTCCTGTGCACAATTCAAATGGTTTATTACTGGGAATGGTTCAACAACCTATGCCTATGGACCCAAGACAACTTATAATTTTCCTGCTGCGGGAACCTACACCATCTGTGGTAAATTATACAACACTTGCACCAAATTTGACACAACCATTTGTAAAACCATTACTGTAGTGAGTTGCGATTGCAAGCTGACGACAGAGTTCAGTTTCACAAATGATTGCAAGAAGGTGAAATTCAAAGCTTCTTCCAACCAAACTGGCACCAAGTATACTTGGAACTTTGGCGATAAAACAACCGGCACTGGCATTGATCCAGTAAAGAGTTATTTGTCGGAAGGCGTTTACAAAGTTTGCGTTACTGCCACTTGGACTGATTCAACAGGTAAAACTTGTACAGCCACTTTCTGCAAAGAAATCAAAGTAAGCTGTGGCAAGCCATGTGAATTGAAAGGTGAATTTAGCTTCGTAAATACAGGTGGAAAGTTCCGATTCAAAGCGAGCAGCAACACAGGACATACGTACTCATGGGATTTCGGCGATGGCAAAACTGGCAAGGGCATCGATCCTTACCATGAATATGCCAAAGCAGGTACTTACACAGTTTGTTTGACCATCACCGACAAAACCGGCAAGTGCAAAATCAAGATTTGCAAAACTGTGACGGTTGGTAACCCTTGCGGCATCATCGGCGGGATGACTTGGAAGAAAACGAACGATACCACTTGGAAGTTTTTCGCTACATCCAACACAGGCAGTGGAACTACGTACTATTGGAACTGGGGCGATGGCACCACTTCAACAGGAAAGAATGCCGTGCATATTTACAAGAAATCAGGCACTTATGAAGTGTGTTTGAAGATTTACGATACCAAAAAGAAGTGTTTTGTCTATATCTGCAGAAAGATTGTTGTTACAATTGGTTCGGGCACTGTTACCAAATGCAATTGGGCGGCCCATGGTGCTAACTTATCGTACAGCAACAAAACGGGTTGTAATACCTATGTATTCGAAGGCAAAAACTTGAACTTGAATGGCGGAAACTGCATCAAATACACCATCGTTATCGGTAATAGTGGAGCATCCAAAACTTACAATTCTAGAGTAGCCACGCATACATTTACTGCCAATGGCACTTATAATGTGTGTATCAAGTATTACGATTCTTGCAAAGGTTGTGACACTTTGATTTGCGCATCCGTGAAGGTAGACTGTTGCAAGGCCAAGGCCGGCTTCCATGTGGATAGTGTTTCTGCCAACGGAAAAATGTATGTGAAGAATACAAGCACAGGTGCCCATGCCTATTCATGGAACTTTGGAGATAGCACAAGTAGCAACGACAAAACCCCATTGCACCAGTTTGCTTCTTCAGGAACCTATGTGGTTTGCTTAACCGCATATGATACTGTTAGTAATTGCTCAAATGTGTATTGCTACACTGTGAAAGTATTGAAGACCCGCGGAAAAACATCGATTCAAGGATTGCAAGGCAGCGCTTACCCCAACCCGTCAGACCAAGGTTTCTATTTAGACTTGACTGGTGGTACCGAGTATACGGTTTACAACACCACTGGACAGGTAGTTACAAATGGCAAAGGCGACAAACTCACTTATGTTGAGACTGCTAACTGGAGCGAAGGAAACTACCGCGTGGTATTGAAAAACGCGAATGGCACACAGACCATTTCAATGGTCATCGCTCATTAATTAAACACTTTTTCTAAGCCCCTGAATGTTGTGAAAACACAAATTTTCAGGGGCTTTGTGCTGAATCAATAGTTTCTTATTCTTAAAATTTGATCGCAAACAAGCCCAATGACTAAAAAAAACTACTCCCTCGTTACCATATTTGCAAGTTTGGCCAACATCGCCCTGGCCCAAAACCCCATCCCCAATGCGGGATTCAACAATTGGAATACCCAAACCTATGAGGTACCCAACCAATGGATGATGATTGGTATTACATCGAAAGACATTTCCAAAACCTTAGGTAACGTGGCTGGGTTTCGATTGAGCAATGACATCACATCCAAAACCGTGAGTTTTGCAATGAATGTGGGATCGAAATACCCTGACCCTCTAACGGGTGGATTTAGTATTTCTGGCACACCCACCAGCATCAAAATCAACTACAACAGTGAGAAATTGGGCAACGATACTGCGATGGTTATTGTGGGCTTCACAAAAGGAACCGATCCTATTCCCATGGTGTTGCAAGAGTTTTACCTGTTGCCTGATGGCTCTGGTGCAGGAGAAAATAGCATTACTGTCCCACTGACCTACTCTCACCCAACGGCGGGTTTGGCGGCAGATTCTGGATTCGTTTACATTTCCACTAGTTTGAGGCGCCTCGCGCCCAACAGTAACGGTAGCATTTCCATTTACGACATTTCTTTTCCTGGCGGACAAACATCATCGAATGGAAACTTGAACATCGAATCATGGGGCAATTTGTTGGTGCGCAAACCCAATCAATGGCTGACATCCTTGGATGCATACGAAGAAAAAGTGGGCAAAATGAATGGCTTGCAAGAGTACATTTTAAGTTCCACCGATGCGCGTTCGGGGTTTGCCGCTTTGTTGAAGCAAAGAACCATTAACACCGCCACGGGTACAGAGATTATCCCTTCTTGGATGGTTACGCACGACACCAACTTAAGTGTTGCAGACATGGTTACGCCATCATTTGCCGTAAATCAGCGCTACAATAGCATCAGGGGCTATTGGAAAGGGGCGCTCACTGGGGGCGATAGAGCCACTGTAATGGTAAATTTCTTTCATGCCGACACATTGGTTGGTTCCGGGATGTTTTCGCAAGACTCAAAAACAACCGTTCCGGGCAATTACATGTTGTTCGCAGAGAACATCGTTTGGGATTCTCGCTTCACCCTTACCCCCACCAAAGCCACTGTGGGCGTTTTCTTGACGGATTCTACCTTCCAAAACGCCAGCAATCCCAGCAGCCAAATTTACCTGGAAGACTTATGGTTAGACCAATATTTCGCTGGCACAAAACACATCGCTCAACCCAAAAAATCGACGGTAAACTGCTACCCTAACCCTACTAAAGGCACAGCGACAATCACTGCGGAAGACAACATTGAACGCGTAGTTGTATTCAATACTGCTGGACAATTGGTTTTTACAGAGTCGTTGACCGGAAAAAGCAGAGAAATCAACTTGAACTTCAGTCAGTTTGCACAGCAAAAGCAAGCAGGATTAATGGTGTATTTTGTGCGCATTGAAACCCAAAGCGGCATGAGTACGGCAACGGTGGTTGTAGAGCCTTAGTTTGTAGAGCCTTAATCTTGTGATCGCAACAAGTATAACGCTTGTCGCAAAGCATCCAATTTCACCGAGAACGACTCAATATCTTGTCGCTCCGCCTTGCTATACTTCCTACTCTCCAAATCTTCTTTGCTACAGCTTAAGAACAATGAGGATTTCATCAAATCTTCGGAGGAAATTTTGCGCGACACCCAAAGGAGAATCATGGACAAGTGAATGCCACCAAAAATACTTTGGAGTAATTCAACGGTATATTTTTGATATTGATTGTAATCGCGGGTGAATTCCAAAAAGCGATTCACAATTTCACCTGGAACAAAATCTATGTCTTGTTCACGCATCTCTTGAATACTTTGACAGGTATTTTCTGCCAAGGTTACCCAATCGTCTTTCAGCAACTTCACCAACGGCGCAATACTTTCATACTGAAGCGCGGCAATTTCATCGTCGTCCGACAAGCGATAAGCCCCATCCCACTGCAAATCGTCTTCAACGAAAAGGGCAAATTGGGGATTTTCCTCTTCACAAAACGTGCTCAGCAGACAATAAACCAAACTTTCTCGGAGATCGGCTTGCGGGGGTAACGCGTTCAAGTCATCTGCCAGCAATTGAGCGATGGCGGTAGGCCAAGGCTTGTATTCTCCTTGAAGGTGCGTCTTTAGTGATGCCCCTTGGGCATTAACCACAACAGCGTAATCGCTGCGCAGTGCGCTGACTTTGATTGAAAATGGACCGTAGGCGCTTTTCATGGGCAATTACGCTCCGATGTGCTTCAAATGAAGCAAATGAGAGTAAATGGCGCTGAGCATGGTGGGGAATTCTTTGTAAGTGATTTTAAATTCCTCGCAGGTTTCGCGCACAATCTGGTTCAACTTGGGGTAATGGATGTGTGAAATTTTTGGAAACAAATGATGTTCCACTTGAAAATTCAATCCGCCCAACATCCAGCCCAAAAATTTGCTCTTTGTTCCAAAATTGGCCGTTGTTTGAATCTGGTGGGTAGCCCAATCAGCCTCTACAGAAGTAATTGGAGAGGTTTTCGCTACGAAAGTAACATCCTCAATCACGTGTGCTAATTGGAAAACCACAGCAATCACAAAACCCGTTGTCATGCTCACCACGGTATAACCTACCAACGTGGGCGTCAATCCTACGTAATACATGGGGAAACCAATAAATAAAGCAATGTATCCCAATTTGGTCACCCAAAATGTCAAGTGATCCACGACGGTGAATTTCACCTTCATGTCACGATCCCCTACTTTACCAGTAAAGTACTTTACAAAGTCCTGGTAGAAAATCCACATCAAATAGGTCACACAATACAACAACAATCCGTAAATATGCTGAAAGCGGTGGAACCAATATTTGGGTTGGAAATTATTCACCCGCATGTAAGGACTGATGTCGATGTCTTCATCGGCCCCTTCAATGTTGGTGAATGAGTGGTGAGCCACGTTGTGTTTCTGATTCCAGAAAAACGCATTACCACCCATCAAATTGAGGCTGTGCGCCATTATTTTGTTTACCCATGGCTTGCTTGAATAACTGCCATGTGCCCCGTCGTGCATCACGTTAAAACCGATGGTAGCGAAGTTTATCCCCAACAGAGCACACAATCCCAGCGCAATGGCGGTTGTTGGCGTATAGAAAACCAACGTAACATACAAAGCGACAAGGGTCAGGCCCAAAATGATGGTTTTACTGTATAGTTTCCAATTGCCTGAGGACTTAATATTATTGTCTTTGAAGTATGCGTCAATTCTTGCACGCAACATAGAAAAAAATTGGGCATTTCTACCTTCGAAACGGATCTGATTCATGAGTATTCACAAATATAACAACTGAACAAATAGTTTAGATTTTAGAAATCACGAAAAGCGGCAAGGTTTTCAACGCTTTGCCCACTTTCACCTTTACATAGTAACAACCGGCGGGCACATTTTCCAGCGACATCATCACTTCAAAACCCTTGTTAGGCAACAAGTTCGCGGCTTCTAACCGATGCTCTTTCACCACCCTTCCCAAGGGATCTACCAAAGAAATCACACCCCCTGGCCATGCACTATTTTGTGTAACATTTTTTTCTTGAAAGTCGTAAATTCCCACAATTTTCACCTGATTTTGGGCAGGATTCGGGTATACATTAGCCTTGATGCTGGCATTTTTGTTGATAGCTTCGGCATTTAAAATATCGCCTTTCCTCACGATATGGGCGGTATAAATCCCGTTACCATGGGTAGCCAGTGCCACTGTACCATCGCTTGCCCTTACATCGAACATATCACAGACCATGTTTCCAATTTCTCCGCTGGCTTGCTGTACCCATTTGGTATTCAATCCCTGCAAGGTATCGGTTGCAAAGAAACCTGCACTGGTGGCCGCCAAATACACCGTACCATCGTCTACGGGCAAAATCGAAATCCATCGAACCGAAGGACCATCGCCCAAACCCGTGCCAAACTGCTCCAAATTCCCAGCTGCTTTGGCCCAGGTTTTACCGCCATCTTCTGACGAGAACACGCTGTACACATTGTAGTTACTGAACGAAACCATCAGTTTATCGGCATTCCTCGGATCCACCGCCACACAACTGATGTAGGCAGAGGGAAATATACTCGCGGTAATGTCTTTTGGTTTCAAATTCACACTCAAATGGGCGCTGTCTACGCGGTACAAACGCTTCAAAGTGGTTCCATAATACAACCGATGGGCAGGTTTAACACTCACACCCAAGGCAGACACAAATTCATTGCGAATCACAACCGAATCAGTCCCCCTTACCCACCCTTGGGTGATACTGTCGTTGTTATTGATCAACGGAATGCTCCTGAGTTGATTGTTCCGCCACAAGTATTTTCCACCCGCCAAATAGATCACATTGTTATCGACCGGATCCAACACATACGGATTGATAAACAAATACTTAGACCCGCCCACTGGATCAATTCTTGCGTAGGCCGTACGATTTCCGTTGGCATCTACCGTGGCCTTGATCATCTTGCCTAGCTGTTTGGAGAAATAGAACAGTTTGGCCCCATCTTCTATCGCACAATAAGACCCATCGCCAAAATAAGGGTCGGTCCATCGGGCATTCGACGCTCCAGAAACGGTCATTAACTGATTGTTATCCTGGGCACCAGCCACCAAAATGGGACTTTCAGGGGTTGCATGATCCAATGCCACCGTGTAAAACTGCGTGGTGAGGTAGCCATTGTTCAACGATTCCCAAACAAAGGGCACGGCATTGATGTTGGTTGAGCGAAACACCCCTCCATCGTTGGCATTGATGAACTTACGACCATCGTTGGGATAAAACACCAAGTTGTGCTGATCTGGGTGATGGTTGGGATATACCCCCACATCGGGCCATTGGGCGTTGAGTTTATACCCGCCAATCTTTTGGGTATGTGTGGAGTCTGAAAATGCCGAAGTTGAACTGTACAAATTCGTCCCACCGATGAAGACCTGTTTTGAATCGCCCGGACGTACTTTCACCAGCATATCGTAGCTTCCTTGCACATTCCATCGATCAAAGGCCGAGCCACTGGGCAAATTGGCAGAAAGGTCTTCCCAAACCCCCGAATCCCCGCTGCCATCGCCCCCCAAATAGGTATAGCGATACAGGGCGTTCCACTCTACTTCGCCCCGGAAATTGGCCAATGATTTGCCAAATTTGTCGGTATTGAGCAGAAAATACACCACATTTTCATTGTTGGGATCGATGCCAATCACGATGCGTTTATACGTTGCACCCAAAAATGGCGGATTGATGTTCACCAGCGCACCGTCGTTATCGCCGCGAAACATGCCTTTCTTTTGTCCTTCCGAACTCGAAGTAGCATACACCACGCCCTTAGAACTCACCGCCACATCGGTAAAATACCCGCCAGGAAGAAGGTTGGTCCAGGTTTTACCCCCATTGAAACTGCGCTGTACTTGATTGTACGTGGCAGCATACAACTCTTGCAAGGTATCGTGGGCCGAAGCATCCATGGCGATGTTCCACACCAATTGCCAACCGGTGGAAAACGAATTGGGGTTACCGGCAGCGGTACTGCTGATGGGCGACCAACTTTTTCCAGAATCTTCCGACACGAACAACCCGTCACCCAAATAATATGCGCCACGGGCACCCGCACTTTGTCCGTAAGCCTCACCCGTACCCATGTACCAAATGTGTTGATGATTGGGTCTAACATCTTGCACCAAACAGGTTGCCGAACGCAGTTCATTGGTTTTTTGCACGGCATTCCACGATTTCCCGCCATTGGTGGTAAGCCACATTCCGCCAGAGACAGAACCGGCCAAAATTCTTTGGGTATCGGCCACATCTATGCCAATGGCACGGGTTCTACCCCCAATGAAATAGGGACCGCGATGCTGCCATCCACTGGAGGTGCGCGCGATGGGGTTTACATCGGTACTCTTGGGCAGGGTAGCCACGAAATTGATTTCTCTTGCCCGAATATCGAGGGGGATCTGACCCGTTTCTGGATCCGCCAAGCGCTTTTGTTCCCATTGCCAGCGAGCGGTAGCCCCATGTTCCATGGCTGATTGCTGAGATTTCAGGGCGATACCCGATCCCACTGTAAATAGACTAAGCAAAGCAGTCCGACGTAAAAGTTGTACTATCATCCTTTACGAATTTACAGCCCACTAATGAAAATGTTGTTACTTTGTTCCCATGAATCGCGGCAGTTTGGGATGGATTTTGGGCATTTCTGCCATTTTCACCTGGGGGTTTATGGGTAAGCCCAACAAACCTGTGGCTTTTCAGGTGGACGGTAGTCTCGACACACTGATTAGCAAAAATTTTGTCATGGGCAAATTCATGGCAAACACGCATTTCAGATTTTCGGCAGTGCCCCCCATGATTTGCAGCAAACCCATGTATTTACAAAAAGAGGTAATTGAATCGTTTCAGCGCATGCGGAGGTCGGCCATGACAGCCGGCGTTGACTTAAAGATCATTTCTGGAACGCGCAATTTTTGGGAGCAAAAGGCCATCTGGGAACGCAAATGGTCGGCCAACGTAAGTCGTTTTGGAACGGGCGCAGCCAATGCCAAGCAGATATTGTTGTACAGTAGCATGCCGGGGAGCAGCAGGCATCATTGGGGTACGGATATCGACATCAATTCTCTGGAGCCCGCTTATTTCAGAACGGGCCGGGGATTGACAGAACTGAGTTGGCTCAGAAAACACGCCAAGGAATATGGATTTTGCGAGGTTTATTCACCACGGTCTACGGGGCGTTTAACGGGCTATGAACCTGAGGCTTGGCATTGGTCATACCTGCCATTGGCCAGCCAGTATTTGTCGTTTTACAGCAAAAACATTTCAGCAACAGATTTTTCAGGATTTTACGGTAGCGGACTGTCATCGGAAATCCGAATCATTGAAGATTACGTGAAGGGTATTTCCACGCAATAAGGTCAGTTTACTAGAATCGATCGTTACGTCCCCCGAATGGTGACAATCCCCTTTTACGCATGGGTTGCTTTTTCAACCTGTTTTGCGCAACTACGAAATAGCCAAAGAGGACGCCAGAGATGTCGGCAAAAAAATCTGCGAGTTCCGCAGAACGGTGAAACGGTAAGATGTGTTGAAGAAATTCAATCCCTGCTCCAACGACTGTAGCGGCCAACACAAAATAAACGACCGATTTGTGGAACTGTTTAGATTCCGTGCTCCAGATAAGAAACAGGATAAAATACAATCCTGCATGGACCCATTTATCGAATCCGAAGGAGATTGTCCACCCCAGTTTTTTGCTTACTGCGAGTGAGGGAGAAAGACATAAAACAAAAATCAGTACAAGAAAACCTATGGTTTTCTTGTACTGATTGACAAATTTCAATAATTGCATTGGAAATTACCCCACCATGGCAGTGTAATCGGCGTGACTCATCAAGCCGTCTACTTCTGAAGGTTTACTCATTTTTACTTTCACCATCCAACCATCACCATAAGGATCGCCGTTTACAGACTCAGGGGCTGAATCCAAACCGCTGTTAACCTCAATCACTTCACCGCTCACAGGCATGTACAAATCGCTCACTGTTTTCACAGCTTCTACGGTTCCAAATACCTCATGGGCCGACAATGTATCCCCTTGAGAAGAAATGTCAACAAATACGATGTCGCCCAATTCACTTTGAGCGAAGTCGGTGATTCCAATTGTGGCTAAATCGCCATCCACCATAACCCATTCATGGTCTTTGGTGTACTTTAAATTATCTGGGAAGTTCATAGTGTGCTAGTTTTGTTTTTGGCTCCAAATGATTTGAAGCAAAGTGGATACTTTCTTTTTCAATTCTTTCCGATTTACGATAAAATCCAAGAAGCCATGCTCTACCAAAAATTCTGAGCTTTGGAATCCTTTGGGCAAATCGCGACCGATGGTTTCTCTGATAACGCGTGGACCGGCAAAGCCTATCAGGGCTTCGGGTTCAGCGATATTGACATCGCCCAGCATCGCAAACGAGGCGGTTACACCCCCTGTGGTTGGGTTGGTCAACAAAGAGATATAAGGAATGCCTGCGCGGTCTAAGAGGGCTAATTTTGCACTTGTTTTGGCCATCTGCATCAATGAAAAGGCGGCTTCCATCATACGTGCTCCCCCCGATTTAGAGATCATCATGAACGGGCTACGGGTGGCCAATGAATAGTCGATGGCTCGGGCAATCTTCTCTCCCACCACACTACCCATAGATCCGCCAATAAAATTAAAATCCATGCAGGCAACCATGAGCGGCTGACCGTTGATTTTTCCATGGGCGGTTCGTACGGCATCTTTCAAACCGGTTTTACGTTGAGCAACAACCACCCGATCTGTGTATGGCGCCGAATCTGTAAACTTCAAGGGGTCACCGCTGCTGAGGTTTGCATTGATTTCGGTGAACTCGTTGTCATCGAAAAGAATATCGAAATACTCCATCGAACCCACACGCTCGTGGTAGCCACAGGCCCCGCAAACGTAATGGTTCACAATCCAATCTTTGGTTGGCGCCACTTCTTTGCAGCGCTTGCATTTTTCCCAAAGACCATCGGGCGTGGGCTTTTTATCCTTGGTTTTGGTAAGGATACCGCTCCACGTACGCTGATACCATTTTGGACCGTTGCCGGCGAGATCGTCGTCGTCTTCGAAATCGAGATTCATGGAAGCAAGTTAAGCCAAAGTGATGCTGCTATCCAAATACACATCTTGAACAGTATTCAACAATTGGATACCTTCATTCATGGGTTTTTGGAATGCTTTGCGACCCAAGATCAAACCAGATCCACCGGCACGTTTGTTTACAACGGCTGTGAATACAGCTTCTTCCATATCGCCTTGTCCTTTCGATTCTCCACCTGAGTTAATCAAACCGGCTCTGCCCATGTAGCAATTGGCCAATTGGTAACGGGTAAGGTCGATGGGGTGATCAGACGACAATTCAGAATATACTTTTGGATGGGTTTTGCCATGTTTAGTGGCATTGTAACCGCCATTGTTCACGGGCAACTTTTGCTTGATGATATCGGCTTGGATGGTCACACCCAAATGATTGGCTTGTCCGCTCAAATCGGCACTGGCATGGTAATCAACACCATCCACTTTGAAACCGTTGTTACGGGTGTAGCACCACAAAATGGTGGCCATTCCCAACTCGTGGGCACGCTCGAAAGCCTGGGCTACTTCGATGATTTGGCGACCGCTTTCGGGACTTCCGAAATAGATGGTAGCACCTACGGCGGTAGCGCCCATGTTCCAAGCATCCTCTACAGAACCGAACATGATTTGGTCGAATTTGTTGGGGTAGCTCAAAAATTCATTGTGGTTGATTTTCACGATGAAAGGAATTCTGTGGGCGTATTTGCGGGCATGCATTGCCAACACACCATAGGTAGAAGCAACGGCATTGCAACCACCTTCGATGGCCAACTTGATGATGTTTTCTGAATCGAAATAGATGGGGTTTGGAGCGAAAGAGGCGCCTGCACTGTGCTCAATACCTTGGTCTACGGGCAAAATGCTCAAATATCCGGTGTTTGCCATACGACCATTGCCGTACAACTGTTGCAAACTCTTCAACACCTGTGGGTTGCGGTTTGATTGTGCAAAAATGCGGTCTACGAAGTCAGCACCAGGTGCATGTATCATAGACTGATCGATGGTTTTACAGTTGTGATTCAACAAGAATTCTGCTTGAGAACCGAGCAAGGATTGAATTTGAGATTGAGCCATTGCGTATCTTTTTGTATTAAGTTTGATGCAAATTTAACCTTTTTTCCCATGATACAGGTAACCCCCATCACAAACCCCCAAGATATGGCCAAAGCTTTTGATATTCGCCGGATTGTCTTTGTGATTGAGCAGGACTGTCCGCCCGACGAAGAATACGATGAGCACGAGGGCAGCAGTCAGCATTTCTTGTGCACCAACCAGGGATTGGCGGTGGGCACTTGTCGGTTTCGGACCACCGATTATGGCATCAAACTGGAGCGTTTTGCGGTACTGAAAGAGCACCGCGGCAGCGGTGCGGGCGCGGCCCTACTCAACCATTGTTTGGATACACTTACGCCCGAATTCAATTTCTCTCGCGGCCAAATCTACCTTCACGCACAAGAACATGCCCTAGGATTTTATGAAAAGCACGGTTTCGTGGCCCAGGGCGAACGTTTTTTTGAGGCGGGCATCCCCCACTTCAAAATGACCTACCCATCCGCTTAACATACCTCAAAGGTGGGTGATGCCCCGTAAAAAACCAAGCAAATCAGCGGTATTGCGTTTGAGATTGTGATATTGTTCCACATAGGTGCGGGCTTCTATGGTTAATTGCTGAGCCACTGCGGGATTTCCCATCAAATATGCGATGGCTTGGGCGAATTGGGCGGGTTCATCGGCGAGCATAAGTTCACGGGCATGGGTAACAGCCATTCCTTGGGCTCCCACGGAGGTAGACACTACAGGAACGCCGAGGGCCATGGCCTCCAGGGTTTTGATGCGAATGCCAGAACCCGCTTGAATGGGCACGACCATGATGCCGTGTTGGTGCATATAATCTTCGGCATCGGGCACTTCTCCATGGTTGACAATACCGGTTTGGAAGAATCGGGGGTCGGTTTTCGACAAACCTTTCCCGGCCAAATGAAACTGTGCTTGGGGATATTTCACCAGCAGCAGGGGCCATACTTTTTGTAGAAACCAGAGGACGCCCTGTTCATTGGCTTGCCATTCCATGGAGCCGATGTGAAAGAGCGACAGGGGGTTGTGTACGAAAGCGAAGGGCCTTTCTATGGCGATACCGGGTTGATAGGTATGCAATTGAATTTTGCGGGAGGTCTGAACAGTCGAAAGTGCCGGCTGGGCGGTCAAATATTGTTCTATGGCCAGGGCATCTGTTTTTACGATGGGCACGATGGCGGAGAACTGCAACCAAGCGCGGTGTTCGAATTGTTGCAATCGGTTAGCTTGGAGTTTGAGGTACCATTTCTTTAAGGGGTTGGCAGTGGCGGTAGCCAGGCGCGCCCAAATTTGGTATTCCAAATTGTGGGCGCGGTACGCCGCGGGCGTACTGTACCTGCGGGCGGAAACCGCCCGCAGGTACACTGGCACCGAATACAATCCCTCAACCAAAATGGCATCAAACCCCTCAGATTCCATCAATTCACCCAAAGCAATCGCCGCCTTGGGATCATCGTATCGCTCCATGTGGTAACTCCCACCAAAAATCAAATTCCAAAAGGCCCTACCCGCCTTTATCCCCGCATCCAACGGATGTAAATACACCTTACAAAACCCAAAATACTTTTCAATGATGGCGTTTTCCGCAAAGTGTTTTTTTGTATTGAATGTAAAAAAATGGACCTCAGCCCCGTTTTCTGACAACGACCTCAGCATCCCATGAGTGGCAATCGCACCACCATCATGCAAAGGCCAAGGCACCCGGTTACCAATCACCAACAATTTCATCAGGTTGCAGAATTATCCGATTTTTTCCTCCTCAACAACCACCGAGACCTCCACCCCTTGAACGCATTCATCATCGGATTGCTGCCCTGAAAACTCTTGTCAATACTCGCCCGGTATGTGATCACCAACCCAATCGGCAACAACAACATCGAACTCATCCAACTCCCTATCCAAACCGGCACGATGCCCTCTTTCCCCATTTTCTCTCCCGTCAAATTCACCGCGTAAAACAACACAAACAATATCACCGAAATCACCAGTGGCATCCCAATCCCGCCTTTTCGAATGATCGCCCCCAACGGCGCCGAAATCAAAAACAACAAAATCACCAAAATTGAAAAAGCAAACTTCTTGTGCAATTCGCTCCGGTATAAATCCACATCCGTCTCTTCAAAATCCAAACTGGTAAACAAGCCCTCTTCTGTGCCCTTCACAGATCTGGCATGATTCAACGCCGCTGCAACAATGGTGGCGCGCTGGGCCTGCGGAAAATTCTTGATAATCTGCGTTTCCTTCAAACCCTCAAACACCGCCGCATTCCTGCGATATTGTTGCAAACCCGTATCCTGTGTCATCACCCCTGGTGCGTGAATGTATTTTCCCAAATACTTGGAATTGTCGTCGCGCAATGAAGCACATTTCAAATGAAACGTATCGATGACCTTTAACAGTTGCGACACGTTTTGCAAACGATAGTCAGAGGCAATCAAATCCCTGTCCGAGAAGGTAAAATCCAAGCTCGACAAATCAATTTGCATCCGCTGTTTCTCAAAATACATCTGATTGAAAGGATGGGTTTTGCGATATTCCGGCGCATTGGTCATCTCCTCGTACCGCACCCCATTGTGCAAGGTGAAATTCAACACCGTTTGATCCGGACTCAAGATCATGGTTCCCCACTCCGCCCGCAACACATTCAAGCGCTTGCTGTCGTCCTTTTTGTACTCATATATCAATACATCCCTTACGGTTTGATTGTCAGCTTCTTTCTTTCCAACCCTAATGGCAAACCCCTCAATGTTGTGATAAAACACGCCCTCCGCCAAATTGAAGGTGGGCTTTTTCTGTCGCACATCAATCATCAACCCCGCCTGCTCTAGCTTGGCTTTGGGAATCACATAATTCAAAAACAAGAAGTTCATCACCGCCAAGCAACACATCAAAATAAAGATGGGCCGCAGCGCCCGCAACAGCGAAATTCCGTTGCTCTTCATCGCCACCAACTCAAAACTCTCACTCAAATTCCCGAAGGTCATCAGTCCGGCAACCATGATGGTTAGCGGCATCGCCATCGGCACCAAATCGGCCAGCGAATAAAATATCAGCTGGGCCAAAATGTCGTTTGAAATGCCCTTCCCCACCAACTCATCGATGTATTTCCACAGAAATTGCATCAAAAACAGGAACATGCTGAGGAAGAACGTCACCGCAAACGGTCCCACGTAAGACCGCAACAGCAGGATGTCTACCTTCTTCAACTTCAGAAAATTCCCCTTCATTTTGCGACCCCAAAGATAGTAAAACTATCCTAGGGCAATCGCACGAACCCCGAGGGATTCACGCCCGTGCTCAACAGTACTTTTTTCGACGGATCATCCAATGGATATCGCAATACAGAACCATTGCTCACATAGTCCTTGGCATCTGCACAATACAATACATTGGCTTTCGGGTCGTAGTAATAGCCGTAGAGTTGCTTGAAAGCCGGATCCAGCAGCACCGACATGTTGGCCTCAGATTGCGCGTCGGCCTTGAAATTCCATATTTTGTTGCTGCGCGACACAAACAATGTACCCCCATTGCGGGAGGTTTGAATGCTTCCAACATCGCCTTTCATCTCCCATCGCGACACCTGAATTGTGTTAATTTGTCCCATCGCAAATGCCGTTAAACTGGCTTTTCCGTTGTGGGAGCAGCCTACCCAAAGCTGCATTGCGGCATCCACGGCCAATTGCAGCGCACCCGAATCCACTGGCAGTGTCTGGGCCACCACATGGGTACTGGGATCCACCAACAACACTTCGCCTTTGTATGCAGCCACCGCAACGTATCCTCCCCACCAAACCATGGTTTCTGTCCATCCGGGCATGGCAATCTCCTTCAGCGTTTTTAGGTTGGCCGTATCCAGCACACTAATTTTGTTGGCATACAAATCACTCACCCAGAGTTTATCGCCCACCAACAACAGGTTCCGGGGCGATTTTAAACCCGTATTCGACTTGGTCTGCTTCAACGACTTGGGATCGAGTCCTAGCACTTTGCCGCTGTTATTGACGCTCAAAAACAAGTTATTACCCGCAACAATGCCGCTTTGCAACACATCACCCACGGGCTTGTTGTTGACCGATTCATAAGCATTGTTCCAAATTCGTGTACCGGCCGTATCTGTTGAGATGATATCGAGTTTGGCATTTCCCCACATGAAATTCCCTTCACAAAGTACAGCCACTCGCTCATCACCCATCGGGGCAACCAAAGGCGGTTCTATTGTTTGGTCTTCGCAGCCATTCAAAACGATGAGAAGGGGCATTAAGACCACCAGCAAAAACGCAGATCGATGGTTTTGTGTTATCCGAAAGAGCGGCATCTGACTGATGAGTGAGTGGTTTAGAAATTTCATGTGGATATGCTCGTTGTTTTTACCGTTTTATCGATCAAATTACTGTTTTACGAAGGTCGCCGTTTCTTGTCCAACAGCCGTCGTCACCCTCACTTGATAAGCCCCTTTGCTGTATTTATTTATGTTCAAGGGGGTACTGCGCGAATCACCCGATTGGATTTCGATGATTCTGCCGGTCATATCCATCACTTCTAATTTAGAGGCTTTGCTTTGTGTTTGAATTTCTATCCGATCTACGGCAGGATTGGGGAACACTTTTGCTTGCAAGGTATTCATTTTTTTCACACCCAACCAATGTCCATAGGATACCCCATCAACACAGAAAAATCCGGGGGTGTTCATGCCAAACTGACCGTTGTCGGAACTTTCCAACTCAAAGGAAATGCTATCCACAAATCCTTCAGGAAAATACGTTGGTAAATTCACGCGTTGCCAAGTATCTAATATGTAGTCCTTTGAGTTGTCGGCAAAGCGAAAATCAGCCAAAACTATGCGCTTACTTTTTACGTATAGGGTATCCACGAAAAATTTGATGTTCAACACAAAACTATCGGCGTCATTGCCAGTAGCGCCACCAAATTTCTTGGCGAAATTATCGCCATTTTTCATGGAGTTATAGGCATAGGTTGAATTGGTTACATCAATTTGATACAAACCTTCGTTTGAGGTAGAATTTTGTATAAAATAGGCCCCATTCATTCCTACGGCAAAGGCTTTACCTACATACTTACCTGCTGAATTTTTCTCTGAGCCAAAACCAGTTTTTGCACAATACAGGTGTTTCATGAAGTCTGACGCACCCAATGACCCATCTATTTGCTTGGAGATGGCCCATCCGCCCGACCAATAACCACCCCACGATGTATCGTATTGGATGGGCATTTTCAGGGAATAACCGGTTGACAGTTTGGTGAAGTTAAATGCTTTTTCGCCCTTACTACCGTTAATTACACGACCGGAATCTAGCGCTAGATCCTCAAATCCTTCGGTACGAAACTGACTTTTTGCGGCGCCAACGAATGTTAGGCCAAGGAACAAGATGATTGAGTTTTTTTTCATGATTTTATTTTTTTGGGGTTGGTTTGATGTTTAATCCAAAGGGTCAACTGCACGGATCGGCCGGGCATGGGTCTTCCGGGCATACTTTGGTAGCGGGTTCCCATAATATTTTGGCATTGCAGGCCTAAGTCTAGGGCGATGCCTTTCTGATTCAACAGGGCGATCCGACGCCATTGCGCATTCCATAGGGTGTATGGAGGTAGATAGGCCAAATTATCGGTCTGAATGTAACGTAGTCCTACCCACTGGCCGTTTACCGCCAGATGGTGCTTGGGACGGTGCCAATTCAACGAAAAGTTACCATTGTATGGGGGTACGAAAATCTGTTGGTATTCGGGCGCATTTTGGAATTGTTTTACTCTGGCTCGCACGCGGTCAAGGTTGGCTTGCAGGACGAACGAAGATTGAAGCAGGGCAAATTGCGCCACGACCGAAAGTTGGGCTCCGGCGTATTTGCCACCGCCGGACAGGTTGGTGGCACGCCACACCGCTCCGGCGGGCACCCACAGGATGGGATAATCAAGTTCGCGGTAGTAGGCAGTTAGTTCAGCTTTTACTTGAACAAGTTGCCATTTGCGCCAATGGCTCGTGTTGGATTGGTAGAGGCAGCCCATTTCTGAGCCCCAGCCTCTTTCCGACTTCAGGGGGGACAATGCTGCCCCACTCACCCAGAAAAGGTCGTTGAGGGTTGGACGTCGGAACGATGTATGCACATTGGATTTCCAGGCCAGCCTACGGCTGGCCTGGAACTGGAGCGACATCCCGGCCGTGGGCATGCGCTCGTTCCATTCGTAGCGCGCATTGCCCATGGCCGACCATTTTCGGTGCGACCAATAAACGCCCAGCAAAGAGGCGGGCAATGATCTTCTCGACCAACCCAAGTAATATTCCGTATGGGCCGATTGATATTGAAAATCGGTCCCCAACAATACCCGCAAACTCCGTTTACTGTAATACAATTCATTCTGATAATGCAACGTATTCCCCCTGCTCAAACTCCCCATGGTATCATCCGGCGTACTGTAATAATCAATCTGATCCATCACCCCGCCCAACCGCTGCAACAATGAAAAACCGCTACCCATCGATACCTGATGCTCTATCAAACCACGCAAATTCAAATCCAACTGCTTCCCCAAAGGTTGCAAAGAACCCATCGCTAAGCCCAATTGCCTCGACATCCCAGCCCATTCCAACACCCCCCGCCATTGACCTCTCCCCGTTTTCATGCCCGTCACCAAGCGCATCATCTGCTGCGACCGCATGGCATTATCCATTTTTCGCCTAGGCAATTCCAAACCTAAATCCTCAAATACAAAGGCATTACGGTGATGATAACTCGCAGTACTTACAGAAAAATATTTGTCGCGACTGCTAACCTGTACATCAACAGCCAAATTTCGCTCTCCAAACGACCCTACTGTACCCAATAACTTAGATTGTGTCTCGGTGGTCTTCGGTGAAACCGCATTCAGAAAATGCAAACCATTGCGCATAAACAAGGTACCACCCATGCTGCCACTGCCCACCACGGCAGAATTGCCCCCCTCAACCAAAAACATCTCCCCACAGCCCCAACTCATTAGCGTATTAAAATCACTCATCCCCAACATGGGATTATTCACCGGCAATCCATTCCAATTGATTTGTGTCTGGTTGGCATCCGCACCCCTACGAGAAATGGTGCTGATACCCGTTACCCCATATTGCTTGAAAAACACCCCACCATCTTGCATCACTGACGTGAGCAATTGGTCGTTGTCGCCTGAGGAAAAACTCCTCACCACTCGACCAACTGTGGCAAAATCAATCCGCTGTGTACGAATGTAAACGGTATCGTATGGCTCTTCATCAGAAAACACCGCGCGCTGCAAAGTATCACCCTCTGGCGTTAAAGCGCTGAATGCGCCCAATATCGATATCCAACCCAAGACAAACATGGCATTCATGGACACGAATTCTGGAATATGGGTGAGTAAAAAAGGGAAAGCCCTCCTGTCCTCGCCGCGCCTTTATTCCCGAAAGCGTGCAATGGTGTTTCCAGGCAGGTCTTCTGACTTCTCCTTCTTGGGCGCCTTCCCGTCTTTAAACAGTGGCATTAGAGGCCCAAAAAATACATCAACCGTTTGATTGACATGGAGTTACAGCTGCGGGTACAGTCTCGGTATTTCACCGAAGTTCCCTTTTCATCGAAATGGATTTGCCATCCACCGTCGAACCTAGCAACACCGCAAAACTACAATTTTGTGTAAGAGTTCCCACCCCCAGGTGGACATTTTGTGTAAAATTATTTTTTCTTCTTCAGCTTATCGCCATCATTTAAGGTCTTCGCGATAGACATACTCGGGCCCGACACTACTTCATCGCCTACCTTCAAACCGCTCACCACTTCATAAAAATCCAAGTCTTGCACCCCTGTTTTTACTTCAACGGCTTTGGCTTTGCCACCATTGTAGAGGAAAACCCAAGTTTGCACGCCCGTTTTGGCCTCTGCAACCTTGTCTCCGTCTTTACCCACCGTAGGATTGCGCGTGGTCACTGAAGAAATGGGCACCGACACTACCCCGCTTTTCGACTTCGTTTGAATATCCACACCGGCGGTCATCCCAGGCAAAAAAGGGAATTCACCCTCTTTCATCAAATCTTGGTAACTCAATGGCACCAACCGAATCTTCACCACGAAATTGGTTACTTGATCGCTCATATTTTGGGCGGTGTTGAACACGGCAGAGTTTGCAATTTCTGTAACCACACCCTTAAATACCCGACCGTCGTATGCATCCACTTTGATATCGGCACTATCCCCGCGATGAATCCTTACGATGTCGTTTTCGTTCACATTCACCTGTACTTCCATCATTTGCATGTTGGAAATTCGCATGATCTCGGTACCCGCCATTTGCGCTGTACCCACCACACGCTCGCCTTTTTCAGAGGTTAAATGGGTCACGATGCCCGATGCCGGCGCGTAAATGCTGGTTCGGCCCAGGTTGCGCTTCCCCTCTTCCAATCGCGCGGCCACACTCTGCACATTGTATTTGCTGCCCAACACCGATTTGCCTGCTGCTTCAAAATCGGCTTTGGCTACTTCGTATTGCAACTGGGCATTTTCCCATTCTTGGTCGCTGATGACCTTCTGATCGTACAATTTGCGCTGACGTTTGAAGTTCGTATTGGCCTGATCAAAAGACGATTTCGCTTTGATACTCTGCGCTTCAGCACCGGCAAATGCCGCTTTTGCATTGTCGAGGTTGGCTTTCAACTGCGACATCGCTGTTTCGTACAATTCGGGATTGATGCGCAATAGCAGTTGTCCTTTCGTTACACTGTCCCCCTCATGCACCAACATATCAATGATCTCACCACTCACATCGGCACTGATTTTCACTTCACTTTCTGGCTGAATTTTGCCGGTAACACTCACGATTTCTGTGATGGTGCGCGATTCTACCTTGGCCGTTTCTACTTCTAAATCCTTCTTACCGCCTTTGAATACTGCGGCAAAAATGATGAGCACGACCAAAGCCGAGAGAGAAATCCAGAGTATGCGTTTTTTTGTCATGGGTTGATTCTTTGCGATGTAATTATTTATCGAGCGATGGCATTTCAGGCGCTACCGCGTTGGGATTTACGTTGGGAGAAAGATAGAATTCCAATACAATTCGGCGAAAAGCACGCTCATATTTGGCGGAGATAAAATTCTGATAGGCCGACTGTGCATTGGCATACGCCACTTGGTATTCAAAAAAAGAAGCCGCACCGGCATCCAATCGCTGTTTCACATATTGCTCATTTTGCTTTTGCAATTCGTGGCTTTCTTTGTTGGCAGCATATCGCTTTTCCGCATTTTGGTAGTTGTTGTAGGCCGACAGTACTTCATTTTGAACGGTCTGTTCGATGCGATCCAAATTCAATTTTGCGCGCATGACAGTGACATCGGCCGATTTCACTTGGTTCTGTCGCTGCATCCCCGAATAGATGGGCACATTTAAATTCACGCCAAGCGATTGACCGAAGTTATTCTTTACCTGCTCTCCGAAATCAATGGTACTCATTTGGTAATCAAATTTGGGGGCTTCCACAATTTCGTTGGTACCTTGAACCCGCCCAATGGGTGAAAAACCGGCGAGGTTAACCCCATCCACATTTTTGGCATTGTCTGAATACACAGTATTCAAATTACCACCCAAACTCAATGTGGGTAGCAAGGCGCCTTTGGCAGACCTCAAACCAAACTCTGCAGAAGCCAAACGATATTTGGCCGCTCTGTAATCGGGGCGTTTGTACAAGATCGAATCTACCAATTGCTGCGCACTGTATGGGAATGGTGCTTCTATGTTTCCCAGCGACTCTGTCACGGGCTCCAGCACTTGGTTTTGGGGCAACCGGATCAACTGTTTGAGGTTTTGCAGGGCCACATTCTTGTTGTTTTGGGCCGCGGTTAATGTCGCCAAATCATTGGCATGCTGGGCTTTCAATCCCAACAACACCCCGCGATTGCTTCCGCCTGCATCAAACAATATTTGTCCGCGCTCCAATTGCGCCTGACTCGCCGAGGCCGCGTTTTGCGCGGAATTCTCCGCTTCTTGTGATTGTAAACACTGCACATAGGCACCTGAAACTTGGAGGATAACCGATAGCTTCACCGCATCTAGATCAGCCTGCGAAGCCAACCAATTGCTTTTGGCCTGTTTGAAATTATTCTGGGTTTGTCCACCACCATAAATCAACACCGAACCTTGCAATTGAAAATTGTTCGACCCAATGGTAGACTGCACAAATTGGTTGGTAAATCGGTCGATACTACGTCCGGATTGATAAAACTGTCCGGCCGATGCACTCAAATCGGGGGCAAATCCGCTTTTGGCTTGATTCATCGACAATTCGGCTTGAGATTCCGTCAGCATGGAGAGCTGCACATCGATATTTTGCTTGAGCGCTTGCTCGATGCATTGCTCTAAATTGTAGCGCACCGATTGTCCTTGCAAGGGGGCTGAGACACCCAAAATCAGCAAACTTACAGCAATCCATTGATTCATAAATGCAAAGATAGTGATATTGATGCGGCCCTGCGGGCCGCATCGACCATTCACGGGAACGGAACGACAAACTACCAATCCCATCAGATTTAAAATAACCATGACTTTCGATACAACCATCCACCCGTTTATTTGTTTCATTTTCAACTTTAACAAAATCCAAACCAACCGAGCAACGAAAACCGCCTATTTTTGCTCTAACCACCATCGCCCCATGAAATACATCAAATACTTGTTCTTGATTCTCAGCGTTGCCCTCATTCGCGACGTGATATCCTACACCAACGGCTCTAATCCCGGCTACACTGGCGCCATCTCCGAAGGCAATTGCACCAGCTGTCACGCATCGTACAGCCTCGTATCCTCTGGAACCCAATGGAATCGCATCCGCATGAAAAGCAACATCCCCAGCACCGGCTACCTCCCCGATTCCACCTATACCATTACAATCACCTACGCGGAAACCAGTATTTCAAAATTTGGCTTTCAGTTAACCGCCCTCGATACCACCAATGCCGCTGCTGGAACTTTTTCAACGGCCGACAGCAGAACCAGTACCAGCTCCACTTCCATCGGTGGAAAAACAAGGTATTACATCGGACAGACAACCACAGGATCATCGAATGTGGGCACCGACAGCACCGCTTGGACCTTCAAATGGAAAGCCCCTGCAACCAATGTTGGCAAGGTGAAATTCTTTATTAACCTGAATTCAACCAACAGCAACGGCAGCACCAATGGCGATTACATTTATAAAAAGGACTTCACCATAACCCCCTCAACCCTGTTGCCCGTTGCATCGGCGAAAGTTGCCGACCCGGTCTCCTGCACCAACGGCACCAAGTTCGAGGGCAGCGCCACCAATTCACCCTCTTCGTTTTTGTGGGAGGAAAAACCCGCCACCGGCGCCAATACCCGCTTATCAACGGCACAAAGCCCAACCCTTACGCTCACCGCCGGCAAACACACCATTCTATTTTCTGTCACCAACGCCTACGGAAAATCAAACACCGTTACACTCAACATTATCACCTATACGTCGCCGCCAAAGGCCAGCACCACCCCAAAGGGAACCAGCACCATTTGCGGAGGGGATTCTTTGAAAGTGACAGTATCCGCCTTGAACGCCACATTGTACAAGCAAAAGTGGATTCACAACAATAGCACCAAAACCACCATCTTCTTGAAGGATACAGGCTCTTACTTCAATTTAGCCAAAAGCGTAGAAGGATGCTCTACACTTACAGACCCCATTAAAATTTTGGTCAACCCCAAACCCATTGCCAACGTAAGTTTGTATCAGCCCAAATCGGCGTATTGCGCAAATAGTATCGTTACCTGGAAAGCGGTCTTGTCTAAGGGCGATTCGGTTTCTGTAATTGGTGCGTCTGGACCTTTTTCTGGCGATACCCTCATCAAAACGACTGCCCGCAGCAGCAACCCCAAAGAGCGATTTTGGATCAAGGGCATCAATGGTTGTGTGAGCGTACCTGTATCACTCAGCTACGCGGTGGTTGATTCATCGCTTGCACCCCAACTCGTGGGCATCGATTCGCAATTAACCCAAGTGGTATTTCGTTGGAAAGCCAACCCACTGGCATTGGCTTACAGTTACAGCAAAGACTCCGGAAAAACGTGGACATTATCGGGCAACAATGGCATTGACACCTCGGTGTCTGTGGCTACCCGGTCCGATAAATCACCCGTTTCGCTGTGGGTTCGATGCACGATCAACAACGACTGTGGGATTAGTCCGGTTGGGCGATTTACTGCCACCACCAAATCATGCACACCCATTGATTATTCTCTTGCTTGGTCAAACGCCCCCTTGTGTGTAGGAAGTCAGGCCACCATGAACATTGGCAACTTGCCTGCGCGTTATCACACCTGGATAAATGGTGTGGCCAAAGGACAAACCGCAAAACTCCCAATTAATATCACCGCGTTGAACGGCAAAGTGAATGTAGCGGTATTGGATTCGGCGCAAATAGTGTGTGGCACCACCCAGAAAAGTTTGAGTTGGGTGGCTGAATCGATTCAGACAAACCAAATAAAACACAATTTGGACACCCTATCCCCCATTGTAATTTGCGGAAGCAGCGTTTGGTTTTCAAATTTTTGCGATACCAACTCGGTAAAATATGCTTGGGTCGTTCAAAATGGTAAGAAAGTCAAACAAATACAAAACCCGTTCGATGAGATAACCAATGTGCAGGTGAAGAATGGCGATACGCTGTGGGTTCAGGGAAGCACCGCCAAAGGTTGTTTGGCAAATTCAGCCAAGGCGCGCATTCAAATCAATCCCAAGCCCAATGCCAATTTCACGGTAAGCAACCAAGGTGCGTTGTACAGCTTTACACCCTTAGACACCACCGGTAATCACATGTGGTACATTCAAGTTGCACCGGGATGGGTCTCCACCGTCACCAAACCAACGCATAATCTCTCTGCCTTTAGCAACCAAACCATTCGGGTTTTTCACGACCTCACACAGCTTGGCGATAGTTGCTTCTCGCAGACATACCAAGACATTGTACTGGGAGAGTTGAAATCCATCCAATTAAAAGCCAATCAGTTATCCTTGTACCCAAACCCCGTTTCGAAAGGACAGTGGATACAGGTTCAGTCTGATGTCATGTGGTCGCGCTTTGAAATCACCGACGCTTCTGGCCGACCCGTATTTCAGTTCAACCGTGCGATGCTCTCCGGCAATGGATTCCTATTTGAGGGTGCCGCGGGATTGTACCGGTTGAGGTTCTATTTGGGCGATGAGGTGGTAGGACAGTCGTCATTGCTTTGCGCAGAATAACCGCTAAACAAGACTGGCTATCGCCAAAACTTTAGCGTTTACTACATTTTTTCGCAGTCGGGCTTTTTGTTATCCTTCTGTTCGTTGGCTTCTTTCCTGCGGCGGATAAACCAATCATTTTTGGTGCCTTTGAGCTGCGAGACGGTAAATCCGAGGTAGATATCGGCATCGCCAGCACTTTAATCAATTCCAACATGGTGGCTTTTGGAATTTTGGGTGTAGAGGATCAGATTACCGCTTTGGGTAGCATTTCTCCCAATCCTTGTATGGATTTCTTGGACGTGCGTTTTGTTCAGGGAGGCAGGCAAGCGGTACAGATCTGCGATTTGCAGGGCAAGGTCTTGAAACGGATGGCTGTTCTGGGCGATGAGTTGTGCAGGATCGATGTCAGCGTCCTATCGTCAGGCGTTTATTTGTTGTGCGATGGCAAAGGCGGGGCATTGAAATTTGTGAAACAGTAAGGCGCTCAGCGCATTACAATACATGATCAAAAAAAGGCGCAGGAATCTGCGCCTTTTTTTGGCTTAGTCGATTTAATTGGCTATTTTGTTGTCAAATAATTGTCAATTTTTTAATCATTTATAGTATTTCAGGGCCATGATTGTGCATTTTCACTCTTTCTTCAGTTTGCGTTACGGGATGATGTCGCCGGAAGAAATTGTGCAGCGATGCGAATCTGAGGCTATGTCGATGCGACAAAA
>Ga0194116_10001554_pt1 | contig 32389 bp, 31 predicted proteins | sample TA2MahsurfametaG_4_FD_148617 | JGI IMG/M metagenome (GOLD analysis project Ga0194116, IMG submission 148617) | Freshwater microbial communities from Lake Tanganyika, Tanzania - TA2015008 Mahale S9 surface | ecosystem: Environmental > Aquatic > Freshwater > Lake | place: Tanzania: Lake... | reverse complement strand
CTCGACCATAACCAAGTTGCTCTAATTGCAACTACTGATGAGGAAACTGGTTCTGCAACTTCAAGGGAGTTAATTGAAAGAGTTAGTAAAAGTGCCAAGGCTGTCCTCGTTCTCGAATCGGCAATTGGCGGAAAAGTGAAAGTGGGTCGTAAAGGAACCTCGATGTACACAATCACAATTCACGGTCGCGCTGCTCATGCCGGATTAGAGCCTGAAAAAGGAGTAAATGCGACAGTAGAAATGTCCTCGATCGTGAATAAGTTGATTGCTTTACAAAACCCAGAGCTCGGAACCTCAGTAGTTCCCACCGTTCTCAAGTCAGGAACAACAACAAACACTGTCCCAGCACTGGCAAGCCTCGAGGTTGACTCTCGATCATTTTCAATGGCTGAGATGAAGCGGGTGAAAAGCGCAATTTACGCCTTAACGCCCAGCCACTCGGATGCTCGAATCGAAGTTAGTGGAGGTATAAATCGCCCACCGCTCGAGAAGAGCGCAACCGAATCCTTGTATCTGAAGTTAGAAAGTGTTGCTGAGAAATTGGGGATGGGAAAGATTGGCTCCGCGGTAGTTGGTGGAGCAAGTGATGGAAACTTCGCAGGCATTCATACTCAAGTTCTTGATGGTTTAGGCGCGGTTGGAGGTGGAGCACACGCCCTTACAGAAAACGTTTCGATAAAGGACCTAGAACCACGCACAAAATTGTTAACTGCTCTTGTCAAGGAGATTCTTGCGTGAGCGATGGACCTCTAATTGTCCAGAGCGACAAGACACTTCTCCTTGATATCGATCATCAGATGTCGACCGAATGCCGAAGAGCAATTGCATCCTTTGCTGAGTTAGAGAAATCTCCCGAACATATTCATACTTATCGACTCACTTCTCTTGGTTTATGGAATGCCCGCGCTGCCGGCCATGATGCCGAGCAAGTAATAGATACCCTCCTTAAGTACTCCCGCTATGCCGTACCGAATGCTTTGCTTCTCGATGTTGCGGAAACGATGGGCCGATATGGACGACTTCGCCTCGAATCACATCCCGTTCACGGATTAATACTTATCTCTACCGATGCCGCTGTATTGCAGGAAGTTGTTAGAGCAAAGAAAGTTGCGCCCTTACTTGGCGCCCGAATAGATGATGAAACGGTCACGGTCCATCCGAGCCAGAGAGGGCATCTAAAACAGGCTCTGCTCCGCCTTGGCTGGCCCGCCGAAGATTTCGCAGGGTATGTAGATGGACAAGCTCATGAAATCTCATTGAAAGAAGAGGGTTGGAAACTTCGGGAATACCAAAAATTAGCGGCAGAAGGTTTCTGGCACGGGGGTTCTGGGGTTGTTGTGCTTCCTTGTGGAGCCGGGAAAACCCTTGTTGGCGCGGCTGCTATGGCGCATGCCCAAGCTACAACTTTGATTCTTGTGACAAATACAGTCGCTGCGCGTCAATGGCGAGATGAGTTGTTGCGACGAACCACACTAAATGAAGATGAAATTGGTGAATATTCAGGTGCAAAAAAGGAGATTCGTCCCGTAACGATTGCGACCTACCAAGTAATGACGACAAGAAAGAAGGGTATTTACGCGCACCTGGATTTATTTGATTCTCATGACTGGGGATTGATTATTTACGACGAAGTGCATCTCTTGCCAGCACCAATTTTTAGATTCACAGCGGATATCCAATCAAGACGGCGTCTTGGGTTAACTGCAACTCTTGTGAGAGAAGACGGGATGGAAGGTGAGGTATTTTCGCTTATCGGCCCAAAGAGATTTGATGTTCCATGGAAAGAAATTGAATCTCAAGGGTATATCGCCCCGGCTGATTGTGTAGAAGTACGAGTGACTCTTACCGATCATGAGAGATTAACTTATGCAACAGCTGAGCAGGAGGATAAATACCGCTCTTGCTCAACAACCACGACTAAAAAGAATGTAGTTATTGCGCTCGCTCGTCAGCACGCAAATGATCAGACTTTAATTATTGGCCAATATATAAATCAGATAGATGAAATTGCAGCCGAGCTTGGGGTACCAATTATTAAAGGAGAAACCCCAATCAAGGAGCGGGAGATTCTCTACTCACAATTCCGCACCGGTGAAATAAAGTGCCTAGTAGTTTCAAAAGTCGCAAATTTCTCTATTGATTTACCGGAAGCTTCAATCGCAATCCAAGTCTCAGGCACCTTCGGTTCACGCCAAGAAGAAGCCCAGAGATTAGGTCGAATTCTTAGGCCAAAATCTGATGGAAGAACAGCTCGTTTTTATTCCGTTGTAGCAAGAGACACGATAGATCAGGACTTTGCTCAAAACCGTCAGAGATTCCTCGCTGAACAGGGCTACTCGTATCGAATTATCGACGCGGACGAAGTCTTGCCTCACTAGTTACTAAGCTCCTTAGACCTATCCATAGCAGCCTTCATCGCCTTATAAATAATCTCTTCCCAACCATTTGATTCAAATGAGTCCAAGGCCGCAATGGTTGTGCCGTTCGGGCTTGTCACTTCTCTTCTTAATGTAGCGGCATCCTTCCCCGATTCCTGAACCATCTTTGCAGCGCCAATAAGAGTTTGGTGAACAAGTAACTTTGAATCGTGCTCTGATAGGCCTAACTTATTTGCTGCCTTAATCATCGAATCAACAAAGCCATAGAAATATGCTGGACCAGAACCGCTAACTGCTGTAACGGCATCCATCAATTCTTCTTCCACCACCAAAGTCTTACCAGAATTTGAGAGCAGGTTGACTACCCAAGCTAAATCACCGTCAGTTCCGCTCTTTCCTTTTGCAATTACTGACATTCCTTCGCCTAACAAAATCGGAGTGTTTGGCATAACGCGAATCACTCGCGCCTTTCCTCCTACTTGGTTCTCAATTCGAGAACTTTTCACACCAGCAAGAAGGGAGACCAATAGAAAGACATGCTCAACCTCAGCTCTTAACTCTGCAATACAAGTTTCAAAATCCTGTGGTTTAACAGCAATGATCACTACGTCAACTTCATGGATATGACCCGAAATCACCCCGTAATTTCTTACCAACTCATCTACTCTCTCAGCGCGCTTATCTTTAATCACTATTTCGCTTGACTTGATGCCAGCTGTCAGAAGTGAATTAATCATTCCCTCACCCATAACACCGTTACCTACAATCGCAACTTTTGAGATTGCCATGATAAAAGGGTACCCGCCTAACTTTTCTTTCGAAGATTCTTAGGAATCACTCGATCTAGGAGTTCTTCGAGAACTAGGGTCAAATCACCCTTCGTGCGAGATAGGTTTGATTCGAAACCTTTAAGGAATTCATTGACTGCTGGCTGTGAGACTAAGCCCAATAACGGACCGTATTTATCTTTAAATAGGGAGGTGGTGATTCTGCTAATCGCTCCAGATAATTCAGCTCTCGCTTCATCAAGGGTCGGCTCAGGCCTAAGCCCACTCGTAACTCCTAGAGATGGCCTTTCGTTCTCTGCGCGAAGGTAGCCCTTACATAAAGTCATTTTCTTGCAATCAAACTCTCCATTGGGTAATTCCCATTTGTTTCGCTTGTAGATCGAACTGCGGCAATTCCTCTCTCAATTTGTCGAACGTACCCTGAGCAAGTAATCTTCCTTTCTCCATGTACAAGATTTTGTCTGCAGATTGCAATGTAGATAATCGGTGCGCTATCACAATTAGTGTAAGAGTTCCTTTTACAGATTCTAAATAGTCGCTAATCTTCTTTTCTGTGGTTGAATCCAGTGCGCTCGTCGCTTCATCCAAAATTAGTAATTTTGGATTTGTGAAGAGTGCTCTCGCAAGTCCAAGTCTTTGCCTTTGCCCCCCGCTCATTTTATTACCTCTCTCTCCGGCAGGAGCCCGCAAACCTTCTTGAGTTGCATACTCTGAAAGTTGAACAAAATTCAAAAGCTCTAAAACCTCTGAGTCGCTTACTGTTGATGTATCAAATCCTAGACAAACATTCTCTTTTATAGTTCCATTTATGATGCTGACCTCTTGTGGTACGTAGGCAACGGCACCCGGCCATTTTTTAAACGCTTCAATTGGAGATACCCCGGAGACTAAAATTTGTCCTTTATCGGGTTCAATTAAACCCAACATTACGTCAGCAAGTGTTGTTTTCCCCGCTCCAGAAAATCCTACTACTCCGACAAACTCTCCACGGTTTATTTTCACACTTAACGCCTTGAGTGCTTGATCCTTGCCCCCAGGGTAAGTAAAGGATATTCCAGCAATATCTATATCAGGCACGAAGTCATCGTGAATAAATTGCCACCTTCCTTTAAATTCTGAAGCCTTTTCGATAACAGAATCATCGCCTTCTAAGTGCTCTTTCACTAAATCAAGGGTTGGCTTTGCAGAGCCAATGTTTGCTCGCATCATGACCAGCCCGGTTTGTACTCTCAAGACAGCAGGCCCAATGCGCGCACTAGAAACCAAGAAAATTGCAAGGACAGCCACAGCTCTGCTTGCGGGTTGTGTAACAAATTGCGCAGCACCAATCAAAAGCCCTCCAACTACGAGCGTTATCTCCATTACGTACTTACTCAACAGGCCCATGAAGCCAACTTTTGCGCTGGCTTCTGCTATTTCGAATCTTAGGCCACCAATTTTCTCGGCATAGAAACTTCGTCTGTTCTTTACCAACAATTCTCTATAACAAGATACAACCTCGGCAATTTTGTCATTGCTAACGATGTTAAGGCGAGTCGCTTCTTCGCCTAATTCACTCGCTTTATTGTGCATGATCCGATAAAGCAAGATTCCGACTGTAGAAAAAAGGATTAGACTCATAACCGCCACTAAAGTATCAACTACAAATAAACTGATGCTGAAGGCAAGAATTAGAAATATATCTGCAATCAACAACATGGCAGATCCTATGATTCCTAGTGCTACCGACTGAACTCCAGAAGTCAGAGCAAAAATCATTTCTTGTATTGTCCTTTCTCTCACTTTCAAGATTTGCTGCCCTAGGACACGTAAAACTAATATTTGCGATATTAGCGCTGCTCGCCTGCTAAGAAAAAGCAAAGTCCTTTGAGAAAGATAGAGCGAGATAAAGGACTTAAAAATTAGTGCTGCGGCAGCTATACCACCAAGTACAGCCACTTGATTCTGCAAGTTCAAGTTACTGATTCCGAGAAGGTCCAAAATTGATTTCACTCGATCACCTGGTCTACCTGTAGAAACTCCACTTACCGAGAGGGAGCCAACAAGACCTAGAACAAAGACGGCCGCAACATCCATTATTCCCATAAACAAGTAGATCAAAACCACCACGGCCGACTTCTGTCTATCTCTTTTCCCCAGAATCAAGAGAGAGCGATGCACCGTCTTAAGAATTGAGACTAACGAAGGGGCAAAGCTAAGCGTAATAGTCAAAACTCTCCCCATTCACTAACAAGAGATTTAGGAATTTTTCGCACATCTCCCGATGAGTTTAGCATTTAATTCTTGACTCACTCATCAAGAAGGGTGGGGACCTGGGTTAAACGCTCTCAATTCCAACTCAAATCTTCGCGGTAGAATGAGGAAATTATGAATTTATTGATACTGAACTATTCAATGAATAGTAATAGTCAAGTTTTTTCACATCAGCGCAAAATAGTTTTCGAGCTTTCTAAACATTTCGATACCATTGATGTAATTACTTCGGACGTATTCCAAGATTTACCGATTAAGAATGTTAACATTTTTAGTACTAGGTGGAAACCTGGAAGAGCCTTGAGTAACCTATGGCGCTTTTATGTTGTAGCTATTCCACTACTCATTAAGCATCGAAATGGCACCCTTTTTTCACATATGACAGATGTTCAGTCTGCTCTGATTGCATTACCTTGTCGCATTCTACGCATTCGCCATATTCTTTGGTATGCACACAGATCTTCTTCAATTTATCTCCGTACCAGTTACCTATTTATTAATGTCCTTGCTACCTCCACAGTTGGCTCATGCCCCATATCAGGTAGGAAAGTGATTCCGCTCGGCCAAGCAATTGATTCTTCTATGATTGAGAACATTTCTCGTCTGCCGAGAATCCCGCCCAAAAGTTGGTACCACGTTGGTCGCATAGACCCTTCTAAAAATATCGAGACAATAATATCGGCAGTAAGGCTTTTACGTAATAATCATCCTGAAGTTAGCTTACATTTCTACGGTGCACCTTCATCAGAGAAGTTTCAGAACTACTACGAGAATCTAAAATTATTATTTAGACAGGAGAATTGGATTACATTCCACGGCCAACTCAAATCCTCTGATTTAGCGCAGGCATCTAGTCGTCACGATGGATTTATCCACGCTTTTTTCGGATCTCTCGATAAGTCTGTGGTGGAAGCAATAATCCTGAAACGAATTGTTGTATCCGCTAATCCCGAATACCTGAGTCAATTTGAAAATACAAAAGTTGGCGATCTAGACATATTTGAAGATATAACACGCCAACTTGGGGTCGTGTATAGTCAACCTTTAGAAGCAACGATGGCTGATATTGAGAGAAAATTCAATACTGCACGTACTTCTCATGAGCTTAAGGGGTGGATAGAACGACTCTTGCTACTCCTAAAGAAAAAAGAAGTTCTTTGATGAAAATCACTCACGTAATAACCACAATTGAGCGAGGTGGCGCTGAGAAGGCTGTTCTGGCTCTAGCCATATCACAGGCAAAGAGTGGGCATTCTGTGTGTATCATTCCACTGAAAGGTAGACCGGAGTTAGCGAATCAATTCAACGCAAATCAAATTGATGTTCGCTTAGATTTATTAAATAAAAATCCTGCTGTTCAAATTCGCATTTTGAAGAACCTTACTAAGGATTCTGACATTATCCATTCTCACTTACCCCGTGCCGAGTTAATTGTTCGTGTATGTCTTGGCCGTGGAAAGTTTTTAATAACTAGGCATAATTCGGAGACTTTTTTTCCAAAGGCTCCTACTTTTTTTTCATCTATTGTCTCCCGATGGGTGACTCATGATTCGTATTTAATTGCAATATCAAAAGCTGTACACGAATTCTTGATAAACAACAAAGAACTTCACAGAAGCTGCAAGAGTAGTGTCATTTATTATGGGTACCAAACCCGCAGATCGAAAAACTCTTTGGCCAAACGTTACGAATCTAAATCTCTTATAACATTGGGAACTATAAGCCGGCTAACCCCCCAAAAGAATCTTCACCTGTTGCTTGCTTTTGCTCATTACCAAATTAAGAACAAGAGGAATGTCATATTTAAGATTGTCGGCGAAGGGCCCATGCAATCTGAGCTACAGGATCTGGCTTTAAGCCTGGATGTAAATAAAAGCGTCAGTTTTTTGGGGAAAATAGAGAATGTTTGGGAGTTCTTGGAATCTCTTGACTTCTTTTTACTTACATCAAATTACGAAGGTTTCGGTCTCTCCTTATTGGAAGCATTTGACTCCAACATTCCGGTGATAGCCTCCAACGTATCCGCTATACCTGAAGTTATGGGTAAAAATCATCCCGGTCTTTTCGACTGCGGCTCGCTTGACTCCTTAGTGTCAGTTTTTGAGGAACTGTTATCCTCACGACGTCTACAAAGTCGAACTTTAGAACTCCAACGAGCAAGATTGTCGTTCTTTAACATGCGAGAGTACTTTGCGAGTCATGAATTAATCTATTGTAAGAGCAGAAAACAATTAGAGAACAAGTCGAGAGTTTACGAATGATAAGGGACTTAAAGAAGAGGCTCTTATCAAAGTGGCCGATTTATGTTCACAGTTGGGGTGGACTTGGATCTCAACTATTTGCATGTCTCGTGGCGAGAAGGTTAATTTCAAGATTTCCTGAGAGAAGAGTTGTGTTAATTTTTCATAGCTCTGGAGTTACGTACAGGAGCGTCGAGTTAAACTCCAAGCTTTCGTCTCAGTTTTCATTTGAGTTCCGTGATGATTATTACCCTAGTGCTAAATCTGATCATCATTTAAATAAGAAACTTTCAGTGTTTTCTCTTCGACGTGTAATTTTGAGACTCTTAATTCGAGTTGGAGTAATAGCCAGACTTAACGAAGAGGCAGACTTCGACTATCTAACTCCCTTTCTCAAAGAAGTACGAGGGCATTACACTCGAATAAATATACGTATGGAGGAGATACAGTGGATATTAGATTCATTGGACTTGTCCGATTTTCGTGAAACAAACTCTAGAGGTAGCTACACAGCTATGCATTTGAGGCTGGGCGATCTTCTGACACTTAAGTCTGAGTCACAAATTGATGCGAATCGACTAAGACAGAGTAAGAGATACTTTTCTAATTCAGAGAAACTATTTATTTTTTCTGACTCTAAGCGCGAAGAGGTGCTTCGTGTAATTGAAAATGAATTTGATGATTTTGACTTAGAGATTTCACGTTTCGAGACGATGAGAGTTATTGCTTGTTGTCTCTACGCACAAACATTCATTGGCACCAACTCAAAGATTTCTCTTTGGATTGCAATTTTTCGGTTGGCTTTAGGCGTTGAGCGTTCCACAATTTTACCTAGAGATTTGGTTATGCAAGTGAAGCATCTGTTTTCTTTTATTGATTACACGCATGTATTATATGAATACTGAATCATTATTTTTATTCTCCAATCTGTTTAATACCATTACTGCTGACCAAGAATTATGTGATAATTGCCTGCACACTTACTAGCTATCTTCTTGAGACTTTTCATTCATAATTTACTGATAACCCCTCGGACATACGACCAAGAAATACTTTGAAATACTGTCTCTTGTCACAATTCCAGCCCTAAATCAATGTTCACTTCCAATTCTTATATGGATACAGGCTTGACACAATAGAAATTGCTTCCATCGTTTCTGACTTATGGATTTCGATTTTTGCGAACTCCATTTCTTTCAAAACTTCAGTATAAGAGTTGGGGAGACTTGCGCGATTGAGCAGACTTTTGATAATGAACTTGAAATAGTTGAGTGATTTGTTCATTTTTGGGCCTTTAAAACTAATATTGTGGGGATCTGAAACGGACGCTTTGCTTGAACTCAAAATTAGATTCCATGCTAAGTCGAAGTCCTCTCCTTGAGAATACTTATAGAATGTGTGCCTTAATTCATTTTCAAGTTCAGACAATTCTGAGTTACTTTTATCCCTGGCTGGCCACCAGTCATGAATCATCAGATTACGATTCCAGCCTAAATTCGAGTGGGGTGGTTCGTTCCAATTTCTAATCCAATAAAGCTCATTAAGATATCTGAAGGGTCCGGTCGAGCAAATAACGAGAGTGCTTATTGCTTCGGTAGCAATTAAGGGCGATTTGGCATACAGATTCAAGCAATCAATCAAAAATTCTGTTCTACACAAGTTGCTTGTTAGAAATGAAGTTATTCCTCTTTTCCCATCTCTCGTATGCATTCTTATTCTATCTAGGGAATTCTCCATACTATTCTCATAATTGTGAGTCTGCCTATAGGCCCAATTCCCACAAATTAGTGGGCCGTACTCCCATATTGCCAAAGTCATTCCACCTACAGCAGACAAATTCTTTTCTAATTCTAAAACTCGCACCATATTCTTTATTGAACTTGGAATGTATAATTCATCATCGGGGACAACAATCGTATACTTGGTATTTAACATTTCGGTTGCTTTTATGCACCTCTGTCGAAAAGATGTATTCAAGTGTACGTATTCTCCGATCACAAGATGTTCTATCGTTGCTTTGTTTAGAGGCTTATCAGACTGGTCAATTATTAGAGTTTTGATTCCATATTTTTCCCAGAACGGAATCACTCGTTGAAGGCAATGTTGACGATTTCTAGTGAGTATTAAGACTGTGACTTGTTCAGCTAAATCAAAGCTCATTGGCCTCTCATTATCAATTTCTTGAGCACTTTAAGATTTATGAATAATCTAGGATAAAAGAGTCTCACGTACTCATACAATCTCTTTTTAAGTGTCCATTCTGTTGTTACAAAATGAAAGTAATTGGGAACATTCTTTCCGCGAATCTGAGTTTCCTTCCGTAGAAAGTATTGCAAATTCGAGTTGTTTCGGATTTCGTTTTGCCACGTTGTAGTAAAGTTTAAATGACACATAAAGACTTTATTGTGACCAATACAAAATACTTCAAAATCTCTATTTGCATCTAACCAAGCAAAAACGGCTTCTCCCACTTCAGGCCAGTCTGGTCGTAAGAAATCATCTACTATCAAAACCCCGTGTTCAGATATTAAATTAGCGGCAAGAATCAGATCGTTGAGTACAACCGCTTTTGTGTGCCCTCCATCAATATGAACTAGGTCAAGAGTGCCAACTTCATCTCTTAGTGACCGAGATTCAATTTGTGTTGAATTTATTTGAATTATTTTCAACTTTTCTAGGTTAATTTCAAATCTTTCTAGATTGTTTAGGAATTCTTCCAGATTTCCTGACCCAGAATTGTCCAAGTTCTCTTCTTGCATTCCAAACAAATCTATAGCTACCAGTTTTTCAATTGTGGGACCTAAAAGAAGAAGAATAGCCGATTTACCTCTGTGCACTCCAATCTCCAAGGCACTACGCAACTCAAGGACTTGACTTTGTGAACTTAAGATAGTCCGAATTAATTCAGCATCAATCCAGGTCAGCCAACCCTTTACTTTGTTTCGATCTCGTTGTACATATTTTGCTAAATCTGACACTCTTTTGCCCCTAAACTTTATTAAATACATTGAATGATTTGAGGAGTCCCTTGGCGGCTGTGCGTAATCCTATCGTGCGTCCTCGTGTCGACATCAAACCATCTCCGGCCCAAGTGTTAGAGTCGAGCCAATTCCAAAACCTTTCGATTGCCGTATGTTTTTTTGATACTAATTTAGTTTCAATAATACCGTGATCTGTATTCTTCACCCTCATGAACAGAGGCTGCTTGAATCGAGTATTTGTCGCATTCATTTCTTGGAACCCTAAGTTCCTTGTAATTCTAAATCTAGGAACAATCGAGGAAATTCCATACTTTAACATCGTCAATTGGATCTGATAATCATAGTTATTCCTCTGTAGTCTGTTGGTCCATATTCTCTTTTTACGAGGGGGAAGCTTCTGCCAATGTTCTGAATCTAAACTTAAGTTTTCTTCATTCTTCGGATTCGCAATTCTACTCTCATGGACTTGCCAAAATTGTTTGGTCAAGGCGTATCCCCATGCGGAAAAGTAAATCGATTCACGCCACTTGTTCTTAAAGAAGAAAAGCCTTGCGAAAGGGAAAGAAATAGCAGAAATTCCAATAACGGGAGATATGTTTCCTTCCAGAATCGAAGACTCAAGTCTATTAGCCATCGAGTGAATTGTAGTTTCTGAAAACTGAATATCATCTTCCAAAACTATTACTCCATCGAATTCATGAAACACTTTACTTAGTGCAAATGGTACATGAGTATCAACACCTAAGTTAAAGAGGTGACGCCAAATCGTGACATTACCTTTATGCGCAAACTTCACAAATTCTTGATCAAACTTGATTTGATTGCACATATCCTCTGCGTTGTCTTTTCTTGGGCCATCTATTGACACAATTACATCTATATTTGAAAATTTGTGACCAAATTCCACAATCGTTTTCAAACTCTGAATTGTCGCTTGTGGTCTATTGAAGCCTATTAGCAGCAAAGCGATCCTGGTAGTTAGGGAAATTATCTAATCCCTTCGCACTTTTTGAATCGAAAAGATTTTGAAAGTTTCAACCAACTGCTTTTTGCGATATGTCGAAAAATGTTGTACTTATCAATAAATCTAGAGTACAGGGATACCACTCTGAAACCACTAATAAAAAACTTATTTGCTTCTTCATATTTTACAAATTTCAATCTTTGGCCAAATGTTGATCTCCAATATCCCCACATAAATGCTTGCTCGGACTTAGACTCTAAGGCTGGAGAGAATAGAATTCTTAAGAATTCTTGAAAATCTCGTGGCTCATATGTGGCGTCTAGGTTTGAATAACTACACTTCGCTAGCACTATTGATGGCTTTCCCATAGCGGCACCTTCTACTCCTATTGTCGAACCAAAGGAAACTATTACATCACTGCTTTCTATTAAGGTATAAGAATTATCGTCAGCCGATGACAAAATGTGATTAAGTCTCGGCGTTGAATTTATACATTCTTGAATAGCTTTTTGATCATTTGCGCCACTATTTTGCGAATTTGGATGCCAACGCACTGTTATAAAATACACGCTCAATAACTCGTCACAATCATTCAGCATCTGAATAACATCAAACTGACTGTAGTCGTCAGAATCAAGGATTTTGAAGTCATCGAATGCTAGAAACTCATAGTTTGTGCTTGTAAACATTGTTAAGTGCTTCTTTTCGGACCCTTTCCCAACTTCATGCCTAAGTGCATTAAATCCACTCTTGCCCTCTCTTAACCGCAAATTAGGATTAAGATACTTCGGGTCTTGACTCGAACCATTTCTCCAATCGATAAAGAAGTCTTTCCCCACTCGCTTCACTTCTTGTCTCTGAACTTCGTCGAATTTTGACTGACTTTTCTGTATATCTAATATATAGCTATCAAAACTAGTCTCGCCCTCTTTGCTTAACCAAATCTTATCAATAGCAGAACCGGTCTCAAAAGTTTCAAAGGAAACTGCTGCATGCTTTGATGCAAAAATTAGTGCGCGTTCTGCAGCATACCTTCCTCCAAAAACAAAAACCTTCTTGATATCTCGAGCTTTGAGTTCAGATAAAAAGAAGTGGTATAGAGCAATTGCGTTGCCCAAGATTTCGTTTCCCTCGTTTTTTATATGAAAATCATCGATCTCACTTTCTTTAAGAACAGTCTGAAGTTGACTTATCACTGAACGGCCGAACTCAAATCCCCCGTAAGTAAACTCCAACATTTGTTTATGGGTGTCTAATCTAAAACTATCCTTGGAAACCGGCAACACATTTGAACTCGGGACCCTAATCTTTACCACCCCTGTGGGTAAAAGTTTATTTTCATTTCGTTTGGACTGCCTTACACACATCTTGCATCTAGATACCAGGTGTTCTGGGTTGGTCCTACATGAAAAAATTGAAAAATCACAACTGTAAAGAAATACTGAATTGCCTAGATTTAACTCTGAGTAGCATAGATCAATCATTTGGGAATTGTGAATCTCCCATAATCCAGTAGTTGAGAACATTAGTGTATTCTTCATCGCTGATGAAGAAACATTTGCTTGCCAATTCACATTCACAATCATATTCAATTGTGTTAACGATTACGAGTATTTCTTGTGACCCAAATTCCTATTTTATTTAAGTGCCGATAGATAATTATGAATTTGCATAATCCGCTTGGAATGTTGTTGAAACTACTGAATTCACTTATCTTCAAGGTATTAACTGAAAAAAGAGTCCTGATTCTCGTCCTCAGAGGTGGATTAGGAAATCAATTGTATCAACTCTCTGCCCTATCCTATTTTGCTAGGAAATATTCGGCCGTCCCATTTGTTTTTGATTTTGATATTACATTGGACTCTCGGAATAGAAACCGATTGCTGTATAGGGAACTCAATGTGTTTGATTGGTTTGATGCTTCTACAACCCAGTCAAAACTAAATATTTTGAATAAATTTGACGAATCTATCTTAAGATTCATTCTTAGGATAAATCGATGGGCTGATTTCATAAAATTTTATACTGAAGCGGATCTTTGTAATTTGACGGAAACCAAGGGCAGAGTTATGTTTTTGAGAGATTCATTTCAAAATAAAAAATACCCACTTTCATTGCCAAGTGATTTTCACCTTAAATTCTTTTCTCCGAAGCATCTATCGAACTCTTTCGATAATGCCAACAAAGCCGGTGTGCATATTCGCTTGTTGGACTTTCTTCCTGATAATCCATTTGATTACGATTATTATCACCGAGCTATTTCTAAACTTAATGAATTAGAACTGGCGGGTGTACATTTTTACTCGGATGACATTTCGCATGCTAAGAAGCTGCTGAGGCTTGGATCCGGGCTAGAACATGAGTGGCCTGAAGAAAATAGTTCTCTTAACGCCCTTGAATTTCTAGCAGTGTTTTCTAAATATGATTGGATTTTAGCTTCGAAGAGTTCATTATGTTGGTGGGCAAGTTTCTTAGCTTGGAAAAACAATCCGAACCTCTTTATCATCCACCCATGGGATGTAGTTGAGGACTTTAGGAGTAGCATGTGACGATGATAGAAAGCGCTAGAGGACAAAGTGAGTAATCAAAATCTGTATTTCCCGATTCAATACTGTGTGCGCTGTGTTATGCCAGAAACCCAAGAGGGGCAGGGTTTTGACGATCAGGGATTTTGTAATGTTTGTCGTTCGAGCGAAGATAAAATGCGAGTGGATTGGATAGAGCGTCGCAAGGAATTAGAAGCGTTGTTGGAAAAGGCAAAGAGTGAAAATTCACAGAGAGAATATGACTGTCTTGTACCTATAAGCGGCGGGAAAGATAGCACGTTTCAATTACATATTCTTGTTAAAGAGTTTGGGATGAGACCCTTAGCTGTCACCTTCAGTCATAATTGGTTTTCAGCGGTAGGTATGTATAACCTTTTTAACGCGATTGAGAGATTTGACGTAGACCACATAATGCTTACTCCGAGAAGAAAACTTGTCAATAATTTGGCTCGGAAATCTTTGGGAAAAATTGGAGATGCCTGTTGGCACTGCCATGCAGGTGTAGGCGCCTTCCCCTTGAAGGTGGCTATGGACTATGGAATAAAGTTAATAATCTGGGGCGAATCTGTTGCCGAATCTTCGGGTAGAGGAAGATACGGTGCACCACTCACTAGATTTGACCAGGATTATTTTCAAAAAGTCTCGGCAAAAGTGCGACCGGAGGAATTCTTGGATGAGGAAATAACTGAAAGAGATATCGCGAAGTTTAGAACTCCGAATTCTGAACTATACCAAGATGCCGGGATTTTAGGGATTCACCTTGGCGACTACGTTTTTTGGGACGAGGAACGGCAAACTGAGTTTGTAATTGAAGAATATGGCTGGAAGGAAGATAAGGTAGAGGGTACGTACAAAGGTTATAAGAGTGCAGAGTGTGTAATGCCGGGGGTTCATGACTTTGCCTGCTACCTAAAGAGAGGTTATGGGCGTTCAAGTTTTCATGCAAGCTCCGACATTAGATCTGGTGTTCTAGCCCGCGAGGATGTGGATGAGCATCTCTTAAATAAAGAGCGAACAGTACCTGCTTCCCTCAAGTATTACACAGAAATTACCGGCATTACTCTGGAAGATTTTGTTGAAACGCTTGAGGGCCATAGACACAATTCTCTGAAAGGAATTGAGTTGCCAATTTTGCCGGCAGACCCTAATCAAAAACCTAAGCGGATTTTTTTAGAGCAACTCAAATCTTGGTTGGAGGTAAGTCCTGAATAAGAGAATTTTTAACTCCCCTATCAGCGAAATTCAATTAGGTCTGACCAACACCTTTTCCGAGAAGGATATAGTGCAAGACTTTCTAGAAAACTTAAAACAAGTACCTGATGTGAAATCATGGGTGCAAGATTCTGAAACTATCCGTAGTAACTTACTCTCCACTTTAGACAAAATTTCTAGTCGCGTAAGTGGAAAAGCTGGGCCCCTTGTCGGACTAATCATTGGCGTTAAAGACAATATTTCAACAAAAGAGTTCTCAACAAAGATGGGAACAAGTTTTTGGGAGGGTACACAAGGGGGATTCGACGCTCGAGTCGTAAGCAAGCTTAGATATGCAGGTGCGATAGTTGCAGGCAAAACAAGATGCTCTGAGTTTGCAGTTCACAAAACAACTGGAACTGTTAATCCGAGATACCCAGATAACGAGCCGGGAACTTCATCTTCAGGGAGCGCATCCGCAATTGCCAATAATGAAGTATCTATAAGTTTAGGCACTCAAACCGCTGGATCAATAATTAAGCCTGCAAGTTATTGCGGCGTAATAGGATTCAAACCCTCTTTTGGAGAAGTGCCGCGAACGGGTGTCCTAAAAACTACAGAGCTCTTCGATACTGTTGGGTTTTTTGGGCGCAGAGTCAAGGATATATCAACAGTTTATCGGACTGCAAGAATGTCGGGTTCGGATCATCCATTGCACGAATTTCGCAGATCAGAGTTCGAATCCGGAAAGTTTGATTCATTGATTGTTTTCTCTGGTGAAGGAATTGATTGCCCAATAGATTTGTTGCAGCAAAGATTTCTTGACCTTGTTGAGAGCATAAGGGACGATTTCTCTATCCAAAATCAATTATATCTAGAATTTGACTTTGAAAAACTCAGAAAAAGTATTTACAATGTTTATTATCGAGATTTGGCATACTTCGTTCAAGACCACTCAACGGTAAATGAAGTATCACCTCAGCTAGGGAAAATATTGGAATTTGGCCTTGGCATAACAGATAGTACTTACAAGGATTCAAGATTCCTGATTTTGACCTGGCAAAAGTACCTAAGTTCGATACCCGGTAATCCTCTAATTCTTTCGTTGGCAACTAGCTCAGGGGCGCCACGGATTGGAAATGAGGATAAATTTGATGCTAATCCATTTATTACTTCTGCAGGTCTACCTCAGATTGCACTACCCATTCTAAGAGACGACAACAATCAGCTTGTTGCTATGAGTCTATCCGCCAAGAGATTTAGTGATGAAGCACTTTTGAACGCTGCTGACAAACTGTTCCCTCATGATGTACTTTCAATAGAATCATGAGTTAGCTTTTTTTATAAGTTAAATCGTTTCTGCTATTCGCTTTCAACAAATGCACGTGCTCTAAAGAAACTGCAAAATCCGGTATGTTAATCATCTTGCAAATTAATTCTTGAGAAATAAACCGAAAACCATTCTTCAAAGCAACTCTTTGCATGGCTAGATTTTCTCTGTGAGTACCTATATGTAACCAATTAGGACTACAATTTTTTTCAACTAACGGCAACAAAGTTCTCAGAACTTTAGTCAACACACCCGCAGAAGCGTAATCAGGGAAAATCAAGAAACCCATTGAAACATCTCTACCTATAGGAAGAATAGTTACTGTCCCCAAATTCTTTCCTTCACCCTTATTGAAGATTCCAAGGAGGAAGCCCCCTCTTTCCTGAACCTCGGTCATAAAACTCCTTGCAGTACCTTCAGAGTGTTCGTCGAGGTTCTGGCGACTGTACTTCATATGCTCTTTGTTATTTAGAGCTTCGATATAGGTTTGTGAAATGTCATCGGAACTGAAGGTTCGAATGAGAAACTCATGTGTACTAGAAATCCAATTATCGCTAATTTTTTTCACCCTGACTTGAAAGTACTAAAACTAATTGCCTAATGTTCCGATCAAAATCAGCCTTCGATTCCACTAATTTTCTTGCTGATGAAGTGATCTCGCTATGACGTTGTTTTCTTCCCAATTCCCCCACAGCCCTAACAATCGTAGCCGCCAAATCCAAAGGAGACCCTGAACGGAACTTATAGCCATTTATCCCATCTTTGATGAGGTCATCGTTCTGCGGTATGTTACTAACAACTACTGGTGTACCACATGCCATTGATTCAAGAATAGAAACTGACCATCCATCGTAGTAAGAAGCAGACACGAAAAGATCTGATTTTTGAATTAATGAAATATTCTCCATCTCGTCTACCGTACCAACCACTTCGACAATGGCATTCTCCATTAAATCACTATACTTTCTTTCGAGACTAACTTTAGTACTACCGACATTTGACATTGTTAAGTGAACTTGAAACCCAGAACTTGATAAAATTGAAATTGCCTCAAGAATAATTTCCTGTCCGTAAACAACTTCCCATTTTCTATTTGTGTAAATCTCTATCCGAGAGCCCTGTGGAAACGTTTTAGAGTTATAAGTCATCATCGCAGTATCAACCCCGTAAGGCATTTTCCAAATTCTGTCTTCTGAAGCACCCAATTCCAAAGCCTTGTTGAAATAATATTCGCAATCAACTATCAAAAGATTAAGCTTTTCAAAGACTTTCCTTATAGTGTTTCGGCCCTCTGTTGAAGTTGAGCAACGTTCTATATCAAATGACCACGAAACTCCAACTGCAAAAGAATTTGTGGTCTCTAATATAAAAAGAGACTTATCAACTTCCCCTAAGAACACCAAATCTACGTTTGCTGAGTCAAAACTTGAGTAAGTGCTAAAATACCCATTTAGACCCTGCATTTCTAAGGCTTTACAAAATCTAGTAGCGTGAACGTTTGATTCAGTATCAAAAAACTGGAAAGTTTCCATCTTCTAATTCTTTAGGAAAATAATCTTAATTCGAGAATTTGATCCTTGGTAACGTTTTCCCTAAGAGTTTTACCTAAGACTTCATTGATTTTGTATGGCGGAATGCCCTGTGGTGGGCAAGGGCGCAAAGCTATTAAATCCTCTTCTTCCAACCGATGTCCCCTAGATAAGTCGTTTTTGAATCTTAGGGAGCGCCTCTGAATTATAGATGTTTCAATTTCATTTGATTCGATTTTCTTTTCACCATCTCCGAGAGTACCTTGAATAATTTCAACTTCAGTCACCATCTTCCTCCACATAACTGGGTTCAGGGAAAAATTATGGTCAGGACCAGGCTGGTTGTTATCATCAGTAAAATGCTTTTCTATTGCACTTGCCCCGAGAACTACACCTGCTAGAACCGAATAATTATCTCGAGTGTGATCGGAAAGTCCTAGTATGGCATCAGGAAACTTTCTTGAATATTCTTTAAGAACATTGACATTTGTAAAATTCCTATTGTCTTCCTCTCCTGTGTAATTAGTGTTGCACTGCATAACGCAAAAGGGGACTTTTTCGGTCCTCAGGCGTTCGACAGCTCTTTCCACGTCTTCCATGCTTGATGCACCGGTAGCAAGAAAGACTGGCTTTCCAGTCTTAGCCATTGTCGCAATAGATTCGAGCCAAGTGATATCTCCAGACCCAACTTTGTATGCTACAACAAAAGGATTAACAAACTCTATAGACTCTATATCGTAAGGAGCGGTGAAAAAATCAACTCCGCAATCACCTGCTACTTTGGCAAGCGGCTCGGTCCAGTCCCAGGGAAGACTGGCGGATTTGTAAACATCATATACGGATTGACTCCAGTTTCGCTGATGGGACAACTTCCCATTTAATTCCTCAAATCCCTTTCTAGAAACAATAAAATCAGCACGGAAATGCTGGAACTTAACAGCCGAGGCACCCGAAATTGCTGCTAATTCGATGAGCTTCTTAGCCTTATCCAATTTTCCATCATGATTCGCTGCAATGTCCGCAATAAAATAAACCGGCTGACAAGTGCCGATGACTCGTTTTCCGATGCTAAACAATCGCGCGACCAAACCCCATGGCTCGATTATACGAGATCTCAATTCCGCTAATCACATCTGAAAAATAGTGATTATAGTCTCCTTTTCTCGTAGAATTTAAGTACATCAAATTTCTTTGTGATAGGTATTGAGCCTCTGAAAAAAAATGTTTGATAACTAAATCCTGGTTTGCTCCTATGCAATCTGCAATCAGGCATCCAAATCTATATTTTGAAAGTAATTCATTGCCCGAGATATGAATGACTCCTTGCAAATTCTCCTTGTATGCACTTTCTAAGAATCTTGGTAACTCTTGAACAAGTACAGGATTAAAGAGCACATTGGCATAACCTTCTACGGGTAACCCTTTTTGTAGATTGTCCAAATAGAAATCAAACAGTCCGCGTTGTAGTCCTCCGCTGAATCCGTAAAAGTTTGTTCTAATTATGAGAGTTCGATCCCCATATTCAAGTGCAGCCAATTCGCCTTGTAGTTTTGTTTCACCATATATGGTTTTCGGGTTTGGTTTATCACTTTCTATTCTATCAATTACAGCATTGCCAAACACTGCATCTGATGAAAAGTGAACGAGTGGAATTTTCTCAGCACCTGAAACTTTAGCAAGCCAAGTCACAAACTCCACGTTTGCCCAGCGAGCTTCCTGCGGATTTACGGAGCACTTATCATCTCCGACAAGGCCAGAACAATTTACGATCATGGCGGGATTCGTGTCCTTGATTGTACTTTCAATTGTGGAATAACTTAACGGCAGTTGAATCACTTTATTTGAAGATACGTATCTGATTTTCAATTCCCTATTTGCCATTCCGCTTAAACACACGACTGAATTTGACCATGAAAAGTATCTTGAAATCTCGGTACCGAGGAATCCCCCAGCTCCGACAACTATAAAATTTGACATAACTTTGCTAGTTTGCTGCCAGCAACTTTTTCATTTCATCTCCGGTTAAAACCCAAGGATTACTGTCAGATCTGTATGAGAACTTCTCACCAACTCTCTCGTGACCACGATAAAGTTGAAATCGATTATCATCGGAGAGGATTACATATCTGTTCCTCCACTTGATTGTTCTATAAGCTTCATATTCAGAAATCATTTCTTCGTGTAATTTCTCACCCGGTCTAATTCCAATGACGTTGTATTTTCGTCTTGAGTCAATTGCTCCAGCCAAATCCACAATATTCATAGATGGGATTATAGGAACAAAAATTTCACCCCCTTGCATGAGATTAAGATTTTCTAAAACGAACTCGGTTGCTTGATTCAAAGTAATCCAAAATCTTGTCATTCTAGGATCGGTAATGTTAAAATCTTTCCCCTTACTAACGAAGTCTCTAAAAATTGGTATCACGGAACCGCGACTTCCCATAACGTTTCCATATCTTACTACTGAGAACGTGGTGTCGGTACGTGTTCCATAAATATTTGAGGATACAAACAATTTATCTGCAGTTAACTTTGTGGCGCCATACAAATTCACCGGCGAGCTTGCTTTGTCCGTAGATAAGGCTATTATTCTATTTACACCAGCGGAAATACAGGATTCAACGACATTTTGACTTCCAATCACATTTGTCTTTATAAACTCGATTGGATTGTATTCCCCAGTATCAACTTGCTTTAAAGCAGCCGCATGAACAACAAGGTCTACATCTTGCAGGGCCATATCAAGGCGACTTTTATCTCTCACGTCCCCTAAGAACCACCTCATACGTTTGTCTTGGAATTGCTTAAGTATTCTCATTTCATGTTGTTTGAGTTCATCTCGCGAAAAAACTATTACTTTCCTTGGGTTGTATCCACCTAAAACTTTTTCAATAAACGCTCTTCCAAAACTTCCAGTACCGCCGGTGACTAGTAGAACTTTATCCTTAAGAATATTCTTGTTTCTCACTAGACCGCCCCTTCGCATAAATAGAAACTTCCTTGTTTAGTGATGATTGAAAGAGTATCATGTAACAATGGCAATAAAGGCAATAGCAATAGTGCCTGCACGAGGTGGAAGTAAAAGGATTCCGAGAAAGAATATTAAGCTCTTCTCCGGGAAACCTATTATCTCCTATTCCATCACTTCGCTAATTGAGTCACAAATTTTTGACGAGATTCATGTTTCGACAGACGATGAAGAAATTGCCGAGGTCGCCCAAAAATACGGAGCAAGTGTTCCTTTTATGCGCCCAGAACACCTAGCGGGGGATACAGTCCCGACTGTTCCTGTTATCGCAGATCACGTTCGGCGCCTGAATTTAGAAGATGAAGCAGTTGTTTGTTGTATGTACGCAACAGCCCCTCTAGTGACTTCTCGAGATTTGATTGACGGTTTCCAACTTCTTAAGGCTTCCCCTTTTGACGACTATGTCCTAGCGGTGAGCCGTTATGGCTATCCGATACAACGCGCTTTGAGTAAGATTGGTAACATCTTTGAAATGATCGACAAAAGTAATCTTGAGAAATTTAGTCAACAGCTAGAGGCGCGGTTTCACGATTCGGGAACTTTCTACTTCGCGTATGCCAAAACCTGGCTTCGGGCAACCCCAATGTTACAGAAATCAAAAGGAATTGAAATTCCAAGTTGGCGAGTGCAAGATATCGACACATTAGAAGATTGGAAGCGAGCTCAGATTATTTATGAAATGATCAAATCAGATTTGTAAATATCGGTGCCATTCCCATGGTATAACGTGCGTTCTCGCTCGTAGTAAAAGTCATCAAGCCCGCATCTTGTGCAATCAATAGAGCTGGATTTGATTGTCCAATTGCAACTGAACATCTCGACAAATCAGCCCCTAGTGGAGTAACTCCTTCCGTCCTTTCAATTTGTAAATCATGACGGATAGAGAACCGCAAAATACACTTTCTTGAGTTGAGTGTTGGATGATCCCTTACCAATACACTGAATCTTGGAAATTTTTTTAAAATTATTGATAGGTCTGCACAAATACAAAACGAATTCGTACACTTCGCTTCTGAACCGCTACCTTCTGATGGTCTTGAAAAGTAGATAATAGTCTTCTGTTTCTTTATTAACTCTGCATCGGAGAGTTTTGCCACCAAGTTCGCATGGTCTTCCAAGACTTGATTTCTGTAATGATTTTCTGATAACTCAACTTTTGATGACCCATAAATTGACTCTGCTATTCGTTTCGAGTATTCATCAACAACAAGATATTTACGAATTCTTAGTCCTGGAAAACGGTTCTCCAAATTGTCCCATCCATCTAAAAAGCCAAAGATTGGTACTTTCATAGAATTAAAACGTCTGAGAAATAAGTCTGCCGCTTTAGCTGTACCTTGAGCATTTGCTCCTGCTACTACCCTTGTTATGCCAGTAATCTCCATTTCGTTAGAGTGGGCCTTCACCCCGAGATTGCTTGCAATATCCTTAGCTATACCAAAGACAAAGACTCTAGAAAATTCCTTGTCCTTCAATGCCGCATGGAGAGTTAAATTTGCGCCTCCTGCATCTTCAGCAACGTAAGCGTTCATTTCTACATAAATTTCTCTAGATTGTCGTCTATTTTCTTAAACATATCAAGAATTTCATTTAGTTGGTCGAGAGTATATCTGTAACCGCACAGATAAATCCCGAGGAAAGACTCTTCCGCCAGTGACTCAGAGTTGTTCAATGCTTGTCTAGGAAAATCTCTAAACGCAGTTAGCTTATGCAAGTTACCATACTTTCCTACTGCCTCACTTAGCCCCTCTGCCTTTAAGGCCATCACAATTTTATCTCGGTCCAACGCCTTGCCTTCTAAACTAAGTTGCATAGGCAAAATATAGAAATCGTGCTCAGCAAAGCTTTCCTCTACATTGAACTGAATCCATTCAAATTGCCCTAAGTTCTTAAGTAGAAATCTACCGTAGCCTCTTCGTTCTTCTATTAAATGATCAAACTTTTCAAGCTGGTGAATGGCAAGTAACGCTTCTATCTCTCCCATCCGAAGGTTGTGCCCAACAGGTATGGCTTCATCTTGAGTTTCTGATGTTACTTCCGCATGGTTTCTGTACAGGCGCATTCTCTTAGCAATTAATGAATCATTCGTTACCGCTACCCCTCCTTCACCTACTTGAAGATGTTTATGACGATTTAGGCTATACCCGCCTACATGGGAATACTCTACAGAGCGCTTATTTTTTATCTTTGCCTTAGGAGTCTGCGCCGCATCAACAATAAAAGACAGACTCTTTGAGTCACAAATATCTTTGATTAAATCAGCGTTACAAGGTTTTCCAAAGATATCAATTGCTAATATTGCCGAAGTGTTTCTATTTACAGCGTCGAGGATTTTATCGACGTCCATATTGAAGTCCTCGGGCGATATGTCAACAAAGTAAGGAACTAAACCGTTGCTTACAATGGACCCAACGGTTGCAGACATTGTCCACGAAGTTGTTATAACCTGAGAGCCTTTTGGAAGGTTGCATGAAGCAACGGCTGCCTCCAGTCCTGATGTCCAGGAATTAAATGCAACGCTATAAGCTTGCAGAAACTCATTATTCCAATTATTTTCCAATTGGCGTACATAATTACCGCCAAGGTGTTCTTCTGAAGGCGTTGCAAGAAATCCAGAAAGCTTCGAGTCAGCAATCAACTCAAGTAATTTCTGGCTATCGAACCCAGAAAACCAAGGAAATTTTTCAGGGACTTTGGTTCTGATTGGATTACCACCAGTTAGTGCTAGCAATTCACACCTCTTTCAAGACCTTCAGCATTTCCCAAATGGGATTATCTCTAATTGTGGCTAAGCTCGAAAATCCCTTCTTTAGTGCCCAGCCAGAATAGTCTAGGGCTTCAAATCCAATCATGTTTTGAATTTCATAAGAAGTATCCAGAGCAAATTCACCTGAGTTGCGCAGTGTGTTAAATGAGATTAGACGACCAGCCTTCGAGTAATTGACATTTACTGGGCCGCGAAATTCTATCTGCGTCGACTCAGTATTTGTATGACTAAATTGGTGACCTTCCAGGGAAAATCTTTGTCCCTGCCCACTAAATCTGACGAGTGTATTAAATTTGGTGAAATCATTTAGTTCAAATTCGCCCAGTATGTAGTAAATCAAGTCCAAAAAATGAGATCCTATATTTAAGAAGTCGCCACCAATAGAAACTTTGACTACCCATTCATGCTCTGCATAGCGATTTCGTATCAACTCCCGTAGATACTGAGTGGATGGTAGTGAGCGCCTAGGAAAACCGACTCTTATCTCTTCATCAGTTCTAATTCTGGATTCAAGATCATGCAGAGAATCTAGGTCGTTACAGAGCGGCTTCTCAAAAAGATAGTAACTGCATTTCACTTTCTTTTGTAGTTCATAGTACATTCGAGAAATTTGGTTCGTCGTGCACGCAAGTATTATCAGGTTATAAGAAATTTCTGGCAAGTCTTCAACTTTTGAGTATGCGCATGAATCTGGGAACTTTTGCATAAATAATTCCCTTTTCTCTAGAGATTGTTCAAGGGCGACAAGCTCTAATCTAATCCCGTAAACTAGAGATGCTTGCTGTAGTCCTTTTACGTGGGTAAGGCATCCAGCTGCATTCCGGATGTCATAAAGAAAGCCTACATTTCCCAGACCGACAAGCAGGACTCTAAAATCTTCGATCTTTCTAGAATCATCAATCATGAATCTTGTGCTGCGATAACTCTCTCACAATGCCCTTCTATGGAAATTACTCCTCGCAGTTTGTTACTTTCTTCAATTAGATTTTCCTTATTAACTTTCCTCAATCTAGAAATGATTTCCACCAGTTCAATTGTACTCCAGTCAGTCATTGAACAAAGTATGGACTCTTTTAGTTCTGGCCAGCTCTCAAAGTTCTCTCTTGAAATTACGCTGGGGATTCCCAGATAGATACATTCGAGCACGTTTAACGAAATTGACATAGGAAACTTGACTTCATCACTATAAAAAGTTGGGTATAGATGAATGGCAGAACTGGGCCATAGAAAAGAGGCAATTGTCTTTGAAAAGATAATTGATCTGTTGTGTTTCTTAAAGAAACCATCATCGAAGATATCTGCATGTAAGGCAGGAGAAGTGAAAACAATTATATCGTCTCCTTGAAACGCTTCCTCTACATATTGGCAAAATCTATCAAATCCTTTCCACTTAGTAATTCTTCCTAAATACAAAAGAGGTCTATGGCCTTCGATTTTCACTGAAGCATGAAGTGATTGATGATCAAGTCTTTTCAGGTTCACGCCTATTCTGTCGAATGAAATGTCTTTTCGAAACAGGACACGATAAAAAAACGATTTCTGCCTTAAGTGACCTATCTCGAGGCCAAACTGGTTTGAAACAGCTAAAACCTTGTCGGCTAAACGAAAGTAAACCGCCCGTTTGAACGTCTGCAATTTATCTGACATTTGAGGAATCTGATGCACGAATCCCAATATCTTGAAGTTTCTTGAAGGTTTTAAAATTCTTAAGATTCTAAAATAGGCAATTGCTCTAGCCGAATGACAAAGAATGACCTCCGGGCGAATCTTCTCTACTAAATCCCCAAAAAATCTAATACTATCCAATTCACCAATCGGCGACACCCGGATATCTAATGGATTACTTTTCAAGAATTCTTCGTCTAATTCCAAAATGGATTTGGATTTTACCGTTTGCGTTAAGGAAACTAGAACACAAGTGTGACCTTGTGAATGAAAATAATAAGCTTCATCCATAGCTAAGCGTTGCACTCCACCGATATCTAAATTGTCAACGACTACAATTATTGCCTTCACCGACTGAAGAATAGCATTCATCAAAGTTGTAGATCGCAAAGGATAGAATGACTGGCCTCTTATACTCTATTCAACTTCTTCAATAATTTGATATTTTTCTCGGTTGTAGATTTCGAGCCTAGAGCATTTCTACTTAGTCTAATAGTAAGTTTCCTCTATATTTCGTGTTCGAAGAACCTTGCTTGGCACTCCCACAGCGACTGTGTTATCTGAAAGGTCTGAAGCCACAAAGCTAGAAGCCCCTACTAAACAATCTTTGCCGATTTTTGTTTGATGTGATACCGACGCATTCATCATGATTGCGCTTCGTTCACCAATTGTTACATTTCCAGCCAATGTTGCTCCCGGCGCTAGGGAGGAAAAGTCACTCATCTCACTTTCGTGATCAATCGTAGAACTGGTGTTAATAATACAGAAATCACCTAAAGTAACTTTAGTTCCGACTACGGTGCCGGGCATAACGACAGTTCCTTGCCCTATTTCAACTTTCGTGCAAATGATTGAACTTGGATCAATGATTGTTGGAAAGTGAATACTTCTTTGACTTGAATTTAATCTGTTAAACACCTGCTGCCGCACAAAATTATTCCCGATGGCTATAACTAGCGAAATACGACCTTTCTTTCTAATCTCACTAAGAGATTTCACTATAGGGATGCCAAATTTCGATTCCTTGGCATTTACATCGTCAATAAAGTGGTTAATTGTGAACCCCAAGCGAGTCAGTACCCCGGCTATACTCGTCGCATGCCCACCCGCACCATAGATCACTACATCTTTGGGCATTAGACCACCACTTCAAATACAATTCCTAAAAAGCACATAAGCAATTGTATTACATGTCTATTGGGCCTTGGCCAAGAGTTATCACTGGCGATTCTGGAATCTCAATTGTGAAAATTGATTTAACCTAACGCCGATTTAATTGCCATTTCGATTCTTTTCATTTCGCTGTTGGTTAAATCGGCAAAAAAGGGTAACCCTATATAACGATCAGCCACATACTCAGTTTCATTCAAATCACTCAACTTTTCTATTCCTTCAAAAGCGCTCATTCGATGACATCCTCTGCTCCACCATTTCCGAGTCTCAATCTCATCTAACTTTAAACTTTCGGACAGGTAATCTATTCTTTCTAAAGACCTATCCCAAACTATCCAATAAGGAGAGAGTTGATTGTTTTTGAGTGACGGTTGAACTTCAAGTCCAACGTCCTTTGAAAGCCCTCTAGCCCAATCTGATAATTCTGACATTCGATTTTGATTTTTCTCCCAATCTTTAAAAGAAGCCAGACCTACAGCAGCTGCATATTCACTCATTTTTGCGTTTGTGCCAATATTTTTTGCTTCTCTACCATTTTCAAAACCAAAATTACTCCATGCCCTTACCCTATTGACCCAATTCCTATCTGAAGAGCAAAAGAGGCCCCCTTCGGCTGTCGAAATTAATTTCGTTGCGTGCAGACTAAAAACGACACCCAAATTTTCATCAAGGCCCTCGCCGATATCTCGCGAAATGGGAAGTGACACAGCAGCATCAAGAACTACCTTTGAAGAAATCCCTCTGTATCTTTCAAGTAGAATACGGTCACCAAAAGGTGCAACATCAAGAATGTTAAGTCCAAATACATTTTGTCTTTCAAAATCCAGTCGCCAAGAAGAATCAATATCGCCAAATTGAAAACTGACATTAGCCCTAATCAGTGCCTGAGCAGAGGCTGCAAAGGTCCACGATGGAACAACCCAAGCCTTATTTTCGATGTTCGAAGTTGTTATTGCACCTTCAATCGCTAAAGTTGCATTTGCAACTAGTACCAAACAATCTGGGTCAAGCCCAAGAAATTTAGCTAGCCGTGCTTCAAGTTCACGAACCAAAGGTCCAAAGTTGCTATATGTCTGATTCTTTTCGATTTCTAATAAGTACGGCATTAGTAGCTCAGTCTTTGGGAGTTTTGAACGGTAAACTGGAATCTTTCTTAAAGTTTCCATACGCGAAAATTATCATAAATCTTTGATGTATCAGCCTGTATATGGAGTCCTTAAACTTTGAATTATAGAGAATTTCTTGCAAACATTGTTTTCCTACTCATTCAATCATAGGTAGAGTCATAACCCTGGAGCTGAGATTAATGTTCAACCTTTCCCAACTCTTTGACCAATTCCTCTATTGAAGGCGGATTCTGATAGCCAGCGCCACTCCACAAGCCTTCATTAAACTCCGTAAAGTCTGTTCTCAGAGTCCTATTTATGGACTCTGCCGCCATAGTAGGAACTATTTTCAAGTCTTCGCGATTAAACTCACTAGCAAAAAATTTTAGAAGATCGCATTTAGAAACAATTGTGTCTGGTACTAAATGAAAGGTGCCCGCCTTGAACAAATCGTTCATCATTATTCCAAGAACGACTTTTGCGTAGGCTTGTGATGTTACGCCATTCCACAAATGATTCTGAAATCCAGGAACTTCGGCGTGGAGTGGCAAATTTAGAAACCAACTTAATAACGAATTAGATCTGTACCGTTCAGGTCCTACTACTGATACCCTGATATTCATATTTGTGGTTCCTACGGCTTCCCCCAAGCTCTTGGACTTACCATATACATCAATTGAGTCCTGAATGGAACTTTCAACGTAATTGCCAATCTTGCCTGAATAAACACAATCTGTTGCAATTTGAATAACTTTAACTCCCAATTTCTCAGATTCACTTGCGAGCCTAATCGGAAAAAGTGAGTTTATTTCAATTGCATTTCCAATTGAATTATTTGATGTTGCGTCTATCTGTGACTTCACAACCCCAATACAATTAATGACAAAATCTGGAGTTTCCCTTTTGAGAAAGTGGCTAACGTCAGAAGATAGAACTTCGAAGAAGTTATCGGATTTCATTCTCGAGGTTCCTATTACCTCTATTTCCGACCTACTTCGCAATAACTTAACCACCCGGCTTCCAACCATGCCAGTCTCTCCCAAAACTATTACTTTCATGAGATCTCCTAGCGAAAGACTTCGAAACGCTCCGTATCATACTTCTAACTTCGCCTCATGCTCACTGAAATGAGTTTCTATATTATGGCCTCCACAGTCAAACTACGCCGGCGGATGAAATAGACTGTAGGCATGCAGTTAACCGATAGAATCGGGTTACCGAATATCCAAAGTGTGTGCCAGAAGCTCTTCGAAGAACACAATGTTCGGTCACTTTTGGATTTGGGTGGTGGGGGTAATCCATTATCTGACCTTTGCCACGCAATGAATATTCGTCGCCTGAATGTTGACTTGGCAGAGCCTGAAAATTCGGATTTTTGGACCAGAATAGTTAATTTGGACATTAATGATTTTGATTCGATTGAAGCGGCTTTGCATGAATTCTTTGGAAGTACAAAGATTGACGCAGTTATCATGATTCAAAGTATCGAGCATTTAACTAAAGTTGATGGCTTGAAAGTCCTCTCCAAAATAGAGTCGTGGGCAAGCAAACTCATCATCGTCGAAACCCCAAATGGTTTCGTTTTTCAGGAGCCTACGGAGTCAAATCCATGGCAAAAACATCTATCTGGATGGTGCAAAGAAGACTTCCGCTCTGTTGGGTTTAAGGTTAAAGGAACGCACGGTCTAAAGTTCTTAAAGCAGGACAGGAACAAAGGAGGATACAGATTTAGATTTCCGGGGCTACGTCTTGTCGACGTTTTACTCTCTCGAATTCTATTCATTAGTCTATTCCCTTCCTTGAGTTATAACCTTTGTGCAGTCAAAGTCGTTAGGCGGTAGTTGTGTCAAATACGAAACACTTACAAAGACTCTGGCAAACGTTTTTTAGATTTCGCTTCCCTCTTGCTATACAATATGACAACGTTTCGTTTGCGGACGGTTTAGGGGCCCAAGCTCTTCGCCTGGTTGGTATTTACTCGATTGCATGCAAGTACAGGTTAAATTATATTCATAAGAAGATCTGGATTGAACATCCTGATGAACTCTTGGGTCCTCACCTAACAAAACAGAGCCTCGCGTCTACCATGTATCAAATTGAAGAACTATTGTCCTTGCCCACATCGACTTTTTCTACCAAACGTCCCATTAAGTTTATTAATGTGCGAGTTCTGTCAAGAAGGCTGTTAGTCAAGTTAATATTCACATCTCTGTTCTCAAAATTCTTTTTGATTATCAACTTGCAATTACCCCAGGGTATTACTGATCGTAATCCGGAAATCCTGGAGTATGGAGCTCATTTAATTAGGCAAAATCTAAAGAATCTCGTCGGGGGGCGCACTAGACCCGATTGTGTTTTGCATTTAAGAAGCGGTAATCGCACTGTTAAGACCTCTCGGTTTAATGCCTTGCCTCAGTTGAATTCGTACTACTATCGAGAGACATTAAAAAAATATCGCACTTACGGTTCAAATCTGATTATTCATACAGATTTTTTCCCTGAAGATTTCTCCGCCGTCCTAACTACATACAGACTTGAAGCTTTTAAAGAATTTCTAGATGAGGCGGGTAGTGACGAGAGTACTTCGATTTGCCACTACTCTCCAATTGTAGAGACTCTGTTTGACATGGCAACCACTAAGACCCTAATCATGGCAAACTCTGCTCTTTCTTATTTTGCAGGTCTTCTTAATGATTCTGAAGTCATCTGGCCCCCTATCCATGGTCACGCAAAATTAAATAGATGGAAAACAGGAAACTTATTGCCAATTGAGAAAATAACTTTTGTAGATGAATCCGATCACGCATTACTTAATTCTCCTGATCACACAACTTATAAAAATAGATTGGAGTGATTATCTGAATTTGAATTTTAAGAACAACAGTATTAGCTCCGCTACGGTCTAGTTCTGAAACAGACATAGGCTCATATTTCCGTGGACATTTTGTCATTTATTTAATATTGTGAAGCCTTCCGCTGAAATAGAACCCGGAATTCTGGTATGAATCTGCGGATCTGTTGGGCAAATTGAAAGTCTTGAGAACAACTTCCAAAAATGTTTTAATGTTCTTACATTTTTTAATGAAATTTTTTTCAATTCTGAATTTGTCCAATCTCGCATTTGAGTAATTCATAACATTGACCAGCCATAAGTGAATCATCTATGTAATAAAAGACGGTTCTGTTTTTAGAATTACCTAATTGTTCAAACGTAAGTAAAATTAGAGAGTTTTATATAAAAATCCGCCAGTCGATTGACATTTGGCATAAGCGAGGAATCCAAATGGGTGCAAAGGATAAAGGTGCTCCAAAAGTTTGGACAGACTTTGGACCCAATTACTATGCAGCTTACTTAACTGACCTTGATGGCTGGCAGATAGAAGCAGTGTTCAAAACCATTCAATAACAGTGTCGTGAAAGAGAAATGTGTGGATAGATGGGAAGCTTCAGATTTCCTTCAAGAATTCAAGCTATATGCAATCGACAGACTTAATCAAACTTATCCCAACGGAATTATTCCGATACGAACTTTGGGTACAAATAAACAAGAGCAGACCGTAAATGAGTTCATAAAATTGTTCGAGGACCCAATCCATTACTGGAAACCATCGAGATAGTCTTGTATTAATGTGATAGCTGGTTAATACAGCCTGTTCTTTCTAAATCTCTAATCCCAAGCCTACTCTTCGTCTATCGGCACACGCTGTCTGCATAATTCGAAACCACGGTAAAGGCAATGAAGAACTAACTCTGTATCGCCTGAACCTCCACTTTCCATCTGCATCAGCATCGCAAACTCCCTCATTGCATCTCGACATGCACCTGAAATCAACCCCTTGTGCACTATGTCAAAAAGATTCTCAGTCATTGCGAAGCAATAACCATATGCAAGATAGACAGCAATTTTTTCAATATCTACGTTCATAGGGGAAGATTCATACATTTCATAGATGGAATCTGCTTCATCAGCCATATTTGCAATTACGCCTGAAACGAACTATTTCTCCAATGAGGTGTTTATGAAATTTAAGTGTTTTTTTAAATACTCACTTCCAGACTCTTGATTCGAAACAGCCATAATTTCCATAACGTCGTCGATTGTTATGGGGTTGGTTTCTAAATCTCTTTGTGGATAGTACTTCCATTTGCCTGAAATTTGAATGGGGCTTTTTTTCTTAAACATACTCCACAAGATACAGAATTATCTTCCTTGAAGGAATAGGTATCTAGATTGCAATTTCTTGAGGGTCAAACCAGATAGAAAGGGCATGAGGAGCCGACAAGTGCGAAGCCACATAAAGCCCGAGTTGGTTAAGACTTTCGCGCCTACAGGAGTCCATAAAGAGTGTTACAACCTTTCGTGTTACAGTTATAACGTGGATAGCTGGCAGGCATATGTCAGACGTCATGAGTCAATCAGCTCAAGTATTGATATAGAATGCCAAAA